>Ga0209096_1000075_pt1 | contig 153593 bp, 111 predicted proteins | sample AD_UKC034_MetaG_FD_184407 | JGI IMG/M metagenome (GOLD analysis project Ga0209096, IMG submission 184407) | Active sludge microbial communities of municipal wastewater-treating anaerobic digesters from USA - AD_UKC034_MetaG (SPAdes) (version 2) | ecosystem: Engineered > Bioreactor > Anaerobic... | reverse complement strand
CCCGGCCCCCTCCGCGCGCCATTGCTGCCCCTGACCCCCTCCGCTCACCGCCCCGGGCAACGACAGCACCGCGCCACCGAGCGCCTGCAGACCCGCACGGTCGACGACGGCAGTGCCATTCGCCTGGAAGACGGTTGTTCCGCCGGTGACTCTCAGGATGCATGCTTCGGCCACGGTGAACGCGCCGTCCACATGGGATTCCCCGTGGGTCAGGCTCAGGACGCCTGAGGCCACGGTGAACGACGCACTGCACTCGAGACTTCGGACCGTTGCGTCCCCTGAGAGCACGATGGTCACTCCGGCGCCAACGCCACTGATGACCACATCGTCCTCGGGGGTCGGCAGGCTTTTGGCAGCCCAGTTGTTGGCGTCGTTCCAGGCAACGCCATCGCCCCCTCCATCCCAGGCAACCGCGTCCGCTTGCAGCCGCAGACCAAAGACAGAGGTGAACACGCTGAATCCGAGGACCAGGGATAGAGAAGTTCTCATGACAGGAAGACGTTACAGGGACGCCGCTGGGATCGAAACAGAAACGCTTGCGCGCAAATGAGGTGTCACCTGCGTGGAGGAGAGTGGCGGGAGGTCAGGCATGCCATCGATCCAACCGAAGCTCATGGAGCCGAGTATCCCTCAGTGCTTGCGATCTCGCAAGGTCCAAGGCTCTCTCGTCCGCCCGTCAGGACTGTTGGGGCCCAATGCGGCTCAACACGACGGGCATTCGCAGCGACATGCGGCGGGAGTGGCAGACCTCGGCCCCTTGGGCGCGCAAGCGCAGCTTCGGGTTGGGCATCAGGCGGTCTCGTGGTTGTGAGGTCGCGAGAATACCTGTTGGCATGGCGCCAAGAATCCGCTTGCGCAATCATGCGCGGTGCGCGACAGTTCCTCCATGAACAGGGAACAGGTTGAATCGGCCGCGGCTCGGGGGGAGCCGTTCACATTGCTCATGGCCGATGGCAAGGAATATCGGGTCCCGCATCGGGATTACATTTCTTTTGCACCGAAAGCCCCCTATGTGATCGTGTACGACGAAGCGGGGCATTTCACCGTGTTACCACTGCTGACGATGACAGGGCTGCAGGCCACCGTATCCGATGCCAGCGCCGCCAAGAAATAGGTTTGCGGCCAAGCCGCAGGACCAGCAGCACAGCGAGGCGTTGTATGTCCGGCTGAAGAAGCAGGACAAGGAGCGGATAGTCGAGGCGGCAGGCGACAGCGGCATTGCGGCCTGGGCACGCGGAGTGCTGCTGAGCGCGGTGGCGCGCAAGCGCGTGAAAGCGGCGGTGGGCCTCGCTGAGGGCTTCAGGGAAGACACCACGCCTCGCCGCCCGGCCGGTGCGCTACGTCGGCGATGTACCGCGGAACCCTGACGATCGGGTTCGAGGCCTTGGCGCGGTGATTCAATAATCCTGGAACAACTGGGGCGCGAACTCGGCGAGGTACTGTCGCCACACGATCCACGTGTGGGCCCCTTCGGTCTCGCGGTAGACCACGTCGAAGCCATGATTCTTGAGCATCTCGACCGTGGCCTGGGATGTCCGGAGCAGGAAGTCCTCCCTGCCGGTGGCGAACCAGACCCGGCGCAGCCCCTTCTTGAGCTCGGCGTTATCGAGGGCTTCCTTGTGGCGCTCTTCCCAGGTCGGGCCGGCGGGCGCGTTGGCGCCGCCGCCCATCCCGCCCCCCGTGATCCCGAAGACACCGGAGCTGTAGACCCCGAGGTAGGCGAACTGGTCCAGCCGCGCCATGCCGATATTGAGCGCCTGGGCGCCCCCCATCGAGAGCCCGGCGATGGCGCGATGCTTGCGGTCCGCGAGAACCCGGTATCGTTTCTCGACCAGCGGCATCACCTCGTTCAGGAAATCGCGCTCGAACTCGTCATTGAAGCCCGCGCCGAAGCGGAAGGGGCCGGTGTGTCCCGCCGGCATCACGACAAGCATCGGCCTGGTTTTGCGGGCGGCAATCAGGTTGTCGAGAATGAAGCCTGCACGCCCCACGGTGCTCCAGGACGCGTCGGAATCGAAGGCCCCGTGCAGCAGGTAAAAGACCGGGTACCGGTCCGCGCCGGACTCGTATCCCGGGGGGGTGTAGACATGCAGGCGCCGGAAGCGCTGGAGCGTGGTCGAGTAGTACGTCACCTGGGCTACGGCGCCGTGCGGCACGTTCTGGGTGTCCATGAACTCCGCCCCGGGCACCGCCACCAGGCTCCAGGTGTTGGCGTTCGACTCGCTCGTGGCCGGGTTGCGCGGGTCGATCACCGTCACGCCATCGACATTGAAGTTGTAGCGGTAATACCCCGGCGGGACGGGGTCGAGCGTGACTTCCCAGATCCCCTCGGCGTTCTTCACCAGCTCTTTGCCCTGACCGAGGCCGGGAATGTCCGATCCGCCCAGCTTCACTGACTCCGCCTTTGGAGCCAGGATGCGGAACGTGACCTTGCGATCGGCGCCGACCTCGGGCGAGACGACTTGGGGTCCCTGGGACCGGGGTTGCGCGAGCGCCCAAGGAACCAGGAAGAGCGCCGCCATGGCTATGGCAGCCCGGGCTCGAGGCGGTGTGGCATTCGTTTTCATGGATGCGTCTGCCCTGCATTCTCCACTCGCGCTGCGTCTGGGCAAGACGCAAAAGCGGAGGGGGTGAACAAGTGGACAAGGGAATGAGGGGGACAAGGGAATGGGGGGACAAGGGAATGGGGGGACAAGGGAATGAGGGGACAAGGGAATGAGGGGGACAAGGGGATGAGGCCATCCACTCCCTTATCCCTAATTCCTCTGTCCCAAATTCCTCTGTCCCAAAATCCTTTGTGCCTAATTCCTTTGTCCTGCACTTCGTTGCCTGAGGCTCTTGCCAGGCATGCACGATTCCTTCCGATTGCACTGCGCGGCGGGGCGCAGCGACAGGGCGAGCAGGCTACCGGGACAACTCGACCTGGATCCGCTTCGGATCGCAGACGCCGTTTTCGACCAGGGCGGCGTTCTGGTAGAGCACGGCGGGCGCTTCGAGGGGTGGCACATCGGCCAGCTCGCGCTGGCGCTCGAGCTCGCGGATCGAGAGGACATCCAGGGCGACGGGGTCGGTGCCGAAGCGCAACTGGTTCAGGACGCTGGTGTAATGGAGCAGGCTGCGTTCCTCGCCGTAGTACTGGGCGAGGAGCGCATCCACGACGTTGAGCGCCACGCGATCCCCCAATTCGGGCAGTGCGTAGATCTCGGGCACGGCCAGCGCCATCTGCGACTTGTGGTTGAGGAACCGTACGGTGTTGTCCACGGCCCCCAAGGCCAGGCTGTAGAGGTTCCCGGACACGCCGGCCAGGTTGTGATTGAGCAGCGGCGTCACGTTGATGATCTTCGTCAACTCCCGGGTGACCAGTGTGGAGACGTAGGACTTGCGGCCCACGCCCGGGCCCTGCTGGCCGAACTCGTGATCCCCCCACACCGGCTGTCCGATGAAGGCGCTTTCGTAGAACACCTCCGGGTCGTAGCCGCGCTCGACGCATCCCTCGAGACGCACCCCATGCCGTTCGGCCACCGCGCCGAAGCCGGCCTGGCGCAGCACGTCGAGATGCTTGTCCCACACCACGATCTGCCGCGGGGAAAGGCCGGCTTCGAGCAACGACTCGACGAGCGCCTCGACCACGGCAGGGCGAGTCCCCGATCCCCCGCCGGGCGAGGCGAGGACTTTGATGCCGACGACGTCCTGGGTGGAAACGAGCGTGGCCCAGGCGTCGCGTTCGGTGGCCTTGCTGGTGAGCTGGGTCAGCCCCCGTTCCACCATGCGCCGCAGGACTCGCGGCTGGGGGCTGAACTCGGCCGTGGCGGCGGGATCCTCGACCACGACCACCCGGGCCTGCGGGACCAGTAAACCCCGCAGGGGCGGCAGCGCGTTCGTGGGGTCAGCGGCCTGCAGCCTGAGTCCGGCTGCCAGCGCGGCGACAAGGCACAGCCAGCCTCCCAGCCGCCAGCCCCTGGCGCACGCTCTTGATCCGAAGCAGGACTTCACGGTGCGTTTCTTGACTCGTCGGGCCGCGGATGCTACCACCGGACGCGATGGTGACCACCAAAAAGTGGGGCGGGGCCCGTGCCGGCGGCATTCGCAGTCCGGCGTGGCGCCCACAGCGGAGCACGGAGGCCCGCGGCGGCACCCCCACGCGGCTGCTGGTCTGCGGCCTGGCCCTCGTGAGCCTCATGACCGCCTGCGACCCGCCCGGCCGTCAGTCCTTGCTCCGGGGCGAGCGCTGCCTCGAGCGCGGTGAGCCGGACAAGGCCATCGAATCGCTCAAAGAAGCGATCACCCTGTTCACCACCAACACCACGGCGGTGGCCCGCGCATGGAATAACCTGGGCCTGGCCTATCACTACACCGGCCGGCCGGCGGAGGCCGCCCAGGCCTACCAAAACGCCCTCGCCAAGGATTTCAATCTCGTCGCCGCCCGCTACAACCGTGGCTGTCTTCTTCTCGAACAGAACAACCTCACGGGTGCCATCAGCGAGCTCACCACCTACGTCACCCACCGTCCCAACGATGTCCAGGGCTGGCTCAAGCTCGGGACAGCCCAGCTGCGCGCCCGGTTGCTCGACGCAGCCGACCGCGGATTCCAGCGTGTGCTCGAGTTTTCGCCGTCGCCGCCGATCGCGGCGGAAGCCCTCAACAATCTGGGGGTGAGCCAGGCTGTGCGCCGAAAGCCTGCGGATGCCTTTCGTTTCTTTCACGCCGCGCTGCGCTGCGTCACCAACCATCCGCCCGCCCTGTTGAACCAGGCCGTGGTCGCCCAGACCCTCCTGCGTGATCGACCGCTCGCCCTCCAGCGGTATCGCGCCTACGTGATGGCGCTCGGCACCAACCCCCCGCCCACCGCAGTCCTCTCGATCATCGCACAACTGGAAGTCGAAACCCAAGCCCGCGCGGCCACGACGAACCTGACATCCCCGGCGGCCACAAACGGCGCCGTCCGGCTCACGCAGGCTCCCAGCGCCACCAACCACACCACCGCTGCACAGCCCAAGCCGGGCCCGGCTCCCGATGCCACCGCACGCACCCCAACGCCGGATAAACCCGCAGCGACCTTCCCTCCGACCGCTGACCTCGCCGCCGCCCCGCCGGGAGTGCGGGTCACCCGGCCCAGCCCACCGCCGCCGAATGTCGTCACGGCCAAGGTTACCGAGGTCGTCGCCAGCACACCGGCCCCAGCCACCAACCCACCGGCAGTCATCGAGCCCCCGCCCGCGGCCATGGCCCCGCCCCCGGCGCTCGAAGTCGTGACAATCCCCCCGGAACCCGAAATCAAGCCCGCCCAGGATCTCGCCCCGCCGCTGACGCGGCCGGAGCCGGCCGCCAACGCCGCCCGCGCCAGCCCGCCTGCGGTGGCGGATGCGGGCGTCGCTGCTCCTGCGCCGGCTGCGAGCCCGTCCACGACCGTTCCGGCGGTTGCCACCGCTCCTTCCGTTCCCTCCTCCGCTCCCCATCTTCAAGCCCAATCCGACGCAGAGTCCGCACCCCGCAAGTCGTTCTTGCAGCGCATCAACCCGCTGCGCCTGTTTGGCGGCCGCGACAAGAAGGCGGCCGAGGCGGCGACGACACCGGCGGTCACGCCGCTGCCACCCCCACGACCCGCCACGGCGGAGACGGCAGCGGCCGCAAGCCCTGCCCCTGCGGCGCTCAAACCGGCGAATCGCACGCCCGCGCCGCCAACGCCGCCGGTCTTCCCGCGGTACGCCTACCAGCGTCCTTCCGCGCCGTCTCCCGGCGACACCGCCCACGCCGCGCCCTTGTTCCAGGAAGGACTCGAAGCCCAGAAGACCGGCAAGCCAAGCCAGGCGATCGCGGCCTACCGGCAGGCGGTCCAGGCGGATCCGGCCTTTCACGATGCGTGGTTCAACCTTGGCGTGGCGGCCCATGACGCCGGTCAGTGGCCCGAAGCCCTCGCCGCGTACGAACACGCGCTCGCGCTCAAACCCGGTGAACCCGGCACCCGCCTCAATTTTGCCCTTGCCTTGGACCGCGCGAATCACCCGGTCGACGCCGCCCAGGAACTCGAGACGCTCCTGGCGACACAACCCGGAAACGTGGATGCTCATCTCACCCTGGCCAACCTCTGCTCGCAGAAACTCGACGACCGATCGCGCGCCCGGCAGCACTACACCAAGGTGCTCGAGCTCGCTCCCGGCCATCCGCAGGCCGCCGCAATCCGCCGGTGGCTCGCCGCGAATCGTTAGCGAGCGCATCTCCGACGCACGCCCGTCCCCAGCCCCATGAATGCCCTCCTGCCTCCTTGGATCTTCCGTCCCGCGCCGCGTCATCCCCGCTGGCCGGCTGCCCTCCTCCTCGTTCTTCTGACCGCAGGCACCGGGCTGACGCCCGCGCAGGCCCATGAGCCGCCGCCCGTCCGGCAGGTCTGGCATTACCGGCTCCTCGACGACAGCGTGCTCGTGGACGACTGCCATTGCGGCCGGCCGGCGATACCTTACCTGTTGCGCGGCGAATTCGACCTCGCCCTGGTCGGCGAAAACCCGATCGAGACCCAGTACCGCATTTTCAATCTCGACTTGCGCACGGACTCCGATCCCGTCCATTGGGTCCGCGGCGAGGGCGAGGTTCGCGTTGGCGGGGAAGTGGCGCTGCGCCAGCAGTGGACGCTGGACACGACTGCCACGGGGGAACGCAAAGCCCGCTTCACCAACCCCGAAGGCCAGCTCACGCGCCTCTGGCCGATGATCGCGGTCGACCTCCTCGAACAGGATGGGCCGATCCTGTCGTTCTACCACCTCGAGATCCGGGCGGCGCCCTTCCACGAACTCTGGTTCTCGACCATGGCCGGCATGACCTCGGGCGTGTCGGAACCTCCCTTCGCCCGTTACTCCGGGGGCGACGTGCTGACCTCCGACGGCCGCCTGGTGCGCGATTCCGGGTCGCTTCTCGCCGCGGTGGGACTCGAACCCGGGGGGGCGCTCGCGCCGGGTCTCGACGCGCTCGACATCGTGCCGGGGGGCGAGCTCTGGTTTTCCCTCGACGCCAAGGCCTCGAGCAAGACGCTGGGCACGATCAGCCCCGGCGACCTGCTTTCCGACCAGGGCAAGATCGTCCGCCGCGGCAGCGAGCTGGTGCGGGGCCTAGGCTTCATGCCGCCGGCACCCGATCTGGGCCTCGACGCGCTCCAGGTTCTCGAGGGCGGCGAGATCCTGTTCTCGACCACCGAAGGCGCCTTCTCGGAATCCCTGGGCTTGATCCGGCACGGCGACTTGTTGTCTGATCGCGGCCGGATTCACGCCACGCAGGAGCAGTTGCTCGCCCGCTTTCATCCGGAGGAACCCGGCACGGACTACGGTTTGGATGCGGTCCACGTCTGGCCGAGCGGGGAGATCTGGTTCTCGGTTGCCGAGGGGTTCCGCGACAAGGAGCTGGGCTACGTACTCGACGGCGACTTGATCAGCGACCAGGGCTACGTGATCTCGAGGAACCTGAATCTGGTGGGGCGGTTCTCGCCGCTCGAGGACCTGGCGGACTTCGGTTTGGACGCCCTGTTTGTGGTGACGGATGTGACGGGCCCGCCCGAGGGAGCCCTGCTCACCCTGGCACGGGGCGCAGGAGGCGAACTCGATCTGCACTGGGCCGGCAAAGGGCGCGTCAGCCGCGTCGAGTCCATCGACCCGAGCTGGTCCGGATCCGCGCCGCTCAGCCCGATTCTGCCCGGCTCGAGCTGGGTCGTCCCGGCGGAATCCGCGGCCGGCCCGGCCGCGTTCCTGCGGCTTCGCCAGTGGTGAGGGGCGGCACCCGGCCGCAACCCTCAGAGCAGGAGATCGTAGGTCCGGCCGCTGAGCTTCTCGTAGTAGGCCACGAACGCGCGGTTGGCGACCGCGGTCCCGCCGGGCGTGGGGTAGTTGCCGGTGAAATACCAGTCGCCGCACCCCGGATCGAGCGAGGCGCGGAGGTTGGCGATCGTCTGGAATAGCACGCGCACTTCGCCCCGCCACCAGGGGACGTCCGGATAGACCATCCGGCTGATTTCCGAGGACAGCTCCTCGTCGGCGAAAGGGGCGTAAAGGCGCTGGACGACATTGGCCATGCTCCCGGGCGGTTTGGTGATCTCGCGCCGGCACTCCTCGTACAGGTCGCGGATCAGGCGCTCGCGACCGCTCCGTTCGAGCAGGCGGATGGCGGCCCGGAAGGCGATGAACTTGCCGAGTTCCGACATGTCGATGCCGTAGCAATCGGGGTAGCGGATCTGGGGGGCGGTCGAGGCGATGATAATCCGCCGGGGCCGCGTCCGGGAGAGGATCTTGAGGATCGACTGCTGCAGGGTGGTGCCCCGGACGATGGAATCGTCCAGCACCACCAGGTTGTCCGTCTCGCGCACCACCCCGTAGGTGATGTCGTAGACATGGGAGACCAGCTGCGCGCGGTCCGATTCCTGGCTGATGAAGGTGCGCAGTTTGATGTCCTTGTGGGCGATCTTCTCGCCTCGAGGCCAGTTGCGGAGGATCAGCTCGTCCAGGCGCGCTTCGTTCAGGGTTCCCTCCTGGGCGGCGGTGCGCAGGGCGGCAGCGACCTCGTGGCGCCGGTGAACCCGCAGCCCGTCCATGAGGCCGTGATAGGCGACCTCGGCGGTGTTGGGGATGAAGCTGATGACCGTGTTCTCGAGGTCGTTGTCGATGGCTTCGACCACCTGGGGGACGAGGGCGGCGCCCAGCGCCTTGCGCTCGCGGTAGATCACCGGGTCGTTGCCGCGCGAGAAGTAAATGCGCTCGAACGAGCAGGCCGCAGGCCGCCCCGGCTCGACGCACCGCGCCTCTTCGACCCGGCCGTCGCGCCGGACAAGGACGGCTCCTCCGGGCGGAACCTCCCGCACCAGGGACGCCTCGGCATCGAACACGGTCATCAGCGGCACCCGTTCGGAGGCAAACGCCACCAGCTCCTCGCTTCGATACCAGTAGGCGGGACGGATCCCGTTGGGGTCCCGGAGGATGAAGGCGTCGCCGGTGCCGATGGCGCCGACGATGGCGTAGCCGCCATCCCAGCCGGACGACGCCTTGCGCAGGATCGAGACCAGATCCAGGCGCTCGGCGATGCCCGATTGGATCTTCTGGCCGGCCAGGCCCCGGCCCCGCAGGGACCGATAGAGCGCGTCGTGAGCCTGATCCAGCTGGAACCCGATCTCCTCGAGCACGGTCTGGGTGTCCGTCCCGAACACCGGGTGCTGTCCGTGCTCGATCAGGCGCTCGTTCAGCTCGTGGACATTCGTCAGGTTGAAATTGCCCAGCACCATGAGCGTCTTCGTCTCCCACGGGGTGCGCCGAAGGTAGGGATGACACGAGGCGTCGCCCAACACGCCTGACGTCCCATACCGCAGATGCCCGAGCAGCAGCTCCCCCCCGTAGTCGAACTCCGCCTTCACACTCGAAGCATCGGCCGGATCCAACGTTCCGTTGCGGGTCAGCTTGCGGAAGCGCTTGGTCTGCACGCGGAAGATGGACGAGAGCGCGTTCGCCGCCGCCGATCGCTCCCGGAAGATGTACGGCTCGCCCAGCGGCATCCCCAGCTTCACACAGCCGATCCCGCAGCCGTCCTGGCCCCGGTTGTGCTGCTTCTCCATCAGGAGAAACAGCTTCTGAAAGCCGTAGAGCGCCGTTCCGTAACGACGCTGGTAGTGGCCCAGCGGCTTGAGAAGGCGGACAAACGCCAGCCCGCATTCGTGTTGGAGTTCCTCACTCATGCGCCAGCCGGCAGCATCCCACGAATCCCGCCCGCCGACAATATCGGACCTGGATCCCCTGATCCTCGCTTAACCCGCAGGTTCCACCCGGTGTCGGTCCACGCACCGCCAGTGCCTCGCCTCACTCGAGGCACGCGGGAAGCGCGTTTTCGCGTGACCCAGGCGGCATCGGCATGCGAGAATCAGGCCATGGACGCATCTGCGACCGCCGAGCTCACCTCCCGTTTCCAAGCCCGGTTCGGGCGTCCGCCCGAGGCTCTGACTCGCGCTCCGGGCCGGGTCGAGCTGCTCGGGAATCACACGGACTACAACCTGGGGCTGATCATGGCGCTGGCGGTGGACAAGACCGTGCGCCTGGCGGCGGCCCCCCGCGCGGATCGGGAGGTCCAGTTCGTATCGACCGCCTTTCCCGAGACCGCCCATTTCTCCCTGGATCGGATCGAGCCGGATCCGGCGGTGCCCTGGGCGGATTACGCCAAGGGGATCCTCAGGCTGCTCCAGGAGCGCGGCGCGCGCCTGGGCGGGTTCGACCTCCTGCTGGACAGCAGCATCCCGCTCGGGGGCGGTCTCAGCAGCTCCGCGGCGATGCTCGTCGGCACGGCTCTTACGGTGCGGAAGTTGTATCCGTACCGTCTCACTTCCGACGGCGTGGGCACGGCGCCGGCGCGGGGGGCGCGGGGGGTTCTTCCCCCCCTGGACGCCGCGGAGAAGATGATCCTCGCCCACGTCTGCCAGGCTGCGGAGAACCACTTCGTGGGGGTCAAGTGCGGCCTGCTGGATTACATCGTCTCGTTGTTCGGCCGCGCCGCCCAGGTGGTGCTCATTGATTGCCTGAACCTGTCGGTGGACTGGACGCCCCTGGCGGCGGACATGGCCGTGGTCATCTGCCATTCCGGCGTCAAGCACGCGCTTGTGGCCGGCGAATACAACGAACGACGCGCCCTGTGCGAAGCCGCCGCCGCCGCCCTGGGCGTCCGGGCGCTGCGCTTCGTGAATCCCGCGGACCTCGAAGCGGGGAGGGCGAAACTCACCGACCGTCAGTACGGCTGCGCCTTGCACGTGGTGGGCGAGAACGACCGCGTCGAACGGGGAGCGGATCTGCTCCGGCGGGGCGATCTCGCGAGCTTCGGCGAGCTTCTCCGGCAAAGCCACGAGAGTTCTCGCCTCCATTTCCTCAACAGCTGCCCGGAGCTCGATGTCCTCGTCGAGCTGGCCTGGAGCCACCCCGCGTGCATCGGCGCGCGGCTCACCGGCGGCGGCTTCGGCGGCGCCACGCTCAACCTGGTCCGGCCCGCCGCGGTCGAGGACTTCCGTCGGCACATGGCCGAGGGCTATGCCCGGCGCTGCCAGCGTCCGCTCGAGTCCTGGGCCTGCCAGGTCGTCAACGGCGCCAATTAGGACTCCTCATGAAGACCCACGGATTGCAGCGCATCGTCCAGCCGGGTTGGAAGACGTTCCTTGCCGGTTTCGTGGCCGTCGCCACAGCCGGGGCGGTGAGCCTGGCCGCGGAAGGGACCGGGAAGAGCGCGGGCAGCCCCGGTGCCACGCTGCCCGAGGCCGACCGCTGGCGCGCCGAGAAGCGCCTCATCGACCTTCACCAGCACATCACCGCCAGCGAAACCCAGTTCGCGCGCGCCGTCCGGATCATGGATGCCGCCGGGATCGGCATGGTCGTCAACTTGAGCGGCGGGTACGTCACCCATCCCCCCGGCCAGATCTCGGAATTCCAGAAAGCCCGCGAATTGGCGGACCGCCTGTATCCGGGGCGGTTCATTCACTATTTCAGCCTCGATTTCTCGGGCTGGGACGAGGCCGATTTTTCGGCGAAAGCGGTCGGCCAGGTCGAGGAGGCGCATCGCCTGGGAGCGGCGGGGCTCAAGGAGTACAAGCGGCTTGGATTGTACCTGAAGGACAAGGCGGGCCGGTTGATCCGCGTGGACGACCCGAAGCTCGACCCGGTCTGGCAGCGCTGCGGCGAGCTCGGGATGCCCGTTTCGATCCATGTCGCCGATCCGCAGGCGTTCTGGCGGCCGTACGACGCCTCGAACGAGCGCTGGAAGGAACTCAAGGATCATCCGTCCTGGTGGTTCGGCGATCCCCAGAAGTACCCCCCGTTCCAGGAGTTGCTCGACGCCCTCGACCGCGTCGTCGCCCGCCATCCCAAGACCACGTTCGTCGGCGTCCACTTCGCCAACAACGCCGAGGACCTGGACTGGGTCGAGGCCGCGCTGGATCGCCGGCCGAATTTCAACGCCGATCTCGCCGCCCGGATCCCCGAGATCGGACGCCATCATCCGGACCGGGTCCGGCAGCTGTTCATCAAGCACGCGGACCGGATTCTGTTCGGAACCGATTTCCAGGTGCTGGGCTGGATGCGGAACAACCAGCCCCAGGAACGCTTGATCCTCGGCTCGAGCGGCAACGAGCCCCCGCCCACGGACGCCCAGGCGCTCGAGTTCTTCGCCAAACACTGGCGCTGGCTCGAAACCAACGACCGCCAGTTCGATCACATGACCCCGATCCAGGGCGATTGGACCATCGATGCGATCGGCTTGCCGGCCGAGGTGCTGCGAAAAGTCTACTTCGACAACGCCCGCCGGTTGCTCGTCCGCAGCCTGCCGCTGCCGGTCCTCGAGGCCCGTCGGATCGACCGTGACTTCACCCCGGACGGCCGGTTGCGCGACAAGGCCTGGGCCCAGGCCGCCGTGGCCCTCGTGGATCGCACCCTGCTCGAGGGGTCGGCCCGGCCGGCGCTCGCCGCCACCGTGCGAGCCCTCTGGTCCGAGCGCTATGTCTACTTCGCGTTCGAGGCGCCGTTCCGCAAGCTCACCCTCTTCGAGCCCGCCCAGCGGAAGACCGAACGGGCCGGGCTCTGGGACCGGGATGTCGTCGAGGTGTTTCTCGGCACGGACCCTGCCCAGCCCGGCCGCTACGCGGAGTTCGAAGTGGCCCCCACCGGCGAGGCTCTCGATCTCCTGATTGAACCCACGGCCAAGAGCCTCGAGTGGACCAGCGGCTTTCAATCCGCGGTGCGGATCGATCCGAAGCGGTCGCTCTGGACCACGGAAATCCGCGTGCCGCTGGCGGCGCTGGGGGTGACCGCCCCGGCCCCGGGCGCCCGCTGGCGGCTCAACCTCTACCGGCACAGCGTCGCTGACAAGGCCTTCCTCGCGTGGAGCCCGGTGGCCCAGCCCAGCGCTCATACGCCGGCCCGGTTCGGCTGGCTGGAATTGGCCGAATGAGCCCCGTCGGATTCGATCGACGCCAGGTCCGGCCGGTCTGAGCCGTAACGCGAGCATGGCCGTACCGCCTTATGTCGAGCTGGGCCAGGGCAGGCACCTCGTCCGCATCCCCATCCTCCACGAGGATCGCGCGGTCATCGCCCTCGACAAGCCGGCCGGCTGGATGCTCGTCCCGTTCTCCTGGCAGCGGACCCAGCGGAATCTGCAGGCGGCCATCACCTCGTCCATCGAGGGCCGCGAGTACTGGGCCCGCGCGCGCAATCTCCGGTTCCTGCGCCACGTGCACCGGCTGGATGCGGAGACTTCGGGTGTGCTGCTCTTTGGCCGGAGCCCCGGGGCGGTACGGACCTACGCGGCGCTCTTCGAGTCCCGTCGGATGGCGAAGACTTACCTGGCAGTCGTCGAAGGCCTGCCCGCCATGCCCGAGTGGACCTGCCGCGAACCGATCGGCCCGGATCCGGGCCACATCGGGCGGATGCGCCTCGATCGCCGCGGCGGCAAGGAGGCCGAGACCTCGTTTCGAGTTCTCGCCCGGCGCGAGGGCAGAACACTCGTCGAAGCGCGACCGGTCACCGGGCGGACCCACCAGATCCGATTGCACTTGAGAACGGCCGGATGCCCGGTGGTCGGTGACGCGCTGTATGGCTCCGCGCCGCGGCTGGGAAACACGGCAGCCGCGACCGTGGAGTCGGAGGCGCCATTCCCGCTGGCGCTGCGCGCAGTGCGCCTGGCCTACCGCGACCCGTTCCGGCGACGGCCGGTCTGCATCGAGGCGTCCGCGGATGAGTTTCTGCGGGCGTTTGGGTTCGGCCCGGACGCGAACCGCCCGTGAAAAGAAGCCATGGCAGCCGTGGCCTTCCACCGCCGCGCGGGATCCGCAGGCGCCACCTTGGCCGCGGACATCGGCACCTTCTGTCCCTCGACCGCGGATTGCCCGACATTGTCCTTGCAAGGAGTGACAATAGTTGCGATTTTGACTCTGTGAATAGTGACAATTTGAAAGGTGTCCTGCAGCAGTCTGTCTCCCGGTTGCTGCCCAAGTGCCGGGCACGGGAATTGGACTTGCCGTTGGGATCGGGCAAGGTGGTCGGCTTGGCGGGCGTAAGACGTTCGGGCAAGACGTTTCTGTTCTTCCGCACGATCCAGAGGTTGGTCGAACAGGGTATTGGGCGCCCACGCCTGCTTTACTTGAACTTCGAGGACGACCGGCTTCAGCCCTTGCGCGCCGAGGAGCTGGACCTGGTTCTCCGCTGCCACCGCGAGCTGTTCCCGGAGACCATCGGCCAGCGGTGCTATCTCTTCCTGGACGAGGTGCAAAACGTCCCCGGCTGGGAACGGTGGGTGCGCCGTCTGCACGACACGGAGGACATCGAGGTGTTCGTGACCGGGTCGTCTTCACAGCTGCTGACGCGCGATCTCGCCACCGCGTTGCGCGGCCGCAGCCTCACGCTCGAGGTGTTTCCCCTCAGCTTCGCCGAGATGCTCGAGTTCCGGGGCATCGTCTGGCAGCCCTCGCACCCGAACAGCGAAAGCGAGGTGCGCGGCGCGCTGGAGCAGTATCTGCGTTGGGGCGGCCTCCCGGAGGTCGTGCTGGCCGAAGACACCCTGCGCCCGTTGATCCTCGGTGAATACGCTTCGCTCATGCTCTATCGCGACGTGATCGAGCGCTACGGCCTGCGCAACGAGACCCTGATTCGCGAGCTGTTGCGGTTCGCTTTCCGGAACACGGCCACGCTGGTCAACGTCAGCAAGCTCCACCGTGACTTCACCTCGCTCGGGTTCAGCGTGTCAAAGAACACGCTGCACGAATACCTGGGCTATCTGGAGGACAGCTTCCTGCTGTTCCTGTTGCCCAAGCATGAACGGTCCTTGCGCAAGCAGGCTCACAACCCCAAGAAGTTGCACGTCATTGACCCGGGCTTGGTGGCGGCGTTCCAGGGACACCCGGATCGGGATGTCGGCCGCAAGTTGGAAACGACCGTTTTCCTCCATCTGCGCCGCCAGTGTCGCGCGCTCTATTACTACGCCGACGGCGGAGAGGTGGACTTGTGCAACGAGGAAGGCACGACCTTCTGGAACACCTGCTGGAGTCTGACCGACCCGGATACCGCACACCGTGAGGAAGCGGCCATGGTCCTGGGGAAGTCGCGTTCGAAACAGGCCCAGGGGATGCTGCTCTACCACGAATTCACCCCCGCACTGAAGTCCGCCCTGCCTGAAGCCCAACCGGCCTGGCGCTGGTTGCTGGAACAAAAGCCCGGAAATCCTGGCACCGGTTCTTCTGTGAGATTTCCGGGCCGGCGAGGCGCCGCCTCAGACCTAACGAAGTCCGCGATCCCATGTAGCCTTCCTGCCTCTTCGGACCCTCTCTCCCGCGCCTCGCTAACACAGAGTCCTCGGAGGCGGGGGGGGCGGGTTTGGAACGGCAGGGGCCAAACTTGACCTGTTGGCCACATATTCCACAAGTCGAGGACTCTTCTGACGGTCTAATGGAGAAAATCGGGGTCTGGCGGGCGCAAGCCCCTGCACATTAAGCCAGCGACCTTCACAACGGCGGAAGATGGGTTAGCTGTAGTCCGCAGTGGGGACACCGATGCCACGCGAGCCACCGCTGCGGGTCGTGCTCGCTCTCGGCGTCCCAATCCCATCCGCACTGCGGGCACTGCGCGGCGGCCTTGGGCAGCAACAACCGCCCCAGGAGCCCGCCGCCGGCAAACGTCGCCGCCGCCAGAGCCAGAGTGAACCCGAAGTGGATGCCGTCGCGATCCGGGGGCGGCACGCCATGCCAGGCCAGGATTCCCACTGCCAATCCCCCGAGCAGGCAGTACTTCCGGACCCGGCGCAGACGCAGCGTGCGCTGAACCGCCGCAGCTCGAATGCGCTCGATCTCTGCCGCGAAAGGCAGTTCGTCATCCAGGGCAACCATGGTCGTGAGGAGGCCAGCAGCGAACGGCACCAGGAGGACCGCCGCCCCTCGCCCTGTGGGAACTTACCGGGGACAATCGAAACCGCAACCGGGCTTTGGTGACATTTGGGTGGCGCGCCCCACTCGTGACCACATCGTGACGGTTCCGACACAAGTCTGTCACAGGACTTTTCGACAGTCGGGCCATGCGTTGGTGCACAGCAGGCATTCTGTTTTTTGCCCTGGCGGTCCTGACGGCCGGTCGGGGCGAGGCCGCGTCGTCGTCGGTGGCCGAGACCCGTGCCGCCCTGGCGCAGTGGGTCGAGATCCACCAGTCGATCTCGAAGACCCGCAGCGACTGGCAGGCTGACCGGGAGATGCTCGAGCAGACGGTGCTGCTCTATGAGCGTGAGCCTGAGGACTCGACCGGGTCTGAGGCGCGCCTCGCTAGAGGTGAACAGGGGGTAGGCCGCGGGCACATTGCTTTTTGACAACTTGAGGCACCTTGACATGCGTTTTTTATGCATCATGATGGCTCCATGCGAACCACTTTGACGCTTGACCCGGACGTTGCCGACAGGGCGCGAGCTGGGGCTGCGAAACTCGGTAAGCCCCTCAAGGAAGTGATCAACGCAGCGCTGCGGATCGGCTTGGATCAGGTCCTGGATCCCATGGCGGCAAAGCCCTACCGGACCGACCCGCGCCCGCTCGGTTTGCGCCGCGGACTGAGCTACGACAACGTTACCGAACTGCTCGTCCGCGGCGAAGGAGAGGACCACCCGTGATCGTCGTGGACGCCAACCTGTTGCTCTATGCTGAGAACAGCCTCTCTGAACTCCACCCGGCGGCGCGCGATTGGTGGGACGCGCAACTGAGCGGGTCGGCTCCTGTCTGCTTGTGCTGGCCGGTGCTGACCGCGTTCGTCCGGATCGGAACAAACCCCCGCCTTCATGAGCGTCCTCTGACCCTTCGGGAAGCGACGGACCGCGTCCAGAGCTGGCTCGATCAGCCGTGCGTCCGGATCATCCAGCCAACCGGGATGCACTGGTCCATCTTTCAACAGATGCTCGAGGACGGGAACGCGACGGCGAACCTGGTTCCGGATGCCCATCTGGCTGCACTTGCCGTCGAGCATAATGCCGAGCTGCAATCCACGGACAACGACTTCTCGCGATTTCGCCGACTGCGATGGAAGAACCCGCTTCGGCACTAGTAAGCGGACGCCTCTTCGAGTTCCGCGCGCTGCCGAGGCAACTTGCTGAATCGGCCGTGCCGTCCAGAGTTCACCAGCCTTACGGTGTTTGTCCTGTCGCGGTGCGAGCAAAACCGGACTTCTGCGACGGCCCCCTTGTTGAGCGTGTGGCAGGTGGTATCCTTGCTGCGCTTCAGCGGAGGATAGGGCAACGCTGGGAAGCGACCTGAGCGCCGCCTGGAGACTGCATACAGCAGGAGTCGGGCGGTCCTTCTCTGCAGGGGGCCGCCCGGCTAGAGTCCTCGACTTGTGGAATATGGGGTCAACAGGTCAAGTCTGGTCCCTGCCGTGCCAGGCCGTCCCTCCTGCCGTCGAGGACTCTACATTAGCGAGGCGCGGAAGAGAGGGTGGGCAGGCACAGCAGGGTCTTCATGAACCTGAGGACTCGACTGGGTCTGAGGCGGCGCCTCGCCAGCCCCTTGTCAGAAAATATCTACCAACATGTTGTCGATGGAGGGGAATGGTTTCAGGCGGCCAAGCCGAGGGTGTGGAAGGTTCGTTGTAGTTCACGTCGTAGTGCGACATAGTGTTGATCGAGGGGATCGATGGTTTTGGGGGGGCGACCCTGGCGGGCGACGACTCCGGCCAGCAAGGGCTTGATGACGTGCTCGCGCAGCACCAGGAAGGCACACATGGTGCGCATGCCAGGGGGTCGGTCTGGTAGTGGCGCGAGCGGGGGGGCAGTCGAACGAGTTTCTTGCCGCGGAGCTTGGCCAGATCGTAGGCGGCCTGGCGGACACCGTAGCGTCGGGGCCTCCAACCGGTCCGTTCCCGCACCGTCTCTGCCAGTTGGCTGATGGTGAAGCCCTCAGGCCGGGTCGATAACGCCACGACCGCGTCCAACACGTGACGGTTGCGAGCTTTATTGAAGTCGATGCCCGCCAATCGCCGTGTTCCGCGTCGGGTCGGTTGTGCCCGAATCGGTGAAGCACTTCCCCATTTCGCTGTCTGCACATCGTGTCAGCCGTGCGCGATTCTCACCCATTGCACTGCAAAGGACAGACGACAGATAACCGACGACGGCGGGATGCCTTTCCTCTCCCCTTGGCGCCTTGGAGTCTTCGAGCCTTTGCGTTTCCTTCCGGGCGGGGGGAGTCAACGCAAAGACGCAGAGGGCGCGCAGCGTTTGGGGCTCTCGCGCAGCCGCTTCCACGAACTCTACGCCGATTACCTGCGGGCCTGTGCCCGGCAGCGGGAAACCCAATGGACCCCGCCTCGATCCGGAGGGAACCATGCGCGGGCCTGGCCGAGCGAGGTGACTGGCCTGCTGCGTAAACGGCTCTCCAGTAAACCGCCCTATTTCGACTTCCTGCCGCTGGCCTTCGGCCCCTAAGGCTTGCCGCTGGAACTCTACGTCGACTACCACAGCCTCTTCTTCACCGCCGTTCCCGAGAGCCTCACCCAGTTGGGCTGGGCCCTGCGTCTCTACGGGGTCACGCTGCGGTACGCCCCCACCCCCGAGGCCAAGGGCAAGATCGAACGCGAACATCAATTCTGGCAGGCCCGCCTGCCCGCCCACTTCGCCAGTGAACGCATCGGCCAACTGGACCACGCCAATCCCCACATCCATCTCCTGCGCCTCCACCGCAACGAACAGGAGGTCCATCGCGAGTTGAACATGAAACCCCAGCAAGCTTGGAACCTCGCCCTCAAAGAACGCCGCTCGGTCCTGCGCCCAGCCCCCAACGGTCCGTGCTGGCCTTACGTTTGGAGCCAGCTTACCCCCATCAAAGTCGGCCCCGACGGCCGCGTCCCCATCGGCTCCCAACGCCTCAGGGTCGAGGCTGCCCCAGGATCCCGCCCGGTTCTCTGCCATCACCCCTCCGGCCACCATGCCGTCCTCCGCGCTCGACCAGACCTCCCCGCCAAACCCGTACTCCTCTTTTCGAACCTCCCCCAATCACCCGTCCGGTTTTGAAAACTGCGCGGCCCTTACGGTGTTTGCCCTTGACACCCTGCGACATGACAGCAGGTTTGTTGGCAAACAACACCCCTGATTCAAAGAACAGCCTCCACCACACCTAGCCCTCGCCAACAATGAACGATTCCTCCTGGGGCCCGGTCCTCACGCTCTACTTCCTCACACACGTGGCTCCACTCATTCTATTCGTCCTTTGGACGAGCGCCGTTCGGCGCGCCATGGGGCGACGCCTCGTCCGCATCCGTGAATCCGGCATTACCATCCTTGACGTCATCGTGCCGTGCGCCTTCTCGGAATCCGACATCGAGAATATGGACGCACTCGCCGAATCGCTGCGTTTGAGGCAGCGACCGCTCGATGCGTGGCTTGCCCAGCAGCTTTCACAGCCGGCACGCGACGCGCTGATCAACGCCCCTGGGCAGCTGTTGCCAGAGGAAGACCTACGCCGCACCTTGGTCGCTGATCTTAACCGCATTATCAACGCAGGCCTCATTTACGACGGGGATCGCTTTTTCGGCATTGAACTCGATCCTGCCATTCTGGACACGATCAACAAGTGCTCACCCGAAGAGGCACCGCGCCTCAACCGGCGTCTGCTGATCAGGGCCTATCCGCAGGCCTTGCGCGACCAAGCCAAACCCTTCGCCCTAGACACCATCCCGCGTATCACCGAACCCGACATGATGTTGCCAATCCAAGAAGACGGCATTCGTGTCGGATTCCTCAGGGAGAAGCTCACGCTAGAAGACCTGCTGCAGGTCTACATCCCAAGCATGATTAACGCGTTGGAGATCCAAGACCACACAGACATCAGGGTCTGGTACGGCAAGGCTGCACTCATTCGCGACAATGCAGCCGGCGTTCGGATTGTCGGAGAGAGTCTCGATGCAGTCGTGTTTACAAAAGTCATTCCCGAGAATCTTACCACGGTTGTCTACCTCTGTGCCATGCAGCGCACAGGAGCGAGTGTGACGTTCTACAAAGACGCATTCTCACTGAGCCCACGGGTGCGGCTCTCCTCGCGTAGTTTTACTGCGATGAAAATGTGCCTCTTTCCCGGCTTAGGTATCCTCGCGAACCTTGCCTGCTACCTGGACGAGCTCTTCACTTCACGGGTGGCGAAGATGGTCTTCGGCGAGTACTCAGGTATTGAGTACGACGCTCCTCGATTGAGCGGCTACGAGGCGCATAAGCCAGTAATGGATATGATCGAAGCGTCGCATGCAGCCGCCATGGGTGTTGTGTACAGTAAAGGCATTGTGCGTATGGCATGACTACGGCTCGAGGACGTTGTGCTGCGCGTCCTGACACCCTGATGAGCGGGTTCATCCGAATCATTTTGCCTGGCAGGCTGACACCGGACGCGCGCGTCCGGGGTGCATGTTCATGGAACGTATGAGCGGCTGTAGGAATATCGCATGTCCCACGCGATGTGTTCGCATGGCCTCCAAGGCGCAGGCGCGGTTACAGACGAATCCGTGGGATAGGCGATACAATGCGCCTAACCCGCCGTCCGGCCACACTCTCCCCATCGGATGGGGCGAGGGCGGGGCTGAGCGGTCAGTGTCCCGTATCCTGGAGACTGCACAGTATGAATAGCAAGCCGACGATTTGCATGTTTCGGATACCCTACGTTCCGGACTTTCTCTTTGATCACACACTCCTAGCTGAAGATGCGAATAGCCGAATGCTCGAACACCTAGACCGGTGGTGCCGGTTCGTCGAGAGCCTTTGGGTAGATGACACCGATTCGACGAAAAGTACGTGCTACCTGCTGCTGTATGACTCGGATCCCACTGCGAACTGCATCCATCTGTTTGCTGGGGCATCCGGAGATTCCGATGCGACCTGCAGGTCGGCGCAGCGTCGTCTCTCAGCCGGTCTCAGGGCGCTCCGCATTCCAGTGCAACCAGTGGATCGGCAGCCTTTTCAGTTGGACCACGATTGGCATGTGTTCGAGGTGCGTCCGTGGGAAGCAATGATCGAGCCAAGCTTGAACCCGTTGGTTAACGAAAAGTTCTACGCCTGCGGGGCGTGGTGGGGACCGACAGGCGTCTTCTCCGCCCCCATCCGATCCTTGCTCGCGCATGGCACGCCCACGCGACTCTGCACTGTGGTCAGTCCGAGAAGCCTGGCACTAAGGGAGCAGATGGAGATCTGCAACCTGTCCATGAGACTGCAGACGCTGGCCTGCACGCGGCATCAGTATAGCCCCGGGGCAACGGGCGAGCACAAGAACACCCAGGCAGCCTCCGCCGCTCACGTGATCGGTGAGAAGTTGAAGCGACTCAATCGCGCTTTTTGGGTCCAGACCTTCGTCATGTCGCCGTGCCCCAACACCGCCCGCACCGTCGCGAGCATCCTCGCGGCTGACATCGAATCCCAGCATCCCTCGGTCACGGCCGGTGGCGGCTTAAGCCTGCCCTTGGAGTCCCAAGCCATGGTCGTACCGGTCACGACGAAGCGGGACCTGGACAAAGTCAACGAGATTCTCCGCGGATCACCGCCAGATCCGGGGATCTCCCCGCTCCCCGAGCGCCCGTCGCCACGTTGTGTGACGATGCTGATGGATGCCAGGGGCGCAGCCACGTGTTTCCGCCTCCCAATCTCCGTGAAAGCCGGCTTCCCGGGGATCGAGGTGTGTCAACTCCCGCCGGACTTCTCTCCCGGACCGAGGGTTCTCGACCCTCCTCCCGACCAGCCATCGATTCCACTCGGCAGACTGTTCGACGGAAGGCAAGTCCGCCTCCCGTTGTCGGTCCTGACCCGCCATGTGCTCATCACCGGGTTTACAGGTAGCGGGAAGACGGAGACGACGCTCACGCTGCTGCATCACGCGTGGAATGCTCACCACGTTCCCTTTCTCGTCCTGGAACCCGCCAAGAAGGAGTACCGGGGCCTCAGTGAAGTCCGCTGCTGGTATCAGCCCAAGGGGCAGGATCCGACGAAGGTCGTCGTGTTCACGGCCGGGGATGAAACCGCAGCTCCGCTGCGCTTCAATCCGCTCCAGCCGCTGGCTGGTGTCCGCATCGAAACCCATCTGGGCCGGGTCCTCACCTGCCTTGAAGCGGCTCTGCCTCAATTCGGCGTGCTGCCGTCAATCCTCCAGCAAGCGCTCGAGGAGAGCTACGGAGATTGCGGGTGGAAAGACCTGTCTACGGTGGCAAGCGACGACCCGCAAAGGCAATTCCCGACGATGGAGGACTTGTTCGAGCGCGCCGAACTCGTCATCGCCAGACGCGGCTACGGCACAAACATGACTGCCGATCTCAGCGGAGCGATCCGGAGCCGCTTCTATCCGTTGACGGCCGGCAGCCTCGGGAAGATGCTGAACACGGATCGTTCGGTAGACCCCAGCCGGCTCTACACGCGCCCGACGGTCATCGAGATGAACGACCTGCGGACGCAAGACAAGATACTCTTGACGTTGTTCCTCCTTGTTCACGTACGGGAGTATCGTGAGGTGCAGGGGCAGGCCTCGAGTTTGAGGCACTTGACGGTGATCGAGGAAGCTCACAACGTGTTCCCCAGAACGGAGGATCGCTCCGGCCTTGATGTCAGCAATGCTCTGTTCCAAGCCGTGCAGACCCTCGCCAACATGCTTGCCGAAATGCGGTCTTACGGCGAGGGCATCATCATCGCTGACCAGTCCCCTCAGAAGCTGGCCCCGGACGCCATGCGCAACACCGGCACACAGATCGTCCATCAACTGCGCGATGCTGACGACAGGCTCGCGGTCGCCCGCACGATGGTGATGTCCGAGGAGCAAGCCGAGTTCCTGGCGAAGCTCCCCCCGGGCCACGCTGCGTTGTTCACCGTTGGCCTGCAGCGAACGACGTTCCTCGAAGTCCCGCGATACAGACCGCCGCGACCCGACGAGGCGACGCGTGCGAACGTCGGGCTTGACGCAGACCCCGCCGTGACAGGCGAAGGGTATGCTCATGACCACCGCATAGCCCCGACCAGCGAACCGCTGAGGCACGACATGCTATCCCGGCTGCAGGAAGACCTCGATCAAGCACGACAAAAGGCGACGTTGCTCCGCATTGAGCGGGGAGTCCTGCTGGACGTGGGACTTGGCGAGGCGGTCAAGTTGTTCGAACAGCAAATCGCTTTACTCTTGAGCCTGCCCCAGGATGAAGCCTATGATCCACAGGCTGGAAAGGTAATGAGCGAACTGGTGGCCAAGGCAACGGAGTGCGTCCGGAGCCATTTCCCGGAGGCAAGTCTAGATGGCGAACAGTCTTCAAAAATGGCTGCCGCCCTTTTTGACAGTCTCTGGATGGCCACGGATTCCGGCCGCCGGGCTCCGATTCGACCAGAACTGCTCCTGAAGTGGTTTCCGGGAGCGGCAACACCATGAGAGACACGCGCGATAGCGAGGCGAACGAGTCTCCGCGGCAGTTGCAGGGGCAAGCTGATGCCCGCGACACGAAGACCGTCGGACAATCGACCGACCGGCCGACCGAGACTGATGCGAAGGGCCTGATGGAGCGCCTTGAGCGCGTGGCGCCCGACGCACCCCAAGCCGAAATGGGACGATCACAGGGAGAGGGCCGACGCCCCGATGCCACCGAGTCATCGGTCAAGACGCAGGACCAGCAAGCGCCGGAGAAGGCGACCGTGTATCTTCGCTACACTGGGGAAGGAGTACGCGTTTCCTCGGAGCGCCCCGACTCTCGGGAGCCCGCCACGCGCGAGCCAACCGAGACACCGCGGGACCCGGAAGTGAACGAGAAGAGCAAGCAGCTTGCAGGTACGGCGAAAGCGCTCGATAGAGCATTCGCCCCTGAGACCCCGCAGAATGCGCACCTCAAAGACGCTTTTCTTGTCGACGCCGCGCTCATCCTAGGCGCAGCCATCATCCAGAAGCTGTCTCAGCCTCGGCGTGACGGGGATTGACCCGAAGGGGCGGGTCCTCACTGAACATCGGTTTGAAAAGGGCAGCTCGCAGCCCAGATCGAAAGTCCCGCCTCTTGTTCTTTGCACTTGCCACCCGGCGCGACCTGTCGTTGTCTGCGGGCATGACACACGCGATCCTGCGGGGGGTGCTCGTTCCGGGCGCTCTCCTGGGTTTGGTCTTCGCCTGGAGACCGCTGGCGGCGGTGCCTCTGACCCTTTACCCGGACAATCCGCATTACTTCCTCTTCCGCGGCCAGCCCACGGTGCTCGTGACCTCGGGCGAGCACTACGGGGCGGTGTTGAACCGCGACTTCAATTACGTCCGCTACCTGCGAACGCTTGCCCGGGACGGCCTCAACCTGACGCGGACGTTCGCCGGCGCGTACGTCGAGCCGCCGGGGGCGTTCAATATCGCCAGCAACACCCTGGCGCCCGCGGCCGGCCGGTTCCTTTGTCCCTGGGCCCGCAGCGCCCAGCCTGGCTACGCCAACGGCGGGAACCGCTTCGACCTGACGCGATGGGACCCTGCGTACTTCGAGCGGCTGAAGGCCTTTCTCGCCGAGGCCTCCCGCCGGGGGGTGGTCGTCGAGCTGAACTTGTTCTGTCCCTTCTACGACGAATCGCAATGGCGGCTCAGTCCCCTGAACGCCTCGAACAACGTCAACGGCGTGGGCACCGTCGCCCGGACCAACGTTTACACCCTCGATCGTCACGGCGGTCTGCTGGCCCATCAGGAGGCCATGGTCCGGCGCATCGTCGCGGAGCTCGCCCCTTTCGACAATCTCTACTACGAGATCTGCAACGAGCCCTACTTCGGCGGCGTGACCATCGAGTGGCAACATCACATCGCCGAGGTGATCACCGACGCCGAGCGCGGCCTGTCCGTTCGGCATTTGATCTCGCAGAACATCGCCAACGGCAAGGCGCGCGTCGAGAAACCCCACCCTGCCGTCTCGATCTTCAATTTCCACTACGCGTCCCCGCCGGACGCCGTCCCCCTCAATTACGGGCTGAACCGCGTCATCGGCGACAACGAGACGGGTTTCAACGGCACGAACGACCTCCCCTACCGGGTCGAGGCCTGGAACTTCCTCATGGCCGGCGGCGGTCTGTTCAACCACTTGGATTACTCGTTTGCGGTCGGGCACGAGAACGGACGGTTCCGGTATCCGGCCACGCAGCCCGGCGGCGGCAATCCGGAGCTCCGGCGCCAGTTCGGCGCGTTGCGGCGGTTCCTCGACGGCCTCGGCGTCGTCCGCCTGGCTCCCGATGCGGACGTGGTCAAGGGCGGCGTTCCCGACGATTGCACCGCCCGCGCCCTGAGCCGGCCGGGCCGGACCTACGCCGTTTATGTCGCCCTCAGGCCGGACAAGGCCAAGAAACCGCCGCCTGCGGACGCCGAGCCGGCCTACCGATCGATGACCCTCGATCTTGAATTGCCGCCGGGGTTCTACCGGGTCGCGTGGTTCTGCCCGGTGCTGGGCAAGGTCATCGCCCGCGGCACCCAGGATCACCTCCATGGCATCGCCCGCCTCCGCTCGCCGCTTTTCGTCCACGACATTGTCCTCCGGCTCGATCGGCAGCCCGCCACCCCCTGAACCCATGCTCCTACTTCCCCCCATCATGAGGCGGTCCTCCGGACAAGGAGGGTCGTTGCAGGACACGCGCGGCTTTTCCGGCCGTCCGTGCCGGGCGTTCACCCTGATCGAGCTGCTGGTGGTGATCGCGATCATCGCGATCCTGGCCGGGATGCTCCTCCCCGCCTTGTCCAAGGCCAAACAGAAGGGGCAGGCGACATCGTGCCTCAACAACCTCCGGCAGTGCATGATCGCGACCAAGGTCTACGCCGACGACTTCAACGGCAAGTACCCCCACACCTTCCAAGTCCGCGGCAACAACGTCTTCCGCAAGGCCTGGTTCAACTTCCTGCTCCCCTACTCGCAATCCACCAATCTCCTCCTCTGCCCGGTGCGCACCAAGAAGTTCAAGGAGTTCCTCCAGAACTACCCGAGCGAGGCGCCGGACAAGGCCGTGTCCAACTACGGCATGAACTTCCGATTGGGCGGCTGCGACTGGCCCAATGTCTGGGATATCAAGGATTGGCCATCGCTGACGGAAGCCGCCGTTCGTGTTCCGACGGCAACCGTGCATCTCACGGACGCCGGCACGAAACCCCAGCGAACCACCGACCCCCTCAAGTGCGTCACCTCGATCACCCCCGAGAAGGCTGGCTGCTGGATCATTCACGACCCCGGGAACGACGCCCCCAACACCGGCGGGGTGACGTCGGACGATCCCAACTGGGGTGGACCGCACCCGCGCCACGGCGGGCGCAGCGCCGTCGCCTTCGTCGACGGCCACGCCGAAACGCTCAAGCCCTCCCGGTGGTTCTGGTCGGGCACTCCCTGGTTGAAACCGACCGAGGGCGGCTCGTGAGCCCCTTCCTCCGGACAATCGGAACCGTCACGGCCGGATGAGCTGAAAGAAGCCCGCTGCCGCATTCGCCAGGGCATCGGCGACGTCGCGGGGATGGCTCACAGCACCCGCACGGACTGCAACCTGCCGGCCGCCTTCTCGAACGTGACCATTTCATCGGCCGCCGTGGCGTACGCTCCGGGGCAGCCCAACTGTGAACCTGTCCCCCTATCCTGTCCGGGATCGGATTTTCCTTGGCGCGATGCCGGGTTCTGCCCATAACGACGCCATGCAAGTTCACGGCATTTTTGGGCGCGCCCTGCGCGGTCTTCTTTGTGGCAGTCTGGTGGTCGGCGCTTCGCTGACGGCTCTGGCGGATGACGGTTTCCTCGGCCGCTGGGCCCTGACGATCCCCGGCGGGGGCGCCGGCTGGCTCGGCATCACGAAGGCCAATGGCTGGTACGATGCCAGCATCCTCTGGGGCGGCGGCAGCGTCGTCCCCGTATCGAGCGTCTTCTTCAGCGACGATGTGTTGTATGTGACCCGCAGCCGCGATGTCCGCCGCAAGGACGCGGACGGCAAGGTCATCCGCACCCAGCAGTTCACCGACGCCATCATCGCCACGCGCGACGGCTCGACCCTGAACCTCACGCTCTACAGCCCCCGCGAGGACGGCCTCGGCATCAACGAATCCCGGTTCACCGGCCAGCGCATCCCCGACCTCCCGCCCGCCCCCGATCTCAGCAAGGTCAAGTTCGGCGAGCCGATCCGCTTGTTCAACGGGCGCGACCTCGCCGGTTGGCGCCTGATCGAGTCCGGCGCTGCCAATGGCTGGAGCGCCAAGGACGGCTGCCTCGTGAATCGGCCGGACAAGAACTCCGGCAAGCACTACGGCAACCTCCGGACCGACCGCGAATTCGAAGACTTCAATCTCACCCTGGAGGTCAACGTCCCGCGGAGCGGCAACAGCGGCATCTACCTCCGCGGCATCTATGAAATCCAGGTGGCCGACAGCTACAACAAGGCCCCCGACTCCCACGGCATGGGCGGGCTCTACAGTCGGATCACCCCCTCGTCCAACCCCGCCAAGGCCCCCGGCGAGTGGCAGACCATGGACATCACGCTCGTCGATCGCCATCTGACGGTCATCCTCAACGGCGTGACGATCATCAACAACCAGCCGGTTCTCGGCTGCACCGGCGGCGCCCTCTGGTCCGATGAATCCCGGCCCGGCCCCCTCTATCTTCAGGGCGACCACGAAGCGGTCGATTACCGCAACATGCTCCTCCGCCCCGTCCTCAAGTAGCGGTTCCCATCCGCGCGCTTCTCCTGAAGCGCAGCGAGGCGGGTCCGCTGACCGGGCCGCTGCGGGTCAGACGACCCGCGCCCCGGAAGGCGTTCTGGTTCCACGCGGTCCTTCGCCCGGGGACTGGCCCATCAGGCCATCTCGAGCGCGCAGGCGCCCGCGATGGGGCGGAACACCTCCGCCTGAATCCCGTGTCCGGCCAGGGTCGCGAGGACGTCGGGCGTGTGGGCCTGTTGTGCAAGCACCATGACGCAGCCGCCGAGGCCGGCGCCGGCCAGCTGCGCACCCTCGACCCCCGGACAGCGCAACGCCAGATCCACGATCCGATCCAGCTCCGGCGTGCTGCACGCATAGCTCCCGGTCAACTCCCCAACGTCCCCCTCAGAAGCCGGGCGCCCGCCCCACGCCGCAAGATCCGCATCGGACACAGACCGCACCGCGCGTCGCCAGGTGCCGCGCCCGGTCGGTCGAGAGACACGGTCGCCGTCGTGCGAGAGCGTCATCAGCCGGCCCAGCGCCCGCCCGTCGCCACGCCGCAACAGGTCGAGACACCGGCGGGCGCGCGCCATCTCCGAGAGGCCGAACAGGACCACGTCCCGCACCGCGTAGCCCTCGGGCGGCGCATCGTGTGTCATGAACAACCGCTCGATCCGCTCCCGTTCCGCGGGCCCTTCCTTCCGGAGGATCGCCTCGGCTTGGCGCCGACTCCACCGCACCGGCAGTTGCCCCAGCAGCGCGGCGAACTCCGCCCGGCGCAGCCCCAGACGCTCCGCGGTCACGTCGCGCAAGTGCTCGATCGCCGGCGCCAGGTCCGGCCGCGCCCGCCGGAGCCAAAACCGGCCGAGATGATAGGCCGTCACCCGCGCATTGAAGGCGTTCCGCGCCCGATGGGATTTGCCCGCGTGGATCCCGGAATTGCAGACGATAAGGTCGTGCCCGGGCAGGGCCGGCGCGGAATCCTCGATCCGGAACGGGAAGAAGCCGACGCAGGTGACGCAGCCCCGTCGGGAGAGCTTGATGGCCGCGTGATCCGCCGCGCCGCCCCGGGTGCCGACGAACCACTCGCCCTCGCCGCAGAGGCTCACGAGGCGCCGGGCGCTGACCGGCAGCCGGTTGAATGCGGTGACCGCCTCGGCGACCGCGACCACCAGCGCCGAGGACGAACTCAACCCGGCGCCCATCGGGATGTTGCCGGCGACCACCAAGTCCATCCCTCGCAGCGGTTGGTCCCGGAACTGCTCCTGCAGCCGCAACACCGCCGCCTTCGCGTACGTGGCCCAGTCGCCCCGGGCTTCGTCCAGCATCCGCTGCAACCGCGGCCCATCGATCACTCCCTGCCAGTCTTCCCAGTCCAGGTTCGCCACCAGGTCCGCAATCCGGAACGTCCGACCGGAGAATCGGGCTTCATCCGCATTGGCCATCGAGACGACATCGTCCGTGCGCGGCGCCGCCACAGCGATGACCTCCCGGTTGATCGCCATCACGTTCACCGGGCCGCCCTGGTGATCAATGTGGCGCCCCAGGAGATTGATCCGGCCCGGCGATCGGATCAGCGCCATCTCGCGCGCCGCACCGAACCTCCGGATGAACGCCTCGACCGCCCGACCCAACTCCAGCCACGGGACTTCGTCTCCGTACCCGCGCTGCATCTGACGCCTCGCCGCCGCCGATGGCGCCTTCAGCAGGCGATCCCACGCGCCCGCCGGAGCCAGTGTCCGCGGGGACACGGCCGCCTCGACCGCAGCGTCAGGCCCGTGCTTGCGCCGGTATTCCGCCTCGAGCGCGGCCAGTTCGGTGGGGTTGTTGTAGGCCATCAGATCCCGCACATCAGCCACGGCGCAGCCCGCCACGCGCGCCGGCGGCGTCCGATGCGCCAGGATCTCGATCACATCCGTCAGGTACTCCTCCTGGGTGCCGCGCGCCGGCCGGAGCCGGCCCAGCGCTTCGCACAGCACCCCCGCCCGGAACACATAGGTCGAGAGGTTCATCTGGTCGAACCGATCCAGGATCCGGGCGGCCTCGACCGCCTCGCACCCGACCTGCAAGACGCCCGCGCGTTCGTCCTCGCCGAAGGCGTGCCTGAACGTCTCCCGGTCCAGCGACGTTGCCGTCATCCCCCCCCGCTCGAGCTCGGCCAGCAGGGCCGCCGCCGCCTTGGCGTCGCACTGCGCCCGGACCCGCCGTTCGACCTCCGCCCGGCCCAAGTCCGCCCGCCGCCCGAAGTCCCTCCCCAACGCCGCCAGAGCCAGTCGCCGCTGCCGCTCCCCTTCTTCCAGGATGCCGACGATGTTGCCCCGGGCGGTTCTCAACAGGATGCCCGTGCTCGATCCCGGGGGCCGACGGGCGGTCGCCAGGGTGACATCGGCCTCGGAATGCCAGTGGGCGGCAAGCAGCTGCCGGATGACCCTTGGCTCGATCAGCTTGTCTCCCGCCACCACCAGAACATCGCCGTCGAATCGCGAGCGCTCGAGGATATCCGCCGCCTTGCGGGCTGCGTGGCCGGTCCCTCGCGGTGATTCCTGATAGGCAAACACGGTGCCGGGCAGCCGCTCGTTGACGGTCGCCATGACCTCCTCCGCCTTGGTGCCCACGACCACGATGTTCAACCGGGATCCGCAGAGGTTGTACGTCTCGAGCGCTCGCACGATCACCGGCACCCCGAGCACGTCGAAACACACCTTGTGACGATCGCCCGATCCCATCCGGGTGCCTCTGCCCCCGGCAAGAATGACAGTCACAAACGGTCTCTTCATGCACGCGACCTTCCGCAAGCGGCCCTGAACCGCCGGCCGTTCTTCGTTGCCGGTCCTGGCCTCAGCTTCGCTCAACCCATGGGCCGCAGCGCAGGCACGGCCGGCTGACGGCCGGTATAGCAGGCGGCAGAAGTCCGGGCGAGGACTCTGTTGCCAAACCCGGCCGGTCCCGACAGGCTCTCTCCCATGATTGCGCCATGGCCGCGATTGGGATCAGAAATGCAGGCGGACTACAGGGTCTTCCGCGTGCGCCGGGACATCCGGCAGTCGCCGCGCACCGGCAAGCCCCACGATTTCTTCGTGCTCGATTGTCCCGATTGGGTGAACGTGATCGCCCTCACCCCGGATCGGAAGATCGTCCTCATCGAGCAGTTCCGGCACGGCACGGACACCGTCGAGCTCGAAATCCCCGGTGGCGTCACGGATCCCACCGACGACTCCCCGGTGGCGACGGCCATCCGTGAGCTCCGCGAGGAAACCGGCTACGCCGGCCGCAACCCGCGCGTCATCGGCCGGATCGCGCCGAACCCCGCGATCCTGAACAACATCTGCCACACGGTCTTGATCGAGGATTGCGTCGTCGAACACGCGGTCGAGTTTGATCCCAGCGAGGACGTGGTGACCCGCCTCGAGCCGCTCGAGGCGTTGCCGGCCCTCGTCGCGGGCGGCCACATCCGCCATGCGCTGGTTGTCGTGGCCCTCTATTACTTCCATCTCAGCCTCCACCCGCCCGCCCTCACCGCGGGCGGCGACAGCACCCGTCTGTAGCCGCGGGCCGAGTCCGTCCTGAATCGGCGAGGGAGGATCTCCGCACGGATTCGGGGCGGATCACAGATTGGGGGGGGCGGTCGAGCCGGCTTCGCGGGGAGGGCAATCTGCGCTCCGTCCTGAATCGGCGAGGGAGGATCTCCGCACGGATTCGGGGCGGATCGCCGATTGGGGGAGGCGGTCGAGCCGGCTTCGCGAGGAGGGCAATCTGCGCTCCGTCCTGAATCGGCGAGGGAGGATCCCCGCACAGATTCGGGGCGGATCACCGATTGGGGACGGCGGCAGAGCCGGCTTGGCGGGGACCGTAATCTGCGCTCCGTCCTGAATCGGCGAGGGAGGATCTCCGCACGGATTCGGGGCGGATCGCCGATTGGGGGGGGCGGCAGAGCCGGCGTTCAACGGGGTGTTTGACCGTCGACGGATGCAGCGCTGCCCCCGGTGAATCCCGACAGCAGGGCCACGATCGCGTCGAGGTCCGCCCGTGCCGACCGCGCGGGATCGCCGCTTCGGTATTGGTTCAGCATCAGAGAGAACGCCAACCGCTCGCCCGCGGCGGACGTCACGTAGCCCGACAACGCAACCACGTAGCGCAGAGTCCCGGTCTTGGCCTGGGCATTGCCCTCCGCCGGCGTTTGGCGCAATCGCAACCGGAGCGTCCCGTCAACGCCCGCCACGGGCAGCGCTGCCCGGTACACTGCGCCGTGCGGATGCCGATCCATGGACTCGAGCAGACGCACCGTCGCCTTCGGTGTCACCAGGTTGCGCCGGCTCAGCCCGGAACCTTCCTCGAGCAGGACGGTGCCCGGTTCGATCCCCACCCGGCCGAGAAACGCGTCCATCGCCTTGAGCCCGGCGGGCGCGGCGGCGTCGAGCGCTGCGCCGGGTTTCCCGGCCTCGAACGGCGCGCGGCGTTCCATGGCCCCCACCTGGAGCAGCAACAGCTGGGCGTGCAGATTCTGCGAGGGCTTCAGCATGCGGCCCAGGAGCTCGGACAGCGGCGGCGATTCCACCGCGCACAATTCCTGCAGTGGACCGCTGGGCCCGCTCCGCCGGCCGCGGACCGCTTCGCCTGCGGCGCGGACACGGCCATCGACCCGGATGCCGTGTCGGCGGAACGACTCCCGGAGGAGGTGACCGAACCAGAGCGCCGGCTGATGAACCGTCACCGAGTCCGTGTGGCCGGTTGCCCCGGCCGGCAATTGGCCGGTGACCACGAGCACGTTCCGGTTGAGCGGCCGCCAGAGGTCCACTGCCGGCGATGAACCCGGCGGACCCGTCAGGCAGAGATTGCTGATGACCATGAAGGGGGCGGGCGGCAGCAACGACACCGCGGCGTGACGCCCCGCCACGAGCCCGGGCTGCACGATCACGTTCAGGGCGTTGTCGTTCACGGTCAGGGCCGAGACTTCCGCTCCGTAGTAGTACTGCAGGTCATCCCAGTTCCAACCCGAGCCGAGGGGCGGATCCGTGAAGTAGCTGTCGTCGGCCACCAGGTCTCCTCGAACCCGCCGCACGCCGGCTGCCCGCACCGCCTCGACGAGCGGTTGAAGCGCGCGATCGACGTCTCCCCCGTGGTACCGCGCCGCCAAGCTGGGATCCCCGCGGCCGTACACGATCAGGTCGCCCGCCAGCGTGCCCCGGGCGCTGGGCCGGCCCGTTGCGTAAAACGACGTCCGAATCCGATGCCCGGGCCCGAGTCGATCCAACGCCAGGGCGCCCGTGTAGAGCTTGGTGTTCGACGCCGGGATCATCAGTTTGTCGGCGTTGTGGCTGAACAGAACACGGCCGCTCTCGAGCGCCACAATGTGCACGCCCCACTGGGCATGCCGAAAGCGCTCCGCCGCGACGTGGGCCTCGAGGCGCTCGCGCAGCTCTGAGACCCGGGAGGGCGGCGGCACGTTGGTCTGTGCGGATCCCGCAGGCCACAGCCCGCCAACCCCCGCCAGGATCCCCAGGACAACACACCGGCCCCGACTCCTCCGCATCGCGTCGACCCAGGCGACAACCGTCCATTTCCGGCTCATGCGCCTCAAGAATGAAGGAGACATTCCCTCGCGTCGAGGTCTTGCGTCGAGGGTTGCCTTGTGTGGACAATGGCCCGGTGAGACCGTGGACGCCGTCCCGGCGATCGCCGGGCGGCAAACGTCGGTGAACGACCATGGCTGATCTTGTTCAATACCCGGCGCCTGGGGAGCGGTGGGTCCGGTTTGTCGGAGACACAATGACGTTTCGCCTCGAGGCGGGCGAGGGCCGCCCTTGGCCCTCGGGATGGCGAGCCTGCCTCCGCACCAATCTCGGGCGCGCAGAAGCCGCACGCGCGGAAATCATCGCCTCAGTCGAGAACCGGCGTCCTCCCACGCTGGCGTCGTGGCGGGATCTTCCCCTGCGACAGGACGGGGAGTCCTGGCAGCTGCGATTGCCCCTGGTCGAGGTGGGTTATTTCCGGGCCAAGGCGTACGCAATCGATCCCCGGGGCTGGCAGCACTGGCCCCAGGGCCCCGACGTCGGCATCAACGTCCAGCCCAACAGCGCGCGCACGGCGAATGCGCTTTACTGCGCGTTCACCCGGGTGTTCGGTCCCACTCGGGCCGCCCGGACGACAAGCGATCCGGCGCTCGAGACCCGGCTGCGCTCGCTGGACGAGCTCGGATACACGGTGATTCCCCCGTCGGGCAAGTTCCGGGATCTGATCCGTGTCCTGCCCCACATCTTCGACACGCTGGGCTGCCGGATTTTGCATCTGCTGCCTGTGAATCCGACCCCCACGACGCTGGGCCGGTTCGGGCGATTCGGGAGTCCGTACGCCTGCCAGGACCTGCTCCAGGTCGATCCGGCACTGGTCGAGTTCGATCGGCGAACCACCGGCACCGACCAGTTCCGCGAGCTCACCACCGCCGTCCATCGGCACGGCGGACGGGTCTTCCTGGACGTCGTGATCAATCACACCGGCTGGGGTGCCACGCTCCAGGGAGCGCACCCCGAGTGGTTCACCCGCACCCCCGACGGCCAATTCGTCAGCCCCGGCGCCTGGGGCACCACCTGGGAGGACCTCGTCGAGTTGGACCATCGGTCCGCCGCTCTCCGGCATCACCTGGGGGAAGTGTTCCTCGAGTGGTGCCGTCGCGGCGTGGATGGATTCCGCTGCGACGCCGGTTACAAGGTCCCCCTGCCCGTCTGGCAATACCTCACCGCCCGGGTCCGACAGGAGTTTCCCGACACCGTCTTTCTCCTCGAAGGCCTCGGCGGCGCGTGGGAGGCAACGGAATCCCTGCTCACCGAGGGCGGGCTGCAGTGGGCCTACTCCGAGCTCTTCCAGAACTACGGCGGCACGGAAGTCGCCGGCTATCTCGATCACGCCCTGCGCCAAAGCCAGCGCGTGGGCCTGCTCGTTCATTACAGCGAGACCCACGACAACGACCGCCTGGCCGCCCGCGGCCGGGCCTGGGCCCTCCTCCGACACCGCCTCTGCGCCCTCACCAGCGTCAGCGGCGCCTTCGGCTTCACCTGTGGCGGCGAATGGCTCGCCCCCGAGCGCATCAACGTCCATTCCAGCCGCGGCCTCGCCTGGGACAACCCCGACGCCATCGTGCCTGAACTCGCCCGCCTCAACCGTCTCCTGTCGTCCCATCCCTGCTTCTTCGACGGGGCCAGCCTCACCCGCCTCAGCCCGCCGGACGCCCCCGTGTACGTTCTCCTCCGGCAATCGGCCGAGGGCGCCGATACCGTCCTCGTGCTGGCCAATACCGATTCCACGCAGCCACAACGGGTGCCGATCCCTGCCGCCACGCTCGCCCAACACGGTCTCGACTCGAAGGCGTGCGTCGATCTCCTCGATCAACCCCTGCCCACGCTCCGTCGCAAGGGCGATTCCCTCGAGTGCACCCTCGCCCCGGCAGCGGTTCATTGCCTCGCCCCACAGCCGGCACCCCGCGGTCTCGCCGGCGATCTCTACCGCCACCGCAGGGCCACCGAAGCCCTCGCCCTGACCGTTCTCAGTCATCATCTCCCCATCGAGGCCCTGGGCGACCGCGACCGGACCGAGCTCGGGCGATGGCTCGACCGCGACCCCGAGGCCTTCCTCGCCGCCGCAGCCCGTCTCGGGGCGGAGGGCAATCCCGCGACCGACCGCCCGGCTCTCGAACAAGGCAGCGACGCCTACCCCCAAGTGGTCGTCTGGCGGGAACCCGATCTCCGCCGCGTCACACTCGTTCCGCCACGTCATTGGCTCATGCTCCTCGACGCCTCCCCGTTCCGCGCCGTCGTCAGCATCGCCGGTGAACCCCACCCGCGCCATGCCGAATCCATCCTCACCCAAAAGGGGCACGTGGCCCTGTTCCCCCCACGCCTGACACCCGGAGACGCCACTCTCGAAGTCGACCGCCTTGCCGCCGACGGATCCGGCTGGATCGCGTCTCTCCGCTATCTCGGGCCCACGCCGGATCTTGATCGCATTGAAACCCCCGATCCCGCCTCCGCCATCGTCCTGCTGACCAACGGCCGGGGCGGGATGGCCCGCCTCGCCATCGACCTGGGGCGCATCCACTCGAAGTACGATTGCCTGCTCGCCGCCAACCTCCACCCGCAAGTGCCCGTCGACCGGCATGTCTTTGTCAAACGCCTCCGGGCCTGGATCAGCGCCGACGGTTTCCTCTCACCGCTCGACGGATCGAACCTCGTCCAATTCACGGCGGGACCGCCCGCCACCTGGCAGTTTGTCGCCCCCGCCGGGGACGGCCGTGCGGTGCCCATCGAGCTGCGCATCGCGATGCTGCCAGGTCGCAACACCACCGTGCTCGCCTTTCGCCGACTCCCCGATCAACCTCCGGAAGCCTCCCCGTTGCCGGCGTCGGCCGAAGTCCGACTCACCGTCCGGCTCGATCTCGAGGACCGTGATTTCCACTGCCAGACGCGGCGCAACCCCGGCGCCGAACATCATTTCACGTCCCATTGCCATCCCTTGCCCCCGCGATCCGCACCTCAAACGACACGCCTCAAGCCCGGAGCCGGCTTCGAGTTCCGTCCCGACCCCGGCCGCACCCTGCGCGCCTGGACGACTGCCGGCCAGTACCACCCCCAACCCGAATGGTGCGAGGCAATCCCCCACCCGATCGAGGCCAGCCGTGGACATGAACCCACCGGCGATGCCTTCAGCCCCGGCTGGTTCGAGATTCCCCTGCCTGCCTCCGCGGAAAGCGTGGTCGTCGTCGGCGCCGATCCCACGGACCCTGATACCGCCGAGATCGAGCGCGCACTCGCTCCCGCATCGCGATCCCCGAAGGCCAAAGCCGTTCCCAACCCCTTTGCCGTGCGACTGCAGCATGGCATCGACGCCTTCCTCGTCCGACGGGACAACGCCTTGAGCATCATCGCCGGCTACCCCTGGTTCCTCGATTGGAGCCGCGATGCGCTCATCAGTGCCCGCGGTCTCCTGGCAGCAGACCGAATCGACGACGTCCGTCAGATCCTCCAGGTCTACGGTCGATGGGAACAACAGGGCACCCTCCCCAATAACCTGCGCGGCGACGACGCCTCGAACCGCGAGACGTCCGATGCGCCTCTCTGGTACGGCGTCGCCTGTGAGGAATGGGCACACGCCGCCCGCCCCGCCGCCGAGCCCGCCAAGGATGCGGTCCGGATCCTCACCCAGACCCACGTGGCACCCCGGGGACGAACCCTCGCCGATGTCCTCGGCGCGATCGGTTCGGGCTACTGCCGCGGAACCCCCGCCGGCGTCCGGGTTGACCCCGCCTCCGGCCTCGTTTGGAGCCCCGCCCATTTCACGTGGATGGATACGAATCACCCGGCCGGTACGCCCCGCGAAGGATACCCCGTCTGCATCCAGGCCCTCTGGATCCGCTTCCTGCGCCTCCTGGCACGGCTCGAGGTCCCGCCAGCCACCGAACCTTGGCAGCAGCTCGCCCACCGCGCTCTCGCCTCCCTCGAGTCTCTCTTCTGGCTCGAAGACCCCGGCTACTACGCCGACGTGCTGATCGCAAGCCCCAAGATGCCAGCCGCCGCCGCAGTCCCCGATACCGCCTTGCGCAGCAATCAGCTCCTGCCGGTGGCCTTCGGTCTCGTGGACCGCCGGCGAGCGCGACGCTGCGTCGCCGCCGCCGTGCGGCATCTCCTCATCCCCGGGGCCGTTCGATCGCTGGCGCCGCTCCCGGTCTCGCCCCCGCTGCCCATCCGCGCCCCCGATGGGAGGCTCCTCAACGACCCGGAGCGGCCCTACTGGGGCCGCTACGAAGGCGACGAAGACACCCGGCGCAAGCCCGCCTACCACAACGGCACGGCATGGACCTGGACCCTGCCGATGCTGGCCGAGGCCATGGCCGAGGCCTGGGATCACAGCCCGGCCGCCGTCGCCGCCGCCCGCGCCTACCTGGGCAGCATGGACCGTCTCCTGGCTGGGGGCTGTGTGGGACAACTGCCCGAGATCGTGGACGGCGATGCGCCCCACAGCCCGCGCGGCTGCGACGCGCAAGCCTGGGCGGCCACCGAAACCCTGCGCGCCTGGCGGAAGCTCTCAAGCGCCCCTCTCCCTTGATCCCTCTCCCCGCTCCTTCGTCGCAGGGCGAGGGAACCACCGGGGCGCCCACTGTCGCGGTGAAAAACCCGTCGCACCGCACCGGCGCACCGGCGCACTGACGCACCGGGAATTCGGGCTGGATCAGGGGCCGGGCTGCTGGGATAGTCCCGCGCATGTCTGTCTCTCGCGCTCCCGAGGCGTCAGGTGCCAAGCTGGGCATGCCCCGCAGTGTGCCGTTCATCGTCGGCAACGAAGCCGCCGAGAGGTTCAGTTACTATGGCGTCATCGCGATTCTCACGCTCTACATGATGAAGGTGTTGGGCTTGAGCAACGCGGACGCGACCGAGATCGCGCACCTGTTCAAGTTCGCTGTCTACTTCATGCCGCTGCTCGGGGCGTACATCGCCGACCGCCTCTGGGGACGCTATTACACGATTCTCTACCTCTCCCTGGTCTACTGCGTGGGCAATGCCGTCCTGGCCCTCACGGTTGGCTCGAAGTGGGGGCTCTACATCGGGCTCTTCCTGATTGCCATCGGCTCGGGGGGCATCAAGCCCTGCGTTTCCGCCTTCGTCGGCGACCAGTTCGGGCCGGGCCGGGAGCACCTGCTGCCCAAGATCTATGGCATGTTCTACTGGTCCATCAACTTCGGCTCCTTCTTCGCCTTTGGCTTTCTGCCAACGCTGCGGGACAACGCCGGGTACCGATGGGCGTTCGGCATCCCCGGGGTCGCCATGTTCCTGGCCACGTTCATCTTCTGGATCGGTACCCGCTCCTATCAAATCAAGCCGCCCGTCCGCGACAGTACCCGCGCAGGCTTCTTCCGCGTCTTCTGGCATGCGCTGCGCCGCTTCTTCGCGGATTGGCTGGCCCGCCGCCGCAACCGGCCTGCGGGAGGCGGTTTCTGGGATGCCGCCCGCGGACGTTTCACCGACGAGGAAGTCAGCGGCGCCCGGGCCGTCGCGGGCATCCTGATGATATTCGCCTCGGTGCCGATCTTCTGGTCGTTGTTTGACCAGACCAACACGACCTGGGTGATCCAGGGGACCAAGATGACCGCGGTCACCCTGTTCTCGTTCACGATCGATCCCCAGGCGCTCGTGGGACCGATGCTGAAGGGCTTCTTCACCGAGCTGAGCCCCGGGCATTTCGCACTCGTCCTGGACACGGAACGAATGCAGGCCATGAACCCGCTGTTTGTGATGCTCCTGATTCCCCTGTTCACGGCGGTGCTCTACCCCGCCTCGAACCGGCTGGGACTCAAGACCACGCCCCTGCGCCGGATGTCCGTGGGGATGCTCCTCGCCGCGGTCTCCTTCGTTGTCTGCGCCTGGATCCAATCGCGCATGGACGCCGGCGAAGCCATGGCGATCACCTGGCAGATGATCCCGTACCTGCTGCTGACCTCGGGCGAAGTCATGCTCTCGGCCACCGGCCTCGAGTTCGCCTTCTCTCAGGCCCCCGCCTCGATGAAGAGCACGATCATGAGCTTCTGGCTGCTCACCGTCGCCATCGGCAATCTCCTTGTGGCGGCCGTCACCGATCTCAACGACAAACTCGTCAAGGCGCAGGGCGCGTCCCAGTTCCTGTTTTATGCCTTGCTGATGTTCCTCGTTGCGGGCGTGTTCATCTACTGCGCCACGCGATACCGCGAACGGCCGATCGAGTCGTAGCGAGGCGCCGCCTCAGACCCAACCAAGTCCGCGATCCCATGCAGCCTTCCTGCCTTCCCGGACCCTCCCTTCCGCGCCTCGCTAATGTACCCGCCCGCGTCGAGGGCGGCGCGGGGACGGTCCGCGGGGTCAGAAGTTGTAGATCACATTCAGGGCCAGCGACACCGAATTCTCATCCGTCCCGTCGTTGAACACGCCGGTGCCGCTCAAATCGCGGTCCCATCGCACCTCGAAGCGCGAGATCACGTTCGCCCAGAGACTGTAATCCAGCGTGCCCGTGATCCCCAACAACTCGTTGTCGGCTCCCGGTCGCGCGGCGTACCAGGTCCCGTCGGTCCCCGTGGCGTACTCGACACGGCCGGCCAGCTTGAGCTTCTCCGTCACGCGCCACAGGAGGTAACCCGACACCGCATTGGCATACCGCGAATCGACCGCCCCTGACTTGCTGTTGCCCCGGTAGTCATAGGCCAAACCCAAGCTCACGGTTTCGATGGGGGTGGGCATGGTGGCGCCGACGTAGTACTGGACCACGTCCGGCCCCCCGGTCACCCCATGATCGATCACGCAGCCGGTCAAGGTCGCTCCCTTCATGAACCCCGCGCCTTCGGGTGCGGTGAGGGTGAACGACCCCAGGTAGGTAAACGTCGAGTTGTCCCCGCCGCGGGCATTGATCGTGTTCGCGCTCACCATGATGTCGCCGGGATCCGAGACCCCCGCGGACACCGACAGCACGTCGCTGAACCGATAGGTCGCCAGTACCCCCGTGTGGATCATCGGCTCGAGGTAGAAACCAAATGACCGGCTGTAGTGGGCGTTGTTCCCCGCCTCGAAGACTTCGTACCCCATCGGCGTGTCCCACACCCCCATCTTCCATTCGAGCCCGCTGCCCACCGGCGCCCGCAAAGTCACGTGCGCGTTCTTCACCGCAACATCCGAGTTCGCATTTGCCAGACCGGTCGAAGTCGAACCCACGACGTTCGCGTCCGGACCGAACACCAAGCCGACTCGGTACCCCGCCGACCAGTCGCCGTCGGTCAGCGGGCGTTCGAGCTGCAGCTTGACCGCGTTGAAGTTGAAGCCGTCCTGCTTGGCGTCGCCGTCGAACGACCGCCCCACCGTCCGGTTCCCACTGCCGAAGTTCAGGATCGCCGAGGTGTCGACATAACCCGAGAGAACCGTCGAGGAAAGGGTCGTCGGAACCGGGTTCTGGGCTTCTTCCGCTTGAGCTGCCATGGCCAAGCCGGCCAGACCGCCCGTTAACAGGCTCTTCGTCCACACGCCCGCATGCCGCGTTGCTGTTTTCATTCGATGGTTGTTCATGAGCTCACACAAACCCTCTTGGGGGTTCATCCGCAGTAGGCAACTGGCGTGCCAAAGCCGGCAACTGCTGCCTAGCGAGGCGCGCCTCAGACCTAACGAAGTCGCGATCCCATGAAGCCTTCCTGCCTCTTCGGACCCTCTCTCCCGCGCCTCGCTTATGGAGAGTCTTCGACGGAGGAAGGGGTGGCCCGGAACGGGACAGATCCTAATTGCGCAGCCTGCTCACACTGCGACAGATCCGCGCCACAAACAACGGCATCGGAGGAATCCCACAAAAAAAGGCCCCGCCTGCGCGCAGGCGGGGCCCTTGAGAATCCGCAGGAGCGGACTTAGAACTTGTAGATGACGTTCAGCGCCAGGGAGAGGGCGTTCTCGTCGGTGCCGTCGTTGAAGCAGCCCTGGCCGGCGTAGTTGTGGTCCCAGCGGAACTCGAGCCGGGTCAGGACGTTGGCCCACAGGTTGTAGTCCACAGTGGCCGTGACCCCCAACAGCTCGTTGCTGTCGCCTTTGAGACCGTCGGCATCGGTGTCATACCAGGTGCCGTCGGAGCCCTTGGCATACTCGACACGGGCGTTGAGCTTCATCTTCTCCGTGGCCTGCCACGAGATGTAGCCGGCGATGGTCGAAGCGTAGGAGCCATCCCAATTGGGGTTGCTGCTCGAGTCGCTGGCGCGATAGTCGAACGCCGCGCCAAACACGACACCGGTCAGCGGCGTGGGAACCACGAAGCCAACGTAGTAGTTCTGGATGTCAGCAGGATTGCCGCCGCCCATGAGATCCGTGCCGCTGTCGATGATGCCGGCATACAGGGTGCCGCCGCTGAGGAACCCGGCGCTCTCAGGCGCGGTGATCGCCACCGAGGCCAGATAGCTCAGGACATCGTCGGCGCCGCTGCGACCGTTGATGGTGTTAACCGGGTTGATGCCCCAGAACCCGAAATTGTCCAAACCGCGGTTCGCCACACCGGCTGCCGCGCTGAACATGTCGTTGAACTTGTAGCTCGCCAGCAGACCGGTGAATTGCTTGGGCTCGATGAAGTACCCAAAGGAACGGCTGTAGTTCGGGTTGTTCCCGGCGTCGAAGACTTCGTAACCGATCGGGCTTTCCCAATAGCCCATCTTGAAGTCAAGCCCGCTGCCCACCGGAGCACGCAACGTGACATTCGCGTCTTTGATCGCGAAATCACTGTTGCCCCAACCCGCCGTGGACGTTGTGTTCAAGGTGCTGGCATCCGGCCCGAACAGCAGGCCGATCTGGTACCCGGCGGCCCACTGGCCCTCGTCCAGAGGCTTCTCGATCTGCAACTTCACCACGTCCAGATTGAAGCCGTCCTGCTTCGCCGCACCATCATAGCTGCGGCCCGGCGAGATGTTCCCGTGGCCAAAGCGGAGTATGGCCGACGTGTTCACGTACCCGCTGATGGTGGTCGAGTTCAGCGCCGTCATCACGGCCTGCTGTGCCTCTTCCGCCTGTGCAGCCCAACCCAGGCTCACCACCCCGGCGGCAGCCAAGCCCAGCGTCCACTGATTGAACTTCATGCGCGTTCCTCCTGCGATTCTGGTTTTCGTCTGTTGTGTTGTTTTTGCCATCGGCCAGCACCGGTTAAGCCTATTCGGCGACACCGATGATGGCGCGTTGGTACTGCAGCCTACCAGAGTCCCCGCCCTTGGCAACAACATTTTGTGCGCCTCGCGCCACCGCAAGCCTCTGTCAGCGCGAGGCTTGCCATGATCCGCCACGGCGTAACCCCGACCCGGCCCGCCGCCGCTGCGGCTCAACCTCCTGGGTCGGACCGGGCTCCGGGCAGCCGATTTCCCTTTGCGAACGTCGAGCGAGGCGCGCCTCAGCCCGACCAAGCATGCACTCCCGAGGAACCATCGGGGGCAGCCGGGCACCCTGCCTCCCCGCCTTGGTCCGATAGAGTCCTCGACGACAGGGGGAGGGGCTGCAACGGGAGCCGCCGACACCTCACCTGATGTGACCCCTATCCCACGAGTCGAGGACTCCACACAACATAAATTGTGCTTGCCACTGCAAACAATGGGTACAAGAATGCCAACGCTCGTCGCCGTGAAATGCGAGAGCCGGACCGGACACGGGATCTGCCGATGAACTCGAACGGGAAAAACCTCGTCGAGGCGCTCACCAGCGCCAAGATCTACCTCGATTACGCGCGTTCGTTCTCGGACATCACCGGCCTGCCCCTGACCCTGCGGCCCGTCGAGTCCTGGCAATTGCCGTACCATGGCCGACGGAACGAGAACGCCTACTGCGCGCTGATGGCCCAGAAGAGCAGCGCTTGTGCCGCCTGCCTCCAGACGCAGCAGCGCCTCTCCGAGTGCGCCGCGTTCGAGCCGCAGACGATCGTTTGCTGCTCGGGCATGTGTGAGACGGCGGTTCCGCTCCGGTTGGGTGAGCAACTGGTGGGCTTCCTCCAGACCGGCCAGGTTTTTCGAAAGAAACCGACGCCCGGCCAATTCGAGAGGATCAGCGCCCGGGTGGCCGCTTGGGGACTCGAAGTCGGCCGCGACGAGCTGCACCACGCCTATTTCCGCACGCCGGTGCTTTCCCCGCGCCAGCACGACGCGGTGGTGGGCATGCTGACGATCTTCGCCCAGCACCTCTCGATGGTCAGCAACCAGGTGCTGGTTCGCCAGGAACACCCGGAGCCGCAGATGATCAGCAAAGCCAAGGAGTATATCCTCGAACACCAGGGGGAGGACCTCTCCCTGGGCCAGGTCGCCCGGGCGGTCAATACCAGCACGTTCTACTTCTGCAAGGTCTTCAAGAAGTCCACCGGCATCAACTTCACCGATTTCGTCTCCCGGGTCCGGATCGAGAAAGCCAAGAACCTCGCCCTCAACCCGAACCTCAGGATCAGCGAAATCGCCTTCGAAGTGGGCTTCCAGTCCCTCACCCACTTCAACCGCGTGTTCAAAAAGGTGACCGGCCTTTCCCCGACGGAATATCGGGCTCAATTGCCGGCGGCATGAGCCGATGCCACCTCGCCCGGCTCGCGGGCGGGCATGGCCCGACGCGATCGCAGCCGCGCCTCACGAGGCGGGCTCGATCGTGCGCCCGGCTTCCTTCCATCCGGAGATGCCCGCCTTGAGGTGCTTGACGTTCGTGTACCCGAGCTCACGGGCCGCCTTCGCCGCCGCCGCGTAAGCGCCGCACTTCGGGCTGCCGCAATAGGCAACCACCAGCGCGTTCTTGTCCTTCGGGAGCAACGAGGCCAGCTTGCCCTTGTTCGAGGCGTAGTCGATCGCCCCCGGGATGTGACCCCGCTTCCACGACGCTGTCCCGTTCACATCGATCACGGTCACCTTGCGCGCCGCAACCGCCTTGTCGAGATCCTCGACGCTGATCTCCGGGAACTCCGACGCCCACACCGTCGCCGCCGCCACCGCCGCTACTGCCAATGCCATCAGTCGTTTCATGGTCCTATTCTCCAGGTTGTTGTTCTTCGTTCCGCAAATCCCCCACGCAACCCCGACCACCCCGGCAAAACCCGCCGGCCCCTGCCTTCCCCTCGCCGGCGGGTCGCCAAGGAGGCCAACTTCATCAAAATGTACTACTTTTATTCATTATGCAAATTCATTTGTGACGGTACCGGGGTTGGCGGGGTCGTTTCCCGCATCGATTCGAGGCGGATCGCCCATTGGGGGGGCGGCAGACCCGGCTTCGCGCCAACCTCGAATCGGTGCTCCGTCCTGAATCGGCGAGGGGTCGAGCGTGCCGGGCTTGTGCTCGGGGTGCAGCAGGCGTATAGGGGGAAACGAGCGCGGTGATCGCCCTTGGCGGCGGCCGGTGATTCGAGGAAACCGGGCCTTGCCGGGGGGTGGGGGGAATCAGCCATGAGGACAAAGGCGACGACGGAACGCAGGCGGGCGCATCCAGAGCCCTCGCCTTGGGGGATATGGGGCAGACAAGTCACGCTCTGCTCCTTCTGGTTCCAGACCTCCCCTTCTTCCGGCGAGGGCTCTATCGTGGCGAGGCGCGGAACCGAGGGACCGAAAAGGCAGGAAGGATTGATGGGATCGCGGACTCGGCTGGGGCTGAGGCGCGCCTCGCCAGGGTTTACGCTGATCGAGCTGCTGGTGGTCATTGCGATCATTGCGATCCTGGCGTCGCTGTTGTTGCCGGCGCTGGGGGTGGCGAAGGAGAAGGCGCGGCGGGCATCCTGTCAGAGTGCATTGCGTCAGCTTGGGCTGGCGTTGCAGATGTACGGGAACGACAACCAGGATCGTCTGCCACAGGGCTATCGCGACGACGGTGTTTCGCACACGATCTGGATCAGCACGAACACATTCAATGCCATCCGGCAGTACAGCGGCACGAACATGAGCACGTGCCCGAGCTTAGCGGGCACGTTTCAGTACTACCGTGCGCCCCACGGGCACGTGATTGGGTTCAGCTACAATGGGGGGCACAAGAAGCCCTGGCCGGGCGAGCCGACACCGCGTTGGGTGTCGCCGCAGCGGTTCACGGACGATCCGAGCCTGACGCTGGCCTGCGACCTGAACGCCTGGGCCGAACCGGTCGGGGGGGACGGATGGGTCATCGCCCCTCACGGACGCGGCGGGGCGGCCAAGGACAAGGGCGTCCCCTTCCTGTGGGTGAAGAAGGTCACCAAGCCCCAGGATGTCGGCGCGGTGGGCGGGAATGTGTTGCTCCTGGCCGGTTCAGTGCATTGGAAGAACCTGCGTCAGATGACGAACTACTGGGCTTTCGAAGGGGGGATCTACTGGAACAGCTGGTGAAGCCCTGCTGGAGTCGCGAGGATCGGGGAGCGCACTCGGGACTCGACAAGCGCTTTGGGCTCTGGCAATGACGGTCCTGGTTCCGGTGCATGACGACCGGGTAAGCGAGACGCCAGTGGCGCCTGCCGAATCGTGGCGGATGCGACCCCGGCAACCTGAAAGAATCCATCACACCCATGAAACAACAGACCCTCGTTCTTCTGACCGCCCTGGTGGCGGCTGTCGCCGGCGCGCAAGCGGAGGAAGACAGCTACTTTGAAGCCAATGAGCTGGGACTGCTCGTCTACGGCAGCTGGGTCGACAAGGTCGACAGCGACGTTGCCTTCGGGGGGAGTGTCACCTATTTCCTGAGCCGACACGTCGGGCTTGGCGCCGGAACCCGTCTCGACAACTACGATGGCACGTTCATCGATAACGTGCTGGGCGAGCTCTATCTGCGGCTCCCGCTCGCCGAGCTGCCGCTCGCGCCCTACGCGGTCGGCACGGTGGGCTACAGCTTCGAGACCGAAGAGGCCTTTTGCAGCGCCGGGGCCGGAGCGGAACTCCGATTCAACGCCAAGTGGGGCGTGTTCGGCGATGTCCAGTGGCAGATCAACGACGACACCGACGACGGCATCGGCATCCGCTTGGGCGTGCATGTGAACTTCTAGCGAGGCGCCGCCTCAGACCCGGTCGAGTCTTCAGGCACATGAAGACCCTGCTCTGCTTGCCCACCTCTCTTCCGCGCCTCGCTAATGGAGAGTCCTCGAAGGCAGGGGCCAAACTTGACCTGTTGACCCCACATTCCACAAGTCGAGGACTCTACCGCTGGATCCGGGCCGAACCGCCCTTGGCGAAGGCCTGGACCTGCTCGACGGTGGCCATGGTGGTGTCCCCGGGGAACGTTGTCAGCAGGGCCCCGTGCGCCCAGCCCAGGCGGACCGCGGCCTCGGGCGGTTCACCCGCGAGCAGGCCGTAGAAGAACCCGGCCGCAAAGCCGTCGCCGCCGCCCACGCGATCGAGCACATCGAGCTCGACCGCGGGGGCCTTGTGGCTCTGGCCCTCGACCCAGGCGACGGCGCTCCAGCCGTGGCGGTTGGTGGATTGCACCTCGCGCAGGGTGGTGGCCACAACCTTGATCTGCGGGTAGCGCTGCACGACCTGGTCGATCATTCCGAGAAAGACGCTCGGATCCAGCTTCGACTTGGCCGCCACCTTGGGCCCGGGGATTTCCAAGCCCAGTTGCAGGTCTTCTTCGTTGCCGACCAGCACATCCACGTTCCGGACGATGCGTTCGAGCACGGTCTTTGCCTGGTCCGCTCCTCCCCAGAGACTCCAGAGCTTGGGACGGTAGTTGAGGTCGAACGAGACGACGGCCCCCGCGGCCTTGGCGGCGGCCATGCCTTCGAGAATCACTTCCGAGGTCGTCGGCGACAGCGCGGCGAAAATTCCGCCGCTGTGGAACCACCGGACGCCCCCGGCGAAGATCTCCGCCCACGGGAAGTCGCCCGGCTTGAGCTGGGCCGCCGCCTCGTTGCAGCGGTTGTAGAATACCACCGGCGCCCGCACCCCGTGTCCCTGGTCGCTGTACACCGTTGCCATGTTCGGTCCCTGCACGCCGTCGTGCTTGAATCGCCGGTAGAACGGCTGCACCCCCATCGCCCGAACCCGCTCCGCGATCAGGTCGCCGATCGGGTAATCGACCATCGCGGTCACGATCCCGGTCCGGAGACGAAAGCAATCAGCAAGATTCGCTGCCACGTTGAACTCGCCGCCGCTGACATGAATCTGGCATGAAGTCGCTTTCCGGAAAGGAATGACACCCGGATCAAGCCGGTGCACCAGCGCCCCGAGAGAAACCAGATCCAGCCCCCCGGTCTTCGGTAGGTTCATGGCGGATACGTTGCCGAACCGGGTCCGTCGAGTCCACCCCGAAGTCAAGGCCCGGATCCACCCGGCTGCAGACCGTCCCGCGACGCAGGCTCGAATGCCCTATCCCGTGGGAATCGGTTTGGGGAAGAACCGCACGCCCGGGAGGTCTCGAAAGTGCTCGTCCTGCGTCCAGACGATCGCGGCGTACATCCGGGCGGTCGCGTAGATGATCGCATCGGCGAGCGGAAGCCGGTGCAGCACGGAGAGCCGGGCCGCGGACACCGCGAGCGCGGAGTCAACCGCGATGACATTGCCTTGCTGCATCACGGCGATCGCCTCGAGCGCCGACGCCTCTTCCCGCTGTTGGAGAACCCGCTTGAACACTTCGAACAGGGTGATCACCGGCACCACCAACTGGTGTGGATCCTCGATGGCCGGCGAGAACGGCACCGCGGCGGGACTGTCGGCAAAGTACTCGAGCCATGCCGAGGAATCGACGACGTTCATGCACGATCCAGTTCCCTCGGCACCGAGGTCTCGATCCCTCTGAGGAAACCTCTGAGCTTGCAGGCAGGCCGCAGGGGCACCAGCTGGATACGGTGTCCATCCTGGACCACCACGAACCGCTGGCTCGGGCGAAGGGCCAACCTCTCGCGAATGCTCTTCGGAATCACAATCTGGAACTTGGGCGACAGCGTAACGGTCTCCATATCGATAGTCCAACTGTAAAGGACTCAGATCATCGATGCAAGAAATGAGTCCATGCCCGGACCCTCGCACAACGCGGGCAGCCTTGTCTAACTCACGATGATAGGTCAGTGTCTCTGAGCTTCTATGACCGGTCGAGCACCCTTGGTCGTGTCGCTGGTGCTGAATGTGGCGCTCCTCGCGCTGGGCGTTGCGACTTGGCGCCACGCGGCACGCGCACGCGCCGCCCACGGGCTCTTGCTGGTGTCGGCGGCCGCCGCCGCCGCCGAGCCCGCTCCCCCCGCGGCGCCCTCAAACCCTGCCGGGGATCCGCCGCCCCCTGAGCCGCCCCCCGCCTTCCATTGGCGACAAATCGAATCCTCGGACTACCGCCAGTACCTCGCCAACCTCCGGTCGATCGGATGTCCGGAGCGGTTGATCCGCGATATCCTGGTCGCAGACATCGAGGTGCTTTACCGGTCCCGCCTCGCCCGCCGGCCGCCGCACTTCGATCCCTGGGTCGGACTCGACGGGCGCAATGCTGCCCGGAAAGCCAGCCAAGCGAATCGGATCGAGGCGCTGCGCGAGAAGCGCGCCCTGATCCGGGAACTGCTCGGGTACGACTGGGATGCTGAGTTTGCCGAGGAGGCGCTCGCGCAGCATGAAGTGGCTTTGCTCGCCGGGTTCCTGCCCGACACCACGCTGATGCGGCTCGCCGCGGTCTTCTCCGATCATGAGGACACCCGGCGGGCCATCGAACAGGCGGCCGGTGGGATCCTCCTGGCAGAGGACAAGGCGCAGATCCGCGAGCTCCGCGACCGGATGGCCGACGCGCTCCGTCAGGCGCTGACACCGGCCGAGCTCGAGGAGGCTCAACTGCGGGCGCAACTGGCGGATGGTTTCCCCGATGGCCTCCATCTCGAAGGCGTCCTGGTGACCGCGGCCGAGCTGCGGGAGCTCGCCCGGGAATCGTTCGCCTACCGCGATGTCGTGGCCGAGGAGCTGCTCGAACGCGACGACGTGACCGAGGAAGATCGCGATCGCCGGCGCCAGGCGTTCGAGCGCGCCGTCGAGCAGCGGTTGGGCCCCGCCCGCTACCAGGATTACCAGCGCGCGCAAGAGAGCGATTTCCGGCAGATCTACGAGTTCACGAGCGGCCACAACATGACCCAGAGCCAGGCCATCCGGGCCCATGACTACTGGCGCGGCGCCCTCGCTGAAGCCGAAAAGCTCGCTGAAGACCCGACCCTTTCCGCCGCCGACCGGTCCACGGCGGCCGCAGTGTTGCGCCAGACAGCGACGCAGCGGCTCGAAGGACTGCTGGGAACGGGCAAGGCGCCGGAGTTCCTCGAGGCCTGGGGGGCGCGATTGGCCTCGAGGGTGCAGGAGGGCCCACGCGAAGCCGGGGAGAAATGACATGGTGAATCGAGGCGTCATCCTGTGCGCGTCGCTCGCTCTCAACATCGGGCTGCTGGCCGGCTTGTACGCGCTGCGTCGGACCCTGGACAGCGGGACCCTGCCGCCGCGCCCGTTGCGTATCGACCCCGGGCCGGCTCGATCGTCGCCGCCCGCGCCCGGGGCGTCCAAGCCCCGTCCCCCGTCGCCGGCCAACAGCGTCGCTCCAGAACCGTCGCCCGCCCTGTCCTTTCACTGGAGCCACATCGCATCGACCAACGACCTCGAATACCGCGATCGCCTCCGGGCCGTCGGCTGTCCGGAGGCTACCGTGCGGGATATCCTCAAGGCGGAGATCAACGCGGAGTACGCACGACGCCGCCAACCCCTGGTCGCCGAGTTCCAGCGGCAGTTCTGGACCCTCGCCGCCGCCGGCAGCATTGACCCCAGCGACGCCGGCGACTGGCAGGAAGCGGAGTTCGAGCGCCTGGACGAGGAACGGGAAGCGCGCCTGGAGGCCGTCCTCGGCCGCGAGGATGCCGACGAGGACGCCGACGACCTGAGCCGCCGCCGGCAGCGCTGGGCCGAGGTCTACGGCTGGCTGCCTCCGGAAAAGCGGGACGCCCTCCTGGCCCTGCTCGAAAATCAAGAGCGCCAGGAACGCGAGCTCAGCCTCCTGGTGTCCCAGCGCGGCGAGGGATGGACTCCCGCCGATCACGCCCGGAGGAAGGCGCTGGCCGAGGAACTGGAACGCGCGCGCACCCAATTGCTGAGCCCGGCCGAGCTCGAGGAATACCGCCTGCGTGTATCCCATGAAGCCCAATGGGCCCAGAGCCTGGCGGGGTTCGAGCCCACCGAGGGGGAGTGGCGCGCCGTGGCGCAGCTCCGGAGTGATTACGAGAACGCCCGGCAGCAGCTCGGACGCGCCGCGCTGTCCAAGGAGGAAAAACAAGCGCGCCAGAAAGAGCTGCAGGCCGAGCTCGAGGACGCCACCCGCACCGCGCTCGGACCGGAACGCTACGCCGAGGTCGAGCGCGCACGGGACAGCCAGTACCAGTCCCTGCGTCGGGTGGTGCATCGGCACGGCTTGACCGATGCAACCGCCGCCCAGGCTTATGGTCTGGTCCAGACGGCGCGCGACCAGATGCAGCACGTCAGAGACGATAAGAGCCTGACGACCGAGACTCGCCTCGCCACGCTCCGCGCCCTCCAGGCCGAGGCCGAGGCCGCCCTTCGCCAGAGCCTTGGGGGTGCGGTGTTCGATACCTACCGGGAGTATGGGGGCGATTGGCTGCAAGAGCCCGCCCCGTAGCCGGAAGGCCAGCAGCCAGTGCGCCGGTCTGCCAGAGCGGCTGCAGACTCAGCGCGCACTGACATGCTGGAGCCGCCGGCCCAGACCCCAGACCCACGCAGACCCTCTTGTCCCGACCCCCTCGGTCCCGCTCATTTTTACATCGCCTTTCGTCGGGGTGATCTCTAAAGTACCGGAGATCGTGCCGCCTGCCGTGCCGGCAGGCGGCCAACCGAAACTGTTGTATGCCACTGACACACACCCGCGACTTGTTCACCAAGGCCTTGAAGGGGAAGTACGCCTTGGGCGCGTTCAACGTGAACAACATGGAATTGATCCAGGCGATCGTCGAGGCCTGCGAGGAAGAGAAGGCCCCGGTGATCCTCCAGATCTCGAAAGGCGCACGACAATACGCCAATCCGGTCTACCTGAAGAAGCTCATTGAAGCGGCCATCAGCGTGACGAACATCCCGATCGCCGTGCACCTGGATCACGGCGACACGGTCGAGCTTTGCCGGCAGTGCATCGACGAGGGCTTTACGAGCGTAATGATCGACGGCAGCCACCTGCCGTTCGAGAAGAACGTCGAGGTCTGCAAGCGGGTGGTGGACTACGCCCACAAGCACAACTGCGTGGTCGAAGGCGAACTGGGGCAGTTGGTTGGCGCCCAGTTCGACGAGGGCGAGCACGGCGGCTCCTTCTCGAAGGGGGGCGTTTACACCCACCCGGACGAGGCGGTCGAGTTCGTGCGCCAGACCGGCGTCGATTCCCTCGCCATCGCCATCGGCAACTCCCACGGCGCCTACAAATTCAAGGGGGCGCAGCATCTCAACCTGGACCGGCTGACGGCGATCAAGAAAGCGCTCATGGACGCCAGCCTGGGCGACTACCCGCTGGTTCTTCACGGCGCGTCAAGCGTTCCCCGGGAGCTCGTCGAGGAAATCAACCGGACCGGGGGCAAGCTGGGCGAGGACGCGGCCGGCGTGCCGGAGGCGGACATTGAAATCGCGCGCCGGACCGGCGTGACGAAGGTCAACATCGACACCGACCTGCGTCTCGCCATGACCGCCGGCATACGCAAGGCTTTTCTCGATAATCCGAAGGAGTTCGATCCGCGCAAGTATCTCGGTCCTGCGCGCGTCCGGGTGAAGGAGCTGGTCCGGCACAAGGTGCGCAACGTGCTTTGCTGCGCCGGACAGGCGTTTGATTGATGAGCATCCCCCAGGAGACGGTCCACGCGCGGGCCGGCCAGCCCGCGCGCCCCGAGGATCTCATCGACGTTCCCCGGCTCGAGCGGGCGTACCGGGAGCTGTCGCCCGATCCCGCCGAGCGGAGCCAGACGGTCGCGTTTGGGACGAGCGGCCATCGCGGCAGCCCCCTCGAGCGGAAGTTCAACGAGGCGCACATCCTCGCCATCACGCAGGCGATCTGCGACTATCGGCGGTCGCACGAGATCACCGGCCCCCTGTACCTCGGCAAGGACACCCACGCTGCATCCGCCCCCGCGGAGGCCACGGCGATCGAGGTTCTGGCCGCCAACGGGGTCGAGACCGTGGTTCAGGCTCCCATCGCCGGCCGCGCTTTCACCCCCACGCCGGTGATTTCCCGCGCCATTCTCGTCTGGAACCGGGGACGAACCCAGGGCCTCGCGGACGGGATTGTGATCACGCCCTCCCACAACCCGCCCGCCGACGGGGGCTTCAAGTACAACCCCCCCAACGGCGGTCCGGCGGACACGGAGGTCACCCAGTGGATCGAGAAGCGGGCGCGGGCGTTGCTCGAGGGCGGCAATCGGGAGGTGCGCCGCCGGACCCCGGCGCCGCGATCCCTGCCCGAGGGCATCCGCGCAGTCGACCTCGCCGCGGAGTACATCGAGGACCTCCCGTCGGTGGTCGACCTCGAGGCGGTGCGCTCCGCAGGGCTGCGTCTGGGCGTGGATCCGCTCGGCGGCGCTTCCGTGGATTACTGGGGGCGGATTGCGGAGCGTCACGGTTTGAATCTCGAGATTGTCAACCGGGGCGTGGACCCGACGTTTGGCTTCATGACTTTGGATCGGGATGGACAGATCCGGATGGACTGCTCGAGCGCCTACGCCATGGCGCGTCTCGTGCAATGGCGCGAGCGGTTCGACGTGGCATTCGGCAGCGATCCCGACGCCGACCGGCACGGGATCGTGACGCCGAGCGGCGGCCTGCTCAATCCCAACCACTACCTCGCCGTTGCCATCGACTACCTGCTCGGCCAGCGCAGCGGCTGGCGGCCGGCCGCAGCGGTGGGGAAGACCGTGGTCAGCAGCACGCTCATCGACTGGGTCGTGCGTGCGCGAAACCGGCAGCTCTGCGAAGTGCCGGTGGGATTCAAGTGGTTCACGCCCGGGCTGTTTGACGGCACGCTCTGCTTTGGCGGGGAGGAGAGTGCGGGCGCGAGTCTGCTCCGGCGGGATGGCAGCACGTGGGTGACCGACAAGGATGGGATCGCGCTGGGGCTGCTCGCGGCGGAGATGGCGGCGGTCACGGGCAGGGATCTCGGAGAGCTGGTGCAGGAGACCCGGGCCCGGCTGGGGCCCACGGTCTACCGGCGGATCGACACCCCTCTGGACCCTGCGTGGCGGACCCGCTTCGGCCGGCTCTCGCCCGACCTGGTGCGGGAGACCGAACTGGCCGGGGACCCGATTGTGGCGAAGCTCGATCGCGCGCCCGGCAACGGGGCGCCGCTTGGGGGCTTGAAGGTCATGACCGCCGGCGGCTGGTTTGCGGTCCGGCTTTCCGGGACCGAACCGGTCTACAAGGTCTACGCGGAGAGCTACCGGGACCCGGCTCACTGGGAGAGCATCGTCACCGAGGCCCGCCGGATGGTTGCGCGAGTGCTCGAGGGCGTGTGATGCGGTCCATCCTTCGGTTCAGCGGCGTGGCGCTCATACTGGCGGTGGCGGGCGTTCACGCGCTCGGCGCCGCGCCGGGAGGATCGCCGGCGGCACCGGCCTTTCCGCCCGCGCTCGAGAGTTACGGGGACGCCCATCTGACAGGCCTGTGGGAGGTGCTGCAGCATCGGATCCGGCAGGAACCGCTCAGTCTTTGGGTTTCGCTGCTGTTCTTCGGAGCCGTGGCGCACACGTTTTTCACCCACCGCTTTCGACGTTGGGCGCATGAGCTCGAAGACCGGCAGCGGGCGCAATCCGGAGGCGCTCTGGAGGGTTCCGCATCGAGCATGGGGCCGCGGGTGCTGCATTTCCTCGGTGAGGTCGAGGTGGTCTTTGGGATCTGGTGTGTGCCGCTCTTTGCGCTGCTGGCGGCGACCTCGGGCTGGCAGACGACGCTGCACTACTTCAACCACAGGGTGAGCTACCAGGAACCGGTGTTTGTGATGGTGATCATGACGATGGCGGCCACGCGGCCGGTGCTGGGGTTGGCGGAGCGGTGTTTGCACTGGATCGCCCGGCTGGGCGGCGGCGGCCCGGGAGCGTGGTGGCTGACGATTCTGACCGCGGGTCCGGTGTTGGGGTCGTTGATCACCGAGCCGGCGGCGATGACCATCTCGGCGCTGCTGCTGGCCCGCCACTTCTACGATCGAGGGCCATCGCCGCGCTTCGCCTACGCCACGCTGGGGCTGCTCTTCGTCAACATCTCGGTCGGTGGCGTCCTGACCCATTTTGCGGCGCCTCCGGTGCTGATGGTGGCGGGTCCATGGCAGTGGACGACCCCCTTCATGTTGGCTCGTTTCGGGTGGGTGACCGTCCTGGGCATCGGCGCGGCCAACGCTTTGGGCTACATCGTGTTCCGAAAGGAGTTCGCCCGCTGGTCGGGGAGGTCCGGCGCCGCCTCGCCGGGTCAGCGTGGGGCGGGGGCACCCAGCCGGTCCACCCCGGTCTGGATCGTTGCCGTACATCTGGCGTTCATGGCGTGGTCGGTGTTGAATGCGCACACCTCGGTCTTCCTCTTGGGCGGATTCCTGATGTTCCTGGCGTTTCTCGAGGTGACGCGGGAGCACCAGGATGAGCTGCGGCTGCGATCGCCGATCCTGGTCGGGTTTTTTCTCTCGGGATTGGTCACGCACGGCGGGCTCCAGCAGTGGTGGATCGAGCCGGTCTTGAGCCGGCTCTCCGAGGTGCCGCTGATGCTGGGGGCAATGGCGCTGACGGCAGTGAACGACAATGCGGCGATCACCTATCTGGCGACCCTGGTTCCGGGTCTGACCGGCGGGATGCAATACGCGGTGGTGGCCGGTGCCGTCGCCGGCGGCGGGCTGACAGTCATCGCCAATGCGCCCAACCCGGCCGGCCAATCCATCCTCGGCCGCTACTTTGCGGACGGCATTGCCCCGCTCGGCCTGTTCCTGGGCGCGCTGCCGCCCACGATCATCCTCGGAGGCAGTTTTCTTCTGTTTCGATGACGCAGGCGGTGCTCTCGGCGAGCGAGTCCTCGCGAACGAAGATCGCCTCGCACTGGGACGCCAGGGTGCGGAGCTGCTCCTGATCCGCGGTGGTGGCCGGCTGGTAGCTGCCGGCGGCGGTGACAGCCCGTTCGAGCAGCTCGACAAAGGAGGGTGGGATGCCGGCCACGACTCCCTTGAGCGACAGGGAGAAGCGGAGGGCCAATGAAACTTCCTCCGGGGTTTCGGTGGTCCGGTACCACCAGTTGCGGGTTCGCGGCACGTTCTTGGGCCACGCCCCCATGCACATCGGCTTGATGGCCAGAACCGCAGCCCCCCGCTCCGCGGCGACTTCGAGGACTTCGCGTCCGAAATCGCGAAGGTAGTACTCGGCGAAACTGATCGGGAACATGACGGTGTCGAAGGGAAAAGCGCGGAGGGCGGCCACGGCGGCCTTGGTGCTGTGGGCGGAGAAGCCGATCCAACGGATCTTGCCCTCGTCGCGGGCGGCCCGGAAGGTCTCGATGGCCCCGCCGGGACCGAAGGCGCGCTTGACCTCGTCCAAGGTCACCAAGTGATGCATCTGGTAGAGATCGAAGCGATCCGTCTTAAGGCGTTTGAGGGAGCGTTCGAGCTCGGTCCGGGCGCCTTCCTTGTCCCGCGCCTTGGTCTTGCAGCTCAGGAAGATCTGTCGGCGGTCGAGCGGTTCGAGTGCGGCGCCCAGCTTGATCTCGCATTCCCCGTCCTTGCCGTACGCGGGGGCGACATCGAAGTAGTTGACCCCGCGCTCGAAGGCGCGTTTGACGGCGGCGGTGGAGCTGTCCTGGGTTTCGTGCACCAGGGCCAGCCCCGGGAAGCCGATGATCGAGATCTCCTGTCCTGTCCGGCCGAGCACCCGACGGGGTAGCCCCGCCACTCTCCGGGTGATGTCGTCCGCCGGCTTGAAATCCGCCAGCAACCGCTCGACACCCACCGCCCCGGCGCCGGCAGCGCCTCCCACCAATCGAATGAATGCACGTCGTTTCATGGCTGTTTTCCCGTTTGACCGCTCGAACCTGTATCGGAACGTCGTCGCCCGCAACTCGAAACTGACTTGAAACCGGCTTCGATCTCTTCCCGGCATGGCTCCTGCTGAATTCTGGACATTGCCGCGGAGTCCAAGTCAATGGACCGTGCCCCTTGTGGGATGGTTGCCGCCGCGTCGGCGAACCCCGGGAGTTGCGCGATGGGCGGCAGAGTTATGCGACGCTGGGTGAGCGGATGGGCAGTGGCCGGGCTGATCTGCCTTGGGGGCGGAATCAGCGGGTTGGTCCATGCCCAGGCCCTGAAGCTGGATGCCGGGTTTGCTCCTCTTCTCACCACAGTGCAGGGTGCGCGGCTCTCGGCCGTCGTCTCCCAGCCGGACGGCAACCTGTTGGTCGTCGGCAATTTCGATGTGTTCCACGGGCATCGTGACAGCGGGGTGACACGACTTGGACTCGACGGGACCCGAGATCCCGAGTTCAGCACCGCCGGGAGCGTCGGCGGCGCCGTCACCTGTGCCGCCTTGCAGGCGGACGGCAGGATCCTCATCGGTGGCACCTTTGGCAGGGTCCGCGACCTGGATCAGCGGGCCATAGCCCGACTGAAGGCTGATGGGACAGTGGATCCAAGTTTCAGGCCGTCGCTGACGGGGCCCGACGGGTTTGAGGTGTCGGTGATCCGCGTCGAGTCGGAGGGGGGTATTGTGTTGGGCGGCAACTTCCGCCGGGTGGCGGGCGTGCCACGCCAGGGCATCGCACGGTTGCATCCGGATGGTTCCTTGGACGAGGGTTTCGAGCCAGGTCAGGGGGTCGAGGACAGCTTTGGCCGGGTCCTTGACGTGGCGCTTGGAGAGAACGGGTGGCTTTGGATTGCCGGCTATTTCACGAAGTTCGACGGGTACGAACGGCCTGGGTTAGTGGCGCTCGACAACGAAGGGCGGGTGATCGAGTCCTTCGCTCCCCATCTATACCGAGGGGTGGGTTTGCCCGGCGTGACGGTTGTCCGCCGGCAACCCGACGGACGCATTGTGATCGCCGGTGCCTTTGACCGGGTGGAAAGCCAGCCCCGTTTCGGGATTGCGCGTCTGGAAGCCGATGGCGAGCTGGACGAGTCCTTTGCGGTTCACGGGGGGTTTCAGGCCCTCGAAGATGCGCCCGTTCGCGACCTCTTGGTGCTGCCGGAGGGCAAGATCCTCGTGGCAGGCCGGTTCGACGCGGTGGGGGACCGGGTCCGTGTCGGCCTGGCACGCCTCGACCCCGACGGAACGCTTGACGAGGGCTTCGACGCTGACCCGGGCGTGTCATGGGCGGACGGCAGCGCCGCTGCCGTCTCCTCCATCGCAGCGCTCGTCGACGGCCGGCTCATCGTGGCGGGCGCCTTCGATCGCATCGGCGGACAGCCGCGCCATCTCCTGGCGCGATGCAGCCCGGACGGGGCGCCGGATCCGACCTTTTCGACGGCCCACGCCTTGGTCGAGCGCGCGGGAAACGTGAATGTCCTCGAGACCGAACCGGATGGAGCCGTGGTGGTGGGCGGCGATTTCGAGCGAGCCAACGGCGTGCGTCGGGATGCGCTGGCCCGCTTTCTTCCCGACGGCCGGCTTGACGAGGCCTTCGACGCCGTTCTCGAGCCGGGGAGCCGGGTCAACGCCTTGGCATGGCACGCAGACGGCCGACTCCTGGTGGGCGGCCGATTCGACGGCGTCCAGGGCGAAGCCTGCGAGAACCTCGCGTGTTTCGGCCCGGATGGGCGGCGGGACGGGACATTCGGCGTGGCGGGCGGCCCGAACGGGGAGGTGTATTGCCTGCGAACGGAGCCCAGCGGCAGGATCCTGATCGGGGGGGATTTCGATCACGTGGGGGATCTGGCTCAAGCGCGCCTGGCTCGAGTGGACGCGCACGGAATTCCCGATCCGACTTTCCTGCCGGTGTTGGGGCACCGACTTGATCTTCCGGAGGCCTATGCCCTGGCCGTGCGAGCGGACGGGCGCATCGTCGTCGGGGGTTACTTTGACAGCATGAACCACGAGCCGCGGGCGAATCTCACGCAACTCCGGGCCGACGGCACCCTCGACCCTGAGTTCGCCCCCGCTCTGGATGTAAACGGCAGTCTCCCGCTCGTGCTTTGGGTCGGGTTGACCCGGGAAGACCGAGTCCTGGCCGGCGGCAGTTTCCAGTGGGTGAACGGCCAGTCCCGACGCGGGGTGGTACGGCTCTTGCCGGACGGCCTGCTGGATCCGGAGTTTGACCCGGGGCAGGGGGTGAGCGGCAGCGATCTTCCGGCAGTCAATGCCGGCGGCGTGCTGCCGGGCGGCAGGACGGTTCTGGGGGGCGAGTTCACGCAATTCAACGGCCAGCCGCGCAGGAATCTGGTCTGGCTTGATGCCAGCGGGCGGCCCGAAGCCGGATCGGGGTCCGATCCCGCGGTGAACGGCTGGATCAATGCGCTCGCGGTGCTGTCGGACGGCGGGGTGGTCCTTGGCGGCAACTTCACGAGCGTCGGCGGATCGCCGCGATCCGCCGTGGCGCGGTACTCCGCATCGGGTGGTGCTGGACACCTGTCCATTCAGCGCCGCGCCGATCGAGTGGCCATTGCGTGGAGTGTATCCGGCCAGTTGCAGTCGAGCTTCAGCGTCAACGGGCCCTGGACCAATGTCGGCGACACCAAGGAACTGTTGCTCGAGACCGATGCCGCGGGGCCAGCCCGGTTCTTCCGGCTCGTCCCTTAACCCCTGCCATGAAAGCCCTCTACGTCCACGCGCACTACGACGACTACGAGTTCACAGCTGCAGGCACGTTCGAGCGGTGGCGACGCCAGCTCGGTGCCGGATTCGAGTCGCGGGTGGTGATTTGCACCGATGGCGCCGCGGGTCATCACTTCCGGACGCGGCCGGAGACCGCCCGCATCCGATTCGCCGAGCAGACGGCTTCATCGCGGATCGGGCAGTATCCCTTCGAGCTGCTCCGCCTCCCGGACGGGCGGGTGCCGCGCGAGGCGTGCCTTCGCGTGACGCCCGACCTGCTGGCAGCGCTCTGGCGCGTGATCCGCGAGTTCGAGCCCGACTATCTCTTCTGCCCGCCGCTGCCATCGGATCCGCTGGCGGGCGTTCACGTGGATCACGTGGCGGTGGCCCAGGCGGTCCGGGAAGTGGCGTACATGATCAATGTCCCCCACGCGTTCACCCCGGAGTACCCCGCCGACGAGACCCAATCCAAGCCGTGCAAGGTGCCGGTGATTGTGGCGGTGTATGACGGCTACATGTTCGGCGAGAACCCGTTCGATTTCGCGATCGATGTCGAGGAGGTCTTCGAGCTGATCGGCGACATGACCTGGTGTCACCAGTCGCAGATCACCGAGTGGCTGCCCTGGGTGGGGCGCCACGCGATGTCCGCGCCCGCCACCCTCGACGACTGGCGGGCCACGTTGCGCCGGCGCTTTGATCGGAAGAACCGGGAACTCGGCGTCGCGGGATCCCACGCCCTCGAAGTCTTCACCGTGACCGCCTGGGGCGAGGTGCCGGCCTTCGACGACCTGATGCGCGACCTGCCGCCGGTGGCGGCGGCGGCCAGTCCCCTGGGCGCCCTCCGCGACCGGCTCCAGCGCTGGCGCGGGGAACCTCCCGCCGCGCCAGGCTGAGCACGGGCCTTCAGTCCTGCTTGGCGGGGGCCGCCGGCATCGGAATCGTGGCGTTCTGCAGACCCATCTTCGCGCACAGGAAGTAGACCGCCGCGCCCACGATGAACGCCGCCACTGGCGCGCACGGGATGTTCACCTGCATCGATGCCGGGAGCAGCGGGTTGGGCAGAATCCCGACGATGAAACCGAGCGCCCATGCGATCCAGCCCGCCGGATTGAATCCCGCGCGCGGGCCGTTCCACTTCCCGTTGGACAGGAGATAATCCACCGCCATGGCGCCGCAGACCGGGCCAAAGGACGCTCCGATGAGGCCGAAGACGCTGGGGAGCTTGCTGGCCAAACCGGTGATCGCGAGGACGGCGCTCACGATGGCGCCGATCCCAACCGACAGATAGGGGCTCACCTTCGGCATCACCGTCTTGAAGCTGTTTGCGGCGATAAAGGACGAGAAGCAGGCGCTCGGGAACGCGGCGAGCGTCAGCGCAATCATGATCGTCGCATACAGCCCGGGCGAGAGCTTGGTCTTCAGCGCCGTCGTCATCAGGTTGTCGGGAACCGACGCGCCGCTCTTCAGAGCTCCTGCCACCGCGATGACCGAGATGCCCGCCGTGAACACGATGGCGATCACGATGCCGACGATGCCGCCCATGCTCACGTCCTTGCGGTCGCGGCTGCTGGCGCAGATGTCGACGCCGGCTGCGCCCGCGGTGGCGAAGAACCCGACAATGATCGAGATCATCAACAACATCGCTTTCATCCCCCCGCCCGAGGCCTCAGCGGCCGCCGGAGGCGTGTAGCCGGCCGCCGAGCCGCCAAACAGCGCCAACCCCAGCAGGAGCACCGCCAGCGGAATCAGCGGCAGATACGTCGCCACCGCAGCCACGTACTTGATCCCCTTCAGGCCGACAAACGCCGCTCCGAACGTCCAGAGGATGCAGAGCGGGATGTACAAGGCCGGTGTGCTGAAGCCCTTGGCCAGGGCGTCGGAGGCCCCGAACGCGTTCACGCCCAGCCAGCCGAATTGCAGGGCGCCCATCACGAACCCAGGCATGATCAGCGCCCCCGCCGCGCCGAACGTCGAGCTGCCCACCACGTACAGCGGCAGCCCGGTCTGCATGCCCAGCAAGCCCGGAACCAGGTAGAACAGGAAATGGCAAATCAAGGCGCCGAGAACGACCCCCAGCAGCGTCATCCAGAGGCCGCCCACCGAGAGGCCGTTGCCGGACATCGAGTCCCAGAAAATGAACCAGAGGAAGATCCCCGCATAGGTCGGGGCCACATTCCTGTACCACGCGCCCCGGTTTTGGGCCGGGTTGGCCTTGGCACTAGTGATATAATCGGGGAGTGAACTGGGGACGGTCTGGGCTGGGTTACTCATGCGGTCCTTATGCCGTGTCCTTGCGGATTCGCAAGCGAAAAACGGCTTGAACGCCCTTGAACCCGGGAGGCCTGCATGGTCTATTGGGGGTCCTGATGACCTCGATTCCTGACGACCGGATCCGGCTGCTCCTGGGACGCCGCAGCATCCGCGTTTACCGCCCCGAGCCCATTCCTGAAGAGACTGTAGCTGCCTTGCTCGCTGCGGCCATGTCGGCGCCATCGGCTGCCGCGAAAGACCCATGGCGCTTTGTGGTCGTGCGCGAACCCGAACGCCTCGCGGCCCTGGCGGAGGCCCTTCCCAACGGCGGCATGCTGGCCGCCGCCCCCCTGGGGATCGTCGTTTGCGGCGACCTCGAGGCCGCTCACGGCCGGGAGCTGAGCTATCTCCTGCAGGACTGCGCGGCGGCGACCGAGAATCTCCTGCTGGCGGCGCACGCCCTGGGACTGGGAGCTTGCTGGCTGGGGATCCATCCCCGTGCCGACCGCGTTCGCCGGGTCGGAGAACTGCTCGCGCTGCCGCCCCAGGTGTTGCCGGTGGCGGGCATCGCCCTCGGACCGCCAGCTGAAACCAAAGAAGCCCGCACCCGCTTCAATCCGGCTTTCGTTCACCGGGAGCAATGGCGCTAGCGAGGCGCCGCCTCAGACCCAGTCGAGTCCCCAGGCACATGAAGACCCTGCTTGGCCTGCCCATCCTTTCTTCCGCGCCTCGCTAATATAGAGTCCTCGAAGGCAGGGGGGCGGGTTGGAACCGGCGGGACCGAACTTGACCTGTTGACCGCATATTCCACACGTCGAGGACTCCACACGTCGAGGACTCTAGACGTCGACCGCCTCGCCCGGCTCGGGCGAGACCACCCGCAGACGGGGGAATCGCTGCCGGAGCGTTCGCGCAAACCAAGCTCGCGCGATGGGCTCGCCGTGGCCAAGAACCACGGCACGGGGGTTGACCTCCTCGACGAACGCGACGAGCTCTTCCCGGTTGGCGTGGGCGGTGAGATCGAAATCGCCCACCTCGCAATGACGAATCACCTCGGGAGCCAGTCGGCTGAACGCAAACGGAACACCGGCAGTGGAGGCTTTCAACCGGCCGCCAGGGGTCTCGGGATCGGCGTACCCCACGAAGAGGATCGCGTGCCTTTCGTCCCCCATCAGGCGCAGGGCCAAATCGTGGGCCGGCGTGTTCTCGACCATCATGCCGGACGTGAGGACGAAGAGGCGGCCGCCCTGGAGTCGGAGGCGTTGCTGTTGAGGCCGGTCGAATACGATCAGGTCGAGCGCTTCGTGAAGCTGCAGGTCCCGTTGCTGGCGATGGGTCCGGTGCGCCTGCAGATCGTAGATTTCCGTGAACACCCGCCCGAGGCCTCCCACGTACACCGGCTGCCGGCGCAGGCGGCCCGACCGCATCAGCAACGCCAGCAGTCCCAGGATTTCCTGGGTCCGGCCCAGGGCAAAGGAGGGGATCAGGACCGAGCCCTTTCGTCGGAGCACCCGCTGCAGCGTGTCGACGAGGCGCTCGACCTCGGCCTCGCGAGTCCAGCCCGCGGCGACCTCCCGGTTGCCCCGGGTTGTCTCGAGCAGCAGCACGTCCGCCGAGACCTCCTCGAAGCGGGCCCCGTGCAACAAGGTCTGGTCCTGAAAACAGACGTCGCCGGTGTAGAAGAGGCTTCCTTCCGGCGCGCGGACCAGGATGCCTGCCGCCCCCAGCGTGTGGCCGGCGTCGTGAAACTCGAGTGTCGGCGACACCGCGCCGCCCCGGGCTTTGGGGTGCGCTGCCCAGTCAATCTCGCGGTTGTAGCGGAATCCCTGGAACCGGGACGCCATGTCATCGACCTCATCGTGGCTGTAGAGCGGGTACTCGGCGATGCCGAGCTCCTCACGCTGCCGGACCATGACATTCACCGAGTTGTGCAGGACCCGTTCCACGAGGAAGTAACTCAATTCGGTCATCAGCACGTGGGCGGCGGGAAACCGGCGGGCGGCGATTGGCAGGGATCCGACATGGTCGTGGTGGCAATGGGAGAGGACCACCGCGTCCGGCTCGTGCTGTCCGGTCAGGGCGTAGAGCGGCAGGCTCTGGCGACCCTCGCGTTTAGGGTGGGTCCCGGCATCGAGCAGGAGACGGTGCCGTTCCAGCTCGAGCCACCAGGCACTGGCGCCAATGTCCGGCGCCGGATTCAGGTTCTGAATGCGCATGTCGCGGACCCATCGGCCGCGGACTGTTCACCCTGCCGCGGTCGAGTCGATCCCCCCGTTTCTTTGAACAAACCGACCGTCTGCCCCGTCTGAGTTAGTGTCCGAAACAGCTTGCCGCCGGCTGCGCCGCGGAGCCTGCCAAGCCGCGACAGCCGCGGAGTCGCCTCCGGGGTTACGGGTCGGAGGCAAAGGAGGTAGGTTTGGTTGTTTGGGTTGGGCGGGCATCCCCCGATGCCCGCCCTTTTCCTGCCCGATCCTCCGTCTTGCCTCTCCTCAAGTCAAGCCGCGAGCAGGGAGGACTGTTTCGCCTTGTGGCCGGTTGACGCTTGGTCTTGAATTCCCCCCAGGATGCAGCCCACGAGCAGCGAGCCCGCCGAAGCCGACCGGATGGATTCCGGCGCCCGATCCGCGGCCGGTTCCGGGCGGTCGTGGCGCCGCCGGCGATCCTCGGCCCGACATCGCACTCCCTTCGCTTACCGGCTTGCCGATCACGCAACGGAGATCCTGCTCTATCTGATGCTCGTGTTCTCGCCCTGGGCGTTCGGCACGACCCAGCCGTGGGCCATCTGGATCATGAACGGTGCCGGCTATGGCCTGGGGCTGCTCTGGCTGCTCAAGCGCATCCTCCGGTGGACCACCGGCTACCGGCCCGCACGCTGGGGCCAGGAGGACCGATCCTGGATCACCGTGACGCTGGCCTTGCTGACGGGGCTGATCCTGCTCTGGAGTCTCACGAGTGCGGTCAACGCGCGCGCCTGGTTCCTGCCCGACGAAATGCGATTCGAATACCGCGATGGCTTTGTCGCCTGGCTGCCCCACAGCTACGACGCCCCGTCCTCGTGGAATGCGTTCTTCCAGTACCTGGCTCTCGCCTGCACGTTTTGGGCTCTGCGCGATTGGATCCTGGGCAAGACCCGCCATGAGCGGCACCACGGCGACGACGAGGAGGATCATCGCCCGGGGACCGCCGAACCGGCCCTGCCCGCCCGTCTGCAGCGCCTGCTGTGGGTGCTCTGCCTGAATGGCGCCTTGCTCGCTCTCGAAGGCATCCTCCAGCGCATGAGCGGCACCAACCGCCTCCTCTGGCTGATTGAGCCCCGGCACATCAAGGAGGCTTTCGGCCAGTTCGGCCCCTACGCGTATCGCAGCAATGCGGCGCAGTACTTGAATCTGGTGTGGCCCGTTTGCTTCGGTTTCTGGTGGCTGCTCCGGCGCCGAGTGCGCCATGGGGACGCCGCCCTCCGCCGGTGGGGGGCCTCACCGCACATTCTGCTGGTTCCGTGCCTGGCGGCCACCGCGCTGGCGCCGGTGGTCTCGGGCTCGCGGGGAGGCGCTCTGGTGGCGCTCGTTCTGGCTCTTGGCAGCGGCGTGGCGGTGGCCCTCGGCAGCTCGACGCGGCGCGCCCGTGCGCGGAATCTGATGCTCGCCTTGCTGCTGCCCGCCATCGGCGGCGGCGTGGTGCTCGGCTACCAACCGTTGCGAGACCGGCTGTTTGCCCCCCGGTTCAGCTATGCCACAGGCCGGGTGGAAGTGCGGGACTTCACCCTGCGAGCTTCGTTTCACGTCCCCGAGACCATCCCCGAGGGAACGTCGTTGGGTGTGTTGGGGCTCTCGAGCTCGACGGACCGCCTGGTCCGCACCCCGCGCTGGGCCATGCTGAGTCTCGACGCGAACGGGCTCGCTTTCACCATGCAAGAGGGCCGCTACGAGCTTCGCGCCATCAAGCGCGCCCGGGGGTTTGTGACGGAGTATGGGGGACAGCTGGTCGACGTTGTCGTGGTGCGGGACACGAATGCCTGCCTCTACGTCAACGGCAAGAGGCTGCCCACGGCGGATCAGAGCTGGAAGGACGCGGGTTGGAACGAAGCGGTTCCCGCCGCTTACTTGTGGGTGGGGGCTTACGCCGCCATCGCCCAAGAAAAGATCGAATTCAACAGCGCGACCCTCTTCGACCGGGCGCTGACCGAGACCGAGGTGGCAGCCTTGGGACGTTCGGACGGCACCAGCGCGCTCGACACGGCGGACCGCGAGGTGGATGAAGACCTGCCTGAGGACCTGCCGGAACCGGTGCTGGAGCTCGACCGCGAGGTGCTCAGCCAGAACGCCACCCTCCGCGATCAGGTCGGCGGACGGCTTGGCATCTTCGATCGAGCCCGGGTCATGGCCCGGGAATACCCCTGGCTGGGATCCGGTCCAGGCACCTTTGGTCCCCTGTTTCATCTCTACCGCACGGATCTTCAGGAGTCGTGGCAGTGGTACGCCCACAACGACTGGCTCGAGACCCGAATCACCTTTGGCCGCCTGGGCAGCGCGCTGGTGGCGGCCGCCCTGGTCCTGGCCTTGGCGACCGGCTTGAGAACCGACGGCATCTCGCTCCCATGGCCCTTCCGGATCGTCTGCCTTCTCGCCCTGGGAGGGTGCCTCGGCCACGCCCTCTTCGACTTCCCATTCCAGATCCACTCGGTCCTCTTCCTGTTCCTGACACTTACGTGCCTGTGGATGACCACGTCCTTCCGCCGGTGAACCCGGACGGGCGAGCCCGCGACGCGCGGCAGCGCCGAGCAGCGTGCAGCCTCCGCGGCGGGCAAGCTGCCGTTGCCTGCATGTTCGCGGCGCTTCTCGCCGCCACAGGTTGCCGCGGCTTTCACCCGGCCGAGTATCCCATCGGCCTTTTCGGCGTCCGCGACACCAATGACCTGGTGATTGCCCGGGCCGCCGGCTTCAGCCTCGTCCAGGGGCGAGCCGAGACCGGCTACCTGGCCGCTGCCCGGGCCGAGGGTCTTGGCGTGCTGGCCGTCCCCGCAACCCAGGCGGGCGAGTCCTTCGATGCCCGGAAGGCGCGATCCGCCGTCCGGAAGTTCGACTCCCACCCCGCTCTCTGGGGATGGTACGTGGCGGATGAACCCGATCTCCATTTCACGTTTCCATCAGAGATCAGAAAAGCCCACCGTGTGGTTCGATCCGCCGGCAGGAAACCGACCGCCCTGGTCCTGTATCAGGGACACGAGGCCCTGGCGTACGCCCATTTGACAGACATCCTGATGGTGGACCGGTATCCGATTCCCTGGCTGCCCCTGGCGAACGTCCCTCAGCACTTGCGCCAGGCCCGTCTCGCTCTTGGCCCCCACAAACCGTTGATCGCCGTCCTGCAGGCCTTCGATTGGAGCCACCACCCGGACCTGCTCTCGGATCCAACACCCAAGCGCCCCCCCACGCTGACGGAGCTTCGTGCCATGGCCTATGCCGCCCTCGTGGAAAGGGCGGATGGCCTGTTCTTCTACGCCTACAACGACGGCCGTTGGCAAATGACCGAGCACCCCGCGACCTGGCACGCACTCTGCCGGGTGGTCGGTGAGGTTCGTCGACGCGAGCCGCTGTTTCGGGGCCGTCATTTGATCTGGCCTCGCGACCATCGTTACGACGATCCCGCTCAACGATACAACGCCGCCCTCCTCAGCAGCATCGGGGCAGCCCTGCTTCACGTCTCCCACGGCAATGCAACCGTCCCTGCCGGCCATTACGTCGTCGCGGTCAACACCACCGACCAACCGCTCGGCTATGCCTTCTCCCTGCCCTGGCTCTTCGAGAACCCGGTCCCCGTGCTCGGGGAGAACCGGGCCCTGAAACCTGAGGACGGATGGCTTCACGACCGATTCGAACCCTACGCGGCCCGCGTGTACGGTCCCATTCCGCCGCCCATGGTTTCCGGTCAAACCAGGTAGGGCTGATACTCCGGGACCGCCGTCTGGAGCATTCGTTTCAGCTGGCTCGGTTCCGCGTCGTGGACCCGCATCAGCATCTCGTCCAAGTGGTGTTGCACGTCCTCGAGAGCCACGGGCGGAGCGGAGAACCGCATGATCTTCGGATGCTCGGTGGCGGTGTAATCCTCCCCCTTGTAGCTGAGTTCCTCGAAGAGCTTCTCCCCCGGCCGCAAGCCGACGAACTCGACCTGGACGTCCTCCTCGGGGATCAACCCGCTCAGCTCGATGAGCTGGTGCGCCAGATCCACGATCCGCACCGGCTTTCCCATGTCGAGGACGTAGATCTCTCCGCCGGTCCCCTGGGTAGCGCTCTGCAGGACGAGGCCGGCGGCCTCCGGGATCGTCATGAAGTACCGGGTCACGTCCGGGTGCGTGACGGTCACCGGCCCCCCCGCGGCGATCTGTTTCTGAAAGATCGGGATCACGCTTCCCGAGGAACCCAGCACATTGCCGAACCGGACGGTAATGAACCGGGTCTGATCCGGGTGACGGGCGTGCAGCGCCTGCAGGAAGATCTCCGCCAGTCGTTTCGAGGCGCCCATGACGCTGGTGGGGTTGATCGCCTTGTCGGTCGAGATCATCACGAAGCGTTCGACCCGGAATTCGAGGGCCAGCTCGGCCAGTCGGACCGTGCCGAGGCTGTTGTTCTTGATCGCCTCCCCCGGCTGGCTTTCCATCATCGGCACGTGCTTGTGCGCCGCGGCGTGGAACACGATCCGAGGCCGGAACCGCTCGAAGATCTGGCGCATTCGTTCCGTGTCCAGAATGTCGGCCACCAGCGGCAGCGCCACGCCGCCGCAGCCCTGCTCGAGCAATTCCTGCTCGATCTGGAAAAGCTGGACTTCCGACTGATCCACCAGCAGCAGGCGCTGGGGATCGTAGGCGGCGATCTGCCGGCAGAGCTCGCTCCCGATGCTGCCGCCGGCCCCCGTCACCAGCACCACCTGATCCCTCAGGATGTGCCGGATGTTCTCCGTGGCCAGCGTCACCGGCTCGCGCCCCAGCAGGTCCTGGATTTCGACGGACCGCAGCTTGCTGACGCGGACCTTGCCCGTTGCCAGCTGGTCTATTGACGGAACGGTCTCGAATCGCAACCGCAAGCCTTGCAGCAGACGCACCACCTCGCCCAGCCGCTTCGCCGGCGCCGTCGGCATCGCGATGATCACCTCCTCGAGCTGCAAATTCCGCTGCCCTTCCCGCAGCAGTTCCGGCGCCCCGAGCACGGGAATCCCGTGCACGTTCGACTTCCACTTGGCCGGATCATCGTCGAAGAGCGCAACCGGCTCGAGGCCCAAACCGCGCTTGACCTGCAGCTCCCGGACCAGACTCGCCCCGACATCGCCGGCCCCGATGATCCCCACACGGCGCCGATGCCGCACGGGGTGCGTCGGCTGATTGAAAAACCGCTCCCGGAGGGTTCGCAGTATGATCCGCACCCCCAGAATGCCCACCGTCATCAGGATGAAATCCATCATGACCACGCTGCGCGGCGCCACGGGATACTGGAATGGCATGTAGCGGATCAGAAACAACCCCACCGACACACTGCCTGTGGCCATCACCACGCGCTGCATGTCGGGGATGCTGAAGTAACTCAGCAACCCGGAGAATTGCCCAAAGAGAAAGAGCGCCGCCAGTTTCAGCGGCACCTCCCATTGCCAGTTCGCCATCAAGAGCGGTCGTGTGCTCTCCGGCACGTGGAAATCGAACCGCAACTGGTAGGCCAGCCAGTGACTCGCCAGCAGCACGAAGGAATACATCCCCAGAAGAAACACGAACCGAAACGTGTTCGACCGGCGCATCTGTTCCCAGCCCATAGTGCTCCACTCTGGCCGCGACGCGGCCCAAAAAGCAATCGACAATCCCACCGCCCCCGCGCCCCCGCGCACCCTCAGCGTCGGAAACCCTCCGCCAAGGCCACTGCCTTGATCATCGCCTGCGACTTGTTGATCGTCTCCTGAAATTCCCCCTCCGGCGTCGAGTCGCTCACCCAGCCGCCGCCGGCTTGCACATGCACCCGCCCGTCTTTGAGCAGGGCCGTCCGAATCGTGATGCAGCAGTCCAGGTTGCCGCCAAAGGAGAAGTACCCCACACATCCCCCATAGGGCCCCCGCTGCGTGCCCTCGATCTCCGCAATGATCTGCATCGCCCGGATCTTCGGCGCCCCCGTCAGAGTGCCCGCCGGAAACGTCGCCCGCATCAGGTCGAACGGCGTCCGCCCGTCCGCCAGCCGCCCTGAAACCTCGGACACGATATGCATGACGTGGCTGTATCGCTCGATCACCATCAGGTCGCGCACGTGGACGCTCCCGTAGGCGCAGACACGCCCCAGGTCGTTGCGGGCAAGATCCACCAACATGACGTGCTCCGCCCGCTCCTTGGGATCCCGCATCAGTTCCCGCTCGTTCGCCAGATCCTCCTCCGGGGTGCGCCCCCGCGGCCGAGTGCCGGCTATCGGACGGATCTCGACGACGCCGTCCTCACAGCGCACATGGGTTTCGGGAGACGCTCCCACCAACGCGAACCCTTCGAACTCGAGCAGGAACATGTAGGGCGAGGGATTGATGGTGCGCGCAGCCCGGTAGATGTCCAGGGGTGCCGCGGTGACCGAAGATGTAAAACGCTGTGAACCAACGACTTGTATGATATCTCCCGCCCTAATGTACTCCATCGCCTTCCGGACGTTCTCGAGAAACCGCTCCCGGGTGAGGTTGGAGACGAACGGCAACGCAGGAGGGTCATCCGGCAGGGTGACCGGGACCTGTGGGCAGGGTTGCGCGAGCTTTGCGATCAGCCGTTCGATCCCGCAGACCGCGGCAGCGTAGACCCCGCCCGGATCCGATCCCGGCTCGACCACCGCGTTCACCATCACGGTCAGAGTCTGAGCTACACGGTCGAACACCAGCAACTGGTCCGCCACCAGGAAGTAAAGAACCGGGGCCCCCAAGGCGTCCTCCGCCGGGCGCGGCACCACGGGCTCGATGTCGTGGATGAATTCATACCCGAGGTAGCCGACCGCCCCCCCCGTGAATCGCGGAAGGCCCGGCACCGGCACCGCATGGTACCGACCCAACACCTGCTCGACCACAGCCAGTCCGTCCTGCACCTGGCCCGGCCCCGCCGGCACACCGGCTCCGACCACCGTCCACATTTGCGTCAGGCGGCCGTTCTCGAGCACTTCCACCGTGCGCCCGCTCTGCCGGATCACCATCCGCGGTGCGCAGCCCACGAACGAATAGCGGCCCAGTCGTTCGCCACCCTCGACGGACTCGAACAGGAACGACTCGCCCTGCTCCCGGAGCTTGCGGTAAGCCGAGAGCGGGGTCTCGTAATCCGCCAGAATCCGGCGGCTGACCGGGATCAGGTTGCCCTGCTGCGCCAGTCGCAGGAACTCCTCTCGGCTGGGAGTGTACATGGTCGTCCGTCCCTTCGGCCGCTCTCGAGGCCTTCGTCATCCACGCCCGTAGATCTGCTCGGGCGTCTCGAGCTGAGGCTCGGTCACCACCACCGAGGCGCCGCCTTCCCGGATCGACCGGTAAAAACAGGACTTGTATCCTTCGTGACAGGCCGCTCCGGTCTGCTCCACCTGCACCAGCAAGGTGTCGCCGTCGCAGTCCAACGCGATGTCCTTCACCGTTTGCGTGTGCCCGCTGGTCTCCCCTTTCATCCACAACTTCTTCCGGGAGCGGCTCCAGAAGACCGTCTTCCCCAAGGCGAGCGTCCGCTCGAGCGACTCCCGGTTCATCCAGGCGAGCATGAGCACCCTCCCGGTTCCGTGGTCCTGAACCACCGCCGGGATCAGACCCTCGGCGTTGAATTTCAACTGGTCCATTGCCTTCATCGGTCTTCTCCAGATGGGCTGCCGCCCGGTTCAGCGGTCCGCCGACGCACGGGGATCCCCCGACTCGCCAGGAACGCTTTGACATCGTCCACCGCCAACTCGCCAAAATGGAAGACGCTCGCGGCCAACACGGCGTCCGCCCGGCCCTCCTGCAGCACCTGGGCCATATGCTCGAGGCGGCCCGCGCCGCCGCTGGCCACCACGGGCACGCCCACGGCCTCGCTCACCCTCCGGGTGATTTCAAGATCGTAACCCGCCTTGGTCCCGTCGGCATCGATGCTGTTGAGGACGATCTCTCCGGCTCCAAGCGCCACGGCCTCACGCGCCCATGCCACGACTTCACGCCCGGTCGCCAGCCTTCCGCCGTGCGAGTAGACCGCCCAGGCGTCGCGTCCCACGCGTCGGGCATCGATCGACACCACCACGCACTGGCTGCCGAACTTCTCGGCTCCGGCCCGGATGAGCGTCGGATCTTCGAGGGCTGCGGAGTTGACGCTCACTTTGTCGGCTCCGGCGTGGAGCATCAGCCGCATATCCTCGACCGACCGCAGCCCGCCTCCGACGGTGAGCGGCATGAAACACCGGGCGGCCACCTGCTCCATCACGTCGACCATGGTGGCGCGGCGGTGAGCGCTGGCGGTGATGTCGAAGAATACCATTTCGTCGGCCCCCTGGGCATCGTACTCGATCGCCAGGGCGACGGGGTCGCCGACGGCCCGCAGTCCTCCTGATTCGGCGCGTCCGAACTGGACGCCGCGGGTGACCTGACGGTCATGGACATCGAGGCAGGGGATGACTCGTTTGGCTAACATGGATGGAGGCTTTGGGGCGCCAGCATTCGACGGCCGGATGATGCCCTACAAGGCCCGAATGACAAGGCAATACTCCGTTTACATAATGAGCACATGTGTATATACGCGTATATGTATATTATTATGCGCGTTTTCATTGGCGTGGTTGCACCTAGCGAGGCGCCGCCTCAGACCCAGTCGGGTCCTCAGGTTCATGAAGACCCTGCTGTGCCTGCCCACCCTCCCTTTCGCGCCTCGCTGGTGGGCCACGCCTGATCCAGACCAGGATCAGACTGATGTCGGCCGGTGTCACTCCGGAGATCCTCCCAGCCTGACCGACTGTCCTCGGACGCACGCGGTTCAGCTTCAGTCGTGTCTCGGTCTTCAAACCTCTTAAGTCCTCGTAGTCCAACCAATCTGGAATCATGATCTCCTCAAGTTGCGAGATTCTGGCAACTTCCATCTCTTGTCGCTGGATGTAGCCCGCATACTTGACAATCACCTCGATCTCCGTGGCGATGGCCTCCGGGAGACTGCGATCAGAACCGTCCAGATCTCTGTAAGCTACCTCCGGCCGACGGAGCATCTGCTCCAAGGTTTCGGAACCGTGACGCTGGGTCGCCAATCGTTGCAGCTCTCTTTGAAGGATCTCACGCTTGGTCTTGAAGCGATCGTAGGAATGTCGAGGCAAGAGTCCAACCTGGTGGCCGATGTCACACAGTCGAAGATCCGCATTGTCCTGACGCAGCAGAAGTCGGTACTCCGCCCTCGAGGTGAACATCCGATACGGCTCCTGGGTACCCTTGGTCACCAGATCGTCGATCAGGACCCCGATATACGCCTGATCGCGCCGGAGAATGATGGGTGTCTCTCCGCGGACATATCGCACCGCGTTGATCCCGGCGATGAGTCCTTGTCCTGCCGCTTCTTCGTAGCCGGAGGTCCCGTTGACTTGCCCCGCCAGGAACAAACCGCGACAGATCTTCGACTCGAGCGATGCCTGGAGCTGCGTCGGGGGTACGAAGTCGTATTCGACAGCGTATGCAGGACGCATGATCTTCGCCTTCTCGCAGCCGACAATTGTCCGCACCATCTCGACCTGCACAGGGTACGGCAGGCTGGTCGAGAAACCGTTCAAGTAGTACTCCTCGGTAGCAAAACCCTCAGGCTCCAGGAAGAGTTGCTGTCGCTCCTTCTCCGGAAATCTCACAACCTTGTCCTCGATCGAAGGACAGTATCTGGGTCCAATCCCTTCGATGACCCCGGAGTATAGCGGTGATTCCGACAAGCTCGCCCTGATGACCTCTGCCGTGTGGGGTGTGGTGTACGTGACGTGACAATCGAGCTGGCGCCCGATCCGCTCGAGCAAAGATCCTCTGGGATAAGCGGAGGATCTGCTCTCTGCGTTCTTGATGTCAGATTGTTCCACGTGGAACATGCTCTCGTGCCAATGACTGAAATACGGCACCGGTTCCTCGCCTGGCTGGCATTCCATTCGGCTGAAGTCGAGCCCCCGCGATGAGATTCTCGGCGGGGTGCCGGTCTTGAGTCGGCCCAACTCGAAACCGAGACGACGCAATGATTCGGAGAGCTCATTCGCTGCCGGCTCGCCGGCGCGTCCACCCGGGAACTGCTGCAGTCCGATGTGCATCAGGGCGCGCAGGAAAGTGCCCGCGGTTAGAACGACTGCATGGGCTTCATAAGTCACACCCAAAGTGGTTCGGACGCCGCTGATCCGGCCGTCCTTGGCGAGCAATTCGGCGACTTGGCCTTGGACGCAGTCCAGTCCCACTTGCCGTTCACACACCCACTTGAGTCGGTATTGGTATGCCTTCTTATCGCACTGCGCTCGAGGTGCCCAAACGGCCGGTCCCTTACGCCTGTTCAGCATCCGGAATTGAATACCCGTGAGGTCGGTGTTGAGAGCCATCTCGCCACCCAAGGCATCGATTTCCCGGGTGATGTGCCCCTTGGCTAATCCGCCGATGGCGGGATTGCAGGACATCTGGCCTATTGTGTCGAGGTTTATCGTTATCAGCAAGGTCTTGCCGCCAAGCCGTGCAACCGCCAGGGCGGCTTCGATCCCGGCATGGCCGCCTCCTATCACAACCACATCGTAGATTATGGACTCGGGACACATGGATCGACCGTTACGCGTGCTGCCAAGCCGACAAGGAGAGATGGCCTCAACTCAAAACTCCACCCAAAAAATGAACCGGGTCCGGAGCCAGAGGATGGCTCTCGAACCCGGGGAATGTTCAGAGTACAACTGAGGGACTACGGGGAATTTTCGCCACCAACCGGTACATAGCCAGCAGCGAAAAACTGTTGGGCAGTCAAAGAACAAAATCAACTCTGCCCGAAATCTTGTTTCGTAATCCGCACGTAAAAAACCATCCCCAAACCCTCTTGTCAAGACATCAACAAAAACTATTAGGCATACTTTATTCTTATATTAGCCACAGCTGCTTAAACAAGGTCATGGCGGTGTTCCGGGTGTCGCTCCCAGTTTGCTGTGGACACCCCCCGGACGGTTGTTAGACTCTCCCACCGTTTCGCCATGAAGAAAATCGAGGCCATCATCAAGCCGTTCAAGCTCGACGACGTCAAAGAGGCGCTGGCCGAAATCGGCGTCGAAGGAATGACCGTCAGCGAAGTCAAGGGTTTCGGGCGCCAGAAAGGGCACACGGAGATCTACCGGGGTAGCGAGTACACCGTCGATTTCCTCCCCAAGATCAAGATCGAGCTTGTCCTCTCCGACACCCAGACGCCGGCGGCCGTCCAAGCCATCCTCAAGGCCGCAAAGACCGGCAAGATCGGCGACGGCAAGGTCTTCGTCAGCCATGTCGAGAACGCAGTCCGCATCCGGACCGGAGAAACCGGCGAGGATGCGGTTTGAGGGCCTTCCTGACCGACGGTTTCTCACCGTGAAGAGCGACTGTCGCTTCCCGCCTGTGAGGACGCCCCATGACGTGACGGAACGCGTCAAGAAGACCGATGCCCGACGCGTGAACCATGCGGCCCGGGTTCTTCACAGGCGTCGCACGGCTTGCAAATGGCCTTTTCCCTGATGGAATGCCCGTGAACTGCCCGTTTTTCCGGCCTCAGGACGCTGTGAATAAGCTGCGGACAAGAGTTAATATATTCTGCTTTTCCTCGGCCCCGGCCTGCCGTAGAAGGGCCCCGCATCAGTTGCCATCCTCGGGGATGGAGAACTGCTGTCCGGGCCGGCCAAGTCGCGGGTTGTCAACGAGGGATGCAAGTTGTTTTGGGTCAATTGGTTATGTTGCTGATGGATCGGGTCCATCGAGGACTCTTCAAAGACTTCTTGAAAGCGACTTGGGATCCTGCTATACGCTGTCCGTAAGCAATTCAGCGTGCGCAGGTTACATGGCGGTGACGGCGGCTGGTGAATAATTTCACGTCGTTGCGGGGTGGATCGAGGGTGCCTATGCAGAACGCGGTGGACAGTTTGTGGGCTTCGGCGCAGGCCATTCTGCGGGGCATGCTGAACGCCGACATCTTCAATTTGTGGTTCGCCAACCTGCGTCCCAAATCGCTGGACGATGGGGAGGTCGTGCTCGAAGTGCCCAATGATTTCTGCGAGCTCTGGCTGAGGAACAACTATTTGGGCCTGCTTCAGGAGGTGGCGACGCACGTCGCCGGACGCCCCTTGCGAGTCAATTTCGCCGTGGTCGCCGGTGGCAGCGCGCCGGCGGCGGCGGACGCGCCTCCGCCGAGGACTGAGATTCCCGAGCCGGAGCCGGCGGGTCCCACGGGCCGGGATCTGCAGTTCAATCCCAACAACACGTTCGAGACCTTCGTGGTGGGGGACAACAACCGTTTCGCTCATGGCGCCGCGCTCGCGGTGGCCCAGGCTCCCGGCAAGTCCTACAATCCGCTGTTCGTGTACGGAGGGACCGGCTTGGGGAAGACGCACCTGCTTCATGCCATCGGCCAGTACGTGGCCTCCCACAAGAAAGGGGCGCGGGTGGCTTATCTTTCCTCCGAGAAATTCACGAACGAGTACATCGACGCGATCCAGACCAACACCCTGGTCCGCTTCCGCCGCAAGTACCGGCAGACCGACGTGCTGCTGATCGACGACGTTCAGTTTCTCGCCAACAAGGAGCGCATCCAGGAGGAGTTTTTCCACACCTTCAATGCGTTGCACGATGCGCATCGCCAGATTGTCCTGACCTGCGATCGCCCGGCGGGCGAGATTCAGAACCTCGAGCACCGGCTGGTGTCGCGGTTCGAGTGGGGTTTGGTGACCGATTTGCAGCCGCCGGACGTCGAGACGCGCGTGGCCATCCTGCGGAGGAAGGAGGAGAGCCTTGGCGTGAGTCTGGCCGAGGAGGTCGTCGATTTTCTCGCGCACCGGATCCGGTCCAATGTCCGCCGGCTCGAAGGAGCCCTGATTCGCGTGGCCACCTTCGCCACGCTCACCGGCCGTCCGGTGACGATCGAGGTGGTGGAACAGCAACTGCGGGAGCTTCTCCACGAGGAGGGGCGGCAAACGATCACCATCGAGGTCATTCAGAAGCGCGTGGCCGAGCATTTCGACATCCGGCTGGCGGACATGACCAGCCGCCGGCGGCCGGAGAACATTGCGTTCCCGCGCCAGATCGCCATGTACCTGGCCCGCAAGCTGACGGAAAGCTCCCTGAACACCATCGGCGAGGCCTTCGGCGGCCGCGACCATGGCACCGTCCTGCACGCCTGCCGCCTGGTTCGGGATCGGATGGAAGTCGACCCGAACGTGCGTCAGGTGGTGAGCTATCTCGAGAAGCAGCTCCAGCGTTGACCCCCGCCGCCTGACGACCCTTTCCTGCCGGGCGCATGCAGCCCGGGTGGAATGCCGTGCACCTCGATGTCCAGTCCGAACCGGCAGCGTGCGGCCAGGTCTTCGCCGGCCAGCCCGTCGAGAGCGTCTGGAAGTGGGACCGGCGGTTCACGACCTTACAGTCATTGTGGATTGCAGGCCCGCTGCCGCCGTTTCTCCTTGAATAGCCCCTCCCGAGTGTGCAGACTGGGAACAAGTCAAGAAAGCGTACTCTCGTCGGTCGCCGGCCGCAGCGTTTTGCTGCCCAGGTGTTCTTCGTTCCGAACCTCAGCAATCCCAATCACCCTGCACCCTATGAGGACAAAACAACGGAATGCCGCGTGCCCACGCGGACCGCGGACCCTCGGGCAGCCACGCGGTTCGATGGACAGCTTGAGAGTGCTCGGCCTCGCGGCGGCCTTCGCGGCCGCGCTGCAGCTGGCGGCGGCCGAGCCCATGGTCTTCACAACCCATACCACCATCAGCCCAAGCGACAGCTCTTACGATGGCCAGGCCATCATCGTCAGCGGGTGCGTGCTGACCGTCGATGGGCCGCACACGTTTGAGTCGCTGTGGCTAACGAGCGATGCGGTTCTCACCCACACTCCTGACCCCTACGGGACGAATGACTTCAGGATGCAACTCACCGTCTCGGGCGATTGTGTGATTGAAGAGGGATGCCGGATCGACGTCACCGGTTGCGGATACACCCAGATGGAAGGCCCCGGCGCCGGCATCATGAATAGCATTCAAAGTGGTTCCGGCGCCGGTCATGGCGGTATCGGCGGTACTCCCATGGGCGGGGGAGGAAGCGGCGGGGTTTATGGTGATCTCCTGGAGCCTGCCGCCCTCGGCAGCGGAGGCGGTGCCGGCGGTGGAGCGGGCGGTGGCGCCGTGCGGTTGGTGGTTGGCGGCACGCTGCGATTGAACGGGGCGGTGCTGGCGGATGGCGCTCCGCCCGCTGCCGGCGACAATGGCGGTGGATCGGGGGGGAGCATCTGGATTACCGCGGGTACCTGGGAGGGTCAGGGGGGCGCTTATGCGCGCGGGGGCGCCGCCGTGAGCGGTGGCGGTGGCGGCGGGGGGCGGATTGCGTTCTCTTATGGACTGGGGGCCAACGCCTCAGCCGGCTTCAGTGCCGCCGGCGGGGGGGGCAACGAATACGGCGGTGCTGGAACCGTCTATGTCAAACCCGGCTCGGAATCGTTCGGTGAAGTCATCGTGAGCAACGACGACCACGCCGGCCAGTGGACGCCCTTGAGCACGCCGGTCCTGTTCAAGCTGACCGTCGGTCATCACGGGCGGGTCTATGCGCCGGTGCCGTTCACTAACGTTGTCCTCACGGTCAAGACAAACGGTGTCATCTCCTGCACCAACCTCCAGACCGGCGTCTCGCTCACGGTGCTCGGCAACGCCACGGTGGAAGCCGGCGGCAAGATCGACCTGAGCGGACGCGGTTTCACCCCTATGACCGGGCCCGGCGCAGGGGTCCGCAACTCCTGCGGCAATGGCACCGGCGCCGGCCACGGCGGCGCTGGAGGCGGGGCCATCTGCGGCGGGACGGTCGGCGGTGTGTATGGCTCCGTCTTCACGCCCACCACCCTCGGCAGCGGCGGCGGCGACGGTTACGGCGGCAGCGGCGGCGGCGCGCTGCACCTCGTGGTTGGCGGCCTTCTGCGCGTGGACGGTCTGGTGTCGGTGAACGGCACAGATCCGAACGAGGATGATGGCGGAGCTTCGGGGGGTAGTCTCTGGGTCGAGGCCGGCACGCTCTCCGGCACGGGCACCATCACGGCCGCCGGCGGCAGTTCCGTCATGGGCGGCGGCGGCGGTGGCGGACGCATCGCCCTCTACTGCGGGTTGAACGAGTTTACCGGCGACCTGACCGCCGCCGGGGGCGGCGGCACGGAGTATGGCGGTGCAGGCACCGTCTTCACCAAGCTTGCGACCGCGGCCTACGGACACCTGCTGCTGGACAACCGGGGTCACCGGGGCCTCACCCGGCTGAACCAAGGCCTCTGGCCCGCTGGTGGAGTCTTTGACCTGACCGTGACCGGCAGCGCGCACCTGCGTCCGGCCGAACCGCTCATGTTCCACAACCTGGTGCTGGCCCATAATGCGCTGATCAGCCACGACGCGGCTCTGACGGGCTTCCACCTCACGATGAACGGCGACGCCTCGATCGCCGCCGACAGCGCAATCTGTGCGGACGGTCTGGGCTATTCCGCCATGGAGGGGGTGGCCCCGGGAGGGCGCGATGCCTGCGGCTTTGGCAGTGGCGCCGGGCACGGCGGACATGGCGGTACTTCCAGCTGCGGGCGTGCAGGCGGTGGCGCTTACGGCTCCATGACCGAGCCCGTCACCCTCGGCAGCGGCGGTGGGGATGGTTGCGGTGGGGCGGGCGGTGGGGCCATCCGGTTGACAGTGCATGGAACGCTGCACTTGGACGGCGTGATTTCGGCCGATGGCAACCCGCCTTGCGGCGGCGGCGACGATGGAGGCGGGGCGGGCGGCAGCGTGTGGATCTTGACCGAACTCCTCGCCGGCAGCGGCCGGATCTCAGCCAATGGCGCCTCGCCGACTGCCGGCGGCGGCGGCGGCGGCGGCGGCCGCGTCGCGCTCTACTCGATCGATGCTTCCGGTTTCGACCTCGATCGCATCACGGTGACCGGCGGCCTGCTCTCCGGCCAAGCGGGAACCCTCTTCTTCAGCGTGCCGCCGCCGCGGCTGGACTGCGCAAGGTCCGGCTCCGAGCTGCGCTTGTCCTGGCGCACGGGGACTGGGGCGAGTTATCAGTTGCAGTCTTCCCCAGTGCTTCCCGCTGCGGCCTGGCAGGACGAAGGTCTCCCGTTCCCCGGCACCGGCGGCGTCCTTTCCACAAGCCTGCCCTTCGGTCCCGAGCCGGCGAAGTTCTTCCGCTTGCGCGTAGCCCCCTGACGCCACCCTCGACCACGCCTGGGGAGCGACGCGCTCTCCAGGCCCTGTTCGACGCCGACGACCCTCCGGATCGAGCGTTGCTCCGGAGGGACAGACTGGCCGTCGCCTCTCGACCCGCCCTCCCGCTCGGCCGGTCACCCTCCTGGGGAAGCGGGTGGACCGGAGGTGGCGTCGGCGGGCATCGGGGTGGACTTATGGAGTCTCGAGAGCAATCTCGCCACCGAAACCGACATCAACGCGAGCGCCACGATGAACAACGGCCAGTGGAAATGGACGGGGAGCATGGCGCGCAAGGCTTGCTCGCCTTGCGGGGCCGTGCGAAGGGCGTCTGCCATGAACACATAGAGCGCGAGCAGAATCCCCAGTGCGGTGGCGGCCAGGACCCAGACGCCGCCAAAGCCCGCGGTGCGGAGGCGGGGCCCCTGGGTGACCAGCGTTCCCCAGACAATCATCAGCAAGGCGATCAGGATCGGCGCGAGGACCGGTCCCCACCACGGCAGCGGGATCAGGAACAGAATGTCCCAGTCCAGCAGGGAATTCGGCCAGCCGGTCATGGGAATCAGGAAGACGTAATAGAAGATGTCCCAGACGCCGAAAGCGATCAGTGCGTAACCCAGGCGCGAAAGGCGGTCCCGCCCGGCGATGAATCCCACCGTGGCGAGCATGATCATCGTGGCCGCTTCGCGAACCACTTCCACCCACTCGAGGCTGTCGAGGAGCGGCAGCGGATTCGGCTGATACGGTTCGAGCCGGTCCACCATCGTCCGAAGATAGAACACGATGGCGGCCTCGACCCACGCAAAGGCCGTGGCAAAGAGGGCGACACCCAGCCACGTCGCGCGGTTCCGGAGGTCCTCGGGATCTCCCGCCGGGTCGGAGGCGGGTGTTGCTCCCGGATGGTTGGCTTTGCTCACGTCGGGGTTTCCAGGAGCCGTCATACGCTGGCAGGGAACGGGGTTGAACAGGGGGCGCTTCGGGCGGATTGGGCATGCGCCTCGCGCGCGAGTCGTTCGCGAAAGGCAACGTGCCGTAGACGGGTCAGCTCGACCAGCGGACGCCAGACCGCATGCACAAGCCGGTGCTTGATGAGAAAACGCCAGAGACGGTTCGACCGCTTATAGAGGCAGGCGCTGGCCAGATAGGTCAGCGCCGCGGACAGCCCGTCGGGTCGCCGGCGCCAGATGGACGCGTGAGAGAACAAGTGCCGGTACGCCCAGTCGTAGCCCAGACCGAGCTCCTCGGGCGACATGTGCTTCGGCCGGAACACGACGTGCGCGGTGTCGTAGCGGCCCCAGTCGCGGTGGAGCAGCCGGCCCTCCGACTCGAGCTGCCGGAACAACGGCGTGCCCGGGTAGGGCGTCAGGATGTGGAAGGTGGCGCATTCCAGGCGCTGCATTTCGATCCAATCGACCGTTTCAACGAAGACATCCCGATGATCGTGGTCAAAGCCGAAGACGAAGCTGCCGTTGACCTGTATGCCGTGGTCGTGCAGCACCTGCACCCGCCGCCCATAGTCTTCGGCGCTCGGGCTGCGCTTGCGGGCCGCGACGAGGTTCGCATTGGAAAGGGTCTCGAAGCCGATAAACACGCCGGTGCATCCGGCCAGGGCCATCTCGCGGACCAGCCCCGGGTCGGAGGTCACCTCGAGGGTGACCGCGGCGCTCCAAATGCGGTTCAGCGGCCGCAACTCCCGGCAAAGCCGGCGAAGGTAATCCTGATCCGAACCCAGGTTGTTGTCCGTGAAGACGGCATAGGGCTGTCCGTCGCGCTCGATTTGCCGGCGGATGTCCGCCGGATCGCGGGTTCTGCGGGGCATGTGCAACCCTTCGGTCGAGAGGTAACAGAAGTCGCAGCGGTTGTGGCAACCGCGGGTGGCGTTGACGCTCGTGGTCGTCAGATAGCTCGCCCGCGGGAGCAGTTCGCGGCGCGGTGACGGATCGAGATCGTAACTCCGGGAGAAATCCGCCTCGTAGCGGCGCCGGAGCCGGCCGATCTCGACATCGCGCAGGATGACCGGCCACAGCGGCACGCCGTCGCCGATGGCGATGGCGTCCGCGTGTGCCGCTGCCTCGTCGGCACAGGCCTGGACATGCATCCCGCCGAGGATGACCTTCGCGCCCATCGCGCGATACCACGCGGCAAGATCGTACGCGCGTTGTGCAAAAGTCAGGTGAACCGTGATTCCGACGACGGCGGGTACGGGATGGCTGGGCGGCGGTCCCTGCAGCAGGTTCTCATCCCAATACCGCACCGTCCATCCCCCGGGCGTGGCGCCGGCGATCGAGGTCAGCGCCAGGGTGGGCGCCAGGACGTGCTTCCCGAAACTGCCGTGGGGCGACTTGGCATAGAACGGACTGACCAGGATGGCGTGGCGCCGCGCCACGGCAGCGCCTTGTGCCGGCCGGGGCAGCGGGGGCGCGGAGAGCATTTCCGGCGGCATCCACAGCGGCTTTCGCGGTTGCTGGAAGGGGTCCTGGAATCCGTGACTCGAGGGTGCGGATTGCGGCATGGGGCTCCTATCGAATCCGGGGACGATCGGCTTCAGTGACTTGGTGAAACAAAGTCATCATGCTTAAAGCGGTTTTAACGTCTTGCCAGAATGCATATTTCTACTTTGCGCTGCAAAGTATGATTGTCAAGCCTGCTTTTTGGGGCGTTTGTCCCGGGAACTGGCAGCGGCGCCGTCGCGCAGGAATTGACGACGTCGGGATGGCGCCCACCACGGGCTCAGGGGGAGTCGGCGCGGCGCCGGCTCTCGGGGGGGCGCAGATCGTAGCAGGCCATTTCCATGTTGTTCCGAACCAGCAGGCGCCCATGCGCCAGCGCCGGCACATTCCACGTCTTTCCCGTCAGCGCCGGCAGACGCGCGATTTCAATCCGGCGCTCGGGGTTGGCCTCGACCAGTGCGAGTTCGCCGTCGCCGCCCAGAACAATCAAGTGTCCGCCGGCGAGCAGGAGCTGGCCGTATCCGTAGTTGCCATCACGCCAGCGGCGCTCGCCGGTGGCCGCGTCCAGACAGGCGAGCACGCCTTCATCGAGCCCGTAGATCGCGCCGCGCGCGTGGACCGAAGGATTGAACTTGTTCCTCAGATTCCGGTTTCGCCAGATTTCCCGGGCGCGGAATCCTTCATTCGTGCGGGACACCTCGACGAGGGCGCATCCGGCTCCGTAACCCGCGGATAGGAAGAGCCGATTGGTACCGACGATGACGGGGGCGCAGGTGTTGTTGCCGTTCGACACGCGCCAGGGGAACTCCCACAACAAGCGGCCGTCCTCGGGCGCAAGGCCGACGGCGCGGGCGGCGGTGACGACGAGCACCTGGCGCTGATCGGCGAGCCGGGTCAGCAGGGGCGACGCATAGGCGGCTCTGTCGTCGAGCGCGGACCACAACCGCTCGCCGCTGAGCCGGTGGTAGGCGAGCACGGTGCGGCCTTCTGAAGTCTCCCCTCCTAGCAGGATTACCTTGTCGTCCACCACCAACGGAGAGGCGGTGAGCCCATAGGTGAGATTGGTGGCGCTGTTCTCCGCGAGGATGTTCTTCTGCCAGAGGACCTGCCCGTTGGCCGCCCCGAGGCAGCAAAAAACTCCCGAGGCTCCAAGGCTGTAGATGAGACCCTCGTGATAGGCTGGCGTGGCCCGTGGCCCGTCCCCTCCCATCCACTCCTGAAAGAGCGCCGGGTAGGAGTGTCTCCAGAGCTCGCGTCCCGTCTCGAGATCGTAGGCGGTCACGGCTTCGTCGTCGCGGCGTTGCTCGATGGTAAAGGCCCGGTTGTCCGCCACCACCAGGGAGGCGTACCCGCCGCCCACCGGCTGCCGCCAGAGACAGCGCGGCGGGGTCCGGACCCAGTTGGTGGCGATCGGCCCCTCGTCATACACGCCGTCCCGGCGCGGCCCTCGGAAAGCCGTCCAATAAGGGGGCGGCGGCGATCCCGTCGGCTGGGTGTCCAAAGGCGTCACCCGCTGCTCCGCGCGGCTCTCCTCGAGGGCCTTGTAGTTCGGCTGGGTGCTGCGGCGGACCAGGCTCGGGCCCAATCCGCCCCGCCATTCGACGGCCACGGTGCCGGTTTGCACCAGCAGAAAGATGCAGAGCGCCCCGTACGGCACCGCGTACACAAGGGCCAGCGCGGTCGCGATGAGACGCTGGCGGCGGCGATGGTTTCGGTTCCGCCAAACCAGGGCGAGCCCCAGCGGAGGGAAGATGAGCAGGATGAGCCGTTCGAAGAACGGCGTGTGGTACCAGGGCGTCTCGGGATCAAGCAGGCCCTCTTCCAGATCCGGCAGTCGTTCGTTGTCAGCCACGGTGCGTTGCCCATTCCCGGAGGCCAAGGGCCCATCCCCAAGCACTGGCTCCGGCGTTGCCGCCCCACCTCATACCCTGTCGCCGACAGCCCTGCAAGCGAACACGAGTCGAGGCTAGAAAGGCGGCCGGCCGGGCCAAAGCGCCCAATCCGCGCCGAGGTCCCGGCGCAGGGCGTCAGGCAGTCCGGCCGCCACGGCGTCCCCGAGGATGGGGGCCGAGGGTTCCTCCCGCTCCGCGGCGATCTCCCAGCGGGCGGCCCACAGCCCCAACCGGGGGAGGTGTCGGAGGCCTTCGGGCATCTGCCGATGGATCTCGACGGCTTTCACCTGCTGTTCCAGGAAGTCGAGCCAGCGGTCGCTGTCGGCATGATAGTAGTCACCCGGACTCCCCTCGAGCGTGTGCCGGCCCGCATGCAGCTCGACTCGCAGATTGCCGAGCGTGTTGAGCGCGGAGACCGCGCGCTCCGCCCCTTCCCAGGTCCCCGCGTAGAGCATCGCCAGACCCTCGGCATGCCGGCAGGCAGGGTCCTTCAATCCCCCCTGGCCACGCTCCGCCTGGCAGCGTGCGCTCACCAGGCTCCAGTCGATGCCGCCTCCTTTGAAGCCCACGAGAGCCACCGGCAGGCTCCGGGTCCGGAAATGCGCGCGGAAGAGATGGACGGTGCCGAACACGCGGTGAAAGGTCGTCACGATGCTGTTGAAATCCTCCTCGGTGAGCTGGGCCATGGGCAGCCACTGACAGAAGAGTCCCTGCGATCGCAAGGCTCCCCGGGCTGCCTGGAACTGTTCGAGGCTGCAGAGCCGGGCTTCGCCCGGCCGCCAGGGAATGAACAGATCCCCCACGATCACATCAAAGCGCTCCGGCGCGGCCGCCAGATAGGGGCCGCCATCCGCGATGTGCACGCGAGCCTTGGGATGGTCGCAAGCGCCCTGGTTGAACTCGCGAAAATGCCGCGCGGCGGCATCGGCGACCAGCGCCGACACCTCGGCGATGTCGACGGCTTCAACCGCTTCGTGACGTAGCGCCCCCCCCGCCGTGATGCCGGTTCCCAACCCGATGAACGCCACCCGCCGCGGCGCGGGGTGGAGCAACAACGGCAGATGCGCCTGCCGCTCGAGGTCGACGGCCGCCCGGCTTCCGCCCAGCAGGTACAAATTGTCCAGGAACATCGCCCGCCCCACATCCGCCCGCTCGACCACCGCGAGTGAACCCTCGCCCCCCGAACGGACGTCAATCACCCGGAAGGTCGCGGTCCTCAAGAAGACCGGCATTCCCTGCAGGATCCCGACAAAGACCAGCGCCACCCCCGCTGACGGGAGAAGCAGCCCGAGGATCGGGACGCGGCGTCGCCGGCCCAACCCCAGTAAAGCGACCGCCGAGAGCAAGGCGTAAAAGCCGCCGACCACGCCCAGCGCCTGGTGCACCCCCGCCAGGGGCAGCAACACCCGGACCGCCGTTTCCGCCCCGAGCATCCCCCCCAGCCCATTGAGGGCGAGCAACCGACCCACGCGACGCCCGGTCGAGTCGCCGCCTGCAGCCGCGCTCCCGCCGCCCAGCAGCCAAGGAAAGACCAGTCCCGCCAGGGCGAGGGCCGGACCCAAGGAGACGCCGGCCACGGCGGCGAGCCGGATGAGGCTGCCGGCAATGCCGCCGCCGTGGACCATGATCCCCGCCTGGCCGCTCGTCACGGCCATGAACAGAGCGGGGGCCACCGCGGCCATCAGCCCCGCCGCCGCCAGGGCGCACGGCAGCAGGATCGCGACGCCGCCGAACCGCCGGGCCGCGTACGGCGCCACCACCGCGGCAAGACCCAGCACGCCCACGACGCATACCAGGACCGCCGCGGGCGTGTAAAAGGCGAGCGGCATCTTCAGATTCAAGAGGGCGAGCCCCAGGACCTCGAGCGCAAGCACGCCGAAACCGGATCCCATCGCGAGAAGCAGCGGTACCGGGCCCTCGCGGGTCTCGCCTTCCCCGACGGCGATGGCACCGGCGCGCGCTCGGGCGCCGGAGCCGACGCGACCGAACCGATCCCAGCAACAACAACCGAGCGCCACGATCGCGCTGAGGCCTGTCATCAGGAGCATGGATCCCTGGACACCCACCCGCTGCAGGGCCGCGCCGACGACGAGTGCCAATCCGAGCGCTCCGCCGATGGTATAGGCTGCATAAAGCGCCACAGGCCCGGAAAGCCCCCACGCCTCGAGGTCCCCGACAGCCTCGGTGATCAGAGGCAGGGTCAGGCCCAGCAGAAATGCGGGGGGAACAACGGTCAGCACCGAGAGCGCGGCGCGGATTGCCGTCCCCTGCCAGCCGAGCAAGCGGTCGACGCCGAGGGCCGGCCCGATCCAGCCGGCCCAGGCCGGGAGGAACAAGAGCGGCACGCTGAGGATGGCCACCCCGAGTTCGGCGCCCGCCGCCACCCGCCAGGGTCTCCGCACCCTGGGCATCGTCCAGGCGGCCACGGCCGCCCCCAGCGCAAGACCCAGGAAGAAACACTCGAACACCCGCGCGCTGGATTCCACGCCGGCCCCGATGAGATCCGTCAGCCGCCGCGTCCAGAGGACCTGATGCCCGAGCGCCGCCGCCCCGCTGAGCCCCAGCAGGAGCATCGCGATGCGCATCGTGCGCCGGGCGCGCAGCCTGTCCCGGGGATCCCGGACCCTGCCGGGGTGTTTCACTCGTGGCGGAGCGCCTCGATCGGGTCCAGCTTGGCCGCGGCGGACGCCGGGTAGAGGCCGAAGACGATCCCCACCGCCCCCGAGATGCCGAAGGCCACCGCCACCGACCAGAGCGTGATGATCGTCTTCATGTGGGTGAAGTGCGTGACCAGCGAGGGTGCGACGAAGCCGATCAGGACGCCCATCAACCCGCCGCCGATGGAAAGCACCACGGTCTCGACCAGGAACTGCATGGTGATGTCCCGTCGCTTGGCCCCCAGGGCGCGGCGGACCCCGATCTCGCGGGTCCGCTCGGTCACCGTGGCCAGCATGATGTTCATGATGCCGATGCCGCCGACCAGGAGCGAGATGGCGGCGATCGAGCCCAGGACGATGTTGAACCGCCGCTTCAGTTGTTCCGCCTGCCGCAGCAGCTCGAGCGGGACCACCACCTCGAAGTCGTTCTGATCGTGGAAGTGCTTCAGCAACGTCCGCACCTGGCTGTCCGCGGTTTCGACCGCCGCCATGTCCCGCATCTGGACGGTGATCTCGTGCAGTTGCACCTCCTCCGCCTCGAAACTCCCCGCCGACCGCCGGATCAGGACCTCCCCGAACCGGGTCCGCGACGTGGCGAGCGGAATATAGACGTTGTTATCGAGCGGCTGGCCCTCCATTTTCCCCGCCTGGGTTCGCTGCTCGGGCAGGCTTCGCTCCTCCAGAATGCCGATGACGCGATAGTAGAACGCGTCGATTTTGACCGTATGTTGCAGCGGGTTCTGGCTGGGGAACAACCGCCGCGCCAGCCCCGTGGTGATGACGCAGACGTTCTCCTCCCGCTGCTCGTCGAAGTAGGCCAGAAAGCGCCCGCTGACCATGCTGGCCCCGGTGACCTCAGGATAGAAGGGCAGCGTGCCGACCACCTGGCAGGGGACTTCGTTCCGGGCGAACCGGACGTTCTCCCGGATGATCCGCTTGGGAAGGACCCGCAGCACGCCGGGGATGGTCGAGAGGAGCCGTCCGGCGTCGGCATAGGTCAGGCCGTACTTGAGCTGCATCCCGCGGCCGCCGCCGCTGCTCTGCTGCTGCGCCTGTTCCGGCGGCTTGAGGCTGCGGACGATGATGTTGTTGCTCCCGAGCTTCTTGATGCTCTCCTGCGCCTCATAAGAGGCGCCTTCGCCAATCGCCAGCATCGCGATGACCGAGCAGACCCCGAAGATGATGCCCAGCATCGTGAGCGCCGAGCGCAGCTTGTGCAGCATCAGGCTCTTGATGCCCAACCTCACCGTGCTGATGAATTGAAAGGTCAACATGCGGTCTCCCGGGTCACGACGACGAGCCAATTGCGTTCGTCGGGACGGGACGATTCAGCACCTCGCGGTCGATCAGCCCGTCCTTCATGTGCAGGATGCGATGCGCCCGGCTCGCCACCCGGTCGTCGTGCGTCACCAGGATGATCGTCTTGCCGGCCCTGTTGAGCCGGTCGATCAATTCGAGCACCTCCTGGCCGGTCTTCGAGTCCAGGTTGCCCGTCGGCTCGTCCGCGAGGATCATCAGCGGGTCGTTGACGAGCGAGCGCGCGATGGCGACGCGCTGCTGCTGCCCGCCGGAGAGCTGGTTGGGGCGGTGATGCAGCCGGTCGCTGAGGCCAACCATCTCGGCCAGCTCCGCGCACCGGGCCTCAAAATGCCGCAGGTCCTTGCCCTGGTAGAAGAGCGGGACCTGGATGTTCTCGAGCACGGTCAGCTGGGCGATCAGGTTGTAGGATTGGAAGATGAAACCGATTCGGCGACCCCGGGCCTCGGACAGAGCGTCATCCGACATCCGCGATACATCCTCGCCCCCCAGCCAGTAACGCCCGGCGGTCGGCCGATCCAGGCAGCCGAGGATGTTCAGCATCGTCGACTTGCCCGAGCCGGAGGGCCCCATGATCGCCAGATAGGAGCCGGCGGTCACCTCGAGGTCCACACCGCGCAAGGCCAGCACCTCGACCTCGCCCCCGAGCACGTAGCGCTTCTCGACCCCTTCGATCCGGATGATCGCGGATTCCCCCGGCATGGCCGGCGAGCCGCGCGTCGGACCATCCTCAGGCCCCGGCCTCATCAGCGCCTTTCTGCCTCGGGCCGGTTGCCGCCCATGCCGTTGGGGCGCCCGCCGGGAGACGCCGGGGAATGGGTGTCGCCCCCTTCCGTCGGCCGGTCCGTACGGTTGGTGCGCGGCCCTCCCAATCGCTGTCGGATCGCCGCCCGCTCGTCTTCGTCGAGCTCGCCGTCGCCGTTCGTGTCGAATTGCTTCAGCATCTCCTCGCGGTTGAAGCCCATGCCGCGCCCGCGGCCCTCCCGGGACCGCATTCCGGACCCCGCAGCGTCGCCCCCCGGCGCTCCCGCAGCGGCGTCCGGCGCCCCGTTCTCGCCACGCCCGCCCGGGGCCGCGGGTTCCTGGGGCAGAGTCGTCCGCGCCGGGGTGTTCGTCCTGAGGGCCTCGATCTTCTCGTCCTCGGTCAGCACCGAGCCTTCGAGGTCCTTTTCCTGGAGATCGAACGGCGGGGCCAGCAGGACGCGTTCCCCCTCCTTGAGCCCCTGGAGGATCTGGATGAACTTGGTGTTGTACATTCCGGTCTCGACCGATCGGGGCTCGGGTTTCGATCCGTTGACCACGTAGACAACCTGTTTTCCTTTGTGCGTGGTCACCGCCTGGATGGGGACGGAGAGGGTGTCGGCAATGTTCGTGATGATGATCTCGGCCTTGGCGGAGACCCCGGGCTTCACATTCGGGATCTCCTCGGTGAGATGCACGTCGGTGTTATAGACTTTCAGGTTCGGATTGCCCCACCGGGTCTGCGTGTCGGGCAACGGCGCGACCCGGGCCACCACGGCCGCGAACCGCTGGTCCGGCATGGAATCCAGCACGACAAACGCCGGCAGGCCCGGTCGAATCATCGTGATGTGCGACTCGTGCACCTTGATGTTCACCTTCATCCGCGATAGATCCGGCAGCTTGATCAGCTCCTGCCGGTTGCGCACGGTCGCACCGCCTTCAATGAGCGATTCGCTGCTGAAGTGACTGTCGCTGACCGCATAGACCACGAGCCCGTCCTGGGGCGCGCGGATGGTGGTGTTCGTGAGGTTCCGCCGGTCGCGGGCCAGCTTCTGTTCGCTGAGGATCAAGGTGTTGCTCTGGGCGCTGAGATCGGCCTCGTATTGGGCCATGCGCCGCAGGTTCGAGACGATCACCCGGTCCAGCTCCTGCTGCGCCTGGAGAACGTCCGAAGAGAACTTGTTCGTCTGCTTCGGGATGTCGAACGCCCGCAGCATCCAGATGCCGTTGCTGGCCACGATCAACGAATTCTGATTGTTCAGCACCGTGAGACGGTCGCCGTCCACCTTCGTCTTCGTTTCGTAGCCCTTGGCGGCGAGCAGGACCGAGTTCGAGAGACTGTCCTCATTGACTACGAGCTGGGACTGGGCCGAGACGAGCTTGTTGCTCGCTTCCATGAGATCAACCAACATCTGGCCCTGGAGATACTTGTCCCGGTCGATCTCGGCGAACTTCAGCTTCAGCAGCGCTGCCAGGTAGTCGCTGTTGGTGGCGCTCCGCTGGATTTCGAGCTGCGCCCGGGCCTGCTCGACGGCAAAGACCGCCTTCTCATAGCTGATCTGCTGCTGGTTCACCTGGTCCTGCGCCTGGGCGGAGTCGAGCTCGACCAGCAAATCGCCCTTCTTGACATAGCTGCCCTCGGGCACGATCGAGATGATCCGCGCCGTCCCCTCGACATCGTTCCGGATGCTGACCTCGCTCACCGCCGCCAGATTGCCGCCCTCAACGACGGAAACCGTGAAATCCCCGCGCCTCACTTCGTGATAGCCGGTCGGCGCCCCTTCGGTCCCGGGGGATCGCAACCAGAGATACAGCAGCAAACCGACGCCAAGGACGGCCAGCCCAAGCACCAGCGGCCGGCGGCGCACCAGCGTTCCGGCCTTTCCGAAGGAGGATGTCGCACTCATGAGGCAGGTTCGAAAAAGGTCTCCGGCGGCAGCACCTGATCCTCCGGCATCTGCAGCGGCGAAACACCCCGCTGGTCCGGCGCCAAGCGGTCCTTGAGCGGGTCCTGCAGCCAGAATTGTCCCGGCCGGGTGTCAAGAACCCCGATGTTCAGCATCAACTCGAGGCGGGCGGTGAGGTAGGCGGTGTAGGTGCCCGCGAGGATATTCTGCACCCGGACCAGGTTGTCCTGGGCCTCGCGCAAGTACAGGATCGTTGTCCTCCCCGCCTCGAGGCGCATCGAGTTGTTCTCGACCCGGCGTTCCGCAACCTTCAAGCCCTCGACGGCATTGAGGTAGTTGAGGCGGGACTGCTCGACCGTCCGCAGGCCGCGGTCGATCCGGTTCTTGTAGTCGTCGAAGCTCTGCACCAGTGATCGCAGCTGCGATTCGAAGGCAATGAGCGTGGCGCGGTAGGTGTTTCGCTCCCGCCGCCGATCCAGCGGTAGGTTGAGCGTGAAACCGGCCGTGTAGCGCAGCTTGTTGAGATCGAACTCCGTGTAGTCGTCCGGCTCTTCGGAGGCGAGGCTGGCCGAGCCGAACACGTTGAGGTCAGGCCGCAGTTGGTCGGCGGCGATCCGGACCTTGCGCTTGCTGTCCTCGAAACGGTCGATGGCGTTGAGCAGCTCCATCTGCCGGTTCACGCAGAGGCTGAACGCCGCCTTCCGGCTGACCTCGACCGGCACCAGGCCCACGCCGATCAGGTCCGTCAGGTCCTGGTCCTCGACGCAGAGCTGCGTCGAGAGCGGCAGCCCCAGCCGCAGCTTGAAGGAATCGAGCTGGTTCAGATAGCTCGCCAGCGAGTTGATGTAGCTGATCCGCGCATCCAGCTCGGACGACCGCGCGTCATCCACGTCGCTCTGCGGCACCCGGTCCACGGACCGGGCTTCGAGGAACTTGGTGGTCTCGACCTTGTTGGTGTAGCTGCGGTAGTTGTTGCGGACCTGGGCCTTCTGTGTCAGCAGACTGAAATACGCGCTCACTACCCCCACGGCGAACTCCTGCTGATACCGGTTGAAGGACCGGACCTCGTACACCACGTTCCGCGTGGCCTGGGTCAGGGTTTCGATCTCCGCGTTGTTCCTTCCGAAACCGCGCAGCAGCGGCTGGGTCAGATCCACCGAGATCGAGTTGACGATCGATCGCGAGTAGTCCCCGGTGTAGTACTTCAGGATGTCGTTGGCCAGGTTCACCCCGAGCTGCCCGCCGGTCTTCAGCAGAAAGCTCTGGTCCAGCGCCGCCCGGCTCCCCAACGACGAGCTCGACAGCCCGTCCGGCGTGCCCGCCAGTTGTCCCGCGACATCCGCCGACAACGAGGGCCGGTACTTCTGCCGGACCCCGGTCAGCGTCAGCGCCGTCGCATACAGCCGCTCCTTCTCACCTTGATACTCCCGGCTGCCCCGCACCGCCAGGTCGAGGGCCTGGTCGAGATTCACCTTCAGCCGGTTCGCCGCCGAACGGCCGTCGATGATCTCCTCGGGGGCAATGGTCTTCGGATCCCGCCCCGAGTAGGGCGTGTCGATCGTGAAGGCGTTCGTCCGGCCGAGCACCTGCTGCTCCACCCCGTGCAGGATGCCGTATACCTCCTTGTCCGCCGACCGGCGGTAGTGCGCCGTGCTGCAACCCGCCACAAGCCCCAGGACCAGGACCCCCAAGGCCCAGGCCCGGAACGCCGCGCCAATCGTCGCTCCATGGGTGGTCGCGTCGCGCCTCATGCGGGATGTTGGCTTCGCTCTGGCATCGAACGTGCGCGGGAGCGTAGGGGTTCCCGCGGGCTCCGACAATACCAACTTGCGGCGACGAGGACACGACCTGTGGACCGCCCATTCCACAAGCCGAACACTCCAGCGCCGGGGCTCTCGCCCTCGAACGCCCGCTGAAGCCGCTGCATCAAGTCCACCACGCTCACAGACTGACATGCGTCGAACGCCTCCGATTTCCGCAGATGAGACGACGCGCCCCCGGCGCGGGTTACGGCCGGGGTCGCGCCCGCGGCGGAGGCTCCACGGTCGGGGCAGCGCAAAAAATGCAAAGCAGTGGGCAAAGCATGTGGAGCCGATCCGGCCCGTCCCCGGGATCGTGATTGCTGTCCGGAGCCGCGGCACCCCGGCCTTGGCGGCCGGGGCGGTGGGTTGCGCCCGGATGGATACGACGAATACGACGACCGGCCCGGTCGGCCGCGGGGGAGGCTGAGCCCGGAGGGTGTGAACTTGTGAGCCAAGAAACCATGAAGCGTTTTGCCATGATCGACGGCAACGAGGCTGTTGCCTACGTCGCCTATCGCTGCAATGAAGTGATGGGCATCTACCCGATCACGCCGTCCTCGAACATGGGCGAGTGGTGCGACCAATGGGCCTCGGAAGGCGTCCGCAACCTGTGGGGGACCATCCCCAGCGTGGTCGAGATGCAGAGCGAAGGCGGCGCGGCCGGGACGGTCCACGGCGCGCTCCAGACCGGGGCGTTGACGTGCACGTTCACCGCCTCGCAGGGGTTGCTCCTGAAGGTCCCCAACATGTTCAAGATCGCGGGCGAGCTCACCCCGGCGGTGATTCATGTCACCGCCCGCGCGCTCGCCACGCATGCGCTCTCGATCTTCGGCGATCACAGCGACGTGATGTCCGTGCGGAGCACCGGTTTTGCGCTGCTCAGTTCGGATTCCGTGCAGGAGGCGATGGACTTCGCCCTGATCGCCCAGGCGGCCACGCTCGAGTCCCGGGTGCCGTTCCTTCACTTCTTTGACGGCTTCCGCACCTCCCACGAAGTCGCCAAGATCGAAGTCATCCCGGACGAGACGATGCGCGCGATGATCAACGAGGATCTGGTGATTCAGCATCGCCAGCGCGCCATGAACCCCGATCGCCCGGTGCTCCGCGGCACGGCTCAGAACCCGGACGTCTTCTTCCAGGCGCGCGAGGCCTGCAACGCGTTCTACGAACGGTGTGCGGACATCACGCAGAAGGTCATGGATCGCTTCGCCCAGCTCACCGGCCGGCAGTATCGTCTTTTCGATTACTACGGGGCGCCGGATGCGACGAGCGTGGTGGTGCTCATGGGCTCGGCCTGCGAGACGGCCCACGAGACGGTCGAGTACCTCAACGCCCAGGGGGGGCGGTTTGGTGTGGTCCGCGTCCGGCTCTACCGGCCGTTCGACGCCAAGCGGTTCGTCGAGGCGCTGCCGTCGACGGTCCAGGCGATTTCGGTGCTGGACCGGACCAAGGAACCGGGCAGCGTGGGCGAGCCGTTGTATACCGACGTTCTGGCCGCGCTCCAGGAGGGACTCAACGAGGGCTGGGGCCAGGGGCGTTCGATGCCGCGGGTGCTGGGAGGCCGCTATGGGCTTTCGTCGAAGGAGATCACCCCGGCCATGATCAAGGCGGTGTTCGACAATGCCGCCGCCGCCCGGCCCAAGAACCACTTCACCGTGGGCATTGACGACGACGTCACGCACCGCAGCCTGAGCCACGATCCTGAGTTCTCGACCGAGGGGGCGAAGGTGGTCCGGGCGATGTTCTACGGCCTGGGCTCGGACGGCACCGTGGGCGCCAACAAGAACTCGATCAAGATCATCGGCGAGAGCACGGGCAATTACGCCCAGGGCTACTTCGTCTACGACTCGAAGAAGGCCGGCGCGGTCACCGTGTCGCATCTGCGGTTCGGCCCCACGCCCATCCGGTCGACCTACCTCGTCGCCAAGGCGAATTTCGTGGCCTGCCACCAGCCGGTGTTTCTCGAGCGTTACGACATGCTGCAGTCGCTGGTGCCGGGCGGCACGTTCCTGCTCAACACCCCGTATTCGGCGGCAGAGATCTGGGAACAACTGCCCCGGCCAATGCAGGCCCAGATGGTCCAGAAGCGGCTCCGGTTCTTCGTCATCGACGCCATCAAGGTCGCCAAGAGCACCGGCATGGGCGGGCGCATCAATACCATCATGCAGACCTGCTTCTTCGCCCTCTCGAATGTGCTGCCGCGCGAGGAAGCGATCGAGGCCATCAAGTACTCGATCAAGAAGACCTACGGCAAGAAGGGCGAGGACGTCGTCCGCAAGAACATCGAGGCGGTCGATCACACCCTCGCCAACCTGCACGAGGTGACGGTGCCCGCCCAGATCACGAGCGGCTTCGAGCTCCATGATCCGTTCACCGCAGACGCTCCGGCCCGGGTCCGCGAGACCCTCGGCCGCATCTACGGCGGGATGGGCGAGAGCCTGCCGGTCAGCGCCATGCCGGTCGACGGCACCTTCCCGACCGCCACCACCCAGTACGAGAAACGGAATCTTGCCCTCGAAATCCCGGTCTGGGACGAGAAGACCTGCATCCAGTGCGGCAAGTGCGTCGCCATCTGCCCGCACGCCTCGATCCGGATGAAGGTCTACGATCCGGCCGTGCTGGCCGGCGCGCCCGCCACGTTCAAGTCCTCCGATTCCCGCGTGCCGGAGTGGAAGGGGTTGAAGTTCACCCTGCAGGTGGCCCCCGAGGACTGCACCGGCTGCATGCTGTGCGTCGAGGTGTGCCCGGCCAAGAACAAGACCGAGGTCAAGCTCAAGGCCATCAACATGCGCCCGCAGCGCCCCCTCCGGGCTCAGGAGCGCGAGAACTGGACCTTCTTCATGGGGATCCCGGATCTCGACCGGCGCCGCGTCAAGGTGACCCAGTTGCGCCAGCAACAGGTCATGCGCCCGCTCTTCGAGTTCTCGGGCGCCTGCGCCGGGTGCGGCGAGACCCCGTACTTGAAGCTGCTGACCCAGCTCTTCGGCGATCGCGCGGTGATGGGGAACGCGACGGGCTGCAGCTCGATCTACGGCGGCAACCTGCCCACCACGCCTTACTGCGTCGATCACAACGGCCGCGGGCCGACCTGGAACAACTCGTTGTTCGAGGATTGTGCGGAGTTCGGCCTTGGTTTTCGCGTCTCGATCGACAAGCAGCGGGAGTTCGCCTGCGAGCTGCTCCGGCGTCTGGCGCCGAAGCTGGGCGACGACTTCGTGCAGGCGCTCATCGAGGCGCCGCAGCGCGACGAGGCCGGCATTCACGACCAGCGCGAGCGGGTGGCGGCCCTGCGCGAGAAGCTCGCCGGCGATGCCTCGAGCGAGGCCCGCATGCTCCTGTCAGTGTGCGAGAATCTGGTGCGACGGAGCGTCTGGATCATCGGCGGGGACGGCTGGGCCTACGACATTGGCTACGGCGGGCTGGACCACGTGCTGGCCAGCGGCCGCGATGTGAACGTGCTTGTCTTGGATACCGAGGTCTACTCGAACACCGGCGGCCAGATGTCCAAGTCCACCCCGCGGGGCGCCGTCGCCAAGTTCGCCGCCGGCGGCAAGCCGCTCGGCAAGAAGGACCTCGGGCTCATCGCCATGAGCTACGGAACGGTCTACGTCGCCAGTGTCGCGATGGGCGCCCGGGACGAACAGACCCTCCGCGCCTTCGTCGAAGCCGAATCCTACAACGGCCCGTCCCTCATCATCGCCTACAGCCACTGTATCGCCCACGGCATTGCCGTCGACACGGGCGCCGGCGTGCGGCAGCAGAAGGCGGCGGTGGATTCCGGCCAGTGGCTGCTCTACCGGTACGATCCCCGGCGCGCGGACCAGGGGGAGAACCCGCTGCAATTGGATTCCGCCCAGGCGCGGTCCCGGGTGCAGGACTACTTGCTCTCCGAGAACCGATTCAAGATGTTGACGAAGAGCAAGCCGGAGGACGCCAAGCGGTTCTTCGAGCAGGCCCAGAAGGACGTGGAGGCCCGCTGGCAGCTCTACGCCTACATGGCCGCCCGCAAGCTGTCCCCCGAGCCCGCTCCGCCAACCGCCTCGACGCCGGCATGAACTTCCGCGGCCTGTGGGCGGGCCCAGAGGCCCGCCCACAGGCCCTCCTGCGACCCAAACCGCCCACTGCAAAAGGAACCCCATGGACCTCAGCACCACCTACCTCGGCCTCTCTCTGCGCAGTCCCCTGATGCCGTCCGCGTGCCCCTTGACCTGTGAATTGGATAACATCAAGCGGGCCGAAGACGCCGGCGCCGGCGCCATCGTGCTGCCTTCGGTTTTCGAGGAGCAGATCACCCGAGAGAGCGAGGAATTGGATCTGGCTCTCGAGCAGGGCAGCCTGAGCACCGCCGAAGCCCTCAGCTACTTCCCCCAGGTCGGCGAATTCCGGCTCGGCCCGGAGGACTATCTCGAGCATGTCCAGGCGGCCAAGGACGCCGTGCGGATCCCGATCATTGCCAGCCTGAACGGCGCTTCCCTCGGCGGCTGGACCGCGTACGCCCGCCAGATCCAGCAGGCCGGAGCCGACGCCCTCGAACTCAACATCTACTACATCCCCACCGATCCGAACCTGACGTCCGCGGAGGTCGAGAAGACGTACCTCGACATCCTGCGCGCGGTGAAGGCCGCGGTCACGATTCCGGTGGCGGTCAAGCTCAGCCCGTATTTCAGCAGCATGGCGAACATGGCCCGGCAGTTGGACCAGGCCGGCGCCGACGGGCTCGTGTTGTTCAACCGGTTCTATCAGCCGGACATCGACCTCGACGCCCTCGAAGTCGAGCACAGTCTGCTCTTGAGCACGCCCCAGGCCCGCCGGCTTCCCCTGCGCTGGATCGCCCTCCTGTACGGCCACGTCAAGGCCAGCCTCGCGGCCACCAGCGGCATCCACACCGCGGCGGATGCCCTCAAGATCCTCATGGCCGGCGCCGATGTCACCATGCTCTGCTCGGTGCTCCTCCGCAAAGGCATCAGCCAGATCGGCGTCATCGAACGCGACATGCGCCAGTGGATGGAACAGCACGAGTACGAGTCGGTCGCCCAGCTCAAAGGCTGCCTGAGCCAGGAGAAATGTCCGGAACCCAGCGCCTTCGAGCGGGCCCAGTACATGCGGGTCATCTCGACCTGGAAACCGAGCTAGCGAGGCGCGCCTCAGACCCAGTCGAGTCCTCAGGTTCATGAAGACCCTGCTGTGCCTGCCCACCCTCTCTTCCGCGCCTCGCCAATGTGGAGTCCTCGACGGAAGGAGGGATGGCCTGGAACGGCAGGGACCAGACTTGACCTGTTGACCACACGTTCCACAAGTCGAGGACTCTAGACGACCGCGCCGGAGGGTCCGGCGCACTCCCAGAGCTTCGCCGGCACCGGTAGCCGCCAATCCGCGCGATCGCGTTTTTGGGTTGAATACGGCCCGGGGCAGGTGCGTATCCTCAACGCGCATGCGATGCTGCCGGCTCTTCAAGATTCCGGTCCGGCTCGAGTCCCAGTTTCGGCTCGGGTCCCGGCCCTGGCTCGCGCTATGGCTCGGCCTCGGCCTCCTCGTCCTCGGCAACCTGCCTGCCGGCGTGGCGCGAACGCTCGTCCTGAACGTCGCGACGAACGGGAACGACGACTGGAGCGGGGGCCTCGCCGTCCCCACGCCCAGCCGGGATGACGGCCCGCTCGCGACGCTCGGCGCCGCCCTCAAGACGGTTCAGGCCCTCCGCTGGTCCCAGCCCGATCAATTCGATGGGGTCACCATTCTGCTGCGCGGGGGAACTTACGAGGTCGAGGAGCCGATCGTCCTGCTCCCGGATCACGCCGGATCCGACGCCCAGCGTCCGCTGCTCATCACGGCGTACCCGGACGAGAAACCCATCCTGAGCGGGGGACGGCGTATCACCGGCTGGAAGCGGCTCGAAGACCGGCCCGGCCTCTGGCAGGCGGAGATTGCCGACGTCCGCGACGGCCGTTGGTACTTCCGGCAGTTGTTCGTGAATGGCCAGCGCAAGATGCGCGCCCGCACGCCCAACGACGCCTTTTTCCGGATCCAGGGGGAGAGTCCCACGGGCAAGCCGGTCCAGCTCAAGTACAAGGAGGGCGACCTGCGGAAGGCCTGGGCGGAAGACGGCGATGTCGAGGCGGTGGCCCTGCTGGCGTGGGCGGATCTCCGGATGCAGATCCGCGCCCTTGACGAGAGCAACCACGTTGCGACGCTCTCCGGCGAACCGCGCCCGTCCAACCGGGAGGCCAACGCCCAGTACTACATCGAGAACGCCATCGACGCCCTGGATCAGCCCGGGGAATGGTATCTGAATCGGAAGACCGGCGTGCTGCTCTACTGGCCGGAGCCCGGGGAGGACCTGATGCGGGCCGAGGTCGTGGCGCCCCGCCTCGAGGAGCTCGTCCGTTTCCAGGGCAGCCCGGCGTGGGGAGGCGCCGTGCGGCACGTGATCCTGCGCGACCTCACCTTTGCGCACACCGATTGGGCTCTGGGGCCCACCGGCTACGCGGACACGCAGGCCGCGGTCGAGATCCGGGGCGACCTCCGGGCCGAGTACGCCACCGATTGCGTGATCGAGGACTGCACGTTCACCCATTTGGGCGGCTACGGGCTGGATCTCGGGCGCGGCTGCCAGCAGTGGCAGGTTCTGGGGAACGAGATGTTCGACCTTGGGGCCGGCGCGATCCGGATCGGCGAAACGGAGGTCCCGAAGGACCCGACCGCCCGGAATCACGGGCACACGGTGACCGACAATCATCTCTACCGCCTGGGGCGCGTCTACGCCTCCGGCGTCGGGGTCTTCGTCCTCCAGAGCGGCGACAACCGGATTGCCCACAACCACATCCACGATCTCTACTACACCGCCATTTCGCTGGGCTGGAACTGGGGCTACCAGGAAACCCCCTGCTGCAGCAACGTCGTCGAGTTCAACCACCTGCATGACATTGGCAAGTCGCTGCTCAGCGACATGGGCGCCATCTACACCCTCGGCATCCAGCGGGGGACGGTTCTCCGCAACAACCTCATCCACGATGTCAACGCGTTCACCTACGGCGGCTGGGGTCTCTACACCGACGAAGGCAGCAGCTACATCCTGCTCGAGAACAACCTGGTCTACCGGTGCAAGAGCGCCGGCTTCCACCAGCACTACGGACGGGAGAACATCGTCCGGAACAACATCTTTGCCCTCAACCGCGAGCACCAGCTCATGCGCTCCCGCGAGGAGGACCATCGCTCGTTCGTGTTTGAACGGAACATCGTCTACTTCGACTCCGGCGACCTTCTCGGCAGCACGTGGACCAACAACCAGTTTCGGATGGACGCGAATCTCTACTTCGATGCCCGGCCCGAGGCCCGGCCCGAGACCCTCCGGTTCGCCGGGGCCAGCCTCGACGAGTGGCGCAAGCGCGGCCACGACGTCAACTCGATCGTCGCGGATCCCCTCTTCTACAACGTCCGCGCCTACAACTTCCGGCTCACCCCCAGCTCCCCCGCCTTCCGCACCGGGTTCAATCCCATCGACCTCACCCGGGTCGGCGTCCGCCGCAAGACGGCCCGGCGGTGATCGACCGAGCGGAACGCCGGCAGACGGCCCCAGCGCCCGCACCGTGCAACCCCGGGACTCAGCAGCGGGCGACCTGGGGCAGGCGCCCGAACTGGGGATCGGCAGTGCACAGGACCAGATCATGCTGCACAACCAGCGCCGCAATCCAGAGGCCATTCGTCGGGATCGGCGTCCCACCCTTCCGAAGCTGGGCAAACAAATGAGCGTAGTGATGGGTCGTCTGACCCGCAACAAGCCCGGCTTGCGGGGACGCTCGCCGGCAGCCCCCGCGTTGCAGCGCCCCGCCATTTTCCGGTTGATCGCACCCGCGCCGACGCCTTAGGCTGCGGCCCAGGACCCGGGAAGCCGCCTCCGGCAAGCGCGGGGGCAGGCGCCGGGTGGGCTTTGTGTCGCGCTGCGGCCGGATGAAAGGACGAGGATCATGAGTCTGTCGAATAACAACTTCCCCAAACTGCACAATGCCATGTGGCCCGGCCTCGTCGGCAAGGGCAGCCCCGGCGCGGAACCGTGCATCGAGCTCGACACCATGTTGAACCTCACCGCCCAAGCGGAGGTCAACGGGGTGAAGTTCGACGGCGTCGATCTCTTCCTGTTTGACCCGCACGTCAGCATCGACGCGACCGACCAGGCGCTCGACCGTCTCGCGGACCGGATCCGGGCCAAGGGGTTGGTCGTGGGCTCGGTGGTGGCGCCGGTCTGGCCTCCGACCGGCGGCGGTTCCGCCATGGGCTCTGAAGCCGAACGCGCCCAGTTCGTCGGCCAGGTGCGCAAGGCCTGTCGCATTGCCGCCCGGTTCCGCAAGATCGGCATCCGGCCCCATGGGGTGGTCCGGATCGATTCGGCGTGCAGCGTGGAGGACTGGAGCCGCGACCCGGCCGGCTCCACCAAGAGAATCATCGCGACATTCAAAGAGGCGGCCAAGGTCGCCCGCGATCACGGCGAGCGGCTGGCCGCCGAAGGGGAGATCTGTTGGGGGGGCATGCACTCGTGGAAGACGATGCTCCGGGTGCTCGAGGGGGTGGGTCAGCCCCGGGTTCTCGGCTTCCAGGCGGACATGGCCCACACGCTGCTCTATGTGCTTGGGTTCAACGCGCCGGAGCACCGGTTGGTGCCCGCCGCGTTCCGTTGGCAGCCCGACGTGTTTCACAAGGCCATGCGCCGGCTCACCGCGGCCCTGCGCCCCTGGACCCTCGATTTCCACGTCGCGCAGAACGACGCGACGGTGAAAGGATCCGGCGCCCACGACAAGACCGGCAAGCATTGCATGGCCACCGATCCCAACGGCAAACTCAACATCGCCCGCGACGCCGGCTACTGGATGCGGGATGCCGCCGGGAAAGTCACGCGCAAGTTCCGCCACATCTGCTGGGACGGCTGCATGTTCCCGAATGCCGTGATGCTCGAGCCGCAGACGTGGAACGACATCCTCGCGGCCATGATCCAGGTGCGCGAGAACCACGGCTGGCGCGCCTAGCGTTCGCGACGGCCGCACAGGCTTTGGACCCACAGGTCGCTCACCGCCACGAACTCCTTTTTATGAAAACGCTGAATGTCGGTCTTATCGGCTGCGGCTTCATGGGCCGCGCACACTCGAACGCCCACCGCAAGGTGGCCAACTTCTTCGACCTCGAGTACCAGCCGGTGCTCAAGGCGATTTGCGATGCCAACGCCGAGCGGGCGGCCGCCCATGCCGCCCGCTGGGGTTTCGAGTCGGTCGAGACCGACTATCGGAAGCTCCTGGCGCGAAAGGACATCGACCTGGTTGACATCTGCCTGCCGAACAACCTGCATGCCGAGGTCGCCATCGCCGCCGCCGAAGCGGGCAAGATGATCCTCTGCGAGAAACCCCTCGCCCGGACCGGCGACGAAGCCGAACCGATGGTCGCCGCCGTCGAGAAGGCGGGCGTGCCCAACTTCGTTTCGTTCAATTACCGCCGCATCCCGGCGGTCACCCTCGCCAAGCAGTTGATCGACGAAGGCCGGCTGGGCCGGATCTTCCATTACCGCGCGAAGTTCCTTCAGGACTGGACGATCTCGAAGGACTTGCCTCAGGGTGGCGACGCGCTCTGGCGCCTGGACGTCAAGGCGGCCGGTTCCGGGGTCACGGGCGATCTCCTCGCGCATTGCATCGACACCGCGCTCTGGCTCAACGGCCATGTCGCGTCGGTCACCGCCATGACCGAGACGTTCATCAAGGAGCGCAAGCACAACCTGACCGGCAAGGTCGAGGCCGTCGGGATCGACGACGCTTGTGCCTTCCTGGCCCGGTTTGCCAACGGGTCGCTGGCGACGTTCGAATCGACGCGCTACGCCCGCGGCCACAAGGCGCTCTACACCTTCGAGATCAACGGCGAACACGCCTCGATCGCGTGGGACCTGCACGATCTGCACCGGCTTTCGTTCTTCGACCACCGCGACACCGGCGTGGTCCGCGGCTGGCGATCCATTCACGTCACCGACGGCGATCATCCTTACATGAAGCACTGGTGGGTCCCTGGCCTGAGCATCGGCTTCGAGCACTCGTTCGTGCATCAGCTCGCCGACTTCCTCAACGGCATTGCCACCGGCAAACCGGCCAGCCCCACCTTCCGCGAAGGTCTCGGCACCCAGTACGTCTGCGACGCCGTGCTCAAGTCCGCCGCCACCGGCCGCTGGGAGCAGGTCAAGACCTGATCCGCACCCCGCGCTGGGGCTTTCTCCTTTGCTTTCGGTCGGCTGCAGGCGATGCTCGCAGCCGACCGATGAGCAATCCAGTGCCAGCATCCGGACCCTCGGCCAACCGGGGCCGCCGCGCCTGCCCGGCGACCGGCGGTTTCATCAGCCCCGCCGACTGCGGGGCGAGTCGCGGCAGCCGCCTCGAATGTCCCGTCGACTGTCCGTTCTTCCCCTTTGGCACCCATCCCGACGCCCCTTACGCACGAGCCAGCGATTCGCTGTTCAGGAAAATCGATGCGTGCCTCGCCGAGGCCGGCAAGCGGGATGTGATCAACGCGAACGCGATTCGCCTGCAGTCGAAGATCCCGGATGCCGACGCTCTTGGGTTCCTTCTCGCCCTGACCCAGCTCAACCACGAGTCCTTCTTCCTCATGAAGGACGGGGCGGGACAGACTCCCGCTGACCGCTGGGCGGCTGACCGTTGGCGTGGGCTCAACAATGACGAACGCCAGTTGGTCCACTGGCGCCGGAACAGCCGCCCCACCGTGCTCGAAGTCGAGTCTGCCCCGACCAAAGACGGGATCCAGCTCTGCCGGGACCTGCTCGATCCCGAACAGCCCCTTTTCCCCCTGGTGATGAGCGATTTCCTCTCTCCGTTGGTCCGTTTCAGCCGCCTTTTCGGATGGATCGAATTCATGCCCCGGTGCGCCCGCACGCTCACCCCCGTGCTCAGAGTCGAATTCCCGATCTGGCGAACCTGGCGTGCCACGCTCGACGAGCGCTGGCAGGCCGCCCGGAAGGCGAATCCCGAACTCACGCTCAGCGACTACCTCCGCACCCATTTCGTGGCGGAGGTCGCCCTGATCCACAAGCTGCATCTCGAAGAGGACGAAAAGCGGAAGAACCGGCGCGAGGCCGCCGCTTGTTTCACGGAGTTCCGGCTGACCCGGGGACGCGCACCCGTCGAGGCCATCCTCGCCACCAAGCCGGAACTCGAGCGCGAGGTGCCCGACCCCGCTGCGCTCGATTCATCCGTCGCCAACTCCTTTACCTGGCAATGCGAGGGGGAGTCCGCTGCGTACCTGGTCGAGCCCGATGTGCATTTCGCCCTCGACCCGCTCACGGCCTATCCGATCAAGATGGGTTACCTGCAGCTGACCGAGGGATGGCTGCTCCTGGCCGGCCTCGGACTGGCGCGTCAGGAATTCGCCAAACGCCTGCTCGCCCGCTGGCTGGGGGACCTGATCGAAATCGCCGAGGACCGCTGTGCGAACCTCGACGGTAGCGCACCGGAATTCCAGGAGCAGCGCGCACTGTTGAGCGAGGCCACCGCGGACATCTACGGTACGTCGCCACAGCCCACCAACGGCGCTGATGAGTCGGAGACCGAAGAAGCCGGCGAGGATGCCGGCGACGACCCTTACGACGACGGACTCGAACCGCCAACGCTCGATTCCGCCGGGGAGCCCGCGGTGCAGCCCGTGACCGAGCCGGAGGGTGTGGACGGCCGGATGCTCGCGGTTTACCGTCGGTTTCTCGAGACGCCCCTTGCCGATCTCGGCGGGGTCACCCCGCGTGCCGCCGCCGGGGATCCCGCCCGCCGGCCTCTGCTGGTGGATCTGATGAAGGAACATCTACGCCTCGGGGCTGCGCGCGGCAGATCCTCCCAGATGCTTGCGGTTCTGCACCAGGTGCTCGCCGAGCTCGGCCTTGAAGAACTGCGGAACCCTTCCGGCACCCCGTCATGACCGTCATCACCGATCCCCGTTGTGCGTCTTACCGCGAACCCGGCCATCCGGAACGTCCGGAACGCGTCAGTCGCACCCTCGAGTTGCTGAAGTCCCAGACGGCGCTGCCCATCACCTGGGCCACCCCCTTGGAACCCGAGGAATCCCAAATCCTCAGGGTCCACGACCCGCTCTTCCTCGATCGTCTCAGCCTGCCGATGGACTTCGACACCGACACGCCCGCGCACCCCGACATCCGGTCCCACGCCGAGCGCAGCGTGGGCGGCGCGCTGAGCGCCTTGAAGGCTGCCCTCGACAATGACGCGGCCCTGAGTCTCATGAGGCCTCCCGGCCATCATGCCACTGCCGATCGCGCGATGGGATTCTGTTACTTGAATTCTGTCGCCATCGCCGCGCTGGAAGCCCTGAGCAGCGGCCATCGGCCTGTGGCGGTCTACGACTTTGATGTCCATCACGGGAACGGCACCGAGGACATCTTCCTCGGCCGGGACGATTGCGCCTACTTCTCCGTGCACCAATACCCGGCGTATCCCGGAACCGGCCGTTACTCGAGCGACAATGCCCACAACTATCCCGTCCGCCCCGGGGCGTCGCGCGACGAGTATCGGAGCGCGCTGCGCCAGGCCCTCGACGATCTCAAGGCCTTTCGCCCTGCCCTGGTGGCCGTCTCGGCGGGTTTCGACGCCTATCGCGGGGATCCCTTGAGCGATGCCTCCCTCGAGGAGGAGGATTATCACTGGCTGGGTGCGGAGCTTCGGCGTCTGGGCGTTCCCTGCTTCGGCGTCCTCGAGGGGGGCTACAGCGATGAGCTCCCCAACCTGATCCTGGCCTACCTCCGCGGTGCTGCCGGTTGAGCGCCTGTCTGAAATGAAAGAACTGTAATCTCTCTTCCGGGCGAGTTCTCATCTTCACAGGGTCTACTCCCAGTGAAAGGGCGACGTGGATGCCGCCCCAAAACGAGAAGCAAAGAACAACACAACATCGGAGAGACCCATGAAAACACTGAAGCTCACCCCCTCGATCCTCGCCGCCGTGCTGTTGGCCGGCTCCATCGTTTCCGCGCTGGCGCAATCCGCGCCGCCGGCGCGGGAGTGCCCGTTCGGGCACCCGCCCGGTTATGGGCGGAATCTGACGCCGGAGCAGCGGGCGGAGCAGCGGGCTGCCATGCAGCAAACGATCGACACGCTGCGCCAGAAGCTGGCCAACGGCACCCTCAGCCCCGAAGAGGAAGCCTGGCTCAAGAACGCGCAGCAACGCGGCGGCCCGTGCATCAACGGCGTCCCCCGCGGCCGCGGGGCCGGCAAGGGACCGGGCGCTGCGAACGGCAACGGCCAGGGTCGGCGTTTCCGCCAGGGCCTGGGTGACGGCACGGGGCCCGGGCCCCGTCCGGACGCAGCTCCCGGCCGCGGCTACGGCCGCGGCTTCCGCCAGGGCCCCCGGGACGGCACCGGTCCCCGCGCGCTCGACGGGGCCTGCCCGAACGCGCCCGAGCTGCCGCCCGCCCAGTAATCGCCGTGCGAGGCGCGCCTCAGACCCGGCGAAGTCCCAAAGCCAATCGGCCATCCGTCCTGAATCTGCGCGGGGATAGCTCCTCGCCGATTCAGGGCGGAGCACCGATTTCCGGACTGGGCAGCCCCCTCCGGCTCGTGACAGACTCGCAGCGTCAAGGCCAAGACCGCGCGTGAAAGTCCTGGTTGTCGAAGACGAAAAGAAGATCGCCTCGTTCATCCGCAAGGGGCTCGAGGCGCAGGGCTTTGTTGTGGACGTGGCTCATCACGGCGACGACGGCTACGCCCTGGCCTTGAGCCGGCCGTACCACGCGCTGGTCCTGGACATCATGCTGCCCGGCCGGGATGGCCTCAGCATCCTCCGCAACCTCCGCGAGCGGCGTTCGACGGTGCCCGTCATCCTGCTCACCGCGCGCAGCGAGCTGAATGAGCGGCTCGAAGGACTCAACCTCGGGGCGGACGACTACCTGACCAAGCCCTTCTACATCGAGGAGCTGATCGCCCGCCTGCAGGCGGTGGCCCGGCGCAGCACGGGAACGCCTGCCAGCCTGCTCGAGGTGGCGGATCTCACCCTGAACCTGATCACCCGCGAGGTCCAGCGCGCCGGGCGACGCATCGATCTCACCCCCCGGGAGTTCTCCCTCCTCGAACACCTTATGCGCTCCCCGGGCCGGGTCCTGACCCGAATCCAGATATGCGAGCAGGTCTGGAGCTACCATTTTGACCCCGGCAGCAACCTGGTGGACGTCTACGTCCAGCGGTTGCGGAGGAAGATCGACAGCGACGCCCCGGTCCCGCTGATCGAGACCATCCGGGGGGTGGGCTATCGCATCCGAAGCGTAATCCGGTGAAGCCATTGCCCTTTCGATTCCGCATGGCGTTGCTCTCGGTGCTGGTGTCGGGGGCGGTCCTCCTGGCCTTTGGCACCACGGCTGGCTATCTGATCTATCGCGAGCGTCTCGAAGCCCTCGACCGCGAGATCCGCTCCCTGGTGTATCGGCATCCCGGCTGGATGGGGGCGCGGGCCGACTTCGAACGGCTCAGCACCATGCTCGAACTGGTCTATGGCGAGGATCGCCGGGAACAGATCATCCTCATGGTTGCGGACACCGCCGGCGTCATCCGCCATCGTTCACCGCATTGGCCCGAGGATTTGAACCCCGAGAGCCTGGACCTGCACTTGTCCGACTCTCCAAAGGTCGACACGCCGCCAGGCGACCCGTCTGGACGGCGGGCACCCGCCCCGCGGCGCGGCCCCCGGTGGGCCGGGGAACTGGACGCGCCCCGGGGATTCCCCGCGGGCATCGGGCGCGGCCGGGGCCCCGGGGCTCCCCCGATCGCTTACTCGAAGTCCCCGCGTTTCCTCACTGTGGATCTCGCCGCCGGCTCCTGGCGGTTGGGCGTGTTCGGCCATGAGGAGGACCGGTTGGTCGTCGGACTGGACTGTGCCGGCTTCCAGGCGGAACTGGATCGCATGCGCCACGCGTTTCTCCTGGCGCTGCCGGTGGCCTTGCTGGCGGTCGGCGGCGGCGGTGCCTGGCTCGCCCGCCGAGCCCTGCGCCCCCTCTCCTCGATCGCCCAGGTGGCCGAGCGCGTCACCGCCCGAGGCCTGGACCAGCGGATCCCGCCCTCGGACAACGACCCCGAAATCCGGCGTCTCATCCGGGTCCTCAACGACATGATGGACCGCCTTGAAAAGAGCTTTCACCAGGCCACCCGGTTCAGTGCCGACGCGTCGCATGAGTTGAAGACGCCGCTGGCCGTCATGCAGGGCGAGATCGAGAGCGCCCTGCAGACCGCCGAGGTCGGCTCCCGCCAGCAGGAAGTTCTTGCCGCGCTCCTCGAGGAGACCCGTCGCCTGGCTGGCATCCTGCGCTCCCTGCTCCTGCTGGCCCAGGCGGATGCCGGCCGCCTTCCGCTCGCCCCCGCGCGCGTTGATCTCAGCGCCGAGTTGGTCTCATTGCGCGAAGACATCGAGACCCTGGCGGCCGGTCTTGGGCTTCGCGTCGATTTCACCGTGCCGCCGGCGGTTTGGATCGAGGCCGATCCAATTCTCCTGCGCCAGGCTCTCCTGAATCTCCTCGTGAACGCCGTGCACTACGCCGAGCCCGGCGGCCGCGTCGCTGTCAGCCTGACCGTCCGCGCGGAAAAGACCGACGTCGAGATTGCGAACAGCGGCCCTGGCATTGCCCCGGAAGACCAACCGCGTCTCTTCGACCGGTTCTTCCGCGCCGAGGCCGCGCGCGCCCGGCACACCGGGGGGAGCGGCCTCGGCCTGAGCCTGGCGAGAGAGATCGCCCGGGCGCACCAGGGCGATCTCGTGCTTGCCGAGAGCCGTCCTGGCCTCACACGATTCCGGCTGATCTGGCCCAGGCCGGGCTCCGGTCCTGAGGGCCGAACCCCGTCGCGAGGCGCTCCTCAGACCCGGTCGAGTCCTCAGGCTCATGAAGACCCTGCGGTCCCTCCCGGCCCGCCATCTGGCGCCTCGCTAATATAGAGTCCTCGACGGAAGGAGGGGAGGCTTGAAACCGGACCGACCAGAACCTGACCTCTTGACCACACAATCCAAGAGTCGAGGACTCTAGCGGCTCTGAAGCGCCTTGCCGTGCGAGGGCGTTCCCTTGTACGGTGACCCCATGAAGAAAGTCGCTGTGATTCTGGGGGGCTGCGGCGTCCACGACGGCTCGGAGATCCAGGAGTCGGTTCTCGTTCTGCTGGCCCTGGACCGGGCGAACGCACAGGCGGTTTGCGCAGCCCCGGACATGCCGCAGCACGATGTGGTCAACCATCTCACGGGCCAGCCCTCGCCCCGCGAGCAACGGAATGTCCTGGTCGAGTCCGCCCGCATCGCCCGTGATCCGATCATCCCGCTCGGCCGCTTGCAGATCGCTTCCGTGGATGGCGTCATCGTGCCCGGCGGCTTTGGCGCGGCCAAGAACCTCTCGACGTTCGGTCTGAAGGGTGAAGCATTCGACGTGCATCCGGAGGTCGCTCGTGTCCTCCGGGAGGCGCGCCAGGCGGGCAAACCGCTCGGGTTTGTCTGCATTGCGCCGGCGATCGCGGCGCGGCTGTTCGGGCCGGAGCAGGTCGAGTTCACCATCGGCCAGGACGCCGCTACGGCGCGACTTCTCGAACGGTACGGAGGGCGGCACGTGAACTGCCCTGTCCACAACGTGGTGATTGACGGCCGTCTCAAGATCGTGACCACGCCAGCCTATATGTTGGCCGAGCGGATCACGGAAGCCGAAGCCGGCATCCAGCGACTCGTCCAGGCTGTGCTCGAGATGGCCTGACGCGAACGGCCCGGGGGGCGGCAGGTTCGCTCGCGCCGTCTGCATCCGACTGGCCCTATGTTTCCCCATTCTGACTCGATTCGGCGCGTCTTGGAATGGGTGCGTCGCCACGCCGCGCCCCGCTGGCGCGAGTACCTGGCGCTCCGCGAGCGGTTCCGGGTTCGCGAGGAAACGTTCCACCTCGTCCTCGCCGTGCTGGTGGGCATGGCGGCGGGCGTGACGAATTTCATTCTCTACCTTGCCACCGAGTGGGTGAAGTGGCTCGCTCTCCGCCGTCCGGGGGATCCGGTCGAGATTGCGGAGATGTTGGCGCCCTGGGCCCGATTGGTGGCGCCGACGGCGGGGGCCTGCATGGCCGGCATGGTGCTGCACTGGGGCCTGCGCCTGGCCGGACCCTCAGGCGCCAGCAACCTGCTCGAGGTCGTTGTGGCCGGCGACGGCCGTCTTCCATTCAAGGCGACGTTGGTCCGAACCCTGTCCTCCTTGCTCAGTTTCGGCACCGGGGCGTCTGTTGGGCGGGAGGGCCCGCTCATTCACCTATCCGCCATGCTGGCGTCAAAGGCGGGCCAGTTGGTGGCGTGGCCGCCGTATCGCCTTCGCCTTCTCCTGGCCTGCGGCGCCGCCGCAGGCATGGCCGCGTCGTACAACGTGCCGATCGCCGGCGCGGTTTTTGCCGCGCAGATTGTCCTCGGCAACTTCGCCATGAACCTCTTCGCACCGCTCGTGTGCGCGTCCGTCGCGGCCGCGGTGGTTTCCCGCAGTTTCTTCGGCATCGAACCCTGGTATCATGTCCCTGACTTCCAGGTCACGAGCCTGCTGCAACTCCCCTGGTTCCTCTTCCTGGGTGTGCTTTCCGGGGGGCTGGGCGCCTTGTTTCTCCGGTTGTTGCGCGAGGCGGGACAGCTCTTTGACCGTACCCGACTCCCGATTCCAGCGCGGTTGGTCGTGGCAGGTCTTTTCGTGGGCGCACTGGCCGTCCGCTTGCCGGAAGTGTGGGGTAATGGGTACAGCGTGACCTCGCGGATCCTGTCCGAGGACTTCGGTGCGCCGCTGTTGTTTCTGGCGGTGCTGCTGATCGCCAAACTGGCGGCCACGGTCGTCAGCGTCGGAGCGGGCACGGTAGGCGGCGTGTTCACGCCGACGCTGTTTCTGGGCGCGGCCCTGGGGGGGCTTTACGGCGAGGCCCTGCACATCGCCGGCCTGGACCCCGGTGTCGCCCGCGGCGCCTTCGCCCTGGTGGGGATGGGGAGCATGCTGGCCGCGACCACTCACTCGCCGCTGCTCGCCATCATCCTCGTGTTCGAGATCTCGCTCAACTACGGTCTCATGCCCCCGCTGATGCTGGCGTGCGCCATTGGCACACTCGTCGGCCGGCGCCTGCATCCGGACTCCGTCTACACGGAGCCGCTTCGTCTCAAGGGCCTCCTCCCCACCGGGGACACGGATCGCCTCGGGGCCGATCTCGAACAGACGGTCGGCGATTTCATGCGGCCGCCCGTCAAGCCCCTGGCCGAGAATGCGCCCCTGCGCGAGATTGCCGACCGCTTCCTTACCAGTCCGAACAACTTCCTGCCGGTGGTGGACACGCGCGGCCGCTTGCTGGGCGTTGTCGCGTTGCAGGACCTCAAAGGACACCTGAACGCAGGCGACGAACTGCGCGGGGTCATTGCTGTCGACCTCATGCGGCCGGTTCCGCCCTGTCTCACCCCGGGCCAGAAGCTCCATGATGTCCTGCCGGTCCTGCTCGCCAGCGAGATGCGCAACATCCCGGTGGTCGACACGCTCAGCCAACGCCATCTGCTGGGGGCCCTGCCCCGGCACGAAGCCCTTGGATTGATCGCGGAAGCGCTGGCTTCCCGCCCTTCCGCAACGCCCTGAAGCCGCGGCGAACCCAGGCCGCCGCGCATGCCATGAGGCTCAACAGACTGATCGCGCAGCCGGCCAGGAAGGCATCTTCCCGATACCGAAGCTCGACCTTGTGGACCCCTCGAGGCACGGCCACCGCCTGGAAAGCGCCATTGGCTTTCCATACACGGCTCGGGCTGCCGTCCACCCGGGCCTTCCAGCCAGGATGCCAGGTTTGCGCCACCACCACCCAGCCCGCCCCCTCCGCTTTCACCTCGAACGAGACCTCGTGAGGCCTGGCAACGACGTCGGTCACCATCACCCGGCCAGGGCTCTCTGCCCTGTCCATCGCTGCTTCCAACGGGAGGTAGACCGTTGTTTCCGGCTGAAAGCCCGGTTCGCACACCGCCTCGATCGCCTCGGACTCCGGGGCGAATAGCGCTGTTTGCCCGCCGGTCACCCACGGCATCCCACCCTCGAGCGGCGCCCATTCGGTGGGATTCTCCGGATGCGATACATGCCTCACACCAAGAAAGCGGAGCAACGGCAAGGCCCGATTCGTCGGATTCGAGTACAGCCGGTGCTCGATCTTCGCCTGGCCCCGAGAGCGCAGGGTCATCGCCCCGTTCACTTTGGCTACCTGCTCGACGAGGTTCCAATTCGACCAGAGCGCCAAGCGGGCACCCATAACATCCAGTAGGGGATCGGGAACGGCACGCCGCTGCAGGACCGCTTCGGCCGCGGGACTGATCATCACGCGGCCTTGTCCGAGACCCGGCCGCGGCACGGCTGCCCCCAGCGTGCCCTTCACCGCGTCTCCGCTCACGGACGGAACCCAGAAGGATGCCCCTCGCCACAACGCCACACCAAGGGCCGCCATCACCACGATCCTTCCCGCCGCCGGGAAGCGCCGAGGCCAGGCCAGGGCCAAGGCCAGGCAGCCCATGACCACGCCCAGAGCCACAACCTCCTCCCAGAGCCGCGCCCGTGCTGCCGCCCCCGCTCCTTCGCTCGATCCCGCCGCCACCATGAGGATGACCACTCCAACCGCGGCACCCCAGCACCATCGCCACGGCCCGCGGTCTCCTTTCTCGATTCCTGCCTCGATGGCCCTTGCACCCAGACCCGCCAGCAAGGGGAATCCGATCACAGCCAGATAGACCCACTTGATCGGGTAGCGAAACAAGCCCTCGCCGGGCAGCACCCCTGCCAAGCCGCGGCGCACCGGCCCACTGCAATCCGACGCCAGGAACAGCGAGCCCGCCACCAGACCGAAGACGACCCAGGCGAGACGCCTGCTGCGCCGCGCGGCCAGCGCGCTCACTGCGAGCGCCACCACGGCTCCTGATACATGCCACGACATGAGGAAGGACTGGCCCGGCGGCATCGGGATCCCATCAGGACCCGGTGTGCAGTGAAACAGGGGCAGTACGAGGTTCACTGTGCCCCACGGAGGCAAACCCCAGTCCGCGCTCGAATAGCCTGGCCCGCGGTGCGAGTGGATCGCCAGCGCCAGGAACGGCAGCAACTGGGCCGCCACCAGGCCGGCGGCGACGCTCCCTGCAAGAAGGACCCGCCCACCGCTTCGCAACCCACTGGCCGACCCCTCACTCAACCCCACCACGCCCACCATCACCCATGTCAGCAGGACAATTTCCGGCGCCCCCGAGAGGAGTTGCAGCGCTCCCACGAGGCTTGCCATCCGCCAAGCCCCTGCTTTTCCGGAGCAGGCCCTGACTGCCAGCCAAACCACCCACGGCATCCAGCCCAAGGCCACGAGGTAGTTCGGGTAGATGTGGCTTGCCATCATGCCGCCACCGAAGGCGTAGGCGACCCCAGCCAGAGGCGGCCCGAGACCGCAGCCATGCGGCTGAGCCCCAAGGCCATCGGCCCATGCTCTGACGAGATGGTACATTCCCAGACCCCCCAGCCAGATGTGCAACACGCAAAACACCGCAAGGCCTTCCGCCACCGGACCCAGGACGTAGAGCAGGGCCCCCGGGTATAGAACAAGCGTGTTCCACTGAGCCAGAAACGGAACTCCACAATGGCTCCAGGGATTCCAAAGCGGAAGTTCCCCCGACCAGAGGCTGGACCGGTGCCAGGCGGCCACCGGGTAGGCCAGGGAGCCAAAGTCACGCCAATAGAGAACTCTGCCTCCCCAGAGCACGGAACCCCACCCCAACAGGAGAAGCAGCGCGAGCGCCCCCGCAAAAAGTCCGGGCGACAACTCCCGGGACGCCTCTTCGCGCGGCCTGTTCATCGCCCGGGATTCTCCCCGCCTGGTGTGGTGCTCACCAAGGGATGGTGCTTCGCTGCGCCCAAGCTTGCGATGGAAAAGGCTTACGTTTTGGCGCGGCGTGTTGTATGCTCAGTCCATGATCCACGTGGGGATCGGTTACGATGTGCACCGGTTGGTTCCCGGCCGCAAGCTCATCCTCGGGGGCGTCGATCTGCATCATGACAAGGGGCTCGAGGGACACTCGGATGCCGATGTGCTCCTGCATGCCATTTGCGACGCCATTTTCGGCGCGCTCGGCGAGGGGGACATCGGCCACTTCTTTCCGAACACCGACCCGCGTTGGCATAATGCTCCCAGCAAGGTCTTCCTTCACGAGGCCGCTCGCCTCCTCCAACTCCGGGGCGGGCGCATTGTGAACCTCGACTCGACCATCGTCGCGCAGACGCCGAAGGTGGCCCCCTACCTGCATGCCATGAAAAGCCAGATCTCCCAGGCGCTGGAGTTGAACCCACAGCGGATCTCGATCAAGGCTACGACGAACGAAGGTCTTGGGAGCATCGGCCGCGAGGAAGGGATCGCCGCACTGGCGGTCGTCAGCATCGATCTCGCGCAGTAAGTCAACCCGCCACGCGCGTTTCCCTGTGTCGTCGAAAGCAGAGATCGGCTGGAAGAACCGCACTCCCGAGGGGGAACGGCGCGAAGTCTATGCGCGGCATTTCGGACAGCGCTGGCGCTTCTTCACCCGTGAGCGACGCTACGATCCCTGGCAGCCGCTTCCGGAGCCGCCGCTCGAGGACTGGCTCACCCTGCTTGATGCCGTGCTTCGGCGCGTCGAACGCCGCCTTTTGCCCCCGGATGAACCAGCCCGCCTACGAAAGCGCATTCGTGAACTCTTCCCAGAAGCCCCGATGTGAGATCCCAGGCCGCGTGCTCGTGGTCGACGACGATCCCGCCGTGCTCGCCCTTCTGAGCCGCATCCTGGAGGAAGCGTCGTTTGAGGTGTCCCGGGGAACCAGCGCTGCTGATCTCCGCCGCGCTATCGACGGCTTGGACGGCGAGACACCAGATGTTGTCCTGCTTGACTGGCACCTTCCTGACGCCGACGGCATTCAGCTCCTTCCACTCATCAAGAAGCGCTGGGCAACAACGGAAGTCATTGTTCTGACGGGTTTTGGGACCTTCGACGCGGCAGTCGAGGCCACCAAAATGGGAGCTTTCCATTTTCAGTCCAAACCGATCGATCCTGCTTCCCTGCTGATTCTTGTCCAGCGAGCTGCGGAACATCGGCATCTCCAATACCAGACCCAGCAGTTGGGTCGTGTTGTCTCCACGCTCACCGGAGCACCTGCTCCCGTCTTCCGGAGCCCGGCCATGCGTGTCGTCCTGCGCATGGTCGAGCGCGTCGCCCCCAGTCCAGCCTCGATTCTCATCGCCGGCGAGAGCGGCACTGGCAAGGAGGTCATTGCAGACCTTATTCACTCGCTCAGCCCCCGTTCTCGAGGGCCCCTCGTGAAGGTGAACTGTGCTGCCTTGCCCCGCGAACTCATTGAAAGCGAGCTTTTTGGATCCGTTAAAGGGGCTTATACCGGGGCCCACGCAGACCGCGATGGGCTCTTCCGTCAGGCGCAGGGCGGAACGCTGTTTCTGGACGAACTCGCTGAGATGCCGGCGGAAACGCAAAGCAAACTCCTCCGCGTCCTTCAAGAGAAACAGGTCCGTCCTGTCGGAGGGCGAACGTCCCGCCCCACCGACTGCCGGATCCTGGCGGCCACAAACCTCGATGTGGATGCTGCCATTGCCTCGCACAAGCTGCGCGGCGACCTCTACTTCCGTGTAGCCACCGTTCGCTTGGATCTTCCTCCCCTGCGTGAGCGGCGTGAGGATATCCTCCCTCTGGCCCAGACTTTCCTGTCCAGGTTCGCGGCACAGGCGGGTCGCTCGGTCACGGGCTTCACGCAGGGTGCGATGGACCGCCTCCTGGCCTGCCACTGGCCGGGGAACGTTCGCCAGCTCGAGAACGAAGTCCAGCGCGCCGTCCTTGTCTGCGACGGTTCACAGATTGACACCCAGGATCTGTCGATCGGATCCCTCTCCCAGGATGCCTCGGAACGGCTTACCGCCCTGGAAGATGTCGAACGCCAGAAGATCGAGGAGGTACTCCGCGAAACCCGCGGCAACAAGCTTCTCGCCGCCCGCCGTTTGGGCATTGGCCGCCAGACGCTCTACAACAAGATCAAGCGCTACCAACTCGAGGTCGATCGTTGAAAGCGCCCGCATGACGACTCATCGACCGGACTCAACAACCTCTCGAACAACAGTCCAACAGCCGCTCAATAAGACGTGAATAGGCCCTTCCCCTGCGTTTCTCCACCCCCTGGCGGTCGGCCACTCACCGCCTGTTGGCTGCCGGTCCGCTTCATAAACCCTTGCGGTGACCTTGACAGCGCGGGTTGTTTGCACTATTCACACCCCATAATAAGAAGGTCCTTAGTTCAAAAAGAACCACCGTAGTCCCGGATGAAACTGACCATCGCCCGAGAGCAACTGCTGGATGGGCTGCAGGCCGTTCAGAATATCGTGGGCAGCCGGACGACGCTGCCCATTCTCTCCAACGTCCTGCTTCAGGCGAACGGGAGCGAGCTGCTGTTTACGGCAACCGATCTCGATGTCACGATCAGCTGTGGTGTCGAGGCCCAGGTCGAGAGCCCAGGAGCCACGACGCTGCCCGTGCGTCGCTTCTTCAGCATCGTTCGTGAGCTGGCCGTCGGTGATGTCAGCATCGATGTCGACGAGAAGAACGTTTGTACCCTGTTGTCCGGGGCGTCGCGCTTCAAGATCCATGGGTTGGGCGCCGAGGAGTTCCCGCCCTTGCCGGTCTTTGAAGAAGTGAAGAAGGTCGTCGTGCCCCAGGACAAGCTCAAAGGGATGCTCCGGCGAACCGCATTTGCCGTATCCGCAGACGAGACGCGATACGTTCTGAACGGGCTCTACTTCAGCTTCAAAGGGCATGCGTTGACGATGGTGGCTACGGACGGACGGCGTTTGGCGCTCACGGACGAAGAGGCGGACATTGCCGCCGAGTGCGAGGCGGACCTCATTGTGCCAACGAAGGCCATCGCTGAGTTGAGCCGGCTCCTCCTCGACAAGGGCGAGGCGGAAATCGCGTTCACGGATAATCAGATCCGATTTACGCTGTCGGTCGACCAGAAAGTCAGGGTCCGCTTGATCTCAAAGCTCGTTGAGGGAACATATCCGAATTATCAACAGGTTATTCCCCGGGAAAGCAAGGAGCGCATCGCCCTGGTCCGCGAGGAATTCGTGCAGGCGTTGCGCCGGGCGGAGCAAATGACGACCGAGAAATCCAACTCGGTCAAATTGGCGCTCGGGCGCAACAGCCTCGTCCTCTCCGCCAATACACCCGAGGTGGGCGAGTCCGTCGAGACCCTTTCGATCAACTACAAGGGGCGCGAATTCGCCGTGGCGTTCAATCCAGGCTTCCTCCTCGAGGCGCTGCGAGCACTGGACAACGACGAGGTCTTCTTCGAGCTGAGCGACGAGCTCAGCCCCGGGGTGCTGAAGATCAACGGGCCCTTCCTCTACGTCATCATGCCCATGCGCATGAACTGACAAGAAGAGGGTCGTCGATCGTGTGGTGTATCGAGATACCCCACCAGATCCTGAGAAGGGATCCGCGTCAGGCGACGGCCATGGCCGCGCTGCTGATTTCGAGGAGTTCCTTGGTGATAGCAGCCTGCCGGATCTTGTTGTACTCGAGGGTCAGATCCTTGACGAGCTGGTTGGCGTTATCCGTCGCGTTCTTCATCGCGACCATCCGGGCGCTGTGTTCGCTCGCTTTGGCCTCGAGCAGAAGCTGGTACATCATAAAGTTGAGCCACCGCGGCAGGAGATTGCCCAACACCTGCTCCGGCCCCGGCTCGAACAGGAATTCCGTCGCCCGCCGGGCCGCCTCTTGGTCTGCTTCCGGTCCCTCTCCGCGCGGGATCTGCGCCGCAGGGGTTTGAAGTTTGAAGTCGGTGACGGGCAGGAAGGAAAGGACTGTTGGCTCCTGGCTCAGCGTGCTGATGAAGCGGCTAAAAACGATGTCGACGGCATCGACCTTGCCCTCCGTGAACAACTGTCGCACGGCTCGCGAGATGGCGCGCGCCTCGGCAAACTTCGGGGTGTCGCTGTAGCTGAACTCGAATGACAGCGTGCGGCGGGTGCGAACCAGGAACTGGGCTACTCGGCGGCCGGCGGCCAGGAAGTCGGTCCTCGACGCGTCATAGCGCGCAGCTTCCCGGGCCAGATTCGCATTCAGGGCCCCGCAGAGGCCCTTATCGGTGCTGATGACAACCACCGCCCGGCGACGGACCTCACGGCGTTCCATCAGGGGATGCGAGAAGTCGCCGGCATGATCCAGCACTTCACGGAGGACAATGCTCATGAGCCGGGCGTACGGCCGCCCCGCAATCGCTGTTTCCTGAGCCTTCCGCATCTTCGACGAGGCCACCATCTGCATGGCCTTCGTGATCTGGGCGGTGTTCTTGACCGACCGGATGCGGCGTCGGATGTCGCGGGTGCTGGGCATGAGAAGGGGCCGGGGCGAGCCGCGTTAGCGGTAGGTCTGCTTGAATTCGGTGACGGCCGCCTGCAGGTCGGTGCGGACCGACTCGCTTGCGGCCAGGCGGGCCTGTTCTTTCTTCGCGATCTCCTCGCGCTCGGCTGGGGACTTGCCAGTCTCCTTGCCCAGCTTCTCAAGGCGTTCGTCGACATCCTTCTTGGACACCAACTGCCAACCGGCCAGACGCGCGAGCAGCGGCGCCCGCCGCGTCGCCAGAAAATCCATCCAACGCAACTGGAAGTCCTTGATTTTCTCGCCCGGAACATCATCGAGAAGCCCATTCTGGATCGCCCAGAGCACTGCGATCTGGTGTTCGACAGGGATCGGGTTGTACTGCGGCTGCTTGAACAGCTCGACAATCCGGCGGCCGCGCTCGAGCTGCGCGAGAGTCTTCGGATCGAGGTCGCTGCCGAACTGGGCGAAGGCCGCCAGCTCCCGAAATTGCGCGAGCTCGAGCTTGATGCGTCCGGCGACCTGCTTCATGGCCCGGACCTGGGCCGCCGAGCCGACGCGGGAGACCGAGATGCCGACCGAGATCGCCGGGCGCACGCCCTGGTAGAACAGGTCGGTTTCGAGGAAGATCTGGCCGTCGGTGATCGAGATGACATTGGTGGGGATGTAGGCGCTGACGTCACCCGCCTGGGTCTCAATGATCGGCAGCGCGGTGAGGGAGCCATTGCCCTGCTTTTCATTGAGGCGGGCCGAGCGTTCGAGCAGGCGGCTGTGCAGGTAGAAGACGTCCCCCGGATACGCCTCGCGGCCCGAGGGCCGGCGCAGCACGAGCGAGACCTGGCGGTACGCCACGGCGTGCTTTGACAGGTCGTCGTAGATGATGAGCGCGTCCATGCCGTTGTCCATGAACCACTCCCCCATCGCGCACCCGGAAAAGGGGGCGAGATACTGGTTCGCGGCGGAGTCGGCGGCGCTGGCAACCACAATGATCGTGTAGGGCAGGGCCCCCTCCTTGTCGAGGACGCCAATGGTGTTGGCGATGCTCGACTGCTTCTGGCCAATGGCGACGTAGATCGAGTAGAGCGGACGGAAGTCCTTCTGGCCGGCCGCTTCCGCGTTCTTGTTCAACCGGGCGTTGTTGATGATGGTGTCGATGGTGATCGTCGTCTTGCCGGTGGCCCGATCGCCGATGATCAGCTCGCGCTGGCCGCGCCCGATAGGGATCATGGCATCGACGGCCATGATGCCAGTCTGGACCGGCTGGTTGACCGACCGGCGCTTGATGATGCCCGGGGCGATCTTCTCGACCGGATACTGGGCCGTGGACGGCACGGGCCCCCGTCCGTCCAGCGGACGCCCGATGGCATCCACAACGCGCCCCAGCAGTCCCTTGCCCGCGGGGACCTGGAGCAGTCGGCCGGTCGTCCGGACCTCCTGGCCTTCCTTGATCCCCAGGTAGTCGCCGAGGATGATCGACCCCACTTCGGTCTCCTCGAGATTCAGCGCGAGGCCGACGACTCCATTGCCGAAGTCGAGCATCTCGTTAAGCATCGCGCCGCTCAACCCCTCGATCTTGGCGACGCCGTCGCCGATCTCGCGCACGACGCCGATGCTCTCCCGCACGACACCTTGCTTGACGCCCGCGATCTGGGCTTCGATCTCCTGAACCAGGTTGCTCATAGGTCTCTCGTCCCCGTCATTCAAAGACTCTCGGCCAGCCGCGTCAGCCGTGCGCGGATGGTGCCATCCAACACGTCGCTCCCCACCCTCACCCGGAGGCCGCCGATCAGGGCCGGCTTCTCGATGTAGCTCAAGTGCAGCCCGGCTCCATAGCGGCGCTCGAGATTCTGCTGCAGGATCGCGCGCGTCGCGGCCTCGAGGGGAACCGCACTCTCGATTCTGGCCGTGCGGCGTTGCACGTCGAGTTTCACCAACCGGTGGAAGTGCGACAGCAGAGCCAGGTAATCCCTCGGCTTCCGGCTAATGACTTCTGCCACCACCCGACGGACGCGGTCCTCGTCGAGCCGGCCTTCGATCTGGCAGGAGCGAAACAGCTGTTTCGCCTCGCGCCGGGCCTGCTTGGTGATTCTCATGGCGGAAGGCAGCAATCGCGGTGGCGGTGGCTAGGCTGCCAACTCCCGGTTGGTCTCCTCGACGAGCCGCTGGTGGTCCTCGACGCTCAGCACCTTGCCCGTCACGCGGGCTGTGGTTTCGACCACCAGGCGTCCGACTTCCTTGCGGAGTTCGAGCCGCATCCGGGCCAGATCAGCTTCTGCGGCGGCGCGGGCCTTGGCCAGGATCTCGGCGGCGGCGGCGATGGCTTTCTGTTGCTCCTGCTCGTGGAATTGGGCGGCGGCCTGTCGCGCCTCGGCGATCACCTGGTTGGCCCGTTGCGCCGCCTCCTCAAGGATGCGGCGGCATTCCTCCTGGGCTTCGGCCAGCTTGCGCTGTGCCTTCTCGGCGTTCTCGAGGCTTTCCTTGATTCGCTGGCGGCGTTCCGCCAGCACTTGGAGGATTGGGCGATAAGCGAACCGGTGCAGCAGTGCCAGCACAATGCCGAAGCTGACGCACTGCGCCAGGAAGTGTGGCCAGTCAACGCCGAATTGCAGCGCGGTGTCGTTGAGGATGCTCGCCAGGATCATAGGGACAGTTCCATGAAACCGCGCGGTCCGGGCGCGGCGGCCATCCGCCGCGCCCGGAGAGCGCTATTGGCCCTTCGCCAGGAAAATGGCGAAGAAGACAATGCCCTCTGCGAAGGCAGTGCTCAGGATCGCCTGTACCAGGATCTTCGTCGACGCGCCGGGATTCCGGCCGACCGCCTCCGAGGCTTTCATGCCGATGAACCCCACGCCGAGGGCCGCGCCCAGGCAGGCGAGCCCGATGTGGAGATTCCCCGTCATGCCCGCCGTCACGCCTTGCGCCAACAGTGGCATTACCATATGCAGTCCTTTCCTTCTCTCAACGGCTCCCGCACGCGAAGCACGGTCCAGCCGCCGAAGTCGTTGTTCCGGGTGTCGAGCCTCATGCCTTCAGTGGGATGCGCCCTCCGCCCCTTCCTCATGCGTGCAAATCAACAGCGTGAACACCGCGGTCAGCAGCATGAACACGAGAGCCTGCACCAGACCGACGAGCACCTCGAGGAAGTAAAACGGGACCGGCACCACCACACTCGCCAGAATCCGCAGCCACGCCGGCTGCTGGACCAGCGACGCCATGGCCTCGAGCATGTTCTCGCCCGCGAAAATGTTGCCGTACAACCGGAAACTCAGGGTGACCGGCCGAAAGAGGATCGTCACCACCTCCAGGAGTCCCACCACGAGGAACACCGCGATCATCACCCAGCGCAGCAAACCGGTCATGTTCCCCTTCGGCCCGAAAAGATGCAGGAGGACTCCCCGCACCCCGTTGACCCGGAGAGCCCAGTAGAGCCAGAGCGCGAAGAAGATCATCGCGATGGCGAAGGTCATGTTCAAATCCGCATTCACACCGCGCAACAGCGGCAGGCTGATATGATGCAGATGACCTGTCGCATCCGGAACGCCCCAGCCGATCGTCCCCACGCCGGGGATCAGGCCGAACCAGTTTGCCGCCAAAATGAAGAGAAACACCGTCGCAAAAAACCAGAAGGTCCGCTTCGTCAGGTCCCCGCCGATGATCCCCTCGAGGAAGTCGTACAAGCTCTCGACCATCCACTCCCACAGGTTCTGCAGGCCCTCCGGCACCGGCGCCATCCGGCGCGTCGCCCGCTGCGCGAGCAGGATGATCCCGGCCGCCACGAGCCAGGTCACCAGCATCGAGTTGGTCACCCACGCCTTCTCCCCGAACACGGGCATGGCATAGGGCGTCAAGCCGCCTCCCGAGCCCGCCGCCGCGGCTGCCGCCGCCGCGGGCACGACAAGCCCCGCCGCCGCCATCCAGATCCACATGGTCCGACCAAAACAACGCATCGGCAAACTCGACGCCTCCCGCAGCGGGAGCGGCATGCGCCCCGCCCGGGCACGCGACAAAACAGGGGCTAAAATGGATAAAAACCCGCGCTCGAACAAGGGAATTCGCGCCTTGTCTGGCGGGCGAGTTGTGGCCGCGAATGTCCGCCCATGGGGGGTACACCACCCCTGGAGTCCTCGACTTGTGGAATATGGGGTCAACAGGTCAAGTTTGGGCCCTGCCGTTCCAACCCCAGGCCCCCCTTCGAGGACTCTAGTCGTCGTCCGAGGCCGGGACGGCCAGCAGCGGGCATCGGACCCGCCGCAGCACCTGTTCCGTCGTCGTGCCGCGCAAGGCATCCAGAATGCCCTGGCGCCCCGCCGTGGTCATCACCAGCAGGTCAGACTGGGTCTCCTCGGCCGCCCGCAGGATCTCCTCGACCACATCCCCCGACCGGACCACGGTCTTCCATTCTCCTGTCGCGTCCCTGGGCTGCTCGAGCGGGGGGAAAGCCTCCTTATTGCCCACGTGCAGCAGGGTGAAGGCGGCACCGGCACAACCCAGACCCCGCACCGTCCGGACGGCCATCTCGGTCGCCCGCCGCGGCGAAGGATCCTCGTCAACCGGCAGGAGCACGCGACGGAGCGTGACCGAACCGTCCTTGCAGCCGACAAAGCCCTCGACGCCGTGGGGAACGAAAAGGGTCATCTGACCCGCGCCCCGGGCGATGGGCTCCGACACCGAGTGGCGCAGCCATCCGACCCGGCCCGGCTGCTGGCTCGTGGCCATCACGATCAGATCCGCCGGATGCTTGCTCAGAAACCGGAGCACGGATGGCGCGGGATCACGGTCCCGCTGCACAATCTTGCGAACCTGAATCCCCAGCCCCGTGACCGCATCCTTGTCGCAGTCTGCGGGCAGCACCCCCCACCGGACCAGAGTCTCACGAACGCCCGGAAACCGATGCGACGCCGAATGCGGGTCGGGGGATATGTGAAGCATGCTGAGCCGGGCCTTCGCGGTGAGCGCCACTCTCAGCGCATGGGCAAAGGCGATCTCGCTGGCCTCGCTTAAGTCGGAGGGATGCAGTATGTTCCTGACGCGTATCATCGGCCGTTCTCCCGTTGCGCTCCCGCCCTCGGCGGAAATCCAGCCCGAATTTCACCGAAGCGGCCTTTCGTGTAAACAGCGAACGCAAGCCGCTTGACCGGAACGGGAATTCTCCGCCTCATTGCCGCATGGCGTTCTCCCGTTGTTGGCGGATCGCAGTCAGCCGAGCCGGCGGCCTGAGCCTGTCGGTCGTTTTGCCCTGGGTCTCGACCCTCGCCACGCCCCCGGCGCTGCCCACCGACGCGCCCGATGACACCGTCATGGCCGGGGCTGTCGAGATCGAGCAACAGCACCGTTGGATGGCCGAGATCTTCGGCGCGGAAACCCCGGGCGACACCGCCCCGGCCATCCGGGTCGAAGTCCGGCGCCAGGATCACTCCGTCCTCCAGTTCGGCCGATCCTGCGTCGATACCCCGTTGCGGCTCGGCGACCGCCACTTCAACCGCGGGCTCGGCACACACGCAGGCAGTGAGATTGTCCTTCACGTGCCGCCGGGCAGCAGCAGCTTCCACGCCTCGATCGGAGTCGACCTCAACCCGGAGACCGGGCCCGGACGCGGCTCCGTCCAGTTCATCCTCGAGATCGAAGGCAGGGAAGTCTATCGGTCGTCGACGCTGAAAGCCGGGCTGCCGCCGGCATCCGTCGCGGTCGACCTTCCCGAGGGCTGCCGCCGGCTCACCCTCAAGACCGATCCGACCGCGGATGGACCTGCCTGGGATCATGCGGACTGGGCGGATGCTCGGGTTCTTCTCGGGGACGGGCGGGTCGTGTGGGCTGACGCCCAGCCTCACTCATTCCTCCGGAGCCAGCCGCCGTTCTCTTTCGTGTACGACGGCCGGAGAGGCGGTGATCTCCTCGCCCTCTGGCCGCATCAGACGGGGTTCGAGGTCCGCGGTGGTCGGATGGTCCGGACCATCAGTTGGATGGATCCCGAGACGGGCCTTCGGATTCAGGCTGTCGCCACGGCTTTCCGCCGATACCCGGCAGTCGAGTGGCTGCTCGAATTCGAAAACACCGGGGATCAGGACAGCCCGGTGCTCGAGCAGGTGCTGCCGCTGGATTGCCGGATGGCGACCGGGTTTGCCCGGCGCCCGGCCGTGATTCATCATTTGACCGGGGACGCCAATGACGAGCGATCATTCTGGCCGCGGGAGATCCCATTGCAAGCGGGCCAATCGCATCAGCTGGCGCCTGTGGGCGGTCGACCCTCGAACGGGGCATTCCCGTTCTTTAACCTCGAGTACGCCTCTCAGGGTATATTCCTTGCCATCGGATGGTCTGGGCAGTGGAATGCGCGATTCGACCGATCGCCGGTTGGCCCGACGCGCGTTCGGATCGGTTGGGAGATGGCGAGGTTTCAGCTCCGTCCCGGGGAGAGAGTGCGGACGCCGAGAGTGCTGGTGATGCCTTGGCAGGGCGACCGACTGACCGCGCACAATCGGTGGCGCCGGCTCCTGCTCTTCGAGTATGTTCCGAAGGATGAAGGCCGTCCGGTGGCGCTGCCAATCGCGCTTCAGTGCTACGACCGGTACAGCGGGACAAGGACGAATTGGGCGACGGAAGGCATGCAGATCCAGGCAATCGAGGCGGCGGCGCGGCTCGGGTGCGACACCTTCTGGCTCGATGCCGCCTGGTTCCCTGGCGGGTTCCCGAACGGGGTCGGGAATTGGATGCCGCGTCCGGAGGGTTTCCCCCGGGGGCTCAAGCCGTTGAGCGACGCCTGTCACGAGCGCGGCCTCGATTTCCTGGTTTGGTTCGAGCCGGAGCGCGTCGCGTCGGGCACTGCCGTGGCGCGCGACCATCCCGACCGGGTCTTTGGCGGCAGTGCCGGCGGGTTGTTCAAGCTCCAGGATCCCCAGGCCCGCCAGTGGCTCACAGAGCTCCTGTCGGGACACCTTCGTGTTGGGGGGATCGACATTTATCGGAATGATTTCAACATGGACCCGTTGGCCGCCTGGAGGCAGCAGGACTCACCCGATCGGCGGGGAATGACCGAGATACGATACGTGGAAGGCCATTACGCGCTGTGGGACGCGCTGCGGACGCGACATCCCGGACTGAGGATTGACAACTGCGCCAGCGGGGGGCGGAGGATTGATCTGGAGACGATCAGCCGTTCGGTACCGCTATGGCGCAGCGACACCGGATGTCGCCCTGGCAATCCGGACTGGAACCAAGTTCAGACCATGGGGCTGTCTATGTATATACCACTGTTTGCAAGCTGCTCATGGACACCGCAGGCGTATGAGATGCGGAGTGCTGCGACCGCCGGATTGGCTGCCCAGTTCGATTTCCTCGACCCTGCCTTCGAAATCGATGGGGCCCGCCAGGCCATCGAGGAGATCTCCGAAGTCCGCGAGTTCTGGTATGGCGATTACTGGCCGCTGACGCGCGTGGTTTCGACGCCGGACGTCTGGGCGGCATGGCAATGGCATCGGCCGGATCGCGACGCCGGAATTGTCGTGGCATTCCGCCGGAGGGAGTGCCCGTATCCCACCCTCGAAGTTCCCTTGCGCGGGCTCCGGCCGGAGTCTGAGTACGAGCTGGCGGTATCCGATGAAGCACGCAACGTTCACCGATCCCGGCATCGGGGTCGGGATCTGATGGCCGGGCACGAGTTTCGACTTTCCGAGAGGGGCACGAGTTTGCTCGCCCGCTATCGACTGGAGAAATGACCGGATCGAGGATCTGGCCAAGAGCCTCTTGGGCATTTGCGGGCAGCGCCTCCGGGCCCCATGCGAGCACCCCGGCCTCGGATTTGCTTCCTCCCTGCGCCTCGCCAACCCGGCTCGCGTGCAGAAGCCGGGTTCGGCGCGGATCCGGGTGCGCGAGCAAAGGTTGCACGGGGCTGGCGCGAGACTATGATCCCCCGCAGTGAAAACGCCTGCCTTCCGATTGGCCCGGGCGGGGTTGGCCGCGCTGCTGCTGGCGGCGCTAACCGGCTGCACCTCGCTTCAGACCCGAACCATGCCCTATGTGGGAGCCCCCCGACTGGCCCCCACGGATCCCGCCACGATTGTGATCCTGCACGCACCCCCGGCAGGGGAGCATGAGCGCCTGGGGGAGGTGACGGTGGACGCCTCCGTGGATCCGTCGCCGCCCATGGAGAAGATCGAGGCCGCCCTCCGGACACGCGCGGCCGCCCTTGGAGCCAACGCGGTGTTCATCGTCCACGACAGCATCCAGCCGGTAGGCTACTACACATGGGGCCCGTGGTGGTCCCCATCCGTCAGCTCCATCCCCGGTCGGATCGTGGTCGGTGTCGCCCTCAGACTTAAGTAGTCCGCACAACCCCGCACGAGTACGACCCGGGATTCCACCCCGATGCAACTGGAAGAACTGATTAAGGCCGCCCGCAGCCACGGCGCCAGCGATCTCCATCTTGAAGCCGGTCTCCCGCTTGCCCTGCGCATTCGCGGCGACCTTCAGGCGAAGGGCGAACCGATTCCCCCGCCGACCCTGCTCGACATGGCCCGCGAGGTGGTCGGACCGGAAGCCTGGCCCCATTTCGTCGAGCGCCGGTCCGCCGATCTCTCGCTCACCCTGGGCGGCGTTCGGTGCCGCATCAATCTGCTGCATACTGTCCGCGGCGTCGGCATGGCGATCCGGCTTCTCACGTCGTTTCAGGCCACCCTGAAGACCATGAACCTCCACCCGGATCTCAAGCGCCTCGTCGCCCCGGCGCACGGATTCGTCCTGGTCAGCGGCCCCACGGGTTCCGGCAAATCCACCACCCTGGCGGCTTTGCTCCAGGAGCTGAACGTCACGGAAACCCGCCATATCATCACCATCGAAAGCCCGATCGAGTACTCCTTGCGTCCCGAGCTAGCCTACATCCGACAACGGGAGGTCGGCCGGGATACACCCTCCTTCGAGCAGGCTCTGCTCGATGCCCTGCGCGAGGATCCCGATGTCCTCATGGTGGGCGAGATGCGCGATCCCGAAACGATGCGCCTGACGCTCAACGCGGCCGAGACAGGCCATCTCGTCCTGACCACCGTCCATTCCTCGACCTGCGCGGAAGCCCTCCAGCGGATCACCTCGGCATTTCCTCCGGAAATCCAGAGCGCAGTCCGCGCCCAGCTCGCGGACAGCCTCGTCGGGGTCGTTTGTCAGCGGCTGCGATACCGGACGGACCTGAAGATCCGTGTGCCGGAATGCGAGATCCTCACGTCCAACACCGCGGTCAAGAACCACATTCGCAATGGCGACTTCTTCAAGTTGATCTCGGCTATCGAAGTCGGCGCCGAGAGCGGGATGTGGACCTGGCATCGCTACCAGACATGGCTCGACCGCCGGAAAGACTGGCACGTGCCAAAACCCGAAGACGGCTTAGGCTAATCGCTGCATTATTTCCCTTGTGGCATATGCAGCAGATGATAATCTGAAGAAGTGAGTTTGGTGAACCTGTTTCGTGGGCTGGCTGATGAGACTCGTTTGAGGATGGTCTGTCTCTTGAGGCGAAGCGCGTTGTGCGTCAGTCATTTCCAAACGATCCTCGACGCCACCCAAGTCTCCATTTCAAAGCAACTCCGGTACTTGCGGCGACTAGGCCTGGTCGAGAAAGCGATCTACCGCAACTTCCGTGTCTACCGTTTGCGCAGCGATTTGTCCCGGGAAACCAACACCATGCTCGCAGCCCTCGATCAAGCCGCCGCCGGACTCGATCTCTTCAAGGCGGATCTGGCGCGGCTCGATTCCATGGCCGGCGAGGTCAGCGCGATCGTCTCGAAGTCGATGGGCTCGGGACGCCAGCCGGAGTCGCATCCCGAGAGCGTCATCGCCGAGCCTCGTCCGCTGCCGGGTTTGTCGGCCGGGGTCGAGTACGTGGATTAGCGGGAGGTGCGCCTCGCTAATGTGGTGTCTCACAAGTGCATTTGTGAGACACCACACTAACTGAACCAGCGGAGAACAGCGGCGACGAAGCCAACCCGGCCCTTCACCTTGCCGGCGGGAGTTCGTTTCGCCTCTTCCTCGACGACCCGGCTGGCGATGTCAGGGCGGCGTTCCTCGTGTCGAACATAGCCGCTCCATTCCTCGACGAGGACCTGCACCATCTCGAGTTCGCCCCGATCGAGCCATATCCCCCCGCAGTTCGGGCATTTGTCCAGGATGATGCCCGACGTCGAGGCGTAGTTGAATGGGGTGAGCTTCTGGCCCGGGCACTTGGGACAGTCCAAACGCTCCTGGCCGCCGTGGGTCACGCGGAAGACGCGCTGCCGGGCGCGGTCCATGGCCCCGATCTCCTCGCGGGAGAACGAGTGTTCGACCCGCTGGATGATCTGGGCCAATTCGTCCGCGTCGAGCCACTCACCCTCGCAAATCGGGCAGGTCTCGATGTCGACCCCTTCGTACCGGATCGTCTTCAGGTCTGCTGTGCAGCGTGGGCACTTGTACATGATGCGTGAGCCGTTCCGGGTGATCCCGACAGACGGGAGCCCCGCGTTGCGTCTCGAGCCACCCCTCGGCTCGTGCGGCGCATCATGGACCATCTGGGCCTCCCGTGGCAAGGACAGCAAGGCCGCCGGGATCCTCGCCTAAGGGGTTCTATGGACCGCTAAGGCGTGCGGCGCGAACGTTCGCCATCGGCTCCTGGTGAGTTTCTGCACAGTACCTTGGTGGTCCACCGTCCGCCCCAGGTGAACCAGGCCGCCACCGACAACAACAGCAGGCTGAAGCCGCCCAGGGTTCTGACCACGGACAAGAAGGCCGGGAATTGTTCCATTTGGCGCAGTGTATCCTGTCGCGCCCAGAGGGTGACACCGTAACCTGCGGCCACGAGGATCAGCCAGGGCACAGCCCGGAATCGCTCCCGTGCCAGCAGGTGGGCGATGAGCACGTTGGCCAGACTCAGCGGCAGCATGCACCAAGCGAACCAGGGGATCAGCGGCGCGACGGTCCAGTAGACGGGTTGGCTGGCGTAGATCACCTTCAGCGGAAGGGCGGGCAGCAGCATGCAGGCGGTGGTGGCGATTGCCCCCAGGATGGCGGAGCCTCCGAAGGCGACTGCCAGCACGTCGGTCGACTCGCCGCGGGCCCGGCTGGCCACCACCTTGGGGAACATCACGGCGAAGACGGCGGCCGTGAACAGCACCAGAGCCCGGCCGATCGTGCCGGCGGCCCCATAAAGCGAGGTCACCTCCCGGCTGAAGGTGTCCTGCACCAGGATCTGGTCGGCAGCCACCATGAACTGGCTGGCCCCCGCCCCGAGCGTCAGGGGAATCACGCGGGCGGCCCAGGATTTCCAAGCGACCTTCTCGCCCGGTCCGGACCAGACGGACCGGGTCAGCCAGGCGGCGCTGCCGAGGGTGACGGCGAATCCCAGGAGCGCGGCGAGCATGGCCCCTGCCGCGTGCCAGCCCAGCCACCAGACCAGCGCCAGCACGCAGATCAGCCGGCCCAGGCCGTTGACGATCTGGAGCACTCCCAGCCAGAGGAAGTTCTGCTGTCCCTGGAGCACACCCTGAAACACCGGCCACCAGAGCATGGCCAGACCGATCCCCAAGGTCAGCCAGAGCGAGGCGGGATTGACAATCTGGAGGCGCCGGATGAGGACGGGGTGCCCCACCGCGGTGGCGGCCACCAGAATCAGCCAGAGCAAACCTCCGGCGACCAGCAGCCGGCGCACCGTGTAGGCGAGTTGCCGCTGGTGCGCCGGTGTGACCGCGGCGGCGGTTTGTTGGGCCATGATCGTCTGCAGTCCGATGGCCGGGATCAGCAGCAGGTTCATGACCTGGAGCAGCGCCAGAAAGACGCCGTACTCGGCAGGGGGCATCTTGGCGGCCGGCACGTGGACGGAGTACATGAACGCGCCACCGAGCGAGGTGGCCATCGTCATCCACCCCGCCTGACGGAAGAAGGTCAATCGATGCGTCTCACCCATGGTTCAGTGGCGGTTGGTCGGTGAGGCTTCGGCGGCGACGCGCTCGATCCGGTCGGCCGCCCGGCGGCAGATGACCCGCCAGTCCAGCTCGCGCTTCACCCGCTCGGCGGCGGCACGGCCCAGCCGGACCCGCTCCACCGCGGGGGTCTCGAGCCAATCGACGATGCGGGCCCCGAAATCGGCGCCGTCGAACCGGCTGAATCTGGCGAGCGGCTCCTTGGCAAAGTAGGTCCGGACGCCTTCGAGCGGGGTGCACACGGTTGGGATCCCGAGGCCGAGATACTCGACCACTTTCGCGACGAAGGCGCAATGCGTGCCCGCGGATTCCTCGTAAGGGACCACGCCCACCGTCGCGTCGGCCAGGGCTCCCGCCACATCGGCGTAGGGCACGAAGCCGGTGCGCTCGATTCCATCGCCCAGGCCGTGCCGGTCGAGTTCAGCCAGGAAGCGTCCCAGGGCGATGGTGGCTTGTCCCACGAAGCGGAACCGGGTCTCAGGGCGGACCCGGCGGACTGCGGCGATGGCGCCGAGGGCGATGCGACCAAGGTGGTGATGATCGAACGAGCCGTGCATGACGACGACCGGTGGGGCCGGGGCGACCGGGCGGGCGGCGGGCTCGTTCCAGGCGAACAGCCCGGCGTCGTAGCCGTAGTAAATCGCCTGCACGCGCTCGCGCGGAAACCCGGCGGCCACGATGCGATCCGCGAGCGGTTGGGAGACGGTGAGGACGCCATTGGCGTCACAACGCCGGGGCAGGGACAGCTCGTAGCGTTGCAGCAGGGTGAGCAGCGTTCGGGGCATGCGCCAGCGGGGCCACGTGTCCATGAAGCCGGTCAGGAAGTCGAGCTGGTTCATCACCACCGGCAGCTGCAGCCGTCGCTTCAGCCAACCGGCAGCCACCGAAGCAATGGCGTGCTGGGACAGGATCAGGTCGTACCGGGTCGATCGGGCGGCGCGGGCCACCAGGGTCTCGAGCGCGCGGGGGAACAGGAGGTACTTCACGCTCCGCAACGAGGTGTAACGCCCCATGCGCCAGCCCCGGAACAGGCGGAGCCGGACGCCAAGATCCGCCGCCACGCGTTGCGGATCCGCGATGGCAGGACAGAAGACCTCGACGGCATGGCCGCGTCCCACAAGCTCTCGGACCAGGTACAGTCCTTCGGCCGATCCCCCGCCGCTTGGAGGATAGAACGGCTCGTGCGTCAGGAAGGCCAATCGCATGCTGGAGCCGTCATCGCGCGCGTTTGAGCCGTGAACCCTTGGGGGTGTCTTCGACGATCCAGCCGTGGGTGAGCAATTCCTGGCGCAAGGCGTCGGCTCGCGCGAAGTCGCGGTCCTTCCGGGCCGCCTGGCGTGCTTCGAGGAGGGCGAGCATCCCGGCGGGCGCGTCGGCTTCGGCCGCGGCGGCGCCAACGCCCAGCACGGTGTCAATCCGGTCCCAGGCGGCAAGCGCGGCGGCGGCGGCGGCGGGGTTGAGAGCCGCCTGGGCCAGGAGGCGGTTCTGATCGCGGACCCAGTCGAAGACGGCGGCCCACGCGGCGGAGATGTTAAGGTCATCGTCCAAGGCGGCGCCGAACCGTTCGACGAGGCCCGGCTCGGGAGCGGCCGACGGGGGATTGGGTCCGGCGTGCTCGCGGAGTTTGGCGAGGCATTCGTCGATCCGGCCGAGGGCGGCGCGGGCGCCGGCGAGACCCTCGAGGGTGAAGTTGAACGTCTCCCGGTAGTGGGCGGTGAGGAGCAGGTAGCGGATCTCGCGGCCGGTGAAACCGCGCCCGAGCAGGTCCCGGAGGGTGAAGAAGTTGCCAAGCGACTTGGCCATCTTGCGGCCTTCGACCTGGAGATGGGCGCCATGGAGCCAGTATTTCACGAAGGGCTGGCCGGGGATCTGCAGTCCGGCGCCCTCGCTCTGCGCGATTTCGTCCTCGTGATGCGGGAAGATCAGGTCTTCGCCGCCGAGGTGGAGGTCGAAGCTGGGCCCGAGGAGCTTCATGCTCATGGCACTGCACTCGATGTGCCAACCGGGCCGGCCCTCCCCCCAGGGGCTGGGCCAGAACACGTCGCCGTCCTCGGGAACCCGGGCTTTCCACAGGGCGAAATCGGCGAGGGCTTCCTTGGTGTACTCGTCATTTTTGACCCGTTCGCCGACGCGCATTTCGTCGAAGTTCAACCGCACCAGGGTGCCGTAGCGCCGGCCGGCGGCGCGGTACTTCTCGATGCTGAAGTAGACGGAACGGTCGCCGGCCTGGTAGGCAAGGCCGCGGGCGACGAGGCGCTCGATGAGCGCGAGGATGTCGGGGATGAACTCCGTGGCCCGGGGGCGGTGATGGGGCGGCAGGAGGTTCAGGGTGCGGGAGTCGGCCAGGAAAGCCTCCTCGTACTGGCGCGTGTAATCGTGGAGCGACATCCCGGTCTGGCGCACGCGCGCGATGATCTTGTCCTCGACATCCGTGATGTTCATCACGTGGCAGACGGCGTAGCCGCGGTACTCGAGGAAGCGCCGGACAAGATCGGCGAAGACAAACGTCCGGAAATTGCCGATGTGCCCGAAGTCATAGACGGTGGGGCCGCAGCAGTAAAGGCCGACGCGGCGTCCGGCGGAGTCGAGGGGTACGAACGGCTCGGTCCCGCGGGTCAGGGTGTTGTGCAGTTGAAAGGCCATGGCCTGTTTTCAGGGATCGAGGATTCAGGAGGCGCCGTCGCCTGTAAAGAAGGACTTGGCGGTCCTGACGGCGGGGTCCAGCTCGATCAAGCCGGCTTCGAGGGGGCCGAGGGCGATCGGATGGCGCCGCGGGCCGTGGCGGACGGTGAGCGAGCGCGGTTCGGGGGTCAGGTTCCACACCAGCGCCCGGCGGCGGGCCGGGTACCAGGCGCAGACAGCGGGGGTTTCTTCGATGACATGGGGGACCGCTTCGAGATCGGGGGCGATGCGGCGTTTGAAGGCAAACAAGGCGGGCAGCGACTCCTCGATCGGTTCAGCGGCGGAAGGCCGGGCAGGGGCGGAGGGCCGGCAGAGCAACCGGCCCGTTGGCAGGCTCCGCTCGGACGCCAGTTCCCGGGCGTCGAAGTCGCTGAGAAACGTCCAGCCCTCGCCCGGAACGCGGTCGGCGACTTCGAAGGGAATGCCCGCCGCGAGCCAGAGACTGAAGGGGCGGTCGTCGCCAACTGTGCGCTGGGCCTCGCCCCAGAAGTGCTTGAGCGGTCCGCGGGGGACGGCGCCGGCGAGCCGGGCGTGCAGGCAGGCCTGGTGGCGCATGGCAGGGCCGAGGATGTCCCAGTGCCCTGCCGGGTACGGCGTGAGACCGCTCATGAACATCGTGTGGCGGACGTCGGCGAGAGTCGAGGTGACCAACTTGGCGGCAAGATGAACCGGGGAAAGGCGGTCGACGGGAAACGCGGTGGTTTCACTGAAGGCCCGCTCCGGGTCGACGAACCGCCGATGGAACAGGACGCTGAAGAGCTCGTCCGTCTTGCCCTTGACCGGGCTGAACGCGGCGTCGTCGAACATGCCCTCGCCGACGCGCAGAGGGACACGGCGGTAGTCGCGGAGGCGGATGCCCGCCTTTTCGGAGCCTAGAACCATGATCATGGTGCCGAGCTCGCCGCGGAAGGCGCGTTGTTGCGCCCGGAACGAGGCGGTGAGCGCGTCGCACTGGAATTCGACCCAGGCGCGGACGAGCGCGGTGAGGCGGCGGACGCTGAGATCATCGAGCAGTTCGTCGCGGCGGGAGGCGGGGATCCCGGAGGACTCGAAGAAGCGCCGGTGGTGTTCCTGGCAATGGCAGCCTCCAATCTCTCCCGGGCTGCGGGCCAGGCGGAAGTCGTCGTCGACGAACGCGCGTCGGAATCCGAACGCCCGCTGCTCCCGGAAGGCCTGTTGGTTCTCCGCGGTGGCGGGATCGTGGAGCGACGTCCCGGCGTACTCGGATGCGTCCGGTCTTCGCGCCATCCGCCAGTGGCGGGGCGGCGTCAGGGGGAACGAGCCGTCCTTGGCGTCCAGGGAATCCCCCGGGTGGCCGAGCGGGATGTTGATGAGATGGGCTTCGAGCCCGGCGTCGCGGACGCGGGCCCGGGCCTGGCGCAACAGGTCATCGGGGTAGGGCCGGTGTCCGTAGAAGAACCCGGCGAGCCAGACAGCGCCAATGCCGGCGGCGCGGACGACTTCGAGGAGGGCGGGGTCACGGCAGACGACGGGGGGCGCAAGGCAGACGTGGAAGCGGCGGACCTCGGTTCCGATGTCGGGGGCGGCGGCGGCCACGGGGGCGAGGAGCGCGGTGGTGGCCGTGGCGCCGAGCCAGCGGCGTCGGCTCCACACCGTCGAAGGAATGCGGCGCATGACGTGAGTCAACCGGCTTCGAGGGGGGATGTCACGTCAATCGCCGGCGGGGATCGTCCACATGCCTTTGGGGGCATTGGTGGTTCCGCTGCCGACCGTCTCGGTGATCTTGTGGATCGAGACGTGGCCGTCGTGGAAGAGGTAGTTGAACCGGCGTGCGTGCAGGCCGTAGGCGGCGCTGCCGTAGCTGATCGTGTTGAAGGAGGTGGCGCGGCTCAGTTGCACGGAATCGGGGGTCATGCCAAACGGCGGAACCGAGCCGGGCCCCGAGCAGAACGAGGGCCAGTCATTGCCGACCGCATTGCGGCCGTTGGGCAATTCAACGAGAAGCAGGGTCCCCGAAGGATCGACCACCGCGCTCTCGCGATAGCCGCGCGGCTCCCAGTCCGGGAGGGCGCCCGGGCTGAACGACCGCAGGTTGTAGTAGAGCCCGACGCCGTAATTCGGGGCGGGAAGGGCGGCGGTGGGGGCGTTGAGGATGAAGGAGGGCCCTGCCCAGTTCATGGCGTAGGTCCGACGCCGGGCGAACGAGGCGTACTCGATGCTGGTCTCGATCCGGTCCGCGGGGCATTTCAGGATTTTGGGGATCACCGCCGGGTCGGCGAGGGCGCCCGAGATGCCCACGATCAGGTCGGCTTCCGGAGCCGATCCCCCGATGTAACGGTGCAGGTAGTCGTCCCAGGAAAGCTGGTACTCCCAATCGCCGGTCGAATAGGCCGCAGGAGGGTACTGGCTGTCATGATCCCCCGTGAACATCGCAAAGCCGACGCCGAGCTGTTTGAGCTGGGAAAGGCACTTCAGGCGCTGGGCGCGGGACTTGGCGCCGGCGAGCGCGGGTAGCAGCAGCCCGGCGAGGATCGCGATGATGGCGATGACGACGAGGAGTTCAATCAAGGTGAACGCCCGCCTCGTGGGGCCTGAGCCTGAGTCCAGCATGCGCGTCAATCTACTGTAGGAAGGGGTCGTTGGCGAGTCCTTCCCCACGCCTGGGGGGGTGACAAGGTGACAGGCTCACAATCGGTTCGCGAAGCCGGCTCTCCCGCCCCCCCCCAATCGGCGATCCGGCCCGAATCTGTGCGGGGGGGTGACAAGGTGACAGGCTCACAATCGGTTCGCGAAGCCGGCTCTCCCGCCCCTCCCCAATCGGCGATCCGGCCCGAATCTGTGCGGGGAGGGTCCCTCGCCGATTCAGGGCGGAGCGCAGATTTCAGTCCGCAGGGAGATGCTGTAGCCGCCCGCGGTCAGGGAAGGAAGCTCAGCTCCCGGCGCGCTCGAGGAGGGACTTGACGGCCGCGTTGGGTTGGTCGATCTCGGCGGCGGAACGCAGGGTGACCGTGGGGATGGCGCCGTGCTCGAGGTGGACGCGGATGCGGAGTTCCTCCTTCGGATTGCGGCCCCCCAGGCCCGAGTAGCCGAACGAACGACAGAGCCGGCCGAAGAGCCGCTCGTTGAGCGGGCAGCCGCCGGTGCGCTCGAGACCGTCGATCGAATCCTGCCAGCTCTTGAAGAGATGGACCTGGGCGAAGGACTGGCCTTGCATCGTGATCTCGTTGAGGCCTTCGCCCCCCACGGCGAGTCCGCGTCCCAGCCCGGCGACATGGCGGATGAGCCGGTTCATGCCTTCGGTGGACGTCATGCCGTCGACGAGGCAATTGTGGAGGTTGTGAGAGACCAGGGTGACGTCGATGAAGACGGTGTCGAGCGCGAGATCCCGGGCCACCGGGCCAATGCTCCGTCCCAGCAGCGAGCGCCAGAAGGCAAGGCCGGGATGGATCTTGACCATGACCTTCTTGTCCCGGTTCTGAACGCGGGTGGCGTTGGACTCAGGCACCCCGAGGCCGCGGCCCTCGTGCCAGCTCCATCCTCGAAGGTCCTGCCGGTCAAGGCCGCGGTATTGGAAATCCCGGAGGAAAGCGTAGGCCGGATGCGAGGGATCCATGTCCACCGAGTTGAAGTGCGGCATGACGTGGAAACCCATGGACTGGCCCTTGGCGATGAACTGGCGGGCATCGTCGCTGGGGACGTAGTTCGGGTAGTTCTCGTCGTAGGGGTCCGTGCGCCAATGGGGGTAGTGGAGCAGGACGCGCCGGGGATCGAGGCGCCGGGCGAGGGCCTCGAGGATCGTGGCGTCCCCGGGGCACCAACTGACGGCGAAGGCGATGTCCCGGATCCAGGGGGGCCGTTGTTGCTCGTCCGGGCGCAGGCGGTAGGCGTCCCATAGCCAGTCGCGATAGACGGTGGCCGGCACGGACCAGTCCCCCTGGTGCACGTTCAATCGCCAGGCCAGGCCGCCGGCGCTCAGGTTGTTGTCGATCGGACCGTAGGCCTCCGTGTCGAACCCCAGCTGCCGGGGGTTGGCCGGGGAACCGACCTGGAGCGCCTTGTAGCGATAGCGCGCGTCTTGCGTATGGACCCAGAAACCGCCCGCCTTGCCCTGGAGAATCACCAGGCCCGCCTCCCAGAAGAACGGCCAGGGCCAGTGGCTGTTGCGAATCAGCGGATCTTCGAGCGGCAGCCGTGTGCCCTGAAAGAACGGGGCGACGAGGTCGAGGTCCTTGCGCAGCCCGGCGAGGCTCCATCGGCAACCGCGCACGCCGGGTCTCGAGGAAAACGCGGCAGGCTCGATCAGGACGTCCCCCGTCTCGGGATCGGCGCTGACCGAGAGCACGCCGTCCCCGTCCCAGCTGTGGAACACGAACTCGGCGCAGCGCTCGGACACGGGGTGCGTCGTGATGCGGCCGAACTTGCTGGCGTCAATGCGCACACGCTCGTCGGAGCGATAGACCAGCTCGAGGGCGGCCCCGGCGTCGGGTTCGACGCCGCCGACATATTCCTCGCCGGTGGCCCGGCATCGGAGGGACACGAGCCAGCCCTTGTGGAAGACCGCGGACAGCGTGTGGGTCTCAACCCGGACCCGGTCGTCCTCGACGCGCACGGTGGCGGTCTTGGCGGGGGCCGTCGAGGCCGCGGCTGCCGCGTCGCCGGGTCGGGCGGCGGGGGTGAGGGCGGCCAGCGGAGCGAGGGTCAGAGCACCGCTGGCAGTTCTGACAAAACGGCGTCGGTTCATGGCGTGCGGGCAGGGGCGATGGCCTGTTGAACAACAGCCTTGAGTTTCTGATAACCGGTCCTGGCCACCTCGGCCGGGTCCTGCTCCCAGAACCGGCGCGTGAACAGCTCCAGGGAAAGGACGACGCGCCGGTCCTTCGCCCAGAGATCCCGGAGCACCGGCCCGATCGGAGCGACGCCGTCGCCGGGCATGCACCGGAAGCCGTCGTTGATCTGGTCGCGCGGCGGGTCCGCCGGATAATCGTTCATGTGAAAGACCGGCAGCACGCCGCCGTCGATGACCTTGAGGCCGTCCCAGGCGGAGCCGCCTTTGTGGAGGTGGAAGATGTCGGCGAGCAGGGCCGCCTTGGGATGGCCTGCGGCAATCGCGACGTACGCGCAGTTGGACAGGCGGTTGAGGTTCTTCGAGAAGCCCCAGACTTCGAGCATCGGCACCACGCCCATCGCCTCGCCCACGTCGAGGAGCGCCCGGTACCGTTCGGCCGCCTTGTCGAGGTCGAGCCCGGGCTCGTTGGTGGCGCCGGCCGGGGGGGCAGCGAGGCGCGACCCGCCAATCTGGGCGACGAGGTCCATGCACCGCTTCGCCTGCTCGAGACCCCGGGCGCGCCGCGCGTCGTCATCCACGACCCACTCCGGAAAGGCGATCGCGCCCTCGACGCTCAGCCCCGCATCGGCAATCCGCTTGCGGAGATCGGCAAGGGCCCCGCCGCCCTTGACGTAGGCTTCGATCGACTCGACCCAGGGTTCGATGGCCCGAAAACCGGCGCCGGCGGCGATCTCGATCTCCTTCTCGATGCCGACCTTCTGGCCGCGAATGCAGGCCGTGTTGAAACCGAGGACGAATCGTTCCGACGCCGGGGATCCGCCCGGTGACGTGTCAGCAGCCCGAAGGCCGGCGGCGGGACTGACGAGAGTGGCACCGAGAAACGCGCCGGTGCGGGCGAGGGCGCCACGGCGGGAAACGCATGACGGCTGCATGACGCCACGAGTGTGCCAAGACCGGCCGCTGAGTGCAATGGTCGCGAGGCGCCGCCTCAGACCCCCCCGTCGAGCCCGCCCCACAAGCGGTTGTCCCATCCCGATTTTGCTTGGCCAGCGGTCTGTCGATCGCCGACTCTCTCCGGGCAATCGAGGGCGTTTATGCTGGATTCATGGCGACGGCTGTTGATGGTGTTGCTGGTGTCGAGCGCGATGCGGGCCGACACCGAGTGGCCCCGGTTTCGGGGGCCGACGGGCGACGGCCTCGCGCTCGAGGCCCAGCCGCCAGTCCTCTGGAGTGAAACCAATCACGTGGTTTGGATGACGGCGCTCCCGGGACGGGGACGATCGTCGCCGGTCGTCCTCGGGGATCGGATCTGGCTGACCACGGCCCTCGAGCGCGGGATCGAGCGGACGCGGATCGGGTCCGACGACATGCAGACCGCGGAGCACGTCACGCTGCAGGTGTTGTGCCTCGATCGGGCGAGCGGCAAACAGGTTTGGCAGACCACGTTCCGCGACATCGATCACCCCGACCCGGTCCACTGGTTCAACAGCTGGGCCACACCCACCCCGGTCATCGAACCGGATCGGCTCTACGTGGACTTCGGGACGATGGGGACGGCCTGCCTCGAGGCGGCCACGGGGACGGTCCTCTGGCAGGTGCAGCTCCCGCTCGACCACCAGGTGGGCCCCGGCAGCTCGCCCGTGCTCTGGAACAACTCCCTGATCCTGGTGCGCGATGGCCGCGACGCCCAGTACGTCGCCGCGCTCGACAAGACCACGGGCAAGACCGCGTGGCGCACCGACCGGCCCCCGATCAACACCTCGAGTCCGAACCTCAAGAAGTCGTTCTCGACCCCGATCGTCGTCCAGCACGCCGGGCGCACGCAACTGATCGCCCCGGGAGCCCACTGGACGGTTGCCTACAACCCCGCCACCGGCGCCGAACACTGGCGCGTCCGGCACGGCGACGGATTCTCGATCGGCACGTGCCCCGTGTTCGGCCACGGGCTGGCGTTCTTCGGAACGGGCTGTTTCAAGGCGCAGCTGTGGGCGGTTCGTGCCGACGGCGACGGGGAGTTGACCGCCGGCCAAGTCGCCTGGAAAACCCTGCGGCAAGTCCCGGTGATGTCCTCTCCCGTCCTGGTGGGAGACGAGCTCTACTGGGGAGCCGACGACGGCATGGTCACCTGCGCGGACGCCCGGACCGGAGAGATCCGCTGGCAGGAGCGGACAGGCGAGACGTTCCTCGCCTCGCCGCTGGCGGCGGCAGGCCGGCTCTACTTCTTCGCGCACTCGGGCAAGACGATCGTGCTCCAGGCCGGCACGGCGTTGGTGAAGCTCGCGGAAAACGCGCTGCCGGGCCCGGTCGTCGCCACCCCTGCCGCGGCTGGGCGCTCGCTCTTCCTGCGCACGGACAGCCGCCTCTACCGCCTCGAAGGCCCGCCTCGCTAGAGTCCTCGACCTGTGGAACATGGGGTCAACAGGTCAAGTTGGGTCCCTGCCGTTCCAGGCCATCCCTCCTTCTGTCGAGGACTCTACATTAGCGAGGCGCGGAAGAGAGGGTTCGGAAGGGCAGGAAGGCTTCCTGGGCTTGCGGACTTCGTTAGGTCTGAGGCGGCGCCTCGCTAGGAAGGGCCGGCCGCCAGCGAGACGCAGATCAGGTCGTGCCCGTTGTGGACGTAGACACAGCGATTGGCGAAGGCGGGCGCACACCAGAGAACCGTCCGGCCACGGGTGTTCTCAAGCGGTTCGAGAAGCCGGGTGCGGCTGATCTCGGTGTAACCCTCGGGCTCGAGCCGCGCGAGGATCAACTCCCCTTGGTCGTTCCACACGACGGCCCGATCCTCGTGCTCGACCAGGAACGCCGTGCCGAAGAACGCCTTCTTGCCGCCGGTGGCGGCGTACGTCTCCCAGCGCCGATCGCCCGTCGCGGCATCGAGGCAGCGCAGCTCGCCGAAGCCGCAGCAGCCATAGATGAAGCCATCCTTGAAGAGCGGCGTGGTCATCACCGCATGCAAGCCGTCGTTCATCGTGGACTTGCTTGTGCTGCGGCGGTTCCAAACCACTTTCGGACCGTCGACGGCCAGCTGCAACAGGAGCGAGCCCTGGTAGAACGACGTCAGCAGGAGCCGATCGCCCTCGAGCCGGGGCATGGCAATCGCCACCTCCGGCCGCTGCGGCTTGCCGCCCACGGGATAGGCGTGTGACCACAACACCGCTCCGGTCTCGGGAGCCAGCCCGGCGACGCCGTCGGGGTGCCAGACGATCAGCTCGCGCCGGCCGTTCACGGTGTACAGGGCCGGCGGCGCGTAGCCAATCTCGACGGCTGTCAGCGCGCGCCACTCTTCGCGGCCGGTCTCCTTGTCAAAGGCCACCACCGCGCTGCCGGGGCCGCCCACCAGACAAATCAGACGGTTGCCGTCCAGCACCGGGTGTCCCGCCCACCCCCAGAGCGGGGGATCCGACAGCTGGAATTCCATCAGCAGTTGCCGCGACCAGACCAGCGTGCCGTCCCCGGCCCGAAGGCAGCGGAGATCACCCATGGCCCCCAGCGTGAACACACGCCCGTCCGCAATCACCGGCGTGGCGCGCGGGCCGGCGGGATAGTCGATGCGATAGGCGCAGTCGTACGTGTGCTCCCACACCCGGGCGCCCGTGGCCGCGTCGAGGCAAAGGACGCGTTCGTTCCCCGGGATCTGAGGCAGGCTGGTCTCCCCCTTCTTGCGCTCGGGCATGGTGCCCGCCTGGCGATCAAGCAGGAACAGCCGGTTGCCCGCCACCGCTGGTCCGACGTACCCGCCGCGGATGGCCGTTTTCCATCGCGGCACGAGCCCGGCGTCCGGGAACCGCTCGAGAATGCCGGTCTCACGCCAAACCCCGTCCCGGCGAGGTCCCATCCATTGCGGCCAGTCGTCGGACCAAGCCGTCAAGCCTCCAAGCCAGAGCCCGATCATCAGCAGAACCCTGCGGTGCGCCGTTGCGGTCATCGGGGCGGGAGGATACGCCCGCCGGCCCCACGGAGGGAATCCGAAAGCGGCGGGCTAGCCCTCGACTTGGGGAATATGGGGTCAACAGGTCAAGTTGGGTCCCTGCCGTTCCAGGCCTCCCCTTCCTCCGTCGAGGGATCTGAATGAGCGAGGCGCGGAAGAGAGGGTCCGGAAAGGCAGGAAGGCTTCATGGGATCGCGGACTTCGTTAGGTCTGAGGCGCGCCTCGCTAGGCGATCCCGGCGGGCAGGAGCAGGGCTTCCTGCTCGAGCCCGCCGTTGGAGCGGTCGATCAGGGCCACGACGGCACGCACGGCCGGGGACGCCGCTGCGCGCAGCCGGGCCAGCGCCGCGCGTTGGCGGGGCCGATCCAGCAGCCATCGGTTGGCGTAGCGATGGAAACGGGCCTCGAGATCCTCCGGCCAATACAGCTCGACCCGGGAGCCCAAGCGCCGGCAAAGGCGTTCGTGCTCGACAAGGCCCGCGGGATCATAGTCCGGCAGGTGCAGCAACGTGAACCGAGAGGCTGTCTGCCGGACGAGCCAATCAAGAAGCCGGCCGGAGATCTTGCCCTGGCTGTAGAGGGCCAGCCCGACCGGCAATCCAAGCCGTTCCCACTGGGTGAAGAGCGCCGGATTCTCGATCAGCGCCGTCGGACCTTCGAGGCGGTACCTGGACCCGGCTGAAAGCAGGAAGGCGAAGACCCCGTGATGGGCGGTGGCGGCGGCGGCGGCCACAGGCTGACCGTCGGGATCCAGAAGGACGTCGCGCGCGGCGCGCACCGCGACGATCTCAGGGGTGTCGCTCGAGTAGGCCTTCGAGTCGCGGAACCGGCCGAGACCGGTCACGCGGGAGAGCGCCGGGCCGGGCAGGTCGGCGGCCGGGAACTGGCGGGCGAGGAATCGAGCGAACGCCTGGCGATCGGCGAGGACGAAGCGCCGGCCGGCGCCGGCGCGTTCCTCGGCGACGATACCGCTGGCGAGCAGCGGCAGGAGCCGGGTGCGGAGCGCCTTGCTGCAGGCGGTTCCCGCCAGGGTGCCCTCGCGGGCGAAGCGCTCGAGTTGCGCGCGGACCTGTTCTTTCGAGTTCACGAGGGCAGGGGTGGGGTGGACCGCGTGATGCCGACGCGATGACGCTGGCGGAGGATGATCCGCCCGTCCCGGGGCTGGAGGAAGTAGAGAGCCTCGACTTCGCTGACGGGCTCGGGGGCGGCGGTGATCGCAATGAAGCCGAGCCGGCGGGCGGTGGTGAGGATGGCGTGCCGGTTGACGGCGTCGAGCGAGTGGATCTCGTCCAGGAAGAACGGGACCTCGCACAGCGGGCCCTTGGCGTGGTCTTCGCGCAGGAGACTGCGCAGGACCAGGAGGTTGAAGAGCACCTTGATGGTAATGGTGGTGCCGTGGGATTCGACCTGGCGGAAGTCGTGGTAGGCATGCGGCTTGCCGTCGTCGCCGGTGACCGTGAACCGGAGCGTGAACAGGTCGGCATACCGGAGCAGGGGACTCGCCTCGAACTTCTGGCGGAAGGCGGCCACCGCCGACTCGAGGCCGGCGCTGTCGTCAAAGAGCCCGGGTTGTTCGAGGTTGGCCAGGCGGCGGAGGGAGCCGACGATGTCCGCATGCTCGATGACGTCCAGATGCAGGGCCTTGAGGTTCGAGATCGGGATGCCGCCCAGCGCGCGGTTGAGGCGATCGGCGGCGCTCTTGATGTCGGCGAAATCGCGGAGGAGATGATCAAACGTCGCGCGGAGCTGGTGAAGCTGGTGCTCCCAATTGCGGCGGAGCGCCTCCTCGCGGTCGGGCAGCGCTTCGAGTTCCTCCCGGAGCGTGCGGAGCGTCTCAGCCTCGTCGGGCCCCGTGAACTCGCTGCCCAGGGCGCCCTCCAATTCGAGGAAGCGTTCGCGGACGCCGACGTTGAGGTCTTCGAGCGTCTTTTGCGCGCGGAGGAAGAGCGCGACGGCGGTGTCGAAGTCCCCGGGCAACACGTCCTCCGGGGCCTGCAGCCGCGCGTCGAACTCGGGACAGTCGCACAGGTTGTAGCGGCCCATGACGGCGTTGAATTGGTTCTCCTCGGCAATCCGGGCCGTCTCCGCGGTTTCGCGGGCTTTGCGGACGGTTTCGATCTGGCCCTCGAGGCGGGAGGCGGCAGCGTGGGCGGCGGCGAGAGCCGCCTCCGTCTTCTGGCGCTCGGCCTCGAGCCGGGGCTCCTCGGCGCGCGCCGTCTGGTACTGATCCCAGCGGAAGATCTGCTGGCGCAGGCGGTCGAGGTCGGCGGTCTGCCGGGTCAGCTCGGCCTGGAGGCTCTCCCGTTCGGTGATGGCGTTGAGGATGCGTTCCCAGCGCCGGAGGGTGTCCTCCTCTTCGGCGAGGCGTTCGCGGACGGCCTCGGGGTCGGCCAGGCTGTCGACGGTCTGCCGGGCGGGCGGCAGGGGCAGGACGAGCGCCGGATCGCGGTAGGTGCTGTCCCGAATCCGCGAGGCAATGAGCCGAAGCAGGCCGGCCAGCTCGTCGCGACGCCGGATCTCGACGCCGTCCTTGCCGACCGGCTGCTCGAGCAGATCGAAGTTGAAGAGGCGGGCCACCGGGTCGAGCTCGTCCAGCGAGAGATCGCGGCGGAGCACGGTCAACAGGGCGCGATCAAAATGTTCCAGGGTGCGGCGCTGGCGCGCCACGAGCTCGCGGTACAGGGCGACCTTCTGTTCGGCTTTCGGCCGGGTCTCGCGCTCGGCTTCGCCGAGCTGCTGCTGGAGGCGGAGGAGATCGGCTTCGAGGTTGCGGAGCGCGGTGCGCGCGAGCGGCTCGACGAACCCGGTGAACTCCCGCGCGAGGGCGGCAAGGCCGGCGAGCTGGCCCTCGAGAGCACCCCGGGCGCCGGCGAGGGATTCCGCCTCCTGCCGTCGATCCGCGAGCTCGGCCTGGAGAAGGCGCAGGCGGTTGGCGGCGGCGTCGGCCTCGGCGGCGAGCTGGTCGAGCCGGGCCTGGTGCGCGGTTTCGAACGCGAGGCGTTTGCCGCGCAGGTCGCTCCACCGGTAGATCTGTTCCCCGCGCAAGCGGTCGCGCCGGGCGGCGGCGTCGACGAGCTGTTCAACCCGCGCCTGATGTTTCTTGAAACGGAGCAGCTTCTGCTTGAGGCGCAGGATCCGCTCGTAGTCGTCGCCGAACAGCTGCCGGACATCGAGGGCGCAGCGGTCGGCCGGGAGACCGGCGAGCATGAGGAGCCGCTCGCGCATCTGGTCCTGGGTGATGATGCTCAGGCAGAGGAGGTTCTTGAGCGTCTCGCGAAAGTGGGGGTAGTGGTCGGCGTCGCGGAGGCCGACGAGGCCGGCGCCGGTCCCATGGCCGCGGGTGGGGGGCAGGAGGAACTCGCGATGTTCCTGGGCAGTCTTGAACACAACCAGGTTCTTCAGACCGAGTCGGCTGCTGACGGCTTTGGGTTCGCGCACCCGATGGTCGTCCTCGAGGAAATCGGCGGGATCAAACGGGCCTTCGTAGCCGAAGCGCTCGGGGTCGCCGCCAGCCGCCTTGCTGGTGCCGCGCCAGCCGAGGACGCATTGGCCCCGGACACCCACGCACTCGAAGAGGATATAGCTGTACTGGTTGGGGAAATAGTAGTCCCGCGTCTGCTCCGCCGTGTAGGAACCGAAGTCCATGTGGCGACGGTCATCGAGGTAAAGGAACTGGAGGGTGTTGATCAGGGTCGTCTTCCCGGTGTTGTTGGGGCCGACGATCTGGAGCGTCCCGCGCAGTTCGACCTCGGCGTAATCGTAGCGCCCGGCGCGGATCAGGATGAGCTTGGTGGGACCGTGGGGCATGGCAGGGGAGGTCTAAGGGTTGGCCGGGCTCTCGCCGGAGCTCTCGAGTTGCGTCCCGGTGCCCGACCGCCGTGCCAGCTCGAGGCACTTGTCGAATACCCGGTGGATCGGCCGGAGGAACCGGAACTCGTCCTCGCCGGTGAACTTCACCCACCCGAGGCGTTCCATGCTCTTCACAATGAGCCGGAGCCCGCCGAGATCGTCGACCTCGACCTGGCGCAGGAGGGCCGCGTAGCGATCAAGGCTGAAGTGCGGGAGCCGGTCGAGAAGAAACGTCGTGTTGAACACGTAATCCTCGATCACCCGCCCGGCATTGGCCGCGTGGTCGATCAGGATGTAGGCGAACACGGCGATCCGGGGAAGCGTCTGCGGCATCGTCTCCCCGCCCTCGGGCTCGAAGTAGAAAAAGTCCTGCGGATGCCGGACCAGCCGGAGCCCGAGCGGGGCGAAATAGGCCGCGTAATCGTCGTGGCGGCTGGCGACCGCCGAGAAGGCCGGCTCGTCTTCGGGCGACAGGTGATGGCCGCTGCGGAGCAGCTCGAAGACCTCGCGGAGATGGGGAAGTTCAGTCATGAGGCGGAAAGTCGGACCGGCGGCGCCTCGAGTTCGCCGTCGGCGGTGGGGTAGCGAGCCACGGGCGCCTCGGTGAACCGGGCGCGAAAGACCGGGTGAAACACCAGGTGCGAGAACCCGGCCAGGGTGTCGGCGGTGTTGGGACGAGGGTTCCGGCCGACGAGCCATCCGAGGAGATCGTCCACCGGCAACACCGGACCGACCGCCTCGGGCAGCCCTTCGAGCCAAAGCCGGCGTTGATAGGCCGCCGGCGCAGGGTCCTCGTCCGGGAACGCCAGCACGGGGGCCGGCTCGGGCGGATGCTCGGCCACGTTGCGAAGCGCGCGGTCGAGGGCGGCGTCCGAGGGAACGTGCTGCCAACGGAGGGCGCAGACCTGGAGGACGTGCTCGGGGGCCCAGCGGTCAGGGCCGTCCCGCGCAAGCCGGTCGAGGGCGGCGGCGGCGCCGGCGGCCATGAACGAGGCGCGCCGCAGGGACTCATACAGCGGCTGCAGCTCGAGCCGGCATTGGCGGAACACGCGGAGCGCGTGCCGCTCGACCCAGCGGAGGAGCCGGCTGTTGCGATCCAGCGCCGGCAGGTCGTTGAAGAGCCCGTTCTCGCGGGCCCGGCGCAGCAGCCGATCGGTCTCGATAAACGCCGCCCGCAGCGGACCGTCCGGCCGCAGAATGTCCACCATCGGGTCCACGTACCGTTCCATCCAGTGGACGATCCGGCGGAACTTCTCACGCACCGAGACCGCCTGGCGCTCGGCCTTGTAACGGGCCACCTCCGCCAGGATGCAGCGGTGGGTCTCGTCCAGGTCGGCGGCGATCCGGCGCAAGGTCTGCTGGATCTCCTCGAGCGCCAGCCGCACGGTGGTGAGGTCGTCCCCTTCGATCGCGCGGGCCAGACGCCGGTCCAGGGCGTCGAGGGACTGGAGATAGCCGCGGATGATCTCGGGCGTGGTGGGCTGCGCCTCGTCAAAAAGATAGGCCACCACGCGCCGGACGGGGTCGGCGACAAAATAAAAATCGCTGCCGGGCTCGACCGGGACGAGGATCTGCAGCTCGTTCAGCCGGCGCCAGGTGGTCTCCGGCAGCTCGTCCTCGGGACCCGCCGCGGCGCGGATGTGGCGGCGAACCTCGGCTTCGGAGAGCTCGGCCGGGACCTCGGCCAGCGCGCGCAGCAGCGGCACGTGCGCCGCGCAAAAGTGGAAGAAGGTCTGTGGCGGGATGCGCATGGCGTCAGTCCCGGTCTTGCCGGCCATTCCCGGAGCCGTTCTCCGCGCGCCGCTCGAACCGGCGCGGCGCCTTGGCAGGCAGGCGGACATCGACCTTGGCGTAGTACGTGCCTTCGCCGAACATCGCGTCGGCAGCCCGCTGCAGCTCGGCCGAGGGCGTCACGGAGAAATGGCTGTGCGCCTCGAGAAACACCATCTGACCGTCGGGCCGCAGCAGCCGGAGAAAGAGCGGGCACCGGCCCGGGTGTTGCTCGATCAGTTGGCGGGCTGCTTCGAGGCGCTCCCGGTCGAGGTGCGCCGTGTGGAGGCGGAGATGGACCTGTTCGGTCAGGCGCTTGGGCGCCTCCTCGAGGGGGAACATCTCCTGCGGGAAGATCTTCGGCCGGTCGTCGCGCGTGTTGACTTCGCCCATGACGAGCAGGGAACGCTTGGGAACGAGAACCGGCTTGAACTTCTCGCACGCCTCCCCGAGGCAGACGAGCGGGATCGCGCCGGTGAGGTCTTCGAGAACGGCCAGGAGATACGGCTTGCCGTTCTTCTTCGAGATGCCGGGCTGCGCGCTCGTCACCAGCCCGCCGACGCGGGTCATGGACCCGCTCTCGAGCCCCGCCAGCGAGCTCGCCGTGGCCAGCGCGTACTTCTCGAGCACCGTCGCCCAGGCCGCCAGCGGATGGCCGCTCACATAGAAACCCAGAAGCTCCTTCTCGGCGGCGAGGAGCTCCGACTCCGGCCACTCCTCGACGGCCACGATCGGGGACAGCGCCTGCGGATCGCCGCCTTCGAGCAGGCCAAAGAGCGAGGTCTGGCCGCGGGTCCGATCCTGGGCTGCGCTCGCCGCCCGGGCGAGCGTCGCGTCGATGGACGCCCACAGGGCGGCGCGGGACGCACCCAGCGCGTCGCAGGCACCGGAGCGGATGAGCGCCTCGAGCACCTTCCGGTTGACGGTGCGGGTGTCCACGTGCGCGCAGAGGTCGGCGAGGGACCGGAACGGACCGTGCGCCTGCCGGGCGTCGAGGATCTGCTGGACCGCGATCTCGCCCAGGCCCTTGATCGCCACCAGGCCAAACCGGATCGCGCGCCCGGGCGTGGCGGCGCCCGGCCGGGGCGGCGCGGGCGCGAAATGGACGCCGCTCTCGTTGACGTCCGGCCCCAGCACCTCGATGCCGAAGGCGCGGGCCTCGGCAATGTAGGCCCCGAGCTTGGCGGTGTCCGCCATGTCGTTCGTCATCATCGCGCAGAAGAACTCGACCGGGTAGTTCGCCTTCAGATAGGCGGTCTGATAGGCCACCACCGCGTAGGCGGCGGCATGCGACTTGTTGAAGCCGTACCCGGCGAAGCGTTCGAGGAGATTGAAGATCCGCTGGGCGGTGGCTTCGGGGATCTGGTTCTTCTTCTGGCAGCCCTCGACAAAGACCGCGCGCTGCTGCGCCATTTCCTCGACGTTCTTCTTGCCCATCGCCCGGCGGAGCAGGTCGGCGCCGCCGAGGGTGTAGCCGGCCAGGGCCTGGGTGGCCTGCATCACCTGTTCCTGGTAGACCATGATGCCGTAGGTCTCGCGACAGATCGGTTCGAGCAGGGGATGTTCGTAGGCAATGGCCAGCTCGCCGTTCCGCCGCTGGATGAACTCCGGAATCAGGTCCATCGGGCCCGGCCGATACAGGGCGATCAGCGCCGTGATGTGCTCGATCGAGCTGATCTGGAACTTCCGGCACAGATCGCGCATCCCGCCGGATTCCAGCTGGAACACGCCGAGGGTGTTGGCCTTGTTCAGGAGGTCGTAGGTGTCGGGGTCGTCGAGGGGAAGGTGATCGATCGGGATCTCGACCCCCTGGGTCCGCCGCACCAGCTCGCACGTGTTGCGGATCACGGTCAGCGTCTTCAGCCCCAGGAAGTCCATCTTCAACAGTCCGAGATCGCCGACCGGCCCCATCGCGTACTGGGTCACGATCGCGCCGTCCTCGTCCTGCTTCAAAGGGAGGAGCTGGACAAGCGGTTCCGGGCCGATGACGACGCCCGCGGCGTGGACCGACGCGTTCCGGGTGAGGTCTTCGAGGACGAAGGCCACCTCGATGAGCTCCCGGTACGTGTCGTTCTCGTCGCAGGCCTTCTGGAGGTCGGGGGCCTGCTTCAGGGCCTTCTCGAGGGTCATCTTCAAGTCGCTGGGAACCAGCTTCGCCAGCCGGTCGCAGTCCGCGTAGCTCACCCCCATCACCCGGCCCACGTCCCGGATCACGGACTTCGCCCCCATCGTGCCAAACGTGATGATCTGGGCGACGCAATCCCGGCCGTACCGGCCGCGCACGTACTCGATCACCTCCGCCCGGCGGTCGTCCGCGAAATCAATGTCGATGTCCGGCGGGTTCACGCGCTCCGGGTTCAGGAACCGCTCGAACAACAACCCGTAGCGGAGCGGATCCACATTCGAAATCTCGAGCAGATAGGTGACAATCGAGCCGGCCGCCGATCCCCGCGCCACGCACGTGATCCCGCGGCTCCGGCCGTGCCGCACAAAATCCCCCACAATCAGAAAATACGAGACGAACCCCGTCTTCTCGATCACCCCGAGCTCGAGCTCGACCCGATCCGCCACCGCGCGGACCGCCGCCGCGGCCGCCGCCCTCTCCCCGCCGCCGTCGGTCCCGGCCTCGGGAGCCGCATACGTGGGCAGCCGCCGCGGATCCGCCACGGCGTCCACCGCCAGGCGCCCCTCCTCGAACCGCGCGCTGAGCCCGTAGCGTCGCTGCAGCCCCTCGACGAGCAGCTCGCGCAGATACCCCTCGCGGGTGCGCCCCTCGGGGGGCTCGTACGTCGGGTAGTGAAGCTGCTTGAATCGCAGCTCGACGTTGCAGCGCTGGGCGACTTCCTCCGTGTTGCGGATCGCCTCGGGCACCTCCGCGAACAGCGCCTTCATCTCCTCGGCGGACCGGAGATGAAACTGGCCGGGCGCATAGCGGAGGCGCCGGGTGTCATCCAGCGTGGTCTGCGTGCCGATGCAGATCAGGCAGTCATGCGCCCGCCAGTGCTCCTGGCGCACGTAATGCACGTCGTTGGTCGCCACCACCTTCAAACCAAACTCGGGCGCCCACTCGAGAAGTTGCCGGTTCACCTTGGCCTGCTCCGGCAGACCGTGATTCTGCAGCTCGAGATAGAAACGGTCCGCCCCCAGAACCTGGCGGTACCAGTCGATCGCCTGCCGCGCCGACTCGAGCTGGTCGCGCACGATCAGCTCCGCAATCTCCCCCTTCAAACAGCCCGAAAGCGCCATCAGACCCGCCCGATGCTGGCTGAGCAGCTCCTTGTCGATGCGGGGCTTGTAATAGTACCCTTCGAGATGGGCCGCGGTCACCAGCCGCACCAGGTTGCGGTAGCCGGTCTCGTCCTCCGCCAGCAGAACCAGGTGATGATACGCATCCCGCCCCCCGCTCGCCGTCTTCTTCTCGAACCGGCTCCCCGGCGCCACGTAAACCTCGCAGCCCAAAATCGGCTTGATCCCCCGCGCCCGCGCCGCCTGGTAGAAATCGATCGCCCCGTACAACACCCCGTGATCCGTGATCGCCAGCGAGTGGAACTGCAGCTCGTGCGCCCGCTCCAGCAAGCGGTCCAGCCGGCACGCCCCGTCCAGCAACGAGTACTCCGTGTGGACGTGCAGATGAACAAAATCAGCGTGCGCCATGCCCCCAGAGTATCGCCCGTCGAGAAACCGGCGCAAGCACCGCGAAACGGCTCCGGCGGGCAGGAGCCTGCCCAGCGCGTTGACAGCCCATGAGAGCCCCGTATGCTGCAAAGCCAACCGACCGCGGACGCCGCGAAGCCGTGCGGCCACGGACGAGGAGATCCTGTACTGCGCTATGCCCGATCCTGACACACGCCTCCTGGGGGAACCGCCACGCCGCATTCACGACGTCGCCCGCGAACTGGGGCTCGACGCCGACCGAATCCTGCCCCACGGACATTACATCGCCAAAGTGCCGCTCGAGGAGCTGACCGCCCGCGCGGACGGACCGGACGGCCATCTGGTGCTCGTGACGGCGATGACCCCCACGCCTCAGGGGGAGGGCAAGACCACGACAACCGTCGGTCTGGCGGACGCGCTGCGCCGGCTGGGGAAACGCTCGATGGCCTGCGTCCGGGAACCCTCGCTCGGGCCCTACTTCGGCATCAAGGGAGGCGGGACCGGAGCCGGCCGCGCCCAGGTGGTCCCCGCTGAGGCGATCAACCTGCATTTTGTCGGCGACATGTACGCCGTCGAAAAGGCCAACAACCTGCTGGCGGCGATGGTCGACAACCATCTGCAGCACGGAAACTCGCTCGGGATCGACCCGCGCCGGATCGTCTGGCGCCGGGTCATCGACCTCAACGAGCGGTCGCTCCGGGACATCATCGTCGGCCTGGGCGGCCCCAAGAACGGCGTGCCGCGACGCGACGGCTTCAACATCACGCCGGCATCCGAAGTGATGGCTGTGCTCTGTCTGGCGAGGGATTTCGCCGATCTGGGCGAGCGGCTCGGCCGGATGGTCGTGGGCTACACCTACGCCGGGGCGCCCGTGACGGCCCGGGAGATCGAAGCCGTGGGCGCCATGCAGGTGCTCCTGCGCGATGCCGTCCATCCGAACCTGGTCCAGACGCTCGAAGGCACCCCGGCGCTCGTGCACGGCGGGCCGTTTGCCAACATCGCCCAGGGCACCAACTCGGCCCTGGCCACCCGCCTGGCGCTGAAACTCGCCGACGTGGTGGTCACCGAAGCCGGGTTCGCCACCGAGCTGGGCGCGGAGAAGTTCTTCCACATCAAGTGCCGCACCGCGGGACTGCGGCCCGCCGCCGCGGTCATCGTGGCCACCGCCAAGGCGATCGCCTACCACGGCGGGTTCTCGAAAGGCGGCGGGATCGCCAACCTCGCGCAGCACATTGCCAACATCCGCCGCTTCGGCCTCGAGCCGGTGGTGGCCTTGAACCGGTTCGCCGACGATCGCCCCGCCGATCTCGACCGCATCATCCGCTGCTGCACCCGCGAGGACGTCGAAGCCGTCGTGGCCGAACACCACGCCCGGGGCGGCGAGGGAGCCCTCGGGCTCGCGGAAGCCGTGCTGCGCGCCATCGCCAGCAACCGGCGACGACGCCTTCATTTCCTCTACGCCCTCACCGATCCCATCGAGCGCAAGATCGAACGCGTCGCCCGTGCCTTGTACGGCGCCGAGGGCGTCGACTTCGACCGGGGCGCCCGCGCCGACCTCGACCTGCTGACTCGGCACGGGTTCGGCACCTTGCCGGTCTGCATCGCCAAGACCCCGCTCTCGCTCTCGGATGTGCCGGGCCTCCGGGGCTGCCCCCGCAAGTTCCGCATCACCGTCAGCGAGCTGCGTGTCTCAGCCGGCGCCGGCTTCGTGGTCGTCATCTGCGGCAACATCGTGACGATGCCCGGCCTGCCCAAAGTGCCCGCTGCCGTCCGGATCCGCATCCTGCCCGGCGGCGAAGCCACCGGGCTCGCCTGACCCTGTCCGGGCCCGGCAGCCTTCCATGCTGTGGATGTCGACGACGCCCAGTTGGTCGCAGCAGTCCTCCGCGGGGAGACTGCGGCCTTCGAGACGCTCGTCCAGCGCTATCAACCCCGCGTGTTCGCCACCGCCCGCCGCTACGCCCGGCTCGACAGCGAGGTCGAGGACATCGTCCAGGAGATCTTCGCCAAGGCCTACCAGCGGCTCGACAGCTACCGCGGCGCCGCCCCGTTCGAACACTGGCTCATGCGCCTGGCCGTCCGCACCTGTTACGACTTCCTCCGCGCCCACCGCCGACGCCGCGAAATCCCCATCGCCGACCTCTCCGACGATGAAGTCAACTGGCTCGAACGGTTCGCCGCCGACCCGTCGGACGCCCCGGAAACCGCCGACGCCGCCCGCGAACTGGTCCGCCGCGTCCTCGACCAGCTCTCGCCCCCGGCCCGCCTCGTCATTACCCTGCTCGAAATCGAGGACCGCAGCGTCCGCGACATCGCCGCTCTCACCGGCTGGTCCATCCCCCTCGTCAAGGTCCGCGCCTTCCGCGCCCGGGCCGAGATGCGCCGGATCCTGGCCCGCATGAGCCGGGAGCAATACCTGTGAGCGCCCCCTGTAACCAGAAACCGCCCTTGGCCGTCTGCCTTGGTACAGACCATGAACCTGGCTGATCTCCACCGCCGGTTGATCGCCGCCGCACGGGCTTGTCCGCCCTCGGACCGCGTTCCTTACGCCTTCGAGCGGAGGATCATGGCGCGTCTGCCCCACAGCTCCGCCCCCGGCCTCTGGGCCGGCTGTGCCCGTCTCCTCTGGCGCGCTGCGACCCCCTGTGTCGCCCTCGCTCTCCTCCTCGGGGCGTGGACCTGGTCCTCGGGCGCTTGGCACGAGACCCTCGAGCCCCTCGAAGCCGAGCTCGAGGCCGCCGTGTACGCCGCGGCGGACGCCGAGGGAGACGGCTGGTGAAACCCTGGAAGGTCATCGCCGCCGCCTTGGTCATCTTCCTCGCCGGCATGGCCTCCGGCGCCTTCGCCGCCCACCTGTACCGCGCCAAGACCCGCCACACAGCCCACACCGGCCCGGGCGGCATGCCCGCCACGCCGCCTCTTGCCCAGCGCTACGATTTCCTCCGCCGCCTGGGCGAACGCCTCAACCTCTCGCAGGCCCAGCGCGAGCACATCGACGGGCTCATTGGCGAGAGCCAGAATCGCATGCGCGACCTCTGGAAACCCGTCGAGAGTCCCGCCCGCGAGGAACTCCGGCGGCTCCGCAAGGCCATCGAGGCCGAGCTGACCCCTGACCAGCGCCGCCGCTACGAAACGCTCCAGAAACCCCGCACGAATCGCGTCGCGGACCCCGCCTCCGGCCGCCGCCGCGACGCCCGCGCCGATCGCCCCGTCGACGGTCCAGCAACCAACTGGCCCGCCACAGCGCTCACCCCCGCCGCGCCCGCTGCCCCTGCGGCGCGCTACACCGCCAAGCCCGGCTGCGTCGTCACCATCGACGGCACCTCGACCATCCATGACTGGACCACCAAAGGCCAGATCATCGGCGGCTTCTTCGAGCTCGAACCCGAGTTCCTCACCGATAAATCCCTCAAGTCCGTCAAGAGCCTCAATA
>Ga0209096_1000072_pt1 | contig 156305 bp, 8 predicted proteins | sample AD_UKC034_MetaG_FD_184407 | JGI IMG/M metagenome (GOLD analysis project Ga0209096, IMG submission 184407) | Active sludge microbial communities of municipal wastewater-treating anaerobic digesters from USA - AD_UKC034_MetaG (SPAdes) (version 2) | ecosystem: Engineered > Bioreactor > Anaerobic >... | reverse complement strand
GCTGAAGGCCTGTGGCAGTGGTGGTGAAGAGCCGCCCTTGCGCGTCGTTGAGCTGGACATTGGCGGGGATGGTGCCGTTTGCGTTGTACGTAAATGCGGTCTTGGCAACATAGTTCTTATCGCCGATGGTGACCGAATCGCCGACCTTGACTGACACAGGCGCTGGAGCAGGGGGAGTGGTCGTCCCTGCAATAACCGTCTGCAGCGGTGTCATGCCCGCAGACCATTCTTTTGCAACGATTTGCACTTTGTCTCCCGGATTGATATTAATGCCGAACGCCGCAGTGTTGATCGTCAGCGTGCGCATATCCTCCGAAAGCATATACTGATAATCGCTGATCTGCGTGTATTCTCCGTTGACCACGACGTAGAACGCGGTAAAAGCCGAAGGGTGGAGTTCCGAAGCGAACTGCAGCGTTAAAGTGCCGCCGGTCACCTTATATCCGGTTACGCGCGGAAGTTGTTCGCCTCGCGTTGGATCTCGGTTGACCGTGAACGTCAGCGCTGTTTCCGGCAGGTTCGGCACGCCTGCGCCGAACACATAGGCCTTATCTGTTGCCGAGCCGATGTTCCATCCGAGCGTTCCGGTTTGCGCATCCGTCGTGCGCACAAGGGGCTTGCCGTTGGCGTCCACCACATAAAATGCTACCGTAACGTCCTTGCCGTTGAGTTCCGCGGGCATGTCGAGGTTGATCGCCCTGCCCGTCGAGTGGACCATGGACGGATGCAGGTCCCAATCCTGCGTTTCGACATCGCCGTCATTATCAAAATCCGCGGTGATGAGCATGCGCAGATCCCATCCGGGAACATAGTTATTCAGGTCATCCACAGGGATCGGCGCTTCATTGGTCCAGAATATGGTGATGCTGCCGTCTGCAAAGGTCGCGTCGGCGGCGCGGCATTGTGACAAAGCCGCTTTTGTGCGCAGATCATTGATGGCCTCAGTTGTGTCGTTGAACCCGGCGCCGCGCATCCTGCCCCGGGGGTCCATCATATAATTCATCCAGCCGTTCTTGTAATACGCTCCTATGGGCAGTTTGCCTGCGCTCGTATACGCGAGCTCTTTGGTCGTGACATAATATTTCCCGTCGACGAGGACGACCGAGCCGGCGGCTATTTTTGCGCCGGCGGCGCCGGCCGCGGCATATACGGTCACCGGATTGCCCGCAGCACCCGCGGCATCCGTCTTATAGACATTGCCCGCCGTGTCCTTTAAGATCGCGTCCTGCGGCGGCTTGCCGTTATCAATAGTGAAAGAAGAGAGGGCGGTGTATTTTTTGCCGTCGCCGGCGGTATATGAACTTCCCGGCACAAAAGTGATCTGGGTGAATTGGCCGGCGCTGTAGATGAAATGTTCTCCCTCGAGGCCGTTGAGCTTGTTGAACCGCACTGTTTCGGGTATTGCGCCGCTGGCGCCGACCGAGAACTGGCTCATCGCGACGTACTTATTCGTGCCGTCGTCAACGATCGTCCCCGGAGTAACGGTTTTTCCGGCGATCTGGGACAGCGTGTAGGTGGCGCCCGCAGTCGTTTGCGGGCCCTGTGCCGCAGGTCCGGTCCCTGCATCCTGGCCGGGTATTCCTGCGGACGGCCCGGGCGTTACGCCGAGGATCCTATTGGTATTCGTTGTTCCGAGCGCCTGCTTGACCGCGGCCTGGGCACTTGAAGACAATCCGTTCAATATCGCCGTCGCTTTTGTCCGGGTGCCGGTGCCCTCGTAGATGCCCACGAGCGCTTTGGCAGCCACTGCAGCGCCCGCAGCCGTTTCGGCCATTTCGCCGACGATCTGTATTGCTTTTGCCTGCGGCATCTTGCTGTTGCCGAGAATAACCGCGGGAATATTGAGTTCTATTTTCGAGCCGTCGAAGGCTGTCAGGTATCCTGCTGCGGCCGCGGTATCCATTGCGGTAAAGATCGATGCGACCTTATCGTTCACCAGGCTTTGCCCCGCCGCATTCTGCCAGTCGAGCAGAGCGCAAACGATCGAGAACCCGATTTTATCCGACGGGGTTTTTGCCAGCTCGTTGAATATATTTGCGGCGCTCGCAACGCTCATATTCTCGTTTTTGATGATCGCGGCCGCTTTTGTTTTGTCCATCTCGCGCATGATGTTCGCCGCCGCGGCTGATTCCATATCGTTGATGATGGAGCTTGCGCGGTCGATATACGCGGCAGTCCCTGCCATGTCCGCAAGGATCGAAGCGGCGATCTTTGCCCCGCCCTGAAGCCTGGACATCTCCCGCAGGATCGCGCCGGCATTGGTGGTTTTATAGTCTTTGATGATGGTGGCTGATGCGGTCGCCGGCATGCGCGCCAGAATACTCGCAGCTGACGCCGGGGTCATTGCGTTGATGACGCTGGCAGCCCGGTCGCGCGTTCCGATCGAAGAGGCCATTGCCGCAAATACTTCAGCGCCTGCTTCCTGGCCGCTTGCGGTCTTTGCGAGCTCTTCTCCGATCGCCGCGGCTTTTTGCGTGGAAAGGCTGCTGACGATGTCTACCGCAACAGACGTCTTCTCCTGGCTGACGAGGGCGTTGATCACCGCAGAGCCGTACACAGGGGCAAGCTGCCTGACCGCCAGTATCTGTTGTGTGCCTGAAAGCGTATCGAAATCAAGGACATTATTGAACAGCGCCGTGTCCTGCGTGTCCACGACCGTATCTCCGTTCAGGTCTTTCATCTGCGAAATATCGTTCGAATCGACCTTCAGGTCGTTATTGAAATCAAAGGTATTTGTAAATGCGGGCGTCGACGCCCAGGTCGCCTGTTTATACTGGGTGTTGGCAAGGGCCGTGGTGTCAAGAGTGTTGAGCGCAGACTGGCTGGTCAGGGAGGGCGTTGTCACAATATTGGACGGCGTTGTTGTTCCCATATTCCTCATGAATGTCAGTGAGGTTGTTTGCTGCGGCGCTGCAGTCGTATCTGAAGGAGCGCCTTGATCGAACGCGGCAAAATGATCGGCGAAAAAAGTGCTGGTTTGGATGCCAGGGAACAATGTTCCGGGCGTGCCTGTTCCGGGATTGATTCCCGCGGCAGCGGCTCCTGTGCCCAGCGTGGTCCGAGCCGTTTCTAACGAAACCGTCCCTTCCTGCGGCCCGGCGGGATTCGCCCCTATTATAGAGGAGCGTTCAGGAAAACTGCTCTTGAAATTACTCACCAGTTCTTGAACCGATTGTTTTGAATACGGAGAAGAGAAGCTTGAGGCCGGAACCCTTTGCGTACTGTCCGAGTCCGATCCTGTGCTCTCGCTGTTGCCTCCCGGCGAGCGGATGCCGCCGCCGCGCGCGGCAAGAAAACCCGCGAGATCAGCCTGTGCAGGGCCGGCGAAGATCGGATGCAGGGCAAGCGCCGCTGCTATCGTGACTGCGAGAAATTTTCTCAGGGTTTTCATGAGGTCTCCTTGTGGATGAAAGGTTCGAAAAGTCAGCAAAATAAAAAACCGGTTTGCCATTCCTTATTTCGGCAACCCGGTTATCGTTGACAGCTTCATCAAGATCCGTGGCTTTCCTGTTCGCATGAACAGGCTTTATCGATAAGGAAAATTACTGCCTCCTTTTCGATCTGACCCCAGACCTTTTTAAAGCCCCCTAAGAAACTACCTGGTTCAATATAAGTGTACTCTATATATATGAAATTTCAAGGCACTAAATCTAACTTTTGTTTCTGTTAATGGCTTCAAGTACGGGCAGGCCGCAGCCGAAAAGGGGTTAACGGCCGCAGCCCGCCATACATTGTCGAATTGGCGCATAAAGAATTGTTTTGTAACATAATGCTGCATATATAGATATCTAAAGCGTCGATAGGTTCAAGCACCTAATGCAACACCTAGATCTGCTATAATGGCAGAGGAAAGGAGTTGCATATGACAAGATACCGCCGCATTTCGTTCTTTGAACGTGAAGAGATCAGCCGTCAGATTGCCTCCGGGCACAGTCTGCGAGCAATAGCTTACAGTCTCGATAGGGCAGCCAGCTCTGTATCACGGGAGATCCGTCAATCGCAAGTTACAGAGCGTAAATATTATCGCGCCATCTTCGCTCAACAACAGTCAAACAAAGCGCGTCACAAGTTGCGCAAGAACCGAAAGCTAGCCAACAATGCTCTGTTGCGTAAATTTGTTCTTTTTCACCTGGCAAAGAACTGGTCACCGGAACAAATTGCCAAACGGCTTATTATATTGTATCCTGATGATATGTCTATGCGCGTGTCTCACGAAACGATCTACTCGTATATTTATGTCCGGCCTCGAGGGACCTTTAAGCGCCGGCTTATATCATATCTAAGGCGAAGCCATAAATACCGGCGTAAAAATTCAGTCCGTCGAGGAAAACGAGGCGGCATACAGGATTACCTGAGTATCGAAAAACGCCCGCACGAGATAAATGAACGCGCAATCCCCGGGCACTGGGAAGGTGATCTCGTAGTCGGCCGCCGTAATGCTTCCGCCATCGGGACGTTGGTTGAACGCACAACGCGCATGAGTTTCCTGGTAAAATTGGCTAACCAGGATGCCAGGATGGTCAGGCAAGCTTTTGCCGACGAATTCCGCCATTTACCCGAAGGTCTCAAGAAAACATTAACATACGACCAGGGCGGAGAAATGTCTCAACACAAGCTTTTTACAAAACAGACAAATATAACAGTCTATTTTGCTCATCCCCATTCTCCCTGGGAACGGGGAACAAATGAAAATACTAATTCTTTGTTAAGACAGTATTTCCCCAAAGGGACAGATTTCTCAAAGATCACAAGAACAAGGCTTAAAGAAGTCCAGAACGAATTAAACGACCGGCCGAGAAAAACGCTCGGCTGGTATACGCCTCATGAAAAATTTACCGAACTGTTGCGTTAGAAACTTGAATCTACTGTCTTGGTTTGTGAGGGGAGGGCTGCACCCGAAAAGGGGTTAACGGGTACAGCCCGATGATGTGTCCCCTGCATGTGAACAAACGTTATTACGGAAGTTCCTTTAATGCTTTCTTTGCAGCCTCAGCGACTTTCCAGTAGAAGCCGTCGCCAGTCGGATCATAGCACTGGGCAAAACCGAACTTGTTGATCACTGTGTTATACGCATCTTTGGCTTTTTCATAATCCTTCTGCTTTGCGTATATCTCGCCAAGGATGAAATACGCCGTTGCGACGTCGTTGAGCGCCCAGTATTGCGATTCCTTGCCTTTCGGCGCGAAGTCCTTCAATGACGCCTGCTGTTTAAGCGCTTCTTCGCCGTAACGGTCGATGCACTCCTGCGCGAACGCCTTTGCCGCAGCATAGTCCTTGTCGTTGTAATAATCCCACGCCTTTTTCATCAACGCCTCGGAGCTCGTGCACGAGATCATCTCGATCTTGTATGCGAGGTCCTTGAAGCCTTCGGCCTTGAGATGCTTGATAAGGCTGTTCATATCGGCAGTGGCTAACTTTTTGACGAGCGAATCCTTCAGGCCGGATATCGTGCCGAAAATAGCGACGATATTCTCCTGCATCGCCTTGTCATCGCCGAGAGAAGAACCTTTCTTATAGACCTGTTTCAAGAGCGCTGTCAGCGCATCGTAGAGCTTTTTCTGCCAGCCGCGGTTGCGCATATCCTTCAGGTGCTCCGGGACCGTGATCCACGCCTTGATATCCGCTATGGTATCCCGGACCATCTTGGCGTCGACTTTGCCCGTATTATTGGCAAGATTGACCGTCTCGATATTTGCCAGCGCCCGCGCGACGAACGCAGCATAATCCGCATTGGTGGTCACGTTCATCTCTTTGCGCGCTTTATCGACAAAACCCTCGAGGTCGAAATCTTTGTTGAGAAGCGCGTCCGTGCATTGCTTCACAACGCCGTCGAGGCCTTTTGCTGTTGCGGCATCCTTGAGATGCATCAGCAGATTGATGGCTGATGACTGAACGGTGACGCAGCCGCCTTCATCCGCGGACAGGAGCAGTGATTTCTCGGCAAAAGAAATATATGCGTTTGTCAGCGCTTTTGTCGAGTCTGTGGCGCCTTTGCCTTCGTGAAACAATGTGGCCAGCGCGCAGCCGATGCAATGGATCATGCCGTTGCGCACGCCTGCCGAGACCTTGATGGAGCCGTCATTGACGCCTTTGACGAATGCCGTGAGCTTGTTGGCTATTTTCGTGCGGTCCGCGTCAGACAATTTCGTATTGCTTGCCTCGTTCAACGCGTCGCTGTGCCAGAGCGCCTGCGCAAGCGCATTGGCTATGTTGCCCCGGCTGTCGGCGTCAAGAGATTCATCATCAAGGCCGGTTATCCATTTGTTGACAAGGCCCTGGATACCTCCTTTAATATCGAGCGCCTGCTTGAGGATCTTATTGACTTCGTCGCGGTTGCCTTCTTTTGATCCCCAGTGGCCGATCCGCCACAGGTTCATAAGCTGGCAGAACGCTTGCGCCTTGACCTGATCCGATCCGTTTTCCAGAAGCGTGTTAAAGAACTCAGCTATCTTGGGATACAAAGCGCTGTTGGTCTTGTTGTTGGCGCTGAGCCAGGTAAGCTCGATGCCGAGAGACATAAAAGCGTGGCTAATGCTGAGCTGTGTTTTATCGTCCATCTTCTTGAATGCTTCGCTTTGGACCAGGTTTAACGCGGCCGTGACAACCGATGCCTGCGCTTTGGACAAATCCAATTTATAGCTGTCATCGCGGTAGATCTTCTTCAACTCGGCGGTCATGGCCGACATCACTGCGTTAATGGCTCCCGCGGAAATCAGCTCCGGATGTTCCTTGGAAAGTTTCAGGATGTCATTGCCGAGCTTCTCCCATGCCTGTTTTTTCATAGATACGTCGTCCAATTTATTGATGTAGGCGACGTAATCCTTGTAATACTGTGTCCAGACCGCGATATTCTTTTCCGTGTCAGGCGGCCGCACCGGCGGTTTGATCTCGACATTTGCCGTAGTCTCGATCTTTTTCCCGTCCTTGTCGTAATACGTCTCCGAATGAACGCCGGTGCTTGTATCAGAGACTACTTTTTTGCCGACGTAATTGCCGTCTTTATCGTAGTAACTGATGGTGTAACCGGTGCTCGGCGGGATCGAGTTCGAGGTCCATACCTCACCCCGCAAGCTTCTTGTCGGCGTCACGCCGAAGATCTTCGTCAGCGCCGCCTGTTCTTCAGGGCTCAACGCAGTGCCCTCGCGCTTGATCTCTTTACCGTTTTTATCATAATAGACGCCGGGAATATCCATTGCCGTGCCGGTTGTCTTATGATACGATCCGATCACATTGCCGTTCTTGTCATAATACGTCGTGGTGGTACCGCCGCATAACATTATCGTCGTTGCCGTCACCGGCGCTACCCCAAATATCTCCTTGAGTTCCTTTTGCTCTTCGGCAGAGAGCGTTTTTGTTTCACCCTTGATCCTGGGGTCTTCTGCGATCTTGTCAACGCCGACCAGGTTCTTTTTTGCAGCGTCGTTCTCGGTCCCCGGGGTGATGCGATGGATGAAATCTTCCGATTTGATATTTGGATCCCTTGCAGAGATCCATTTCGAACCGGAAGCCGGGATTGTTTGGTTGTGTTGCTGGTCAACCGGCATTGTCGCTGCCTGCGCGACGCCCGCCGGCAAGCTCATCGCCGTCAGGGAAACAAGTAGAACTCCTGTTACAATGGTTCTGAACTTTTGCGCGAACATTACTCCCTCCTTTGTAGAGATCCTTTTAACGATATTATTTGATTTTCCTTCTATTTTCAATACTGCGAGGCCGTATCTCATCGCCTGGCATATGGTTTGAAGCAGGGTTTCCAGGTTCTCCCTGTCCAGCCGCTGCCATTGCGCGTGCGCGCCTTTTCTGCAGTATGCCTGTTCCTCATCCGCGGCGATGAGGAAAATCGCATTTTTCCGGGTGCTGTTATCTCTGGCAAACGCCAGCACGCCTCCGTCCCCAAAAACACCCAGCCGCCTGAAACGTAATCCTCTGCTGACCCCGTTCATCATGACACACTCCCTTGATCGTGAATTTGGTTATAAATAAAAATCCCCCTGTCCCGCACTTGATGCCCCCCAGACATCAATGAGGACAGAGGGATGGGATTAAGAGAAATAAAATATGAAGGAATATAAGGACGGCGCGAATTATCTATCGTGAGGTCTGCATAATATGCAGAAACATCCAAAGCGGAATAGCTGCGAATAGAGCAATTTAATGCGGAAAGAAGAGCGGTTGAATTGGTTGATACGGTTTGCGGAGGCGACAATCCGGTTTTATTATAATTAACCGCGTTCTTCTTTACTATATTAATAATGTCTATTGAATGCGTTGGGTTGATTGGTTTCCAGGCCTCGCGCGCTACGGTTTCGCTTAAAGGATTCTGGCCACCGGCGCCTCCGTCTTCCAGGGCCTTGCGAAGCGGAGCAGGGAGGGGATCCTTGTGTTCATTTCCGGAAGCGGCAACAGGCAGTGTGTTGGAATCCTGAAGCAAGAGGTCCATGAGAAGAGGCATCTCTCCATTCGGGATAACCAGTTTCAATATGGGAATGATGCCCTTGATCCAGCCGCTTGTATGTTCATAGACCTTATTTTTCAGGTTGGGAATGCCTTTAATATGTTTCATAGCGGTTGCTTTGGCCGTTGAAATGGATTTTTGAACCGCATAGAAGCCATCAATGACAGAAGATGCTGTTTTCTGGGAAAGCGAACGGGCGCGCTTTGCCAGCATCTTCGCCGCAGCACACGTTTGTTTTGCTTCGGTTGTCAGCGCATTGACTATTTGCTTTCCGGCCTGAAGCGTTGTATTGTCCCGGACAGGGGCCTTGCTGTTTGTAAGTACCTGAAAGGCCGTTTCCTGAAAAGAATGTGATCCGTCGATTTTCGCTAAAGGCGCAATGGCTTCATTCTCCCACGATATGTTGCTCATCAGAGCGCGAGCGCCGCTTTGAGCATTAAAAATCAAGTTGCTTGTTGATGGAGCGGCGCAGAGAAGCGGTGATGGGCTTATATTCGCATTGACAATGCCTGTGGTTAAGACTGATGTCTCCAATGGTTTGAAAGACTGCGGCCCGGAACCCGGCATGGTTGCAAGCGATGCCAAGTTAGCGCTGAACAGGGTCGAATCAACCTTAATCTGCGTCCCGTTAAGAGTCACGGGCTTTACCGCAATTGGCATTGTTTGCATCACCCCGGCATGGGCAAGGGCTGAGTTTGACAGGGAGGGTTTAACTGCCGGATTCAATATATGAACCGCCTGCGCATTATTAAGCTTTGTTGCGGCAGATGGATCGATGAAACCTGAACATCTTACCAGGTTTAAAGAAGGGTTTGCCGCTGTTTGAACCGATTGGAATCCGGGAGTAGCGCTGCCTCCGGTCAAATGCGCGCCGGACGCAGTTACAGGATTTGAGGGCGAAATCAATGATGATTGGTCTGATCTTATTATTACTTCCTTGGGAGTTTCGGCATGGGCGTTTGACGCAAGCATAAACAATAATGCCGCGCCGAAGATAAGATATTTGCCGAAGGTTTTGTTGACCCTGAAAGTTTTCACGCCTGGCCCCAAAATAAAAATCCGGATTGCGAAATTTCCTTATTTCGGCAACCCGGTCGGTCGTAAAAGCAATACCAAATACCCTTTTCTGTCTGACCCCGTGGCTTTCCCGCTCTTGCAAGCAGGCTTTTTCGATTAAGGACAAACTAAAATCATGTTTTTCAATTAAAGTATGCCTTATAGATCTTAAAATGCAAATATAATATCTAAATGTTGCTTCTGTTAACAATATAAAAAATTCTTCTGTCAAAAACTCATATTAATTGAAATTTATAACCGTATCAACCATATCATGAGCACATACTATTGATATGCGGTATTATTGAATCGATTTTATCTTCGATTTCCATAACCTCAACTCCGTTGATGACAGCAGAACTTATGACCTGCACAACCCGGCATAAGGTGCTTTTATTGAGAATTTTCCAGCTTTCAGCATCAGCGGTAAGCATATAAACACTCTCTCCTGACCCCAGGATCAAGAACATGATGTCGTTTTTTGTGCTGATTTCCTGCGCAAACGCGAAAAATCATTGCTTGCGTTGAAATAAAAGATATGTTTTACGGTGAATTCACTAGTTATATTCATCACGATGTTTTTCCTTAAACATTGCCCTGTCTTAAGATAGTAATAGGCGATCCGGCACGATCGAATTTATTGAAAATATAGGCAATCAAATCCTTGACATAGTTGATCCATACTTTGATGTCTTTTTCATTTTTATCAGGCTGCGCAGGCGGCTGGATCCCCGAATCTGTGTTTGTTTCTATTTTTTTACCGTCTTTGTCGTAATACGAGGCCTGCATGCTGCCAGTGGAAGGATTATAAACCTTTCTGCCTACGAAATTCCCGTCCTTGTCAAAATATTTCAAAGTTGTAGGAGCGCCTACGATGGGCTGCCATGAATCAGTATGGGATTTTGTGCTTTCAACTACTGTTACAGGCGTGACGCCGAATATTTTCGTTAATTCTTGCTGTTCTTGAGCGCTTAGAGCAGTGCCTTCCCGACGGATCATATTCCCGTCTTTGTCATAATAGGTGCCGAGCGACTCGTATCTGTACCCTGCGCCCTTGTGAAAACTCCCGACTTTATTCCCGTCGCTATCATAATATGTTGTCCCTGTTCCGCCGCAGAGGCTGACTGTGATCGATTTCACAGGAGTTACGCCGAATATTTCCATTAATTCAGCTTGTTCCTTCGGAGAAAGCGACCTTTTTGTTGTATACGGATCCAACACGCTGGGGCCCATTTCAATTTCGCCTTTTTTTACGGTTGTTCGCGGGTTTGCGTATCCTGTTATAGCGTTCCAGCTTGTTTGCATATCAGCAGTTGCTAACCTTGGAAATGACATTCCGGCAGCATTTTGCACGGTTCTTCTGGAGTTATCCCAAGATGCTGCAGCTGCCTGTGCTGACCCCGCAGGCAGCGATGACGATAATAACGCTGTTATCAGAGTAATATTGATTATGAATCTTGCCCGTTGTGTAACCATTTGTTCCTCCTTGTTTGGCGGTTCTGTCAATAAAATACATTTCCCAAAAATTTACGAGGGCCATACCTCGGGGGGGTGAGATATGGCCCTCATCGTGCTAAAACAAACAGCACGATCTGAAACATATTTACAATGGCTGTTTAAATAGCTGTCAGCCAACGGACAATCAAAAAATGAGGCTTCAGAAAGGACATTTCCAATAAAGGAAAAACCTTCCCGAAGCCTCATGGGGGGGTCAATGATACGGTTATTAGATGATTGTGATCCGGTTTGATTTAAATGAGATGATAAGCCGAAAAGAGGCAGAGATTGCCTGCTTAAAAGGAGAGAATTTGAAATATCAGTGCTATCCGGAGGAGACAGGCCTGTTTTCGAGTAATTGACAGATTGTTTTAATTTAATGTCTGAACAAATGATTTCTTCTGTAATCTGATTAATATTTTTATTATTTGCCGGGTAAATATCGATTCCGTCATAACCGGTCGTGTTAAAGTTGAATTTTTTATAAGCTTCTGATTTTTCAGGAACGTTAGCAGGTTCATTGTTGACCGGATCATTAACTGGCGGAAGAAGAGGATCAGCGTCTTCCTGAGCAGCCAAAATTTTTGATTGGTTTATTAATCCATTTTTCAGATACGGCATTATGCCGCAAACTGCATTATACATGGCTTCGGCATTATATTTCGTGCTTTTTCTGACTGAATTGATCTGGCTTTTGTTTTTGAAACATGGCTTATCAGTGAATAAAGGTCTTTGATACGGCATGACGCTTTGCGCCTGGTCCGCGCCAATGTTCTCTGATTGCTTATTTCGGTCCTTAAAAGTTATGGCAGGTGATTCTTTAGCCGGTTTGCGGCCGCAATTCGAAAACTCTTGCTGTTTCAGGCTTTTTTCGCTGTTATATTTTTGTTCTCTTGCGGCGTTTTCCTGGATTTGCTCCGAGGCAGTATTCTTTAAAACCGTTTTTTTCTCGTCGAGACAGGAATTCCGGCTTTGCTCTTGCTGCGTTGCAATATGTATCTTCGGGTCCCGGACTGCTTTTGTTTTTAAAGACTCAGTGCCGGTTATGCGCGCATCCGGCGCTGCAGAGGTTATTTTAATTAAATTATTGTTCGATTCTGCCGTAGGAACGCTCAACGCATTCCGGGATTGCTGGGCTGATGCCGGAGATATTGATTGGGCAGGAGATTTAACAGCGACTCGTGGGCTGCTGCCTGTTGCGTAAGCTATTGCCAGAGTCGGGGTGTTTGTATTCAATCCGTTGTAGTTTTCAGCGGCCAAAGCCGCTATGTCGCCTCTTCCAAAATAGTTTTCGTTATAAGCTTCAGTTATTGCCTGGAATCCGTTTGCTGCTGCGTTAGCGTATTCTTGATTCTGCCACCCAATAATGCTCAGAGGTTCTTCAGCAAAACAGGGAAAAGCCATGCCTGCTGATACAACGCAGAATATGGCTGATACGGTTATTTTAGCTGTTTTGAGCATTTTTCCCATATTTTACCTTATAAAATGAAAATGCCGCGTTACCTTTTTCCTTACTTCGGTAACCCGGCGAGTCGGATAACACAATACAGAGCTGAATGTCGATGTTACGCCTGGCGTCGCACCCCTGCGATATTACATGCCTGGCTGAGCTCTCTCCTGACCCCGTGGCTTTCCGCACCCGCCTTGCAGCGGGATTGGCTTTTCGATAAGGAGAAACCAATATATTTCACCTGAAGTATACGTGATGAATTTGAAAATTTCAAGGAAGGAAACAAACTTTTGCTTCTGTTAACGCAAGGATCAGATGTTTATACCGTATCCGGTGGCTTTTTTGAGATTGGTGAGCGCGACAAAATAATTTCCCAATGCCTGAAAATATTTTGTTTGCGCATCAGCCATGCTGTACAGAGAATCCATTGCGGAAGAGAGAGGGGCGTCGTTGACTGAAGCGCGGATCTTGGTGATCTCCGCCTGGTTCCTGCGGAAAGCCATATCAGCCGACGCTGTATTAAGCTGCAAAATTGCTTTTTGATACGTCAAAAACGCGTCCTGGACTTCAAAAGTCACTGTTTTACGGGTTTCGTTCAGGTCGCTGATGGATTTTTGCAGATCCACATCGGTTTTCTTTAAAGCAGAAATTGCCGCCATATTGTCGAATAAACCGAGTTCAGCGCTGAGCGAATTCGATGCGGTGGGCGAAGTCTGGCCAAAACGCGGCCTGCTGCGCTCAAGAATGCCTGAACCCTTAAACGTGCTGGCTCCCAGCATTTTAGTGACTTTTATGCCCGCAGCCCAGTTCGTCGAATTTTTCCACGGCTCGGTCTTATAATGACCGCTGTATAGTCCGGCACTGCCGACCAGATCAACATTAAAATTATCCTTGTCTAATTCGATCTTTTTGGCGTATTTGCTGAATTTGACCATTAATTCGCCTATTTTGATTTCAGCCCTGTGTTTGAGCGCTACTGAAAAAAGCTCGTCAAGGTCAAGATCAGGCTTGACGATCTCAGGTTCCTGAAGATTGATTGTCGGAATATCCTGGCTGTTTAAAACCTGTTTAAATGTCAATTCTGCCAGGTATATGTCCTGTTTCAGGCTCGCAAGCTGAAATTCGATCTGCTCAAAAGACGAGCGGGCGCTGTTGAGCTCCAGGGGAATGATCATGCCTATTTCCGAGAGCTTGGTGATACGGTCCAGGAGCTCCTGCGCCTCGTTGCGCAAAGCTTCCTTATACCGCCAGTGAGTCCGGGAAGCGATCAGGTTATAGTAGGACGATTCGGTCTTATGGATGATATCGAATTTCATGCGGTCGAAATTCCTGCGGGCGATCTCCGCGTTGACTTTGGCATGTTCGATCGAATCGATAAGCCTGCCGCCGTAATACAGCGGCTGGTTGACCTCGATCTTTTCCTCGAGCTCTTCATACGGCACGTGGTACGTTTCTCCGTCGGTAAAATACCCGGAAAGCTTAACCGACGGAAGCAGGTTCCTCATTGCTTCCCTGACCTTGAACTCCGCAAGATCGACCTCTTTTTTCGCAACCTGGCTCGGCTTATTATTCCTGATGGCAAGGTCAATAAACCCGGATAATTCTTCAGGCCAGACAACCCTAAAATCCTTCATTGCCTGTTCGGATGCCGAAGGCCCTTCTTTGATCTTTTTCAGGAACTTCGGAGCTTCTTCAGCCGGTTGTTCCTGATCAGGCCGCAGTTGTTCGCTTTCCCCATCCTCCTGCGGAGCGGTTTCTTCCTGCTGTGACCATTCTTCAGGAGGCTCATACGGCTCGATCCGCTCGGGCATTTCCATCCTGAATTCAAGCGGTACGACCAATTCAACATCTTCGCCGTCATGGTCCTCGGGAAGCGGATAGGGGCTTGCGCTTTTCACAGCGGCGACTGCGCCCTCGTCGAGAGAAGCATAGCCCGATGACTCGGAGACGAAAATAGACTTTAGATACCCATCCTGGCCGATGGTGAAATTCAACGTTACAATGCCTTCCCATCCCTGGACAAAAGCCTCAGGGGGATATACCAGATTTGCATAGATCTGGTCCTGGATGAACAGGGCGTAATCAGTGTGCACGGGGAATTGGGCTATTGAAACAGGAAGTGCCGCAAAGGTAAGGATGAAAGATAGAAAAAAAGATAATAGAAGATTCTTGCGCATAATCTCCTTTGGAACGCTTATCAACTATAGCGTCAATTTTAATTATATTAAAAAAACATTATTTGTCAAGAGTTTTTGATACTGTTTGATACAGTATGATACGGTAAAGAAAATATATACTCAGCGCCTTGACTTTGCCTTTGCCATATGTTAGATTTGTTCTATGAAATGTATAATCTGCAATAGCGAATTTACGCCCAGTAAATACCGTCCGAGCCAGCAAGTGTGCTCAGATCCTGCTTGCCAAAAACGGCGCCAGCTTGTTAATCAGAAACAGTGGCGTCTTAAAAATCCTGACTACTTCAAATGCCTTGGCCAGGAGCCTGCTTGGCAGGATAAAAGAAGGCGTTACAATCATCTTTGGAAATTAGCGAACAAAGAATACATTAAGACATACGAAGCTGACCATAAAGAACAGCGCAGAGAATATATGCGCGAATACATGCGTAAATATCGCTGAGAAAAGTAAACAGATAAAAAAGTTAGTTATTGTATCTTGACAAAGCGTATTTTACTATATATACTCTAAGTGGAAATTTAGATTTTTATAATCTTTTTGTAATGTGTTTCTGAAGTCAGACTTGAACGATAAAGGCAAACCTCGAGTAATCGGGGGGCGCAAAGCCACGGGTCCTGACTCTGCCGGATGCAGAGAAACCATCTTAGGATAGCCGAGTTACCGAAAAAAGGTACTCGGCTTTTCTATTTACAAGGGGAAGAAGCCAATGTATAATTGGCGCAAAAAACTGTGGTTCAAGGTCGTAGCCTTCACAATGATCGGAGTATTTTTGTCCTCTGATTTTGGATGGGCTGCGCGTAATGACTACAGGATCTCCTTGCCAACCAATTCTGCAAGCCAGCAACCGTATCAGAAACAAGATCAAAAAGGTTTTAAGGCAACCGTATCAGATATCTTGAACCGTATCACCAATTTTATCGCTCCTGATGCCTATGCTGCTTTTGATTTTGAAGCAGCAAAGGCCAGCGTCATGGAGTCTGTCGGAAGCAGATTTGACAATGTATCATTCGACACGTCAGCCAGATCAATCCCTTCATATTCTTCAGCTTTTGAATCATATTCGAGCCGGTCATCCGCAACGCCTTCATATACGTCAGTTCTTGATTCTTATACCGGCGCAGATTCGTCAATTTCTTATAAATTTGATACGGTCAAGGTTTCAGCTGCATCTGATTTTCTAGAGCAAAGGCAGAATATAATCAGTAGTTATAATGATTCCACATTAGGCAAGCTGTCCAGCATACAAGACCGCCTTGCTGATGGGGTTTCTGCCATTACGCCGTCTTCTGTAACTACTACGGATTTCCTTGTTCAAAAGCAGAATGCGATCGATGCATTCAAGACGTCGCAAGCTGATGCCTTTTCGAGCATGCAGGATCGGTTCGCAAATGTAGCACCTGCCTCTATTTTTGCGAACCGCATGACGGATCCAGGAGTTTCTACCACTAATATCAGTCTCGGGACGACCCAGACTACCGGCATTCAATCGACGCAGTATCAGTCGTCAACTCAATATCAGACGCAGAATCAGTATTGCTGCGGCACGAATGTTCCTGATATGGATACAGGGAATTCAAATATGTATTACGAGCGGCTACCGAACAATTACGGTTCCGGAAATTCTTTTATACAAAAGATATCGAATCAGCTGGCCGGAGCGGTGAATCAAGGCGCAAATACGGTTGATCTTGATGTTGACATAGCGGGCGCGCGGCAGAATGCGCACCAGGCCGCAGCAGAATTGATCAAGAATATTAAGGACACGGCGCTCAATAATGGAAATAATGTTTTCAATGCCACAAACGAGACTGTTGATACGGTGGAAGCGAATGCGTCAGGAGATGAGGAATCCATTCTTGAGGGCGTTAGCAAAGAGGTCAAGTTGACAGATAGAAATACGGTATTACGCGCCAGAGGGACGGTCAGCGAAGCATTCGAATCATTGGCTGACAGGATCTCAGCCAAGCAGGACAATCAGATCGCAATTCCGGCTGCCGTAGAGAACGGCAAGGAAACCCTGGCGGACGAGCTAAAGAATACCCGGATTAATACCGAAGCGTTAGCGGATTTCGCGAAGACCTTTAATCGGTTTAATCCTGAAGCTAAAACAGAGGTTGTTACATATACGGAAGAGGAAGCAAAGGCAGCGCATTTGAATTTCCTTGCTTCATTAAGCGACAAGACCCTTCAGGAAATACTGGCAGAAAGGATCAACGCTGATTCGATGCTTGACACCAGAATGACCGCAGGCTCGCGGTTCCCCATGCCTGTAGCGCGGCCTTCTGCAACGACCGTGGCAGACTTTACGCTCACGAACAATATCACTAGAGAAACCGGTGATACGGTTGTGACGAAAGACAACAATATCAAGACGCAGATCGCTGCTTTCAAAGAGCGGTTCAATACATATACCGATAATATAACCGGATCATTGAATGCGCGCGGTCCTCCGGAAGCTGATATCAATTCTCTTACCGCATCATTCATTAATCCTATCAGCAAGTCCGATCTTATAGACCTCGAGTCTCGTGGTCTGTCGTCCATTTCTTCAAAACTAACCGATTTTCTTAATAACCGTCAGAATAAAATAGATAACCTCCTGCTGACCCCAGGAAATGGCGGTATCGGTATTACCCCTAATGCCGGTACCGCCACAATATTTGATACGGTTTCGGGAGCTACGTCGACCACTGATGTGAATTGCGCGGTGCAGTCGCTGCAGGTCTTGCTTCCCGATGTGCCTGCAGAACAGTTGGAGCAGGAATTAGCGCCGTATACCCATAATGGGTATACGAGCCTGAGCGGCATTGAAACGGTTGCTAATAACCACGGATTAGATTATAAAGCGGTTAATTGCGACTTTGAAGATCTGCCTACGGATGCAACTGTGATAGCTCATTACAATACCGACCACTTTGTCGCTGTTACACAAATCAGCAATACAGGCGTGACCGTGGTGGACAATGGCACAGAAGATACGGTTACTGCGCAGGAATTTAAGAACCAGTGGTCAGGATACGCCCTCGTTCCTTCCTCATCAGTTTCCAGCCCGCTGACAGCTACAGAAGCCGACCGCGTAATTGCCTTTACAGAACCCAGCATTACTTTCACTGAAGCTGAAAGGGATGCGATCGTTTCCCTTTATAATAAGAATCAGAATACTGTGCAGGAGATTTACGCGGCTAATGCGGATACCTCAAGCAATACGGCTGCCACTAATTCCAGCGTGAACCTTAATGAAACAGCAGCTAAGGATTCCAATGGTGACGGCACTATTAACGTTGACGACGTCATTTATGAGATGAATGTTGCTAATAATTATTTCTACGCGCACGTTCAGCCCCTCCTTGACGCTGTGGGGATCGTAACCGATGAAACAGGACATATTTCTTCGGGGATCGAGAATATCAACGTTGTTGCTGAATTAGACCCGTCTGATCCGGTAGTTGCGCAGTATACGAAAAACCAGGTGACGGTCGGCGAGATCTATGAAGCTGCCGGGACTGAAGAAAATGCGTCAGGCGCGACCGTTAGGCCTAATAATATCAACGCCAAGGATTCTAATGGTGACGGCGTGAAGGACGTCAATGACGTTTTGTATGAAATGAACAGGGCAAACACGTATTTCAACGAGCATATTGATCCACTTTTGGATGCCATGGGTATCGTGACTGACGCCGAAGGCCATATCACAGCAGGCATAGAGAATCTTGATGTTATGGCGCAGTTAGACCCGTCTGACCCGATTGTTGCGCAGTATACGAAAAACCAGGTGACGGTCGGCGAGATCTATGAAGCTGCCGGGACTGAAGAAAATGCGTCAGGCGCGATCGTTAGGCCTAATAATATCAACGCCAAGGATTCTAATGGTGACGGCGTGAAGGACGTCAATGACGTTTTGTATGAAATGAACAGGGCAAACACGTATTTCAACGAGCATATTGATCCACTTTTGGATGCCATGGGTATCGTGACTGACGCCGAAGGCCATATCACAGCAGGCATAGAGAATCTTGATGTTATGGCGCAGTTGGACCCGTCTGATCCGGTAGTCGCGCAGTATACGAAAAACCAGGTGACGGTGAGCGATCTCGCAGACATCCTTGACGATGGTTCTTCTTCCGGCACTGGCGCTTCTACGACAACTACTGTAGCCAAAGACTCCAACCATGACGGCGATATCGACATTGATGATGTTCTTTTCGAAATGGGCAGGGCCAATGCGGTGTTTAATGCCAATATTGATCCTGTTCTGGATGCTGCCGGAGCTGTGATAGCAAATGACGGGCATATTACCAATGCAAACAATATTGATTTTACCGATACGCAGCTTGAGCGCCTTTCCGGAGCCCTGGAAGATTATATTGAGATCAGCAGTATTGTTGCCGCAGATTTGGAAGCCATCAATTCCGAATTATATGATGCTCTTGAAGGATATGGGGCGATTGTCGGGCAGGTAGAAGCTAATAAGATGGCGGTCAACGGCCAGCTATTCACGGCCCTCGATTCCTATATGGATATTGCGCAGCAGGTTGAAGCAAACGAAGCATATGTGGCTGCCAACAGCCCATTGTATGCCGCGCTTGGCAAGTATGGCGAGATAGTGGCGCAGGTAGAGGCGAATTCAGTATATGTGGTTTCCAAGCTATTAGAAGGCGGAAACTCGACCGCAGATCCCTATGCGCAGATGGATGCATTCCTGAACGGCTTTACTCCTGAACAGCAGACCTATATCATTGCCGCTGCAAGATTGAATATTCTGGAACAGAGGATGAATGAGCGGTATAGTGAACAGGGCGCAGATACCATCATCGCCGCCATTGATGGATATTACGAGAACGCGGAAGATGCGGAGGAAGCGTGCGAATATCAGGATTTGTTGGCAGGTAAGCCCAACCGCTATCATGATTCGCCGGCACACTGGACCTTAGAAGATACGATGGAATCCTTGCAGGCCGATCTTACTAAGGCGCTGAAGCCGTACGGCGTTTCAGTAAGCGGCGGCACCATTGAGAACGCCTTAATCAACGAATATTTAATGACTCGTTCTGTTGTGCAGATTGCAGCCCAGGCGTGTATCGATGCGGGCGTGGTCGTTCCAACGCAGGCAGATGTTGATAGATATGCCTCATTAAAACAAACAGCGGATAAATTATTTGTTGCGCAGCAGATTACGAAGATATTCAAGAGCTATGGAATTGACCAGCAGTCGGTCAGCCCCTGGGATGTTATTGCATTAGCGGATTGGGCCGGCGACGTTATCGAATTTGAAGATGTTCGCACCATCGCCATCCTTTATGATGCCACAGGCGCCGGAAGTTCTTCGCGGATCATCAATTTAGAAGAAGGCTATGGTGATCATTATCAGCGTAACTACAGCGTGAGCGAAGGATGGGGAAACAATTCAGACAACTCTCATAGTTATTACACCACCGTTAGGGCCATTAATACGGGCGATATCCTTGCGTCGTATCCTGTTTGGGCAAACGGAGATTTAAAGAGTAATCTCCTGTCCCGCGTTTCCCTGTATGATATTAAATGCATGCAGCTTCAGTTCGCCAACGAGCAGGATGCAGTGGCGGTCATCAATGGTTCTGGATTGTTCGAAGGAACAGCTACCAATGGCGGCGCCTATGACACAAACGATGATGATTATAATGAGAGCAGGTCTCTTAAAGATTACCTTGCTTCCAACTATTGCGCCGGCGCATCACGCGAACAACTTTTGGCCGCCGATGCGCAGAATTCGTATTACCGCGACTATGTATTACTGCCGTCTTTGGCCGAGCAGGCTGCTCAGGGAAACGCACAGGCGCAGGCGGATATGCAATATGTTATGAATAATGCGAAAAATCTTGACGGAACGAACCCCGCAGCAGGGATGACCATGGCTATTATGACGGGGTATCAGAGAGCCGGCGTGATGGCTCCTGGCAGCGTAAGCGCTCTTTATGCAACAGGACACTTTAGCCTCGCTACAGAGATTAATAAAGATGGAGAAGTGGAGTTTACAGGAGACGTGATTGGTTCAATGGGGACTGCACAAGAAACATTCGGCCCTAAAGAACAGGCTGGGTCAGCAAGCGGTGACCTTTTAGAGACGCAGAAGGAATGGATCCGCGCCACTGAAAATAGAGAAATGACGCAAGGGGAAATAAATTATTTCATAATGACACATGAAGAGACTTATCCTCAAGCTCAAGCTGCATCAGACCAGATGGTGCCTTTTGTTAAACCTGAAGGCGCTACAATCATTGCAACCGATCCTGATGGAACAGTTCATTATGAGCTAAACGGCGACACCTACTACTCATTAGCGAGCGATAGAGCGCAGGCTAAAGCAGAACAGTTAGGCGCTGAAAGGATTGGAATAGAAGCACATCCGGCTGCATATTTAGCAACTTATGAGGTAAAGGTAGATGGGATTGTCATCAACAAACCTGTTGTTCCTGCCGGAGCAGTTAAGATAAGCTCGAGCAATCAGGGCAGTACCTATCAATATACAGAGACCGATGGAACAGTGACGACGTATTATGTGGCTAACAACGGCATGACAGATAAAATTGTGGATGGCCGCTTTATCCCTGTTAATTATGAAACCCAAATAACGGTTTCCGATGAGCCTGATCTCACGCATTATCAGTTAGTGGGAAACAAAGTTATGTTGTCTGCCTCTCAGCTTATTGAAATTGACGCCAACAACCGCATACAGGCGGGTAGTTCTGACATGTCTATTTTTGACAGCGCGTTAGATAGCAATGACATGGCATATTTAATGAACGGCGTTATTAAACCAACACCGTTCAATACTGACTTCGGAACTCCTATCTACTATGACGAAGCTAGCAATACTACTACCTACGCGAATGAAAGCAATAATTCAGTTGTTTATATTCAGGAAGATGCAAATGGTGTCCCGCAAATGATAATGAAAGATATCGGGACTTATAGCACGAGCGAATTCAATGAGACTCTCAAAGTGTTCAACATTGACCAGAGATTTGTGTATGGCACTACAATGCAAGGCGAACCCATTACTCAAACATACTCGTATAGTGAAGATGGCAATGTTGCATCCATAACGGATGATCATGGAAATCGCCAGACTCTTGGTAATTATCAGACTTTTAACAAAGACACCCAGGCCGAGTACACCACCTATGACGTCATTACATATCAGACTACAGAAGATGGAATAAAAGTTGAGTATTTGACCGAGAGTTATATGCAGAAATGGGATGCAAAAGAAGCCACTCTTATATCCTCAACTATTAATATTGTTGATGTAGGAAATGCAGACGGTGTTCAGAATGCCGACGGATCATGGATCTATAAATTCTCTGATAACGCATCTGGCCTTGAAACCAGGACTCAGAACGCGGATGGCTCGGTTGTATATACTTATTCCGAGGGCAAGGTAGTGACAGTTGCCAAAGATGGTACACAGACCCTTACGGTCAATGGCCAGGTAGTACCGATACTACAAGAAGGTGCTCAAACGGTCAATGGCCAGTTATCTGCAAAAGCCACAGAGCATTTACTCAACATTTTCAAGGCATGGTTCCCGTCAGCCGCAGATTATTTGACAGGTGACGGTCAGTTTTCTGTGACCGGCGCTGCCCGAGCGGTTGCCGTAGACCTGATGTATATAGCCCTTGCGGTGATCCCGTCAACTAAGCCGACATTAGCATTAATGGATATGCTTAAAATCAACCCGCTTAATGATAATCAGGATTTCGTAAAAACACAGTCTCTTGTCGATTACACAAAGGCAGACATTGTGTTAGATCTGCCCAACTTTATATATACTATTGGCTGTTTGATCAATGAAAATGTTCCGCAATCATTTATTAAATACGGGCTTACGATTGGGGCCATTGATTATGCGTTTAATCCTGCTGACCGCCAACCGTTGAATATGACAGTTGATTGGGATACGGTTCCTGTTCTGGGAACAATAGGCAATGCATATTGGTCAATCAAGACTCCTGTTATGCAGAATCTGGATGTTTTATATGGCGGGACAGGGGATTTAAATGATGGAACAGCCAGCACCTATAGAACTATTGTGGCCCCGATTCACCAGATTGTGGCAGATTCTATTGTGATCGCGGCTACCGCAGGTCTTGCGAGTGAATTATTACCTGCGAGGCTTAGCATATATGCGTTAGATGCTTATGACTCCGTAGCGGTCATGGGACGATCGGCTCCGCTTTTGGCGCAAGCTGTCACACGCGTGCCCACGGCCATCAAGTGGGGCGTTGGCATATCTCAATTTATGGGAGCGCTTCAAATAGGGAATTCGATTGCGACAGGTCAACCGATAGATCGTGGTGTATACTGGGGTGATAGAGCGCGCGATTTTGGTATAGTGTTTACTTCTGAACTTGCACTGGGGCTTTTGGTATCCGGAGCTGCAGGCTGGATTCAAGGGATCAGGGCATCCCGAACCATTGAAAGCATCGCCCAGACGATTACTCAATTACCAGGTGCAACTATTGTTAGAAATGCTATCAATACAGCGAGCGGCGTGAAAACTGCTGTTGCAAGCGTTCTTCCAAACTCATTAAAATCAGTTACAGGATGGATTGTCAGAAATACCCTGACTGTTGTTGTGCCGAGGACTCAATATTATGGTTTGGCGTATGGCGCTCTGGCAAACCATGATTTATATCCTTCCTTTAAGCTTGAATCTGGAGAGGCGATTGGTAGTACATTGTACGGGTATGCCCAGGCGTTAAGCAATTCATATTATAATAAAGTTGCCTATGCTTTTACTGGCGATGAAAAATTCCAAAACGCTTATATGACATATGATATGACGTCTGCTCAAATAGCGCAGAATATCGGAGTAGTCATGCCGGCGGTAGCTGAATATGTGAGTATTGTCGGAGGTTTCGCTGGATTTCCTTATACATTCATGGCTGCTGCTCGTCAATATGGTCCTATCGCTGTTCCTATGATGGGGTTGGCAGTCGGCGAATATTTTCTCAGTGTTATTGATATGGGTTTACATGCCGCAGAATCATTACCGCATTTCTCGGAGAATTATGAATCCGGCACATATCATCTTGGCTATACAAGAGACCTACTTCTTAAGCCTCTCGCAATTGCTTTGATAGGAGAAAATCGTTGGAATGCATTGCATCCCGATGAAGTGGGTCCTTTAGTTAATCGTCAGCAGCAATATGCCGGGCTTTTCGCTTTCTTGATGAATGCTGCTTTGTTGGTTGGGCCGCATTTTGAGATGGGCCGCGATAGAGTCGCGGCGTCCAGAACCACAGGGCCTATAGTTGATATGGCTCGCGACGCTCGCACGACCACGAATATCGCCGGCGTTCGTACCTATAGCCCGCTTGATCCAACCATAAGATTGCCGGGAAGCATGGGTGTCCCCGAATTTGTCAATGCCGCAAATATGATCATTATGGCGCCCATACATCCGTTTACGGCAGTGTTCAGCCAGCCGTTAAAACTTATTGAAATAGCTGGCGCAAAGGTTAATGGCGGTTCAGCTCGTGAAGCATTGAGAGATGTAAGATCAGCAAGCCGTTTGGCTTCAGATTTTATCCCATTCTATTCAGTTGCCACAAATTTACTTAGGCCGACGCTTGTTGCCGGAGAGTATGAAGTAGCGACTGACATGGGCAAAGTTAAGGTTTCAGTTATTCGCACCGACAAACCGAACGTTTATCAGATTGAAACCCGTAACGCGGAGAAGTCTTTTGAGACATACCGCGTGGTAGAAGCGGGAAATTCCCTGTACCTATTCGACCTAAGAACTCTTCCCGATGCGACTTCTTCAAATGACGCCGCACCGATAGCGTATGTTGCCACAATCATATCAGGCAATTCAAAGTCACCTGATAGCACATCAAAGATCGAGGCTGTTGTCGATACAAACGATTTGACAAAACCGGCCGGTTCTCAGGCCTCTAATAACGCTAAAAGGCAGATTCCTCTGGGTCCGGATGCAAAGTCAACCACAGGCCTTGCTCCTCCGCTTGAGAAAATCATTTCTTTCACTTCAAAAGCATTTGATGCAATAAAGAATAAAGTAACTCCTCAGAATCCTGCCGTCATCGCAGTGTCTTCCCTGACTCCTATCAAGGATATCAACGAATATAACTCTTATGAAAAGAAAACCGTTGGAAAAGATGGCGCATATATTCTTTTTACTCCCGCGGGTGTTATCGGGCAAACAGGCATATCTAAGGCCGCCGCTGATTTAGCCCTCTTGGGTATCTGTCTGTCGCAGGAGATCGAAAAAGCAAGAAGAGCGGATAATGCCGAAACAGAGATAGCACGCGTTAGAGGGGTTATCGAGGGGCTGATCGCTTCATACAAAAACGGCTCAGACGATGCCAAAGTCACGGTTGCATCCCGCCAGCTTATCTCAACCTATTCAACAACAGAATTAGCCTCGATGTATGCTCGTCCGGAACAGAATGTTTATGCCAGCAAAGCAGACATTCTGCGCGAGATTAGTACTAGAAGTTCTTCAGAAAGAGAAAGAGCTTTTGAAACGATATCTTCAATTCAAGCAGAAGATATTAGGGTCCAAGCCGGGTCAAAGAAAGATAATGCTTTAGTGGCCCTTGAGATCTCTGAGAATAACCTGATGTTGCGTCAAATGCTCGGCTTAAAGGTGTCATATGCAGAGTATAAGAAATCATTTAACGACTATAAGAGATCGGTAGCGAATCAGGCGGTTGATGGTGGTGCGGTTGAAAAGGCGCCCAGCATCGATGTGTTGAGCGCCCGCTGGATTTTCTTGACGAGGAATAACGCATGGGCTTTGCGGTCTATCAAGAACGACGTGAGAGAAACTCTGTATTCGAGATTGACAAAGGAGTTTGAATCTCAAAACATTTCTTCTGAGCAGGCAAAAACATTAGCCAATTTCTTAATTGAAAACTCCAGCATACTTGAGAGTAAAAGAATAGACATGATAGCTCAAATGAAAGATTTGTATCTGGCGCTTGCTGAGTTGCCGGACATCAAGATAATGGGCGGAGTAACAGGCGACGGTAGCCAGCAGATCAAGGTCCAGGGTATTGCCGACTTGGCAAGAGAAGCAGGCATTAAGGTCAATGAGGAAACCGGCGAAATAATCATTGTCAACGCTGAAAATAACCCCGAGCTTGCTAAAGTGGTTGCCGAACTTAATAAAGACGGGTTGTTCGGGAAGCTCATACTTGAGATTAAGGCTAACAAGAATGCCAAGGGTGAAGACTTCAATTTGAATATCAACGGCGATGAGAAATCGTTCCTGGTAGAGAACCTTCCGTATATTCTGTCAGGATTAAAAGGCAAATCCGTCTTGCTCGCCGGGCCTACGGGTATTGGCAAAAGCGAGATTATTATCGCGTTCCTGCAGGAGTTCTATAAGCGCACAGGTATAGCAACTCATATTGTTGTTTTGCATAGTAACGAAACCCTTGCAAGGGAAGCGATAATGGCAACAGCTAAGGCGTTCGGATACAGCAAAGCCGAGCTAGAGAATGGTATCGAGCAATGGATCAAGGTAGAAGGGAAAAAGGAAACAAGACTTCTTCTTATCGATGGCAACACCGATAAAGGGGCCTTACGCGATATGCCTCTTGGTCCAGGCGATACCGTATATATCGATGTCAAATCAAATCAAGGGTTAAGTCAGGTCCATAGCCCCGATACAGCTGATTTTTATCGTAAGTTATCCGCTACTGCCTTTGCTATTATTGATGAAATCCATGAGGTATCTCAGGCGCCTTCTTTGATTATGGGTAGAGGCGGTCAACCCCTTAATCTCGACATATGGAAAACCGAGTATGTCGAGAAAGTATTCGAATTATTGGACACGATACGCGTTGAAAACCAGATGACATGGGCAGAATTCAGAAACGCCGTTTCCCAAGAAACATTAAAGGATAAAGATGGTAATCCATATTTTGTTACGATTGATCGCGAACAGGCATTTGCAGATAGCCCATTGCTCGATAGGTATCGTGAATTACCCGGTAGCAAAGATGTCACCATGGAAGAAAGAGGGTTATTGAATGCGTTCAGCGATGCAGTTATCATGAAGTTTAAAGATCGTAATGGGTACGGCTTTAAAGTTACCGAAGATGGTTCTATCCATGTTTTTCCTGTTCACGGCGATACCCCGTCTCCTGAGATGCATTGGAGCATTGCTCCGACTGCCATTGCGCGTTGGATCATGGCATATCAATTTGAACGTGAAAAAGGGAATTTCTCCGGCCTGAAGACAGATATGAAGGTGACGGATATCATGAATTTGATAACTATAAGCCCTGAATCATCACGCGTTGATGCCGTGGAAGTATTGAAAGATTACCGCGGCACTAAGATATTCTTCGCAGCCACTCCAGACAGGGCAAGATTCTTGGCTTTCATTTCGGGTGTTACATTTGACGGCGGGCGAATTAATCTCGATGCTTCGATAATGGAATTCTTGAGCTTGGAAAGCAGAGTAAATAAGATGCCGATTACTGGCGCAGAGACGTTGGGAGAGATGGCGGATATTCTTGTAACAAAATATTTCCAGGATGGGATCCTTGGAGAACAGCACAGACAGGTTGTTATTTTGCCGCTTGCACGTTTGGATAGTTCCGACTCCCGGAAATTGGCACAGCAGATTGCCGAAAGAACAGGCAAAGCCGAGGTTATTATTAAGGTAGGTAGCGAGTATTTCAAGGTCGACAGTGACGCACCCATTACTAAAGCCGACATGAAGGCCAAGTTCGTGAATAATGAGGAATTCGTATTGTTATTCGATCGCGAGGGTTTGACAGGGTATAACCTCGATTTCGGCAAAAAAGACAGGAACGGTTTTAAGCTAAATCCTTTATACATTACCGTGACCGACAACCGTTCTTCGTTGTCCGATGTTAAACAAGCAGTCGGCAGGAACCGTGGCAGCTTTGATGAAATGATAGCTTACATCGGGTCCGAAACGGCAAGGGATGCTATCCTTGAGAGATTTACCGCGAGGGAAAGATTGGAAGACGCGTCTGCCGAGCATCAGACCTTAAGCAGCGCTGTGAGACAGAGCTTTGTCCGCGGATTGAACAGATTGGCAGAATTAGCCAATCCTGAGAAGCCTACAGAAGCAGAGGCGATCCGCAATATGCGCAAGGCGTTCGATACGGCTTCGGAATATGACAGCCAGATCATGGGCAGAAGCAGAAACAAGATTGAGGCTGCTTTAACCGGCACTATTTTGGGCAATATCGAATCATTCAAGAAAGCAACCGCTGATACAAGAGATTTGAATAATGATCAGAAACAGGAACTGACAAAAATCATCGCAAAAATGGATGCCGTAGAAGCTTCTATTAGAAAAGACGGTCTGTTACCGGATAAGGCCGAAAATAAAATATCCGGTTTGTATGCCGATAACGGCGGCTGGCTCAGCTATGATTTGACAAACATTGTGGCGTTGCTCAGGGACAGATATACGTCCAAGGATCTCGATCGTGAAATGGCAGCTCATTCGCGTAGTGACGAGACAACGGCAATTAGCGATGCGCTTGCTAAATCGGAAGCAACGACGACTGAAGCTTTGCAGAAAGATGTGCGCGAGACCTTGAAAGACCGCGGCTTTGAAGGAGAGCACGCCGACGCGGTCGCAGCGTCGACCATGGATATGATGCGAGAGGCAGGGTTGATAAAGACAACATGGACTGCTGAGGGAGCTCTGGCAGATGGTGAAGCTGATACTTTTGACTTTACTGCCGGGACGTATAAAGGTACGCAGCTTACGAGTGCGGCCAGAGAGTTTATTAGCGCATTAGCTGATAAGGATAACCAGGATAAGGCGCTGGCAGTTCTTTATACCGTTAATCCGTATTATGCTCGCTTACTATATAAAAATATTCAGGACAAGGATCCTCAATCAATCTCGAAATTCATGATGTTGTTGACTATGGCATATCACAAAGACGATAATAAGAAAGCATTCTGGGATATATATGCCTCGGCGTTTGGCACCCAAAATCCTGAAGGATGGAAGGCAAACGAGGATTTGGTCAAATTTGTCGAAGAGTTCAATGGGGATTTCGGTACATTCTTGACTAAATACGCCAGCAGAAGCATCGATATGTCGGCTATCACAGAATTCGAAATGGGCAATGAGCAGGTCCTGGAAAATAAGGAAAGCGTCGCCGCCTTGATGGATTATTATGGCAATGATCAAGAAGCAAATAATGAATATGGCATTATTGATGAGATTTCAAAAATCAGCAATACCTATGCCCACAGAGCGCTTTTGAACAAGATATCGAGATTAGTCGATGAGTCGGATAAAGAACTGGATACCATCGCGGCGACCGTAGAAACAGCATTCAACGGATCGGATGCCACTGTTAAACTGGCTTTGATCTTCACTCCTGATGTCACGGCAAATTTGACCGTTGAAAAGCAGCAGGCTTTAGCAGCGAAATATGAAGCATACTTGAAGAAGATTGGCCTGGATGTGAAGGTCGAGGCAGTCGCTGGCGATATCAATGCGTTGCTGGCAAAACCGGAGTATTATGATTATGAGAGTGGATATTATCACGATGCATTCTTGGATATTTCGAACAGGATCGCTTCCCGGATAGGCGTCATGGGTCTCATTATCACCGATATGCCGGTCTTCGGAAAGGAGAGCTCGGACTCGGAAGGATACACCACTGATCTCTTTGGAACGGGAGATATGCGGTTTGGCGGGGGCTTTGTCACAATCAATGCTTTAATGAAGAACAATGATGTGCCTCTCTTTGACCGTACGTATAAGGAAATCGTGCACGAAGTCGGCCATATGTTCGGTCTTGAGCATGACAGCACCTCTGTTATGAAACGGTCGCTTGGAACCAGAGAAAGCTCGGCCCTTGAACAGGCAGATGCGAAGCCGGAAGTATATTCCCAAACGCATATCAAACAGATCATCGCACGTAATGGACAATTTGTTAGAAAATATGCTGTGATGGAAGAAAATAAAAAGTATTTAGATGAGATCAAAACCCTGGGTGAAATGGATCTGGATACCCGTATTGCGGCCGTGTCTGACCAAATGAACGGTAATGGATATGAGATTGTTCAAGAAACGTCGGATTTTATCGCATTTGCCCGGGATATAAATTCAGCGAACCTGGTTATAGAAGCGCATGCGGATTTCCATCATGAATTTGGCGGAACTGCGTATTACGATAACGTTCTGAACGTATATAAAGCTTTGGATCTAGCGACGCAAATTGATAATGCCGTATTTGTGTTCACCAAACATGAAGAAGAGAGCATCGCATCCGGTAAAGCTGCCGCTGAAGCCCTCAAGGACAAGGTAGCCGCGGATGCTATATTCCTTGTGCTTGACGGCACTGAATCTAACGGTAACGTTGGGTTTGTGGTGAGCGGGATCAAAGATGCAGCTGGTTCCAAAGTATTGGTGGATCAGATCCGGGGCCTTATTGATGCGGAAGGCATTCCCGCAATTGAAACAGAGCTTAATCCGAGACACGCGGCCATGAGCTGGAATAATGCCCTAGGCTTCCATGCTGCAGGCGTAGAGAATGTCGCAAGGATCGGTATGTTCCTCTGGAATATGCATAGTGCTTCAGCTCAGATAACCGCTCCCTATACTCAATATAGCAAATTCGTAGATACGGTTGTAAACGGATTGATTCAGCAGCAGAAAGCACAAGATAGCGAATTGAATGCCCAGACAGCAGGCGGTATCGGATCAGATGGCGTTCGGGGCAATGCGATGCCCTCTGCAACTTCTTCAATTCCGACAGCCGTTGTTTCTGGAACAGGCAACGGCGGCAGCGGGTCAGCAATCAATCCGGATACCGATAATGACGATATCGAACATACTTCGACAAACAATTACGACGGCGGTATATTCAGTGGGTTGGATCAAATTAGACCATATTTCGGCCTGAGCCCGCCGCAGTCAGTTGCCAAACTCTTTCGCAAAATCCGCTCCATTCTCGTCGGTTGGACTCTCCTCAAGAACATCCGTAAGTTACTCTTCGGTGCAGTCGTCTTCCTCAAGCTCGTAGTCAAAAGAGTTGTCGATACCGCAACATCATCATACCAGGTCATTAAAAATAATACATTTGAATTGATCGCACGATTGGCGCGTGTCCGGATCAATGTTAAAGACCAGACCAGCCAGATCGTTGCTGATCATGAAGCTTTTCTTACCAAGCCTTCTCGCTCATCTACCGTGGCAGGTGGGGCGACGAGGGCTGGCAAATTACTGGCGGCAGTATATTCAGCCGCCGATCATATATTCGCATTTGGGTCTGGGCCGCTGGCGACACCCGTCCGGGCAGACGGTGGCGCATGGTCAACGGCCGTGTATTTACAAAATGGAGGTGTATCATGGTTAACTTCACTACTGGGCAGAGCATTACGCTCAATCATCTCGTTGTATTCGACAATGAAACAAAGATTTTCGCAGCTGGCCGCGAGCAATACGGCAGCAAACAGATCATCAGACTTTACCTCCTTAATGAGAGAACTGGCGAAGTATATACCCGCAATGGGCGCACCGAGACCTGGAACATCGTCTCAGAGGAATCCCATCGGCAGCACATTGTCGAGCATGTTCGCGACGCTCGCCGCCGTAATATCCCGGTCTACAGGATCAACGGGCAGTTCGACGCATAAAACAGAAGACATTTTGCCGTCCCAGAAAGATCATACCCTACCGTGGCAGGGAAGGTCGATTTCTTATGGGACGGCATTAATTATAGGGGCCAAGCCTCTTTCTACCTACCGTGGCAGGTTGGGATTTGAGAGCGAAGCCCCTCGAATTCAAGAGGCGAGCCCCGCAGCACAACAATCTATAAAGACCGACCTTCCGTGGCTGGTGGGAAATCTTGCAGATTGGCTGGTTGCTGTCGGGGCCGCCTTGATTAATACAGGATCGAGACCATCGCAGCTGAAGGACGGCTGGGCAGCCGTAGCGACGGCGGTGGTAGATATGATGGGGGCTGCGTACCAGGAGCTCCGACAAACCTCCAGGAGACTGACCCCTCTTGTGTACAAGGCCCTCATCAAAATCGGAGGTGTATTATGGTCAATATTACTACAGGTCAGGCAGTTGTTCTCAAGCACCTCGTTGTCTTCGACAACGAATCAAAGATCTTCGCAGCCGGGCGCGAAGATTATGGCACCAAGCACACCCTCAGGCTCTACCTCATCAATACCCACACCGGCGATGTTTACACGCGCAACGGTCGGGCTGAAGCTTGGCAGTCTGTGGCAGATGCTGAGCGCCAGAGTATCTCGGATACAGTCTATCATGCATACCGCGGCAGGCACATTCCGGTCTACCGGATCCGCGGCCAGTTCGACGCATAGTGCGGTCAATAGCACCGGATGGATGGCGCTGGTTGAGCACGCGAAAGCGCGGCTCGGCGCCTTGGTGGCTATGGTAATGAAAGTCATCAAGGTCGGCTCACGAGCCGTGTCCTTTATCGCGGCCCCGGTTAAAGCTGGTTTCAGAATTCTTGCTGAAGAGGCTAAACAGTATAGCCCTGTCAATTCTCGAGTGGCTGGTATCGCCATGGCTGACGGCGGCAGGAAGCATGCGGATAATTCGGCGCAGCTCGAACAGGAACTGGAACAGCGGATCATCGATCTGGTGACGAACAAATATGGGTTCACACCTACCTTGCCGCGCTATTTCTTCAAGAGTGATTTTGCGAAACGCTACATCAATGATCCCAGGATCTTAGAGCTCTTTGACCAGTTGCAAGAGCAAGGTGTTATCGATATGGATATAACGCTCCCGCTGTATGCCTATCAGGTGTATGCAGACCGTCAGATCGAGTATGAAAATCCTGTTGGGTCAAAAGGCCTTGTGGAAGATAGCCCGGCGCTTATCGTCAGGGAATTTTCCATGAAACTGACGCGATACTGGGGCAGGTCCTTTGATAAACGCAGTAAGATCAAGACGTATATCCTGAATACGTGTATTGCGCTTATCATGTATGATCCGCGCACAACGATCACGGCGTTGGCGCATTTGAACGGTTTCTCCGACGCAGAGGCCACGACTGAGAATATGATCCGGCAGCTTGAAGTCTTCGGCGTTGATCCGGGCGAAGTCAGGGTATTTGTTATCGGGACAAACCACGCGCGCGAGGATCTCAGGGAAAATATCCGAGTCGCGCTGGCCGAGACGCCGATGCGGGCCGCGGGCAATGTTATCGAAGATTATTCGGATGAATTCATGCAACGGTCCGAGTTCACGAATAAGGACGGGGAGAAGCATCTTGATGAGTATCGGAACATCATCTTTGACTCCAAGACCGGCACCTACAACGATATCGCGGAAAAAGTAAATGAGCAGGATTATAATGAGTTTGCGGCAAACAGAAGAAGACTTCATTTGATAAGCGAGTATCGCAAGTCAAGAGGCGACACGGCACTGCGGGCTATCACGCCTGATTATGATACCCGCGGCCTGCGGCCGAAGCAGATCGAGGGTGAGCGCGACGGCGGCAGCGTTAATATCCATGTTGTTTCTCTGGCGATAGCGGGCGTTGTGCTCGCGGGCCTTTTCTTCTTTGCTCCCGCGCTCCTGCCGGTTGTTTCTGCCGCTTTGTCTTCATGGGAGTTTGTGGCAATTGCCGGCAGCATTGCTGTGCTGTTTACGTTCGCTCGATACAGGACAGGCGATGTCACAGCGGGCGCCATAGCTAAAACAGCGGCATATATAGCAGGACTGACTGTCCTGTCGATCCTCTTTAGCGCTGGTATCGGAGCCTTTTTCGCTGATCCTGTCATCGGCAGGATCCTTACCTCCCTTCTGGCGGTCATCAACATCAGATGCGTGACGAGTATCATTGTTTCAGCCAGGGGTGGCTATACAGCGCTGAATATCAAGAAATTAAGCGAAGATGAGGCAAAAGAGCGCATTACAAGCATATATAAAGGTAAGCTCGCTGACAAGATCAATGGATTCGATGCCGCAACTGCGAGGACATATCTCAGGAAATTGTTATACCTCATTAGAACAATGCCGCAAACAGATGCCCGGCAACCGTCCGTTGGGCCGGTTACCAGAGCCGAACAGGTTCAGCAGGCCCTGCTTTCTCTGGAACTGACGAGAGAGATCCTTGATGCATGGCACGGAGCAATGGCTCTTATTAACACGGTTTCCGGCGAAGACGAAACGTTCCCGGCGCTCAAGCAGGCTGCCAGATATCTGCTCGTTCCGCCGTATTTCCTGGGGAAAATATTGATCCTGTTCTTTGCAGGCAGAAGCATCGCGAATGCCGATTATGTCAATAAAGTGAATGCGGGCGGGATCAAAGTGGAGGATCCCGAGTATTACCATGAATTGATCATGGCGGAGTTGGAAGCGGATACGGGCGATTCCTTCATCGCGCTGCAAAAAAGATGGCTGGAGCTGAAAGAAAAATGGTTCGGTGCGAGCCTCAACCATCCGAATTCGACAGGCGTTGCTGAATTCCTCAAAAGCAGAGGTTTCCTGACGATCGTGTCAGTGGCAATAAGCGCCCCGATTATCGGTTTGTTAGGAATCACCGGCGGTTGGGCTTTCATTGCCGGCATTGCAATACTGACCTATGTGCTTTCCGGCAAAGAGAGCATACTGAAGATACACGCGGCATACCAGGATTCTTACAAAGCGGCAAAATACGGCCTGGATACGTTGGATGCGCGCCAACTGCGCATGATGGAGTCGGCCATGCGGCAGAATTCCAAAGATACGGCTGCGTTGTATTCATTACGTCAAGGCAGAAAAGAAGCATATGAAGCAGGCGCGCTCTATAGCCGGAACCCGTATGAGTGGTTCTTATTAAGGCAAGAGTATCAAATTCCGTTCAATTCCAGGGCATGGTTTACCGGTTGGCTTAAATTCCTGCCGCTGGGCATCGCGGTATATCTGATCAACCCGATCGTGCCGTTCAAGACAATTGCAAAATCGACCAAAAACAGCAGGCACGAGCAGTTCGGCGCGGAATTATTCAATCTGCGTATTGCGTTCTACTCAAGCGGTTTGAGCCTGTCCTTAATAAAGTATGAAATAGAGCTCGCCCAGACGATCGGTGAACAGTTAGGCGGCGCCTTTGAAATGCTGATCGGGCCGTGGGAAGGCGGGGAAAACTTCCGGTATCCGCTCCTCAACATCGGCCATGATCTGCTGGATCCGGTTGACCAGAAGATATACACCTCCGTAGATGCGGAAAATGACAAGTTTATGGCTATCATCAAAGATGAGCATTTATACGGCACGCCGGAACAGTATCAGATCAGGCAGTCATCGCTGAGCAACGGGACCCTGGAGAGCGTTACGGTGATCGACCTGGCGAATGCATCGATCAACAAAACGACGAACGTTTCCGGCGCGCTCACCACACAGATATTTAACGGGACATGTAATACGGTCAGGTTTAATGACTCGCAAGCCTCGAATAATGCCGCGAATATCTCCATAATATATTCGCTTTCAGAAAACCCGAATAAGTTGACCGAGATCCAATTGAACGGCAGCAACTTTACTCTGGTGCAGACAACTGCGTCAGCGGCCGCTGGCACGCCTATCCCGGCGAGCAACCGTTCAGCGGGCTTAAGCGCGTTTGAAGAGGCCGACCGCATCGCACAGCAAATGGCCCAGGATAGAAATGCAAGCGCCGCGGCGGCAGGGACAACCGTTCAGGAAAATACGTCAGCGGTTTCAACAGCCGACAACATCATAATACAGCAGTTATTTAACGAATCAGCGATCAGCAGGGCGCCTCCGGCTTACGCCAATCAGACCCTTGCCAATGCGACCGGATATCAGGCCACAACAGCCAATGCTACGCGCGCGGTTTCCCTGCCTGCAGGCATGCTGATCATGGGCAACGTCCAGGTCGTCGATAATTCCACGAAATTCCCGGCGCTGATCAATCCCAACCGCGTGATCAACGCAAGCGCTTCAGGTGATTTGAGAGAAGTCATCTATAAGAACCATGCGCAGGCTGCGCGCACGCAGGATCTTGTTTTCTATATCCCCTCCGATATTTTACAGGCAAACAACATAACTCCGCGTCAAAACAAAGAATGGACATTCCTCGCGTTCGGTCCCGGCCAGGATGACGTAAATATCATGACCGAAAAAAATCAGCATTATTACATCAACCAGGCAGATCTGGACGTTATGGCGCAGTATATCGCGGCACAACCTGAACCCGCGCCAGCGCCTGCGGTTTCAGAGCCGGTAGATACGACCGGCGCCCTGTATCATTTCGGCTCGCTTGCGTATTCGCTCGATAATGTGACGGTCAAGGCATCTGCCGACTTCGCAAGCACCAGCGGCAATTACAATATCGAGATAGATTACTCAAAGATGACGAATCTGACCGAAGAGCAAGAGGCGAACCTGACGTTTGTCGCTGTTGTGCACCCGGTTGAGAACGGCATGAACGGCAAGGCGTTCCTGGCGGTTGAGTCAGAGTCAGCCCCGTATCCCGGAAGAACGGTCATCCCGGTATCGAATGTGCCCGCAGGGCTGTATGAGAACACCATCTACGCCTTTAACACTGACCCGCGCACGAGCGGCATCGATATGGATGATCTGACCGTCAGCAGGCTGAATACGACGTTTTACAAAGAAGTCGTTATCAATGATGATCTGCCGGCAACGCCGTATATCATCGTATCCGCGGATGACATGCCCGGCCAGGCGCTGAACCGGACTTCAGCCGGGAACGCGCAGTTTAACTTCTTCTCAGAGGACGAAGCTGCCAGATACTACATTATATATAAGGATATAACGCCGGGCTTTGAAGATGAGGGCCTGCGTGATCCGGGAGCATACAATACGAGGTCGGGTTCTTACTTCGAGATGGACCTGGAAGCCGGCCATGATTACGAGTTCACCGTCATTGCCGAAGCCGAATCAGGGCTCCAGAGCATGCCGAGCGAGCCTCTGACGGTCCATGTCAAGCAAGCCGATGCGATCAGGGATACTGTTAGAATGGAAGGGTATAGTGAAAACGGCAACGCGGTCATCAAAGTCAGCAATACACTGTGGGAAAATGCGCCAAAGAAAAATGGCCGCGCACGCGCATACTCCGGTGACTACCCGACATACCTGAAAGTAGACGTTGAGGATATAGAGCGCAATATCACCTATGATACGACGCTCATTAAAGTCAACTATGATTCGAACACGATCCAGAATTACTATGATCCGATACAGAAGACGTTTGTGGAGACCAACCCGGTGTTTGTCAGGAATCTCAAGGATGGCAGATACAATATAACCATGACGTTCCTTGACTCAAATCCGCAAGACACATATCTACAGAAAGCGCCTGGCCCGTCCACGACGATAACCTTGAATGTGAGCCGCGATACAGCCCTTAAGGAATTCAACTGGGATCCGGTCGAGTTCAATAGGGAAATAGCCAGATTCTATGATCCGGCAACTTCAGGTGAGTTCAAATTAGGCCTGCTCGATGCAACCGGCGTGGACCATTACGAGGTCGAGATCAATCCCGATCCGGCTCTGGGCGCGCTTGAGAACATGGCTCCATCGGATGTCCCGGTCAGGTTCAATCTTACCCCGAACGAAGCGCAGATGTTCTCCGTTGTCGTGGATAAAGATAATTTGACCAGGGTGAACAGGCCGTTTACCGACAATCTGGGCGTTCACGACCGGTATTACTGGGAAGGCACGTATTCCATCCGCGTCAGGGCTGTGCTCGAGGATGAAACCGGCACATATAAGAGCCCGTATGCGTATGCGGTCAAGCATATCGCCATTCCCGACGAGCTGCTTTCCAACGATGTTGACGGCCTGAAACAGAACGATAAGGACCCGTCCACATTCCTTATCGAAAGCAAGTTTCAGGACGACCGTGGCAATAACTACATCATCCAACGGCAATTTGCGACCACGGGCGAGGATATATACCTCAAGCAGGAAAGCGCCAATATCGTCGTTTCCAGCTCGAACTGGCTGCCGCTGAACCTGCATTATGATTCCGAAGGCAGGCTTGTGGGCAATATCACCAGCGTCCCTGCGCAGGAATTCCTGAGCACGCTCACTGGCACCGGCCAATACCAGCAGACGCTGCGTTCCCTTATCGCCGGCCACCCTGATTCAATGCTGACCGGATATTGGGATATGCCTAACAAAACGTATTCATTCTTCGTCAACGATGAGCCGCGCGTCCTTGTGGTGACCGATGTGTATGCCCAGAGTATTATTAATAAGATAGATAACTCTTATGATACGTATTCGAGCGAAACGGATGCCGTGATCTTCCATAGGTCGCTTGAACAGAATTTGGCCACCACGATCAACGGCCCCATTGAGCAATTCATGGCCGGCCAGGGAGTCGAATTTACCGGAAGAGACGATGATCCCCGAGGGGAATTGGACATGCTGCTCGTCCAGCTCCAGGATGAAGGGCTCAACGAGCTGGCGCTTTACCGGAACGAATTGTATGGGGATTCTGCGCAGGGCCAGGAATTGAAGCAGATCAGTTATACGCTCTATGACCCGAGAAGCATGAAGCCGCGTATTGTCCTTGTCCAGCAGAGTGTGTGGCTTGTGTATCTGCCCAATACATTCGGCATTCCTCAGACCCAGATCGCCCAGGATTACTTTACCGGCCTTCCGGTCTATTCTTCGGATGTGCCGGCCGTCAGCCTTGTCGATCACAGGCTCAGCATCGAAGGCGTGACTGATAACTATCAGATCCGCGGCGTTGATTATTCGCCTGTTCCGCGGGGCGAGGGGCTGGCTGACCTGGTGCTGAACGGCACGCCTGAGCAGGAAAAAGATCTGCAGATGATCAGCGCCCAGGGCGCGAATACGATCAGGGTATACTCTTTGCCGACATGGAAGTTCCTTGACCTGTGCGCGAAATACGATATCAGGGTCATTCCCGTGATCCCGTATTTTGATTCGCGCAACAACAGAGGCCCGGACCTGTTGAGCGAGACATACATCGATTATATCGAGCTTTATAAGAACCACCCGGCGATCCTCTACTATGAGGTGGGCAACGAATATAACTATCATCCGGAGCTCTTTGACGGAGATGTGAAAAACTGGTATCGCATGGCAAATGCCGCAACCCTTATTATCAACGGCATTGACAAGAATCACCCGGTTGCCGTATCCAACGGCGGCGTGCCGAGCGCGGACGCGATCATGCTTACTCCCGCGGTGAAATTGTGGGGCTTGAACGTCTACCGGTATGACCGGCCGGGCGAGGTCATCGATGAGTTTAACGAGGCATATCCTGATCTGACGTGCGTCATTGATGAAACCAACGCAGACTCGTATGACGCGACGATCGGCGCGGAGAACCAGCTGGCGCAGGCAGACGTTGTGGAAAAGATGTGGCTGGATATTAAGCCCAGGATGGAAAGCGGTAAAACGCTCGGCATTATATTCTTCGAAGACAAAGACGAATGGCATAAGGCGAAAGAGGCGGATATCCATAATATAGAAGGATGGACTGTTTCGCAGTTCAATTCAAAGGACGGCATTGCTATAGACGGCGTCGGCAACGAAGAATGGTTCGGCCTGCGAAAGGTCGACGGCACTCCGAAAGAGGCCTATTACCGTCTGCAGGGTTACTGGGTGAATGAAGCGCGCACTCCGATCGCTTCGAATTATATCGTCGGCGGCGCAAGCATAGACCGGGCCATCACGCTTAAGACCAGGTTTGTCCGGACAGAGACAACGCGCATATTCCCGTTCAAACAGCAGGACCAGCCGCAATTCCTGCCCACGCCGTTCAAGGTCAGCGATCTTCGGCAGGGCGTTTCGGATTACAATGTGATCGACATCAGGTATCCGGATTATTTCCCGCAGGCGCATGACGCAAACTGGACAACCCCGGCTTCCCTGCCGAGCCTTACCAGGAACGACATCCTCAGCAAAGACGGCACCCTGACAGGATATATCTATTTGGATCCGAAGGAAGCTTTAGGCAGGACATGGCTGCAGGCAAATCCCGATAAATCCGAGATATATCTCGTGCTTAAATTCCAGGCCGGCAACGCGTATCAGTCGGAAAGAGCCTTATTTGCCGCGCGGGGTTACAACGAGACCGCATATACGGTCATCAAAACGATCGATACGGACACGAAACTTCAGCCGCTGACCGGCATCGGTATGCAAAACAACGAACCGTGGATATTCGAAAAAGGCAATGAGAATTATAATAATATAGTGAACGTGACCGCCCAGATATCCCACAAAGATGTAAAGGATCTGGTCGGAACGGATATCCCGCTTTTGAAAAACACCATCACGATCAAGGACGAGACATTTGTCGAATACGTTGTTCCCGGCGATTCAGTCGGCAGGGCAATTGTCATCGACCGCGGCATGACGCTGTTCGTGACCAAGAGCTTTATCGACAATTCAGGCATTCCGTATGAAGGCTACTTTATCGACAAAGCGACCGGCAAGGTGCTGCTTGAAATACGCAACACCGATGACGGAGACGCCGAATACGGCTTAGGCCCGGATACGGACGTTCTCTACTATCGCGTCCGTTACCGGAATCCCAACACCGGCGAAGTGTGGTATCGGTGGCATTATCCTGTTCATCGCTGGGGCGGCTGGGCGTATGAAGATAGAGGCCATTTTGAGGCATTGGCCGCTCCGGAGCCGTTCAAAAACGCGCAGGGCGATATCGAATATGCGACCCGGCGCTGGGTTCCCGAGACACGGATCAAAGTGGAACAATGGGATCCGTACCGCGATCAGCCGCTGGTTACCAGCGAATTCGATTTCATTGACGGTAAAGAAGTGCCTGCTGCGGATTCGAGTGTGATTGGCACTATCCTGGCGAAGAACCTGTTCAGCCAGGATATCCAGGATGCGTACTACAAGGAGTTTGGCCGTGACCTGAACGCGGATATGTACGCATACGGCATTACGCCTGAGACCATGCTGTATATCGTCGAAAGGACGCCGGAGATTCTGTCCGGAAGTTTGACAGGCGGCATCAACGCAACCGGGGAGAAGGGTAAGCCCTCATATTTTGTCACCCTGCCCAGTGATCCTTTGGGGAGAGAGCTTTATAAGAAATCTCCGGTGAGCGATACAGAGTACACGGACGTGTTGTATATCTGGTGGATCAACAACGGCGCTCCGCTCGGCGTCGTTGGCGATGTCATGGCTGACGATGTTCTTACACAGAGAGCAATATTCGACGGGATCGATAATGAGACGTTTGGCTTCCCGCTCCTTCGGTACAAGCTGTTGAACCAGAACTTTGAAACATATGAATTCCAGCTCTTAGACGGCACGCGGTTCGCGCGCGTCGAAGAACAAAAAGTCTTTGAGGGTTTTCGAGTGCTGTTCGGGGACGATATTTATACTACCACGACTTTCTTTGATACCAACTCGTCGTTGAACCAGCCGACCTATGCCATCAACGGGGAGGGTAAGGTTATATGGAGGCAAACGGATCTGCAATTCGACAGCGAGAACAATAAAGTCGTTCAGGTCGCCCAGGTTAGCAAAAGAGGGCTGTGGAGCAGGGAGAGCGATCAGGTTGAGACTGTTTATACCGCGACCGATCAGTACGGCAAGCCGGCAGCATTCGGAAACCTGCAAATCACAGACCTTGGCATGAGCAAGTTCGTTCTTATCGTGATCCTGGGCATTATACCATTGATCTTGTTTGGGATCGGAAAGGCATTGCCGGTAAAAACGGTCATTAACTTTGTCAGAAGATTATTAGGCAAGGACGCGACCGATAAAGTAAGACCGAGAAAAGAATTGTATACTCGAGAGACCGTGGAAGAGGCCATGAAACGTTTCCAGGAGAACGTCCTGCGTGCAGAAGAAGTGCGGGTTACATTTGAAGGCAAAGAGATTCCTGTTGCCTATTTCGCTCCGAACGACACCAACATCGCCGGAGATTTTATCGACAACCTTAAGACTATATATTTCTTCGCGTATGCGCAAAAGACAGCAAATCATTTGAGTGACAAAGAAATGCAGAATATCGAAGCATATATACTGGATACTTTTATTTATCTCGCATGCATACAGTGTCAGGGCGGCACACAACAGATTAAGCAATCTGATATACGTTATATCGATCATATGGGCGAAGGAGACCCTGCAATCGTTGACAAAGTCCGTCTTTATTTCTTCTACTGGAGCGGCAAAGCGCGGGAAGCGCTGGCGAATGATGATATTGAGTCATTCAGAAAGATCCTCGATCAGATAGGCATGTTGAGCGGCACATTTAAACTTGGGACTAAAGAGGAATATGATAAATCCTTCGCAAAGTTAGAATTCCGGCTATGGCTGAACGATAATGCGGCACTCCGTCAGACGATCATTGATAGCGGGACTTTCTATGCATTTCTCCGCGCGAATGGTTTTGAATATCCTGAATTAGCGCTTCTACAGAGGGATTACCGCAAAGACGTTAATGTTTTTGAGAAAGAGAAGAAGGAAAAGAAAAATACACTTCGATCGATTCGATCCAGCAAATGGACTATTTACAAACATATCGCTCAAAGAGTTACCGGTATTGGCATGAGAACCGTTCACCCGTTTCTGCATAATTATCTAATCTATTATCTGCGTTTTGTTCCTGTTCTTCTTGGATTCAATTTCCTCTTTAGCAACGGCGGTATCATTTCTGGTATTGCGGCGGCATCAACATTGCTGGGATTGCCTTATTTCGTCATTATAGCGGCAATAGGCGTAGTTCTGATTATTGCTTCTGCCGTGGAATCATGGCAGTTAAGTAAAAATTCTTACTTCAAGCCGTCGTCTCTGCGGATAGGCCTTGGTTTGGCGCTTCTGGCGCTCAATGCCACGCTTGCATTCATGCCCTGCCTTGATATCGGCGCTCAGTTATTCAAACTGACCTTGTTGATTATCGGCGTATTTGAAACCTACAGCTTGTTACTGACAAAGCATTCATTTATTGGAGTGGCCGTTTATCAATTCACAAGAGAGGTTGCCGCTCACTGCCGCAACAGGACAATAGTCCTTCTCATCATTGCAGAGATCATTTTCCTCATCGTTGCCCCTGGTTTCAGCTTATACACCTATTCATGGTTCTTAAGCGTGTTCGGCGCGCAGAATATAGTTTCTCTGGTAATCGGTTATAACTTCCTGTTGCTGACCTTCGGCGCAACATATTACGCTATCTGGATAGTTATTGTTTACTTGTCTCACCAGATCAAATCAACTAACGGGCCTCAGCTGGAAGATGTTCTGCTTATGGATAAAGAAGAAGGTAAATTGAGTTTGCAGGAAAAGATTAATAGATTAAGAGATAGAAAGCTGCTTACCGATAAAAAGATGAATGCCAGTTACGTTGGGCCTTATATATTTCCAGGCAAGGATTCCAGGAATGCGGTCAAGACAGTTAAATTCTTCATGAAAGAACATAAAAAAGAATTTAAGACTATTCTGGAAGGTATAGGCATAAGGATCTTTGGCAGGCAGTATACGCGATCTGACAAAAAAAATATAGTCAGGCTGCTGACGATCTGGTTAGATAAACTCTATGAATTAGAGCAAGAGAAGAATGTGCCGTTTATGTTGAAAGAACAACTTACTGATCGATCATGCGGCGAATTAAGCATCATAGGCGAAAATGAGGAGTATGACCATAAATTGCTCCAATTGTATGATGAATTTATGCAAGCAGAAGATCGTGGCCAGGAATATGACGCGATTGGTGACGAGGATAAGAAGCAGGCGGTTATTGAGCGGCTTCTGGTAGCATATTTACTGCGCTGGTCAAATACTAGTATTAACAAAACCAATGGTTCTACCAATACCGGCATTTATTTGGTCAATTTGATCAAACGCATCGCAGAACTGGGATTGGGCGAGCATCTTATTGTCACGGTCACCGACAACCAATACGATGCGCAGTTAGATGCCACGAGACACCCCGAAGCATTGCTCAAGAAATGGAGAGAAGAACCTAATAAACAAAAATATATCGCATTTGCCAAGCTGGTCAATAAAATATCAGGCGGCAATGTTAAGTTTTACTTTACGTATCAATGGGATACATATCAGTCCAAAGCAAACACGATGTTGGGCGTTGATATGATCACTGAAGAATTGGTAAGTCTGACGGAAACGCATATGCATATTCTCGACCGCCAATCAGAATTTCTCGATATAGATCTCCGTATCGAGGATTTTCTGCGCAGTATGGCCATACCTAATCTGGCAAACATTGATGCTTCCCGTACGACTACCAATACCATGGGTATCGGCATGATGTTAGGTTTTCTCATCGAATGGGCGCATACGCAGTCAAAAAGAGGGCTCCTTGTTAAGCTTTGCACCGGATGGGGTTCAACAGTTATCAACCTCTGGCTGGAGGCGGTTTTGGCCTACGGGAATAACTGTGATACGCTGCCATTCGAAGACCTCAAAGGCAATGGTGCAGGTGTTGTCCCGTTCGGCAGAACCCCTATGGAGCAATCAGAGGATACAGCCCACCTCTATCAGCAAGTGCATAATATGATCTCATTGTTCCGCTATCGACTACAGATGATCATTCCGGATGCCAGGGCATTCGTGGAAGAGGATAAAGATTTTGTCGGCTATATTGATAAAAAATTATATTTGCCGCAGAAAGTAAAAGATACGCTGAAGGAATCATATGCGCTGAATAAAGAGGTAAAATTCGTTATTGCAGCTGATCTGCTGGATTTCGCATGGTCCGGATTTTCGAACAAGCAACGGAAAAAGATCGAAGCACATGTAGAAAAAATGCTTACAGGCTCTATGAGGCCGGAAAAGGCTGTGGAGAAAGCACAACATGTCCTTATTGTGGTCGAATATGCTCTGACGAATTCCCTGGGCAGGAAACAGAGGGAGAGCTATTACAAATCGGCGGGCAAGTCCGCTCACTCGCGGTGGGGCGGCGGCCTGATCAAAATGCATTACTCTCCAATCCTGCAAATGATACATATATTCGGACAGGATGCGTTACTTGAACGGATAGCCACCCTTAACGATAACACCTTCTATTATCTTGTGGCTTTCGCGTTGCTTAACAACATGCTGTTGATCCTAGGCACTATTTTCAATTTTGTTCCTTTTACCGGCCTTGCGTTGTTACTGGCAGGCATGGCCGCGGTCTTTACCGAGGTCTTGCTGGGTAATGCAATAGCGGCGCATATTCGCGCACGCGGCCTTGGCCAGGGTCTCTATTCTTTCTTTAGATACCTGCCGCAGACATTCCAGACATTTGCTCCCAACGTAATTGTGAATTTTACCGGAGTCGTTTTGAAAGGCCTGCGCGGCATGACCAACGTGTTTGACGCATCGGGTTCGGGTGATAATTATGATATCTCCAACTGGTGGACGATCATGAAACATAAGGCGTTTAAGCAAGCCTACTTCCCGCACATGCTGCGCAATATCTTTATACTGGGTATTATCGGCGACGCCATTGCGATTATAGCATTCGGCCTTGGCTTGGACTTAGGGAATCTTATTATGTTGATTCTGCCGTTATGGTTCATCAGCAGCATTAGCATAGGTATCTTTATTTCCGGTAACCTTCCGGGGGAGAACTCTAAATTAGGGTATTACGCGGGCTGGGTCCTCGGTATGGCGTGTTCTGTTATTGGAATAGCAGCTTTGAAATTATGGCTTGTTGGTGCGGCTGTCTGGGTCTTGCTGCCGCTTGCTGTGCTGATGTTCGTAATACCTTTTGTACAATCATACCTGTTCCATCTGCAGACCGAGCGGGGCTTTGAGGAATATATCAGCTATAAGGAATTCGAACAAAGATTAAAACTCGAAGATACCCTTGCCAAAGAGGAGAACAAAGCTGAAAGAGATGAAGAAAAAGTCGAAGACCTGAAAAAGGATATCAAAGGATTAACAGAAAAATTCTCTAAGAGAAATCCGGACGATCTGGCGGCATGGCGCAGGGATTTTGAAGCAGAAGATGCAGAAAGCTTTAAAGCGCTTATCGCGACCGTAAAATCAAGACAAAATGATATAGAACTGCTTTATCCTGACAAGCGGACAAGTTTAGAGCCTGGCTCCCTGTCCACGCTCGAAAAGAAGACCCCCGTCTGGAAAAACAAATGGACCCGTTTCAGCAGCATCTGGGTAAGGGTATTTGTGACCGCTACGAACTTCCTGGCATGGCTGCTTTTAGCTCCGATTCCCGATACTATTACCATTACTACGTTGCCATCTATGTTCGTTGTCATCCCATTTATATCAACAATCCTGCCGGTTGCGGTCGTTGCGATTACGGCAATACTCGTTATTATGACCGTTGGTCGCGCATTTGGTATCAGGTATCGCAACCGACTCGCCAAGGGTTATTTAGGTTTTATGTCAAAGAAACCGCTACAGACAATGAAGCCCAATGATATGTCCCAAATGGTGGAATTCATCATTGCATATTTTAGTCAAGAGTACCGCTTTGCGGATACAGCATTGCGCAATATTAAAGCGAGCAATGAAACTGTTCAATCACAGAAACCCGAAGAATCATTGCAGAATCGCAAAGACGGCGGGTTGATCAAAGAGATCAAGATAGCTTTATTTATTCGAAAACTTAGCAGCAAGAGGCTGGAAACGCGAAAGAAGGCGGCTTGGAAATTAGGCGAGATTGGAGACGCACGTTCAGTAGCGCCTTTGATTGATACTCTTCGGGATCCTGATTCTTATGTCCGTAGGAACGTTGCCAAAGCATTAGGCGAGATTGGAGACAAACGTGCCGTAGAGCCATTGATTCGAGCGCTCAAAGACTCAAACGCGGATGTTCGCGGTAACGCTGCCCAAGCATTAGGCGAGGTGGGCGATGGATGCGCCGTAGAACCATTGATTATAGTTCTGGGAGATACTAGTAGGCATGTCCGCTGTCAGGTAGCCGAGGCATTAGGCAAGCTTTGCGACGCGCGCGCTATAGATTATTTACTTGCTCAATATAATAGGGAAACGAGTTATAAAATACAAAATACTATGCTGGAAGCTTTAGGAAGAATCGGTGGATCTGAAATAACCAAATTTCTTATGAAATTGTTCGACACTAGTTTCCATGGTGAGAAGATAGATGAGGAGTTGTTATGTGGCATAGTCAGAGGGCTAGAAGCCATCGGTGGACAGGAAGTTTTGGAATTTCTAAGAGACTGGGACGGAAGGATTCATCCCTATACGCACTCCTATGAAGAAGAATGTCATGATTACGACGGCGTCTCCTATGAAAGAACATACACGGATTATTATTATTACTCATTACAGGCTGCTGTGCGGAAAGCTATAAAGAATTTAGAAAGCCAACCGCGGGAAAATCGTAAAGACGGCGGCAAGGATGCTGATATTGACGCGATTGCCGGACTTCTCGCCGCAGGCGCGATCGATGCAGCGATGGAGGCATTAAAAGGACAGTTGCATGGCCGGGAACAGGCGGCATTACAGGGCGCGTTGGGAGACTTATTTGCCGCTGCTTCAGGCAAGGACTGGCAGGCAAATCTGCTCGCGTTAACGGATAGAATTATCGAGAATCCGCAGGATATCATTGATCAGCTCATGGCATCGGGCAAAGGCGCGCGTGCCCCTCCGGCGGGGATCATCGCTGTTGTCAAAGAAGAAATATATCAGGCTATCAGCAACGGTTACTTATATAACAATATAAATGCACTGTTGTTAAACGATAATGATTTTAGATTAATCAAGTTGTCCGGCGCGATCCGGAAGCTTGCCGCAACAGACTCCTCCAGGATAATCCTCGTTGAGAAAATAGGTTCCACAATCCGCGCAACATTATCGAACCATGATCTAGAAAATGTTGTGGAAAGATATCGCGCAGAATTCCCCGTTAAAACCATCACGCCTGCCAGAAAGATAATCACCATGACCGGCGGCACTGCGGTCGGTACCCTGTTAAAAGACGCGTTAGCCAAGGCCGGCCTGTTGGTCGGCGCCTTGATAACCATCATCGTAGGAAACTCGGACGACGGCGGTTATTCATTCGTCGTGGTGAAGAATGCCAATGTGGCCGGGTATGGGATCCTGCCGCCTCCGGGCGATCAGATGAATGCATTGGTCGGGTTTGCGGGCGAAGACAAACGCAGATATTTATTAAGCGACCAGGGAAGATTGAATAAGAACGACAGCAGTCTGGTTGAAGGCGTATTTGCGTTGATCGAAAAAACCGTGCTTGATGAGGGCGCGGTGTTAGACAACAGGGTGTTGCATATCGCGAATGACTTTGGCTTATTTGCTCTTGGGTTATTAATAGCAGTGAATAATCTGGACAAGAAGTCCGAAGAGCTCGCCAAGGACGCGTCGCTGAGCTTTGAGAAAAACAGGTTTGTGCCTATAGACGGCGCTAGCGTCAGGAACCTGATCTTATGGGGATTCCTGGAGAACGAGGGTTTCTTTAGCGATAACACGAAGCAGGATACCAATGCCGTCGCTGACCCGGAGGCCGAAAATGCATACGACGCTGCCACACAGAAAGCGATCAGCCTCCTGGGCGTCGTCAATACCCAGCAGTTAGCCGGAGTGAAGGTGTCGGTATCGAGCTTTACTCCGCACACTTTATATACGATACATAAGGGATGGCATGTGTTATTAAGGAAGGGCCCAGACACATATACGATCACTATTGATAAGAAAAACAATGGCTTCGTGGTAGCTGTGCCGTCAAGCAGAGGCGCGGAGATCTTAAGAAGCGAGTTCGTCAGGCCGAACGAGCGGATAAGCCTGCCCGATCATTTAGGAATAGACGTTAACCTGAATATACGCAATAACTCCGGGGCGCTGGAGATATTTGATGAGCAGGTGCGTTATGAATTAGTGGAAGACGCGCAAAAGCACAGCTATCTTACGAATGACAAAGAAACCATCCGTATCGCAGCTGACGGCACCGGAAGGAACGCGGTGAATGAGAATAAAACTGCGAAGGATCCGGTGATTACGTTAACTGACGGAACCGGAGTCTATTTCAGAAGCAGATTGATGAAGATGCAGACGAATATTACCGAAACACTGAACTATTCGGAGCTGCAGGATATTGACAGATTAGATCAGCGGATGTTCGCCGGCGAGATACCCGCTGAACGGTTATATTTAGAGGCCGGCAACGTGATCAATGAGATCGCTCAGGCCAAGGAAGGCGATTTGATCATTATCGGTCCCGGATCGTTCTTTACCTCGATATTGCCGCACTTTTTTGTCCGGGAACTGCCTTTTGCGCTGCGGACGGCAAAAGCGAATAATGCCAAGGCGCTGTTTGTGTTCGGCGCAAACTATGACAATGAGACCGTGAATGTCAAAGTGCAAACCATGGTCGAGAAGATCGAGGAAAAGGCCGGGATGCCATTCGAAAAAATGTTTACCCATGCGGTGATCGGCAGATCAGATATCCTGGATTTGTCATCTGAGAACGAAATATTGCAGGGCATTGCGCAGGGAGAGAAAGCCGCAGCGGGAAAGCCGGAAGAAGAGAAATTTATACATGCTGCGTATGCAGGCGTAATCCCTGCGATCATGAAGAATCTGGAACGCAGGATTTCGACCGGCAGCTATCACGGCTTAGATTTGATTGAGAAATACCTGAGAGATATTACTAAGAAAACCGGCGATTTGAAGCAGTTGTATGAAGGGGCAAGCACAGAGGAACGTGAGCAGTTAAAGATTAAATTAGCGACACTCGTAGCCATATCGTATTACGAGCGTCATCCGGAGTTGAGGACCGATGCGTCGCAGGCATCCGAAGCTGCGAAAAAGAGCATTGCGATGCTGGTATTGACAGCCGCTGACAGAGCCTATTTACAGGCGAAGCTCGGCAACGGCTTAGTTGAGATATCGGCGAATAGCTACATAATGGTGCCGAAGAGAAAACAAGGCGAATATACATTAAGGATCGGGTATGATTACGAAATACTCGCTGAATCGTTAAAAGATATCGCGCAAAAAGACGGCGGCGTGCTTTCCGGCAAAGAGCTCTTTAAACTCGAAGTAATGAATATTCTGGCAAAAGGCTATCAGTTGTTCGTCTGTGCGGATATGGATGGGTCCCTCACGCTGTCGAGAACCGTCTGCCTTGACAGCACGGCACAAGAGATCGCCGGTATCCTGAGAAACGGCAATAAATTCGCGATTATTTCCGGAGCCGAATATGAGCGGATCATCTGGCAGATCCTTGAGGTAATCGAAAGGGCGTTAGGGTCAGAAAGATACTTATTGAAGGATCTTTACATTCTGCCGGCGAACGGAGCCCAGTTGTATGCATTTAACCCCGACACCGACAACTACGAATTGATCTATAAATGTGTTATGGCCGATATCATTGGCGGGGATAACGTCCGCAAAATCAAGGATATTCTCGCGGATACCGTGGCTAAGTTCGGATTGACCGATGCGCAGATAAACGATTTCGACTCGGAACTTGTTTTGCGAGGGTCGAGTAAGCATGTTACGGAGGAAGAAAAGCTTGCTTTTGATCCTGACGGCGCCAGGAGAGAGATATGGGCATCGTATATTCGCAACAAGTGCAGCGAAGAGAATATCGTTGTGGATGTTATGATCGCAGGTTCCACGTCTATCGATATCGTGCCGTGCGGCTTGAATAAAGGATTCGGCATCAATAAGATAACAGAGTTTTCGGGCATTCCGCTGGAATCGATGGTTTTCTTGGGAGATTCCTTCGGCGAATATGGCAATGATGTTCCGGCAGCTCAACAGGTAACGGTGGCTGTCAATTTAGGGCCTCAGGGAAGAACGACAACTGCGTTTGAACACACCTTGATCAAATCTGAAAAGGCCGGGCCTGAAGGCGCTGAAGAATATCTGGCGGTCGTGGCAGATCTGCTCAGGGAAGCGGTAGCGTACAAGCAGGCGATTCCGTTGTACGCCCTGAATAATGAGATTTCCGGCGCCAGCGTGTCAGAGGAGACGTTGCAATATATAACATATTTGGGTTTCCATACGAATGCCAATATAGGCAAATGGGCACGGCGCGCTCTGGAGCAATTGGCGTCAAAAACCGCGACGTCTCTTTCACATGAACAGGCGCAAGAGATCGCGGCATTGTTTGCCAGGGCCGAAGTAAGGCAGGAGCAGCGCTTGATCAGGCAGACCATCAAGACCGATGCCGCGTTCCTGCAATCCGCGGCAGAAAATCTTTTCGGCAGGACGATTTCTGTCAGCGATGTGAGCAAAATCCAGATCACGCTCCTGGGTAGAGGCAACGTCAAGCCAAGCTATAAAGTGACCCTTGAATTGAAAGATAATACCGGCTTAACGTTTGTCGTTTCGGCTTTCGCAGTCAATCCATATGCGCATGGTAATAATTTTGACGGCGACCTGTATTTCAGCACCGGCGCGACTGAATATGCGCTTTACAATATGCTGGGGCGCTGGAAATTCGCATCAGATTATGCCGCCGATTTCATCGTCCGTTACGGCGCGCATACGACCATCGATCTGCAGGATGAATCTGCGGTGTCAGTCAAACAGGACAGGAAACAATCGTACGGGTCAAAGGTAGTTTTGGTAGCCAGGGAATTTGAACTGGGCAAGGATCTGGCAACGCGGCTGGCGCGCAATATTTCTGTCGAACGAAAAACAGCTTATCTTGAATCTGCAGCCCGGGCGGTTATCGGTCTCTGGCAGTCAACGAACGAGAGATTTTCTCAAGTCGACAAAAGGTTTGCCGAGACCGCAGAAGAAGAGATGAAAAAATACGGAAAAACATACGTTGAATCTCCGCTTCATGTCTATCTGGGTATTCCGTACGAACCGCGCAAAGAAATCGGCATGATGATCGGCGATCCGAAACCGAAAAACTTCATCATTTTAGACAACGGCAAAGCGAAAATATTTGACCTTGATATATTGGAGGCAGGCGCATATGAAGAAGCGCTGAAGACTTTAGCGCTGTACAAGGAACTTAAGGGCGTCGCTATTCAGCCCCTTAAGTCCGGCAAGGACGGCGGGGTCAGTACATTACAAAAGATCGTTACCAGGACTTTGGGCGGCTGGAGAAGATTGCTGAAAGATGCGGCGGAATTTGTCTATGGCGCGGTCGTGTCTATCAGGATGACGATCAAGTATATCAAGACATACCCGATGTACGGCCATCTTGACGTAGAATCGATCATGGCGAGGATCATCAGCGGAGATCTTATGTTGAGCGGTGATTTGGTTGAGATCTTAGCAGGCGGACAGGTTATTGCGACGCTAGATCTTAATATTGCGAAGGAGTATCAGCTTCAATACCGCAGAGCTACTGCTCAGGACGGCGGCAATCATAAGCATGGGGAAGCTGTGATTGAAGGGGTAAACGAAGAAGCGAAGAAAAAAGCATTGCCTGAATCACAGGCTCCGCCCGCGGATATTGCCGTAGAATTCGATCTGACCAAGATCGAGGCCGGCTATTTCCGTCAATTGAACCGTCAATTTATTTTCAGCAAGAGCGGATCGGTCGCGCGCGCATTAGTTATCGGAGAGGATTTCACGCCTTCCGCGTATATGAGCAAAGAAGACCGCGAGAATCTGCTTGGAGCGGTCGAATATGCCGAGTTGATCCGGGATGCCGCAAATGCAGCGTACGCAAGAAATGTCCGTCTTGTCTTGAATCCTTTGAATGGCGGTATCGGCAAGGCTGTCGGACGGGTACGCTATCTTGAATCGATCTGGCAAAGGTTGACCGCAGAAAAGAGCAAATCCGGCACATTTAACGGCGATAAATCTCTTGGCGCTAAGGCCATGGATCTTTACTTTGAAGTTGAAGGGAATGGCAGAAAAGTTCTGGTTTCAGTTGCTGAGGCAAAACTTTTGAGAAGCCTTGAAGAAGCCAAAGCAGGGAAATTCAGTGAAATTGTAATTCAGGAATTAGTTTCCAGTGAGACAGCGAAATCGATCCATGAATTATTTGATATCGTGTGGCTTGGCGCGCGGCTCGATACCAGTCTGCCCCAAAAAACCTATCACCGGTATTTCAATGATTTAAGAAAAGACGGGGTTGTTGTTAGTTTGGCCGACCCTGTTGTAGAACACACCTTTCCGATCATCGATAAAGAGACCGGAGCATTCAGGCCGCGGTTTATCAGCGATGCGCAGGGCGTCAAAAAAGAGCAGACCGCGCCAGGCGGACACGGATTAAACGGTTTCTGGTCGGTAATGCGCGCCCTTGATCCTACATTTGATGTTGGGACTCGAGAAAAGCCGGTTATTTCTTCAATTTACAATGAGGACGGCATGAACAATATGCCGGATGAAGTTATTGCCGGCTGGATGGCGAGAAATGCCATCCCGATCGTCATGGTGACTACCACAAAGACCGGCCTGGATATGAAAGGCGGGCAGATCGGCATTCAGAGATTGCCAGATGGCAGGATTCAGAAATCCATCCTGGAATTGAAACAAGCGTCTAATAACGGGCAGGAAGATCTTTTCAAGAAAATCGGTTTGACTGAAGGCCAGGCAGATGGACAGTATTTTAATACCGGCATGATCTTGTTGAATTATGCTGTGTTGAGGCCGTTCCTGACAGAATTGGTCGGGCTGGTCGGCGAAGATGAATTTGAATCAATTATTGCGCCTGTCTTAATTAAGGAAGATACGAAAGATAAAAAATCGTATTCGTTAGGCGGATCAGCCGGCTCAGTGTTGTTGAATCTAGCGGCATATGTTGAGACGAGCAATGATCCCGGGGTCATCGAGCTGGCAAGGAAACACGGACTTGTAAATAAACAGGGCGATCCTTCCATATTATATATCGTCAATGCGGGCAAGGAATACCGCACCAAATTTTTCACTCCGATTAAAACATCGTTTGATTACTGGCTGCAATATCATTCGGATCTCTATCGCGTTAATACCCATGCCTGGCAGTTGGAGCAATTGGGTCAAAATATCCCTGTCGTGGATCTCAAGGATGATTGGTACAAGGAAGTGGTGAATGTGCTCAATGCGTTTGAAGGCGTCAGGGTTAAAGAATTGACCGAGCTGACGATCACCGGTATTGCTATCCTTAAGGGCTCTATCTTAAAAGGCAATGTGGACATTACCGGGTCTGCGGCAGACTCCACAAAAGACGGCGGCATTATTGTATTCGCCGAGCCGAACTTCCGCACAGGAAAGGACGGCTATACCTGGGGAGCCGAATGGAGAAAATCCAAGATACTTCAGTCATTAGGTATCATAGACGATTCCGGCAATGTGATTAAAAGGCAATTATTGGACAATCTGGGCCTCAACGAGCAAAAACTAGATCAAGAAAACGAAGTGATCTCGGAATTATGGGTCGCCTCTGACGACCAACAGTTCCGGACAAAAGTGGGCATGGGCAACGGCACAACAACTACTCTTGATGCGCTTCTCGCTGCGAAGGCTGAAGATATCCTCGGCAAAGAACATGTTGCCAGGTATGGGCCGTTTATGGCCACGATCATGAAGATTATTGACGCGAAAGACTCGCTGTCGGGGCAATTGCACGCAGCTGAATTCTTTACTTCACAGAAAGGCAAGCATATCCCGCCGAAGCCGGAGATGTGGATGTACTTTAGCGAAGGCGGGACGACATATTTCGGCTGGAAAGAGGATATGTCCGAAGCCAGGTTAAGGGAATTATACGCGCATTCCAGGGTTGATTTGAAAGAATACGATGCGAAAGGCGATGTTGTCAGAGTTATCAATGAGCTCGACACACGCGACGCGGCCAACGGATTTTATACGCTTCGCAGGGAAGATGGGTCTCTGTGGAAATACCTTCAGAGCAGAAACGGGGTAAATCTCATTACGGGGGACAAGGTTTATTCATATCCGAATACCACCTTGGAAATAACCCGGGAGCAGGGCGCCGCAGGCAAAGAGATATTATTACTGAGGAATCTATTCGAGCAGTATCTGAATCTTGTGAGCTTCACGCCTGATACGCACCTCATCGTCCGCGGCGGCATGGTGCACGCGATCAGAGGCGGCACCACGGTCATCGAATTCTCTATTGCGCCTTCCCGCGCGGATAAAGGCAGCTTAAAAGACGCCACGATCGCTTTCAGCGACAGTCTGGACGGCAAGCGGCCCAGGCCGAACAAGGAAGATATCGCCACGTCGATCGAGATATTCAACCAGGACCCGGAGAACTGGAAGCGGGCAACGGCAGAGAAGATGAACAGCAGGGTGTTGGATATCTACAGGGACGCCGAAGGCAATGCAGTCAGGCAGTTGTTCGGCAAAGAAACCCATGTGGAGGTATATGAAATAACGTTGAATACGGGCCTGCGTTTTATCAAACAAGACCACGGCTATCCGCTTTATATCCTTAAAGGATCGGTGGATGTCCGAGGCCCGCCGCCGGCCAGTGATCCGATCGCCTCCCTTTCAAGATCCCGGTCAGCTATCATCCCGGCTACTTTACAGGACTACAGCGTGGTCAACACGTCTGTTGCGCCTTCCGTTATACTCAAGTGGTACGCTCCGTTAGACAAAGATTCTCAAGAGATCATTGCCGCGCCGGCCCTGGTTCCTACCGTGGCGGGTAAATTGGGGTCGGCCGGCATGACTCTATTCGACGGTGGCATTAAGAGCCTGCAAGGATGGAGACGCGCGCCGGATGAAGAGGCTCTCGGAGTGGGAGCCCTCGTATCGATCAGGATGACCGTCCAGCACATTAAGACGTATCCCCGGTACAGTCATTTGAACGTGGATGAAATCATGCGCCGGCTCGCTCCGGGCGGTGATCTGCAGCTTCAAGGCAGGCTGGTGGGGATCCTGGATGACCAGGCCCGGATTATTGCGTCGCTGGATAGAGCTATTGCCCGTGAATACGGACTTTTATATCAAGAAGGAGAGGTAGTCAAGGATACTGAGAGCGGTCATGGAGACTTTATTGCGGCACTCGGGACATTCCTGAGGAACAGAGAGTATCCTTCATCCTTAAGCCCTCCGGTTATGCCGCGCAGACCGATACGGGTATTCGTCACAAATACCCAGATCGATAAGGAATATTATACGGAATCATCCGGATACAGAGAGATCCAAAGGCAGCTTGATTTTGACAGATTGCATCTGCTCAGCTTATTATGGCAGAGCGATAATGTGGTGGTTGTGTTTGGAGACCCGAAACTTCATAAAGAAGATAAATATAATTTTATCGACGCGGATACTCTTGATGCCCCTGCGTCCGTTCATAACGGCAAGCGTACGGATCAGGCTGAAGGATGGATATATCCGGCATATTTACGATTTATTGCTCGATCAGGCCCGGCCCAGTCTAAGATCCTCATGGTTTCCGCATATCCCCGGTCGCCCTATTTGAGGGTTTTCGGGGAGCATCTGCCTCTTTATGTCTCTGAGCCGGTAGCTTTGAAAAATGTTAAATTCCGGGAAGACCGTACCGCTGATTTCGCCGACAGGCATGTGACGGTCGAAGGCCATCCGAAGTGGGCCGGGCGGGCAATAAAGGCGGTTGTCAGCCGCGTAACCGGGTTTACATACGTTTTGCCGATCCAAATGATCCATCTTTCGTTTGAACCGGGGGTTGTATTTCAGAATGAAATTGTTAATCCGCTATATTCTTTGCGGGATCAATGGGTTATACATAATATCGCGGATATCACCGTTGCATTCGATGACGGGTATCACGATACGTCCGTGCGATGGAATTTTGAACAGACCCTTATGAGTCATAAGCCGGCGTTCCTGGTGACCTATGCCGACGCTGCTGACTCCGGTTCGCGGATCGTAACGCGGGATGGGGGGAAGGCGGAACCCCCCGGAGCCAATGCAGATGTCCAGATCTCTCCGTCGGAGGCTATTAATATTCTTTGTCGGCATGTTTCGAAAACCGTTCTCCCTTCTTTGGATTTTAAAGAGAGTTATAAGCTTTATAATCTGTTGTTGACCGCGCTTCTTGAAGACCGGAACATATTTTATGTCGCTGCCGGAAGAAGCGGCCATGCGGGAGCAATGTTTGCCATAATCTTGAACGCCATGCAATATTATTATCAGAAGAAAAGCCTGCAGAAATTGCATCCGGCGGTTTACAGAATCGACACGGAAGAAGGCTGTGCGCCTGTGCAGGCAGGAGACGTTGTTATCGGAATCACCGGGTCCGGAACGACCGCATCCGTTAATCGGTATTTGAGAAAAGCCAAGGAGTTGAGAGCTGAAATAGTTGCCATAACGGCGGCCCCGGAGGCGGATATATGGAAAATCGTCGAGCCGAGCGTATCAATCCTTATCAAAGGAGCGACAAAGGTCAAAAACGGGAATGTTGTTGATCTTGAAAGCGAGCGGTTTAATAAAGCCGCGCCGATGGGGACCAGCTTTGAGTTGTCCATGGGCCTGTATTTATTGAGTATGGTCGAATGTCTGATGTGCAAGGGAATGACGGAGGACAGGTTCAAAAGAACGATGCGCGCATATTTCAAAAAATTACTGACCAGCCTTAAAGACGACAGCTTCCAAGAGTGTTGTTCAAACGCGAAGATAATGCGTGCTACAACGCTTATCACAGGGGTGAAGAGCGGGCCTGATGGGAAGGTATATATTTCGGGTGACGGTCCAAGCCATAAGATAGCGCTTATGTTTATGACGCGGCTGCGCCATCTTGGTATTCCCGCCGAAGTGGGCGGATCGCGCCATGTGCAGACGGAGCTGCGCAGCAGCGACGTTGCGGTCATAATCGGAGCGTATACCAATGAAGACAGGTTCAGGGATGTGGTCGATACCGCTATGAGTGCGGGCGCGCATACGATCATCATCGCCGGAGAGCGCGATCCCGATCTTGAGCGTAAAGTCGACATCGCGTTTTTCCTGGGTGGAACGATGCGCCTGACGAGCGGCGAGGATTTTGCTCAGCTGTCGATGAAAGGCATCGGGCCGTTTCGGCCAAGCAAAATGCTCTTCTGGCCCGAAGCATTGTTTTTGGCCGAAGCCATCAACTCGCAGTTAGGCAAGGCGACGGGCCATGTCCAGGCGAGCCTGGAAGACGGCGGGACCCGGGATGATGTCGGGGCGGTTATGGTAATAAGAATCTGCACGAGCCGTTCCCGGCGCAATATCGAGCGCGCAGAAAATACTCTTCAAATGGATGGCGGCAATATCGCCGTGTTGAGGGAATACGGGAAGGCCCGGTTAGTGGCGTCGGATGACAGGCAGATGGTCTTTATTATGGATGACCACCACTGGGCATATCCGGCGTGGTGGGCGGCATCAAGAGCGTTCGGCGTGAAGGATATGACGCTCGTCCATGTCGATTATCATCACGACCTTTGGAGTACCATAAGCCGGCTCCCTGTCCCGCGTGACAATACGGAGGCCATTGAGCAGACGAACCGGGCCTTGCACGTTGGGAATTTCATCATGCCTGCGATCCAGCAGTCATTGGTTTCTGAGATGTACTGGAGCTCGACCTTCGGCATTACAGAAAATCCGGCATTGACGGATTTTGATAAGGGCCCCAATACATCTTTTAAAGGGATGCACATAGGGCTGCTTGGCCTTCCCGATCTATCGGATAGATCCGGCCAACTCATCCTTGATATCGACATGGACTTTTTTGCATGCTTCAAAAGGATCACCAACGATTCTGCCGTGCCGTCATCATTAAGCATCCTTGGAAAAGATGACGATATCACAGGCCTTCCCATCAGCGCGACGTATAATTCACGCAATGAACCAGTCACCATCTCATTCAGCAAAACTGGGCCGCGAAGTGCGGAAGCGGTCGAGAGAACAATACGCGAATCCATCCACAAAGCGGCAGATGTGCTGGCGGATAAAGGGTTGCGGCCCGCAGTAACTACACTGGCGTTATCCCCCGGCTACACTCCTGAGTATTTCCGTGACTTCATTCGCGATACATTGATCGACCAACTGGTGCAAAAAAATATCATCCCGCGGTTGCCGAAACCCGATATTAACGAGGAGAGCCGGGCGCGTGATGGCGGCAATAGGTACACGCCGGTCGTGGTTGCCGCTTTTTCAGCGGCCGGTGTTATTGCGGCCATGGCATTGTTGCCCGCGATCGTCGGCTCCCTGGTGACGAGCGCGGTCATATTTATGGGAATCGGCGTCGTAATCGCAAGCGCCATGGTTTATAGAAATAAGCTGGCAATTGTTAATTATTTTGCTTTCCGGAAGGCAAAGAACGAAATCGATGTTCCGGAACTGAAAATGCTTAAGAAGGCTTATACGGTTATGGTCAGCAAAAATGCAGAAGGTATGGAGAAATACGCGCCGCATAAATCGGGCTTGAAAGATATTATTGATGTTGATACGGGAAAAAGGAATGTAATAGTCAGGAATCTTTTATTGGCTGTAGTCTTTACTGCGCTTGCCTTTTTGTTGCCTGGGGTTTCGCCAATATTCGGTGGAATAATCGGTTTCTTATTTGTTTATCTGGCATTTGTTTCAATCGACTTCTTCTATAGCTTTGTACAGACCAATGTAGGGTTTGCGAATTTTGTTTATGATTACAAAAACGTACCAGAGTTTAGGCAAAAAGTCGAGCAGTATGTGGATGTGCTTGCAGTAACAGAGTATTACGAGGCTGAATGCCAGGCACAATCGCATATATTATTGGCAAGCTGGTTTGAGTTGGAATTTGGCATATATGCTCCCGTGCTCCAGGGCACATTGAGATTTGCCTTGGGAAGAGGCTTGATGGCGTTTGCTGCAATCATGATCGCGCAGCCATTGATAAGTCTATTTGTGCCGGCTGCAATTGGCTTGTTCCCGCTGACTTCTTTGGGTGGGTTGGCTGCGGTTCAGCACGCCTTGATCTCCTACGGTATTCCGAATAATCTTGCCGGCGTGGTCGCATATATGTTTACCCTGGCGACATTCCTGAGAGTAATGGTGATCACATGGGCTTTGAATTGGCTTAAAATATTCGATTTGAGAGACAAAATCATTGCAGAAGATTATGCCAAGACATCTGAGGTATACAGGAAAGCATCTAAGGAATTTCCGGGTATGGTTTTGACTTCAGAAGATCTTACTCTGATTGCAGATGGATATATTAAAAGCACGAGCTTTACAGAAGAAGAGCTAGAAGCGCTTCGGCTTTTGTCAGCCAGGGCGCCGCCAGAGGATCTTTACGCGCGTCTATTTGCACAGTTATTCTTCCCATTCATTTTTATTCCGAGAATATACTGGCCGTCGTTCTTTTTTATGTGGATCATCAACGGAGAAATCGGTTCTGTTGTTGCCGTCGGCCAGATTGCCGGAGCCAATATACCGTTTATCGGCAGGTTTATCCAGGGGATTATTCAAAGCCTGGAAGGCGAGAATGGCGCTATCAGCTGGGGCACGCATGCCCTTACCGCGTTAGGTTTAACCTCCCCATACACCGTCGCTCCCATCATTACCCCAAATACCCAGGACAATGAAGCGGGAATAAGCATCTTCCCCGCCGACTCAGAGAAATTACGGAAGTTGACCGGTAACGGTTCGGCTCAGAGCAACGCTGTCCCTTATACTGTCGCGTCGATCACCAGAGGCGGCACAATCGTTCAGAATACTACTACTGGTTTATACGCAAGCCATGGCGGAGATCCTCGCCTCATTAACTGGGGATTTACGTTTGACCAGGCGCTGTGGGAAATTATATTCGTTAATGCCGGGGATCAAGAAAGCGCGGATAGAATAGCCGCTTTTTATAATGGTGTGCGTGTGGACGCAAAAAACAAAAACCTCCCCTTTGGCGGTTATGCATCCGCGTATGACGTAACAACCGGCAATGTAGTTCAGGGAGAGTATAAGGCCGGTCCGAACGCATGGAAGGCACGAGCCGCATTAGAGACATATGAGAAATACAAGAATACAGATAAAGCCAGAAGCGACAGGGCTCTTGATGAAGCTAAAGCGTTAATTTATAGCGTTATTGCTACGCAATACGACAACGGCGCGATCCCGACAAATAAAGGCAGCACGTACGTCTCGACCGAAGAAAACGCGGATTGGCATCCGACGTTCCGGGATTACTATGCGATTACCGTCCGGGATCTCAATGCGCCTGATGCTCTCGTGAAAAAGGCCGACGATAAACTCACGCCCTATATTGCCTCTACGTATAACAAGGATACCGGAGTTTTCAATCGGGGCTCGTATATCACGACCAACATTGAAGGTAAAGTTGCCTCGGTCGAATTCGATACTAAATTTGCCAGCGATGTCCAGCCGATAATAATTATGGCTTATGGCAAAGATGACATTACCACGCTGCTCTCCGGATACAACGTAACCGCGAAACAGCTGCTTGATAATACAAGGGCAAGGGCAGAAGTCGTGGCTACCTATCAGCGGCCGGACGGAGAGAATGTAACCAGGGCCTTGATCGATTCCAATGATAATAAAGATATGGGTTGGTTGGAATGGACCGGCTGGCTTGCTCTTGGATACGAAGTAATCGGGGAGAGCCAGACGGCAGATTATTATTTGAGCAATCTTAAGGCCATGTCGTATAAAGGAACACTGCCGTACGCTACCGAAGAAAATAAGGATACGGGTTTTAACAGTCACACGCCGTTCGGGAAATATTCACTTTCCAGCGTTGCCGCATATGAATTCGCGCGCGCCGGAGATAATCCCTTTACTCTGGGTGAAGATAAGTTGCGCGGCCCATTCCAAGGGTATGATTCGGCGGCGATAAAAGCGGCTCAGGCTACGCTTTTGGACAGCGATTATCCGGTTCTGATCCCTGAAATTAAAGTTCCGGACGCTGATCTTGAGCTGGCAGCTACCCTTGAAGCGGACAGAGTAGTTGGCAAAGTTGTGAATGATACTGCCTATGCCGAATATCTGCGCAGCGAGGCGCGCAAGGCACGTGCATATCAGCCGATACTCGCAGATACAACCGCGATATTCCAACAGTGGCGGGAAGAAGGTAAAGTCACGGAATGGGGCGGCTGGGTGCCTTCAGTGCTGCCTATTCCCGGAGATCAAATCACTGATAAGGCGGAATTCGTGTGTATCTCGAGTGATGGATACGAAATCTACAAATATACCAGAATCAAGAGTCAGCTGCCGTTCTATTTTAAAGTATTACGAAACCCCGAAACAGGCAGCATTGATGAAACCAAGGTTCTTATGTGGCTTCAGAGCCCTGCTATGGGGGAACGGTATATCAACGCATTAGAGGGAGACGGCGACTGGATGCCACTGCCGACTGATCTGCCGGCGCCGAGCGACGGCCTGATAGTTATTACCGAAGGAAACACGACGTATTACTGGCAGAATGGTATTAAGGGTGACGCAAAGGTTCATCAGGCTCTCCGGGGCTTAGGGTATGTTTCGCTTGTGCCGGGCGAGATGAGCTCTGCTGAAAAACTTCCCATCTGGACGATCGAGGAGATAGTGGCAGGCAATCTGCCATTATCGATCGATCTGCAAAATCCCGGGTATGGGACGCTGACAGTTGACGGAAAAGAGCGCGCAGTGGTATACACTCCCGGGTTAGCGTCGATCCGCGAACACATTGCGGCCTTAGAAGGAAAGGAGAATGCTCTCGGCGGATTTGTTACCGGCATGGACGGCAAGAAAGTATTTATTTCCAGCGTAAATGCGACCGGCAAGCAGGGCTACATTATCGGAAACGTTACATTTGATTTGGTGAATAAAACGGTAACCAGAGAAGTCCAGTATTTTGCTCCGGTAAGAACTCCGCAAGGTACAAGCTTTATTCCGTACGGGTCCACGGAAATCAATACCTACAAAGACGGATTACTTATTAAGCAGGACAAAGACGGCTTTACCACGGAATATCAGTATGACCCTGAAAAAGAATACACAAGATTTGGCGTGCCGTCAATTGCAATAACCAAAGTCATCGGCAAGGATATTCTGGTCAGCAAAGCAACAACGACTGGAGTAGATCCAGTCACTGGAACCGCGACAAAGACCTTAGAATTTTATGGCGGCGCCGAAACTTTGCTGATCCGCACAGAAATAAATACGTATGACAGTCTGGGGAGGCTGGCAACGCAGAAAGTTGATAACAAATTGACCGAGAACTATTATGACGATAACGGTAAATTCTCGCAACCTTATGGAATTGCCGATAGGGCAAATACGTATGTGCTGAATGCGGACGGAACAAAAGGAGACTTGTTTATTAGCTCGGAGGTGCTTCAGTATGAAGACGGCAAAGCATTAGTCAAGCTTTTCAATTATAAAACGAATGCTGTCTGGCTTGAGGAGCACAATGGTTTGGGCCGTATCAGCAAGATTTATTACGGAGATATGGACAAGGGGACTTTTGTCCCAACCAGCGTAGAAGAAAGAATATACGATGACGGCGTTATCGGCCTTTTCAATATAGCTTCGCAATCCATTACGTATAAGTGCGATCAAAACGGAAATTATGATGACAGGATCGTTCTGAGTTCTTCCGAAGTGTTGGATGAGAATTCTCACGTGATACTGGTAGACGGGCCTAATAACACCCGGGTGATGCCTGCCGGCAAGACGATCAACGATATCCTGGATGATAACAAAAGACTTCATTATCAGGGAGTCGAAAAATACTACCAGGCCGATACATGGGATTTGGTTGGGACCATGGATTATCAAGAGACCAGGGAAGTGAAAGGCGTGGTCATTGAACGCGCGCTCGGTCATTTTAATGCCGATAATAAACTGGATAACGGCAGAACAGAGTACCAGTTCTATAATTCTAACGGAGAATTCGGCCGGTTTGACATAGCAGATATAACAATCACTACCATGACCGTAAGTGGAAAGGAATCAATTTTCAGCTACTCGCGCTATACCGATATAGTGGAAGGTAATATCAATTATAACCTTAAACAGGGACTTGCAAGTTTTGATGGTGAAATAAATTACGCCAATCTGGAAGCGAATAAAGAGAACATTAAATTCCAATATATCAGCAAGGCGCAGACTGAGGCAAAGGACAATCACGGAAGAGTTTATATTATCAAATCGGACTTCCCTCAGATCAACGGCGAAACATACTACGCCGAGGGGATCCCGGCGTACATTACATTTGAGATATACCCGAAGACAGGCGATGCGCGGTTTGCAACTCACGCGGAAACGTATCGCTACATCAAAGGATTGGAAAATTACGATGATTATAAGGATGTGTACGAAATGGTTTCCCATCTGGATAATCTCAGGGTCGTTAATGATGCTTCACTGAATAATGTATTGTTTGTTTATGATATTGCCAAAGAGCAAAGGCCGGCTAAGCAATCGTTGCGTCAGGTAGCTATTTATGCCAATGGCGCCCTTGCATTTGAGGTGCACGAAGGCTTTTGGCTCATGGGAGAGCCGTTAAAAGTTTATTATAACGAATATGAGTTGCCGGATCACTCAAACAAAATCGTGCGTTCCTGGTTTGGGTTAGGCGGTATTGTTTCCGATCAGCCCCGGTATAAGCATTATGTCGTGTTCATCAAAGGGGTGCCGGGCGCGTACTGGGTATTTGACAGAAGCGCGGGAGATAGGGACGAATTATTCCGGGTTGATCTTTACGGGTATAATAATTTTGTGTTAGGTAATCAGATTTCGAGTAACGACAATACGCTCCGTATCGGTGCGATGAATGCGTCTGAAATCAATGCATTGGGTGTTCAGAGAGGCGCACGGTATTTCAGCAAGGGCACTTTGATCTATGAAATAAAGGATCGATATACCCCTGTTTACTGGAAAGATTATAAAGCGCTGGATCCGGTTATCGGAAGCACGCAAGAGTATTTCGGTATTCTTTTCACCGAACATTATAGGAACAGCTGGCTATATAACCTGTTTTTAGATCCTCTGGCCAGGGGTACGCTCGTACCTTTGTTCGTCCTTGTCGGTATTGCCGTTGTGTTGGCTCCGTTTGGTGTCCAAGCGCTGGTGTTGACAACGACTGCTGTGTTGGCGCTCTACTTTAGAAAACATATCAAAAAAGTTTTTGAAAATCAGACTGAAACACGGAAGAATGAGCAAGCAGACGTTCCTCAAGACAAGGTAAAAATCGAATATCGTAAGCGAATTCAGGATATTGTGCCGCATTTAAGCCTCGTGGAGCCGCTTGTTGAATATTTGGCAGCGCTCTATGAGCCCGCAATAACAGTCCAGGATCTTATGGAAAAATACTATCCTGATGCTGAAGATGCTGTGCAGAAAAAACGCAATTTTATGCAGAAGCAGATAATAATCGCTGAACTTAGCACAATTGATGCCGATGACGTTGAAGCGATAATGCTATTAAAAGAAAAATATTTTGTCAGCCCGATCGCCGAGCTGTTCCTGAAGATCCTTGAACATCAGTTCCATTATGCATTTGAAGACACCAGCGCAGGCAGGCGTCAGATAAAACCGGGAGAGAACCCGGGCGAGGGATATCCTATTCTCGACGATCAGATAAAAGCATTCTTTGAGTGTTGCGCTGAGGAGGGGACTGACCCGCTAGCAAAAGCTAAATTAGGTCCTTATGTGGGGACTTTAGGCCTTCTTCCGGAAAGAGCAGCGGATAGAATCATCGAGGATGAAATTGCTCCGAAGATTAGAAAATATTTAACGCCTCTGTTGAAGAAGCAAGGTGTTCGTTTCGATGACTTCCCTGTTAAACCCGGCTATGTCCTCAAGGGTCTTTGGGTGACAATGGTTATCGCCTTTGCCGCCGCGTTCGCGCTTGCTATCAGCGTAATCCCTTTTTGGGGACTTATTTTTACCGCAGCGATCTTCGCCTGGCTGGCATTCGATCTATACAGGATGCTGCCGTATATAAAATTCAATCAATATCTCTTGCCTCTGATGGGCCGAACTATACGGAGGATTCTGGTTGCCGGTACTGAGGGCAAGAACATTGAGGGGGCGTTCAAGGTTAAGTTTGTCAGATCGTTTATTGCAGCGTGGGTTATAACCAATGCCGGGCTTATATTTATATCGGTCGCGTATATGGTCGGGTTAACGACACTGCCCATTGGGATCATCCTGGCCGGTTTATTGTTAGCGCTTAATTTGAGAGAGTCATTGCGGAGTTTCTGGTTCATATTCCTGGAAGCGAACTCGAACGCGATTGAAAAAGTCGAACGGTTGAACGCGATCAAGAATTACGAGCTGATCGCCAAAGAAAAGGTCGAAAACGGCCAGACCGGAGTTATTGACTTGGTAAGGCGCGATCCGTATCTGAAAGACATGTACATGGGCGCATTAGTGGAAGGTACCTTGAAAAAATACCACATGGTCACTGATGCGGAAGAAAAAGATCTCCGGGATGTCATTGAAGGCAACGGGAATAAACTGCCTGTTCTGGCCAGCTGGAGAGCACGGAAATTGGCCGTGGAGTTCTTCAATGGAGTTGTCGTCTATGCGCACCACGGGCTTAATAAGAAGGAAATTGATATGAAAAACCTCTTCCGGTTATACTTCCTGATGACCGGCGTCAGCGAAGAGGTTCTTCCGTCACTTGAGATAATGGACGCGCTTTTCGTCTACGATAAACTGAGCGGCAAGAAGGTTCCGGTGGCTGCAACAACATATCAGCTTCTCAAAGAGAGATTTGGCGTCGAATTAGAGATATATCTGGACGATCTTTTGAAGGGCGTGGATCCCGTCAAACGCGGGGAGACGATTGTTCACTTGCTGGGGCCGGACGTCACGTTCAAACAGACCGTAGCAGACATCGCCCGGCTTTTGGCAAAGGACGAAGATGATATAGCCAAAAGAATGATGCGGGAGTGGGTTGCATACCGCACCACAAACTATTATAAATCCATAAAATCTCAGTATGAAGCTGCCCGGCTGGTCTACAAAATATTCCTGCGGCACAAGGATTCGCAAGCAAAGAATATGACCGAAGCCGCGCTGGAGGCTTTAGTGGACGAATATCTGCGCGCGGTCTTTACGTATCATTTTGATCCCGATAACTTGAACGAAAATACAAGGGTGCTTGCTGAGGAATTCTTCAATGATCGATCTGCTCCGTGGAAACTGAATGAAGCAGCGCCCAGGACAATCGCTAATTTCCGACATGATCTGGGCTCAGGCATTACCGTTAAAACCCAGCGTTGGGCGTTTGCCATGAGGTATATCGAAGAAACGGAAAAGAGGAGAGCAGCCATATTTGCGCAAGACTGGGATCATCTGGCATTCCCGGTTGATTTCTTCCTGCTCCCGTTCGATGTTCAGCAGTTCACCGAGCGCGATAACCTTGGAATTATTGTTCCGAATCTGGTCGTCGGCGACGAATGTATCACTCCGGTGAACAGCTATCAGGGCATAAGCGAGGATACCTTTAACGGCCGTGTCCTTCTGGGAGAGTCAAGGGTTGGGTCGCACTCAGAATACGGCCCCACCATTTGGCGGGCAACGGCGCTGCGCAAATCGGCGGTATATTTGAGTTATATCGAGGATTCTTCACAAGGGAACGAAGCTTTGCGGTTGGGATACAAGATAGATAGAAGCCGGTATACGACCCTGCGCAGAGGAAGAGAAAAGACTCTTGCCTACATGCAGTCCTTCACAAACCGGTTCCCAGGCTTGACGGTTTACGAATTCTTCTCATTACGGTTCCAGCGGCTTATGGCCAGCGATAAGCTTGATGAAGCAGACAAATTGACGCTGCTCGAAAACTTCGATTTCTATTACAATAAGCCCATCATTCCGCGGTATAACTTCCTTATATATCTGATTGCTTTCTTCTTCCTCTTCGGTCCGTTCAGCAATGTTCCGTTAGCCCTGGTATTCCTTTTTATCGGCTTGCTCAACATCTTTACTCAGGCTATCGTAACAGGCGGTATCCGCACCTCTATGAATAAATACCAGAAAGAAGTTTATTACCAGAATAGCATTTTGAAGCGGCTGAGTTCCGATAAATATGGTTCGGCATTATTGGCGTTTACATGGCATGCGGCGACAAAATTCTGGCCGATGATCTTTACCTTCCTGGTCTATATCGCGCTAAACGACGAAAAGGTGAGAAAAGCCCTTGATGGTCCGAGCGGTTTGTTCGACCGCGGCGAGAAAGCCACTATTCAACCGATCATTCCGTTTAAGACGCTCGTGAAGACATTCCGGCCGGCGATTATGCTGGGAATTGTGTTTGGTATAATTATCCTCGCGTCATCCGGAAATCCGTATGGCGTGATCGTGCAGATGTTCTTCTACGTATTCCCGTTTGCCTTCGTTTTCGGGCCGTTCATGAATAACGGGTATTCGAACAAATGGGCATTGCCCGGTTTGATTGCATCATTCGCTGGCTTAATCGCGGCAAGCATTGTACTCTCGCCGGTTATCTGGTGGATTGCGGTAGCGGCGTATATAATCTCGATTATAGCGATCGGATTGACGACCCGGGAGAAATATACCAAAGCTATTGCGCACGGTCTTCTTGCAATCCCGGCGGTATTTATTTACTGGTTTACGGATCGGTTCACGTTCTCTCCTGACAATGATCCATTTGAACCCGCGTTATTTGCTGAGGACAATAAATCGTCAAGCATTGCGAGCCGCATCAAAGAAAAAGCGTCGAATGTGCTGAACGCGGGAATCAGAACGCCTTTCAAACTGCAGAAAGCCTCGGTTGATCCCGAAGTTTCTGAAAAATTCGAACGCGCGCGTAAACATTTGAAAGAAACATATTTCCCCGGTGACCGCGTAGTTATATTCGGCGGCGCGCTGAGAGATTGGTTCCTCAATGCGGAGACGTTAAGCGGTCAGGGCGATATCGACGTGCTTATCCCGGTTAGCTTCACTGTAGAGGAGAAGCTCGCTGTTTCCTGTGCCGTACTTGAAGCGATAATCTACGGCAAGGATCTTTTAACGGCTTATGGCGAGCTTAAAAATCTTCCGTATCGGGAGTTGCAGGTTAAAGAAACATATATGATGTTCCAGGTGAATCGGGTTATTATGCCGGGCAGGAAAGATTTCGCGCTTAATGACGGCGTTCTGCCCTGGAACAATTTCGTGAATACGGCCGAAAAATACGAACAACAGAGCTTAAGCTTCAGCGGCGAGAAATTCTCCATAAAAGGCCCCATGGAACCGAACATCAAGGAAAACTTCAAATCCCTCTATTACTTCCTTTATTGGAATGTGCGTATGGCTGCAGCACAAGAAAAAGCAGGACAGGGCAAAGGGCTGCTCGAACCGAAAAAGATATTCTTTGTAAAAGGTAAACGGATAGATGTGTTAGGGCTTATCGATGACGAAGGGTATTTTTACGTCAAGGATGGGTTTGATGAACTTTTTGTCAAGGATCTGCATTATTTCTCAGCGGACAGAATAGCGCTTGATTTGGGTAACGGCCAGGTTTGGGCCGAACAAGACGGGATTAACGATATATTAAATAACACGCTGGCAGTGCGTAATATTCATAAAGCCTTGGATATAAAAATCGGTTTTGCTCAACTATTCCGTCTGCTGCGCTTAAGCGTGCAGTATCCGCGTGCTGATGTTCATTCATCTGCGCTTAAGCTGATGGCAGAATTCTTCAAGGATTTTAATAATGACAACCCTGTATTCGAAGTGATTAAAGAATGGAAGCATAGAAAGCAGCAGATTGAGGCTGAAGTTAGAGCGAGCGCTAAAGCCGGCGAAGCGGATGAGGGCGATGTCGCGGAGGCAACTCCGGGCGCAGCCAAGGGAACCGGGGCTAAGAAGAGCGCGGCAAAATCAAAGAGCGCAGCTAAGGGTACCGGAGCAAAGAAGGGTGCGACCAAAGCGGCAGCAAAAGGGACCGGAGCCAAAAAAGGCGCGGCAAAAGCGCAGGGCGCAGCCAAGGGAACAGGCGCAAAGAAGGGCGCGACCAAAGCGGCAGCAAAAGGGACCGGAGCCCGGAAGGGCGTAGCAAAAGCAAAGGGCTCAGCCAAGGGGACTGGCGCTAAGAAGGCCGCAGTTGTCGATGAATCGGAAGCTTCGGAAGCCGTGGCTATGACAGAAGAGGAGATCAGAGCCGCAGTAGCCAAGCGTCTGAACCAGGAATTTGAGATAGAAGCGATGGTTGATGTGATCTTTATGGCTGCTCCTCATCCTCAAGCAGCAGTTAATTTCCTGCGCAGGATCGGCGCAGAGCCGTTCCTGTCCGAAAACGGGATTGATCTGGATAAGAAGGCAAAAGAACGTTATGAACCCGCATCAGATAAGATTCTCTTTGAGCGAGAAGCCGGGCTGAGCGTCCTGATGTATTTTATTAATGCTAAAGTCATTGATGTTAAAGATAAGAATCGCGAGGAAGCGGATAAGATCCTGCTGGAATATTTACTCGGTATCGCTGAAGAAAAATCATTGAAACAGCTTTTGGAAAAGCTTGGGTTGGATGCGACTGCCGCAGGTGCTTTGAATAAAGAAGCTGATGTTCTTATCGATGAATTGGCCGCTACTGCTCAGAATATGGGAATAGAGCTTTCCAAACAGGAAAAAGAAGAAATTAAAGAATTCATCATCAATAAAGTCCTGATGTGGCAGCCGTTGAGCATGGATAAGGCTATTTCAGCTATCGCAGCAGGCAATAACGCTCAGTTAGCCAATGTTATTACCCGCGCTTTTGAAGCGGTCCTGGTGCGCGCCAGAGGCGAGCAGTTGCAAAAGGCCTTGCGCGTACAAGAAAACGCGGCTATCAAAGTAGCTATGGCTGAGTACATTGTTGCTGCCGCACCGGCAGGATCTGTTAGCGCTCCGGAAGTTGTTTTTGTGCTGGGCAATGCACAGGAGGCCGTTACGACGCTGAAACAGGCGTTGTCTATTCTGGTGCACAATCCTGACGTCAAAGTATATCTGGTTGCAGCCAGCCGCAGACATGTAAGCGTCAATCCAAGAATATCGAGTGAAGGTGTTAAATACTTATTAAGTTTTGAACAGGCTCAGTCTTTGATCCCGTTCGTCAACTCTGGCCGTCTGGTCATTGTGGACAATGGGCCTGTCAGCGAGACGGTCATTGCCGACGAGTATTCCAACGTAGAAGCGCGGGTTATGCAGGGTAAGCGTTGGGCATTGGTCGGCAGGAATGTCAGCGTTGCGAAATTGAACGCGGGTGAAAAGATCAAGGAACGCATGAAAGCCGGCGAGCAGTTTACCGTGGCATTCGCTGATTTCGATAACCTGACCGCATATCACCGCGCTTTCGGCAGGCATTTCCAACTGGCCGGAAAGATCCGTTTGGTCATTGAAGATATTATCCGGGATCTGCCGGATAGCTATGCCGGAGCAAAGATCGATCAGATCCGCGCAGGAGGGGACGAATCGGTATTGGTAATCCGCGGAGTGAACGCCGAAACAGCCTATGCTATCCTTGAAGATATCCGTCGCGGCGTAGCGCGCGACAGCCTCAACCGCCTGGCACTTGCCGAGGTGGAGAATCTGTCCGGTTCCGATCACCGGTATTTCAGCCAGATTCGCGCGATCCTCGGCCAGGATCTGATCAGCAGAAACGGCAAGTTCTATTTCATGTTCGATATCCGGCAGCCGTATTCAGCGCAAGAATCTTTGGAACGGGCTTTAAGCGAAATAAATACTACGTTATTACGGGAAGCCGGCATGGAATTGCGCGCGCACATTCATGAGATCATTCCGCTCTTTACTTTATCTATCGGGGCGCGTTATTATCAACCCTCCGGGGCTGATGTTGAAAGTGCGTACAATGAGCTTATGGGGAATTTAAGCTCGTTAGTCAGGCAGAGCAAGCAGGTCGGCGGATTTACCACGACGTTTGAAGGTTTGTCGAAACTGGTGGTTAATGGCCGCGAGTCGGTTAATGCTCAATCGAAGCCTGTTGTAGATTATCAAGTAAGGGGTTATCCGCAGGAGTTGCAGGCAGCTCTATCCAAATTGGTTGGCGCGGATATTAATCTTGAGGATTCTGTTGCGCTCCTGGCTTTAAAAGGCGGCGAATGGGGCGGATTGGACTATGTTACCCGCAGCCGCATAATCGATATGCTGACTCTGGATTATAAGGTTATTCCGGGAGCCCGCGCGCAGCTTTCTGCCGAAGACGTTTTACGCATCTGGGGGCTTACCGGAATCCTGAACAGGCTTAAGAGTTTGAAAAACACCGTTGATAAACAGGTCCGGCAGGAAGTCGAACGGGGTATTTCTTATGTCGACTCATTCGATGGCAAAGCATTCGAAGAGTGGCTGACCGAGAAGCGAAAGGATGTTAATGACAAGAGCGAATCAGGGAATAAATCGCTGTTTGATAACGCGCATTTTACCGCTTTGTCTTTCCTCTGGGATTATTTGAAAGCGGATGCCGAGCTCCTGGTGCTCAAGCGTATCTCGTCAAGAGACGCGATCCTGGCGCGCTACGGATTCACCGCAGAAGAAGCGGTAACCTGGCTTGCGCAGAAGGGGATCGCAATTGCTAATATCGAAGCTCTGAGCGAGCAGGATTTCATCAACATAATCGTAGGCGAAGCGCAGACCCTGGCCCGTCCTACCACCATACGAGGCATGATCGGCTATAGCCTGGTGTACGGAACTTTAAGAAGCACTGTCAGCCAGGCGCGGGCGAATCAAGTTCCCTATCGAGCGATCTTTGCCGCTGCCAACGCGACCCACTGTCCGTGGCAGGATGAATTAGCGCGCGAAGAAAATGTCTGGATCAAACATATCGGGGATATATCGGCGAGAAACGGTATTCTGAACGCGATCAAGGCCCAGGCGCCTCCTCAGGCAGCAACAGTAATTGATCTGTCCAAAGCGTATCAGCCTACCATCGAGATTAATCACCGGGACCCGCAGCATATTATGCAAGAGGTCGTCGCCGCGGCAAATCAAACGATTGCCGGTTTGCCCGCGAATTCTTACCAAAAATATTTATTTGAAACCAGGATTAATGCTTTGATGCAGGAATTGTTTGATGCTTATCGAACGGAAGATGCGCATACCTTCTTGCGCAATCTGATATTGATCAGTGAATTCCTGGTATTGGTTGCCAGAAAGTTCCAGGCCCGATCCCGCGCTGGCGACGAACGTCTGAATTTGTACGTTGCCAGGGATGCTGCCAATTATTACCTGGCAGGGTATATCCTCGCCGGCGATAAAGCGGCATTTGAAAAGAATAATAAAGTTATCCATGTTTCCCGTGATAAACTCGGCCGCGCCCATCAAGTTATGATCGCTATTTTACGCGAAGCTTCCCAGGAAACCGGCAGCGGTGATTACTGGAGCATTGTCTTTGATAAGTTCCGCGCGGCCATGGCCGAAGACGCGGAGTTCAAGCAGGTCGCGGCAAAGATCTATGCTGAGATACAACCTGTGATCGGCGATAACCGAAATATCCGTATTATCGAGAGCATGGCCGAAGGCACGATCACCGGTTTTGTCAAGGCCCTGATCCTGTATCACCATCCTGGAACTGAGGTCGCGGAATTCATTGCCGAACCGAAAAATTCAGAAGACATAGCCGGGTTTAAAGCTAAAGGCAGGGGTATTGAAACAGTTCAGGAACAAGAGCTGACTAAAGAAACCGTAAAGGGCTGGTTGGCCAAGCACGGATTGACATACACCGGTGCGATTCTTACGTTTGCGGAAAGGAGTGAGGAAGATATGCGTGATAACACGAAGATCCTTTTGGATGTTATCAGGGCGCAGGCATATCATCCTCAGTATCCTTTCTCCGAAGTCAATCTTGGTCATCCGATCGAGTATCAAGATGGCAAAGTCGTCGAATCATCAGCCCTTAAACGGATCAACTTCCTATTGCGTCAGATGTTGGTGGTCAACGCGGCTTTGCCGGATACGAGTGAGGCGAATTTCGCGGCTATCAGCAAGCTTAATGCGACGGTCCAACCCAATGATTTTCTACCGGACGCTTTGAAATTGCCTGCTGCAGGCGAAGAATTGTTCAATTATATTGTCTCTGAGCATCATGAAATATTTGCAACTGCTTCTGACGCGTCTCAAGAAGAGTTGCTGCAGCGGTTGGCTGCCTGGATCAGGCTGATGGATTTGGAAGGAGTACTTGAGAGTTCTGTAGCGAACATTCGGGCCAATCATCCGGATGGTAAATATTATTATCAATTCGAGCGTTTCATTTTTGAACTTAGGAAAGCGCAAAGAGCTAGTTTCGACGAAACTTTAATTTGGTTTGCAGGAAGGCAGGGCTGGACTGCGGATACTTACGATAATGCCCTGACGAGCGCCAATGCTTTGAAGAGCCTACGGGATAAAATTGCGGTGGAAAAAGGCACGCTTGCTTCCCGCCTGAAGGTGTCCAATATATACGGCGCAGAACGTTCGAAAAAAGTCGTTTCCGACAAGCCTGTGGAAACGCTGGTGAGCCTGCTGGAAGCAAAAGAGGCCGTGAATAAGGTCGTGACTCTTGATGTTGCGGCAACCACAGCGAAGAATAAAGACTATCTTGTCGGGATTTCCGCTACGTTCCTGAAAAGCGGCAGGGAATATCAACTCCAGGGTTTGATCGAAGAAATGGGCAATGCTCAGGCAGCAGAATACCAGAAACATTGGCAGAAGGCAGTTCAAGATGAGTTTGAAAAGGCTGGGATGACCAAAATTGCTAAGGCCGGCGATAAACTCTATGAGTTAAAGGGCGAACGGGGTTCGATGTTGTTCTTCGTGGTCAGGGCGTCAGAAGATACCGTAGAATATCAGCTCAACGCATTGATCGATACGGTGTCTCAGTCATTCCTCAAGGATAGGATCAAGGTGCGCAATCTTATGAGTTATCTGGAGCTGCCTCAGGACAGCCAAACTTTGATCCAGCTGTGGCAGGCGTTGTATACGGCAGACGTCGTAGTGACGTATACGACTGCCGCCGGCAATAATGTCGTAAGAACCAGCGCCGCAGCCATAATCGAGAACTCATCTATCGCAAAGGCCGATATCGAAACTCTGAAGAATCAGGAGAAATATATCCGGGCCGTCGAAAAACTCGAGAAGCCTAATGCGGGCAGCGCACGCTTGAATTCAATGAGGAAGTCCCACAAACAGATGTATAAAAAGTTGATCAATGAAATCACGGCCAAGGAGAAGGAAGTAGAATATTCCGCAACGATTACGCTGGATGATTATCTGGCGTATCTCCACTGGGCCCGGCGGCGCGCTATCAACACTAAGGCAGTCTTGCCTCACGAGGTCCTTGATCTGTACGAGTTGTCTCTTGATGAATTGATAAAGCTGGCTTCGCAGGTTGCCTGGTATTTTGGCACGGAATCGGAAGCAATGCAGTCCGTGCGCGAAGCCTTGGAATATAGATTCACAGTTGAGGCAAATGATTCGCAAGCGTTGCAGAAGCTTTGGAGCGCAGCGTTGAAAGGTTTTGTCAGTCCGAAGTTCTTTGAGATAGCAGTAAAGAGCCATGGCAAGGAAACCGATATTTCCAGCGTGGAATATGAATCTATTCTGAAATTTATTATGGATAATAATGTCAATATCAATAGCCGCGGCGGTATTCCTATGAAGGATGTTTTAAGTATGGTTGCTTCGCGTAAGATCAATATTGTCGGACAGGCCAGGACCGGTAAGAGCACTTTGGCGAAAAAACTATATACCGACATGCGCAAAACCAAAGTCGGCGAAGATGTAATGTTGGTTGATATCGGCGGCATTTATCGTGCGTACGCGTTTTTCTTGCAGCAACTGGTTGCCGAAGGCGACACGAGCGTACTGGCTTCCCAGGAGAATATTATTCAGGCATTGTCCAGAGCCACAGTGGAGATCAGAGGACAGGCGGTGTATCTGAATGGCGTGGGCTTGTCAGATAAAATTCTGCATAGTGCCGATGTTGAAGCGTTATTGGCAAATATCACCAAAGAAGGAAATAGCCAGGTTAATAATTTTCTGAGAGAAAAGGACAGGGAAATTGTCAGTCGCATTCCGCAGTCAACCTGGGTGATCATTTCCAGCCGCGGTTTCTATCCGCATTCCGGAGTGAATCTCTATTTGACTGCGAGCATCGAGGAACGGGCGAAGAGGGGGTTGGCAGCGGAGGGCATAGAAGCCACTGAAGACAATTTAAAGCAGGAACAAACCAGAATCGCCGGCAGAGATATTAAAGATAGCAGTGAAGAGAATTTGCGTAAGTATCCGGGCACCTTTACCCTGATAGATACTACCGGTAAAGACGAAACCGCGGTTTTTGAACAGGTTAAAGATCTGATTGCGGCGTATGCAAAACAGACAGGCATTACTTTAGATCAGCGCCTGGATATTTTGAAGACATTGATTAACGAGGATCTTAAAACGTCAGTAATAGTTTTGAAGGGTGGTGTACGCGGCGGCGTGCTTAGGGCTGCAATGAACAAGGTTGTTGATCTTTTGGGTAAAGATTTCGAAGTGGTTGCCGGGCCGCAGTTCAAGCTTACCGTCAATGAAATGATCGAGCGCTGGGGCACGACCGGTTTGGTGCATATGCTTAATGCGCTCAAACAGGAAGGGGTTGCACCGGAAACTATCGCTGTCGGCTCTGCGCTGTTGGATGAAAAGAACGGCTGGGAATTCGAGCGCTGGGTTAATAACCTGAAGAATGATCCCGAACTCGGCAAATTAAGCAGCGTTAAAGGGCTATGGTTTGGTGTGGCATATTTGACCGGCAATGTCAAAGTTCTGGTGATCAAATATAAAGGTAAGGAAGCAGGCAAGAAGGCATCGTATGAAGCATTGATGAAAAAATACGCAATTGCTCAGAAAAGGCTGCAGGAGAGAATGCAGGAGTTGTTTGTTGAAGATATCGGGGATATGCAGTGGCAGAATTTCGCCAAATACGTCATTGTCGGTGAAACAAATACCCTTAAGTCCCATAAAGGCTCGATCCGAGAGCTCGGCGGTAAAGAGCTCAAAGAAGGAAGTCTCAAGCATACCATGGCTGAAGGTACGGGGTTAGGTTTAGACGAATCCAATGTCGCGACTGCCGCTAACGTGGTGCACATCTCCGGGTACAACGAATTGGCCAGAGAAATGCTTTCCTTCCCGGCAGATCAGATCGCCGTGCTTCACGGATTGATCGTGGGAAGCGGTAACGCAGTTGTCAAAGCGGACGTCTCCGAAATTAACACCCGAGAGGAACTGCGTGAAAAGAATATTCCCGAAGGCGATGAAGCTGCGATTCAAGATCTGTACCTTAGAATTGAGAAAATGGGCGATCATACGCCAGGCGCATATGAAGCTATCAGGGAGGCTGTTAATACTGGGCTCAATCCTGCTCAGGTCTTAGAGAATTTGCTTTTCCAGGGCAAGTTGCTCGATATCCTGCCTGAATTAAAAGAGCTGGAGAATGTTTCCTATACGCAGTCGCACAACGGATTCAATATGTTCAAGCATACCGTGCAGGCATTACGAAGGATGTATTATATAGAGGAAGCGGTTGGCATCAGTGATCAGAATTCAGAAGCATTTCTGCGCGCGCTTGAAGGGTATAAGAGGGATGTTCCCGGAGCGTCTGATCTGAAGAAAGAAATGTTCATTCGTCTCGTGCAAATCTATAGTAAAGCATTGGAAGTCAAATTAACTACTCCGGACAGGGCCGGGCCTTTGGACAAGAAGCTTTTCCTGTTCTTAAGCATTCTCGCCCATGACATTGGCAAAAACATCAGCGTCCAGCAACATCTTACCTTTGCCCAACCGCTTACTGAACAAGTTTTCGCGCGCTTAGGTTATACCGAAGAAGATCGTAAGCTCGCCGCGTTCCTTACCACCAACCATAGTATGCTTTCCACGCGCATTAATGTCGGATATGAAACTCATCTGAGTATAGAGAATAGGCTTGCTCAGTTTGCAGTAGCAGACCGGCCTTCTGCTCTTGCCGCGGCCGCGATGATAGATATCGCTGATATCGCAGGCGTGGGATACGGTTTTGATTTGAGTGCGGACAAGATCAGCGCTATTGTTAACAGAGCCGATCCGCAGAATTTAACGAGGACTGATCTTGACCACGCGATTGCAGGAAGAATATCCGGGTTGCTGGGTAAGCATCGTCTTTCGGCAAAAACACAGGAAGTCATTGCTTTGATCGAAGAAGCTAATGGAAAGACGAGTAGGAATGCATTCAAGGAATTTATGGCCAGCGTTCCTTTATACTATGCGTTACCTATGGTTGAACAATTATCTGCAACAGGGCTCGCGAATCTACTGTATGTGGCCTTCCTCTTCAGCCAGAATAATAATATTGTTGATCCTTTTATTTATTTCTTCTCCGAAAAGAAGCCCGGAGATGAAGAAACGAAGATCGTTGATAATTTAATAAAACATGGGAAGCTTTGGAATAAAAATAGCAGTGCGATTAAATATGCAGACTTTGGCTTGGAGATAAAACAAGGTTTCGACTCAAGCAATAAGATTGTTGTTAAATTTGCGCCTCGTATTGGCACTTTTGCCTCATTGCCGGATGATCGCAGCGCATATCTGATCTCACATTCGACCGGTTTAATGGATACCTGGGATGAGGCGATGGCAGCGGTGAACAAGCATAATAAGGCAGCGGGTTTTGAATTAAGCACATGGGAAGAAGAAGGCCGCGTGATCATCGATTACGGATACTTGACAGGGGACGATAAAACGGTAGCTTCGATCGAGAAGAACGCAGACGGCCTGCCGTTCATGCGGTTATCGCTGCTGGCGCTGGAAGATCTGTCCGGAGCGGCTCTGGCTGCGATCCTGAACCAGGTTTACGATGAATACCGCACGGATGAAAAGGAATATAGATTCGAGGTCTCCAGCTTATTGGATAAGAGTTACAGCCCGTATCTTGAGGACCATGTGAAAGCGGAGCTGTTGAACGTCATTGAGTTTACAACCCACCAGAAGCCCAGCGACAGAGCGAAGAAGTTGATAGAGTCTTTGAACATGGCGGAATTGTTGACAATATACGCAAACGGAGACGTGAATGCGGTATTAACCCGGTACGAAACTAAATTCTTCGATGCAGCTACTAAGAAGATCCGTTCTGATTTGAATGAGACATTGACCGAATATTTTTACCAGATCATAGAGCAGCGAACGAGAGCGAAAGAATATAACGACGCCAGGGCGCAGGAATTGCGCGGGTTGCAGGACATAATCAACCTGCTTGAGGGCAGCACGGGTTACGGCGCAGATACGATCACGGGTGATTTAAAGAACGCATTGATGGCATTAGTGCCTGAGTCAGCGGTTGAGTTAGCGCCGTTATCGGGGGATAAGCTTTATGCCGGGATGGAAGAATTGTTAATGAACGAATTCCGCGCCATGGTTCAGGATAGATTGTGGCAGGGAACGGATATTATCGAAGTACAGATGCGTTCAGTGGCAGAAACGTTGAAACTTGAGGAAATCAAAGAGTTAAGCGAAGAAAGAAGCGAGCTTCTTGCGGTAATCGCGCGTCTTGATCATGAAGCCAGGATGCTGGCGATGAAGGCGTTAGCAGGAGTGGCGATACGATTGAGCATAGAGATGCCCGGCAGGTCGATCGATAGCATAACCGAAAAAGAAGCGCGTCCGTACTTTGGCGTTGTGGCGGTGATCATAGCGTCAGGGGAAGCGACGCGGTACAGCCCTGATTATGGCACGCACAAAGGCATGGAATCGGTGTACGGGACCGTGAATATCCACCAGGTGTGGCAGGCAGTAAAAACGATGAGTTTAGGAGCCAGCCCGGTGATCCCGCTGGGTATGAGATATTTAGGGCAGATGCTCAAGGATAAAGCCGATTATGAAAAAGTCAAGGCAATGGGCGGCTTGGTTCCGGAAGAGTTGATTCATCAGGGTAAAAAGGCAAGATTAGTTCCAGGTGATGCTATTTTAAGCAAAAAGGGCGCGGCTGACGAAGGCGGCCATGGCAACCAGCTCATCTATGCAATTGAGGCGTATCGGGAGATCGGCGAACTGGACAATGTTGCCGACTTCATGGTGCATTTTGCCGAACATTCGCCGCTGGCATTGGATACAATGATCAACACCGCCTGGGTAGTATATTTAGAGCATCTGTTCGGCAGCGCATACGCGGATAAGCTGATCACGGCGGTTTCCCGCCAGGATGACACGATTGCGCAGAAAGGCAACTTTCTGGTTGACTCCATCGGCAGGTTGATAGACATCGCGGATATGCATAAAGTAATCATCGCTTTGAATCCTGACGCGTTGAGAAGAGGAGAAGCGTTACGAAGGATATCGCAGTTAGAGAAGGATTCTAAGTTCACCCATAAAGACATGGCGAAGATCAAGGCATTGCTTGCCAAATATAAAGGTAAAGATATCTATGTTCTCTTAAAACGAGCGGATGATGATGCCAAAGAAGAGATCAAGACCGATCTGAACGAGCTGAAGAAACTTTTGCTTGAGTTGAATGAAAAGGCATTGGAGCTATTGGGTTTGAAGGACGTGGATAAAGATATTAAGAAAGACTACCTGCTGTTGACCTATGAGCAGGAGCGGTTATTGAACGAATTGAAACAACAGAAGCTTCAAAAAGGGTTCAAGCGTATCAACGGCACCAGGATAATCTTATCGAAGAAAGTATCTCCGTATATCAGGAATTCCGAGAGATACTCGGTATTCGATCCTGGCAACCTGACGTTCGAGTTCCTGGCATGGGATATTATCCGTATGTTAAGAAAAGATTTCAGGAATCTGACTCCTGAAATACGAGAGCAGATATTCGGGCTGTATCCGGCAGGTGATATCGATATAACGTATCAGGGGTATAAGAGCAAGGGATGGGAATCCTCAGGCACCAAGGATAGGCCGAGCGCGACCAAATTGTTAGGAGAATTCGAACTGCAGTATCAGCGGGTCCTGGCGCAGGCAGGGATAAAATTCGACACGAAGACTTTGTTCGTGCAGGTCGTTACGTCCAAAGGCGAGAAGTTGAACGTTCAATCGTTGGCGGCCTTCAAGGATCGTTTGACGGAGAATGGGAAAGTGTTGAAAGGCAATGTGGTGATCAATCTGGACAACAAGTTCATCTGGTTAAAGGATGAGGGCATATTCCTGCTGAACCGGAACAACAATATTAAAGTATTGGAAGCCGGGAAAGAAGAAAATAATTACGGCCGGGTGCTTGATGCGCAGACGAAGCAGGAAGTCGATGAAACGACGTATACATTACTGAACCTGTATGAAGATTACACGGTTATAGATACTGATCTTGAAGTTCCGGCTTTACGCGAATACAAGCCGCAGGTGAAAGTTGCTCCTGCAGGGACAGTCGTTGATGCGAAAAAGTTTAACGAGACGATGAAGGCTGAAAGCGCCAAGGGCGGCATCCTGACCTATGTTGGCAATCTTAAGGTGCATTTACTGGAGAATGTTCCTGAAGTAAGCGAAGAAGTATTGAAGAAACTCGCCGCGGTATTTATTACTGCGGCAGGGGACGGGAAAAAAGTCGCGGATGATATCCGGTTGTTCAATGAGATCCGGGTGGACTACGATTCCAAGGCAGGGTTCTTCGTGTACATGAGAAACGCTGAAATCGTGTCGAGCTACATCGGCAGAGGCTGGGGATTACGCGGCGGGTTAGATTCAAAGACAGCGGTACATAATAGCACGTTAGTGGACCATAAGTTAAAAGACGACAACCTGGTATTATTATTACCCATATTCAACCACAAATTCATCGATGCATATACGTCAGTGATCGATTCCTCCATAGAGAATTCAGTGGTATTCCCCGGAGCGGGGATCACATTGAGAGTGGAAGGCGGGAGAACGGCGCTGGTAAACGTTCATCTTGATCATACGGTTATCCCCGAAGGAAGAGAAGTCGCGTATAATGCCCGCATCAGCGGCCTCATGCAGCAGGAAAAAGATCTGATCGAGCGGCTTGAGAGTGCTTCAACTGGTTCACAAGTTGTGGCCATTGCCAAAGAGTTATTGGAACAAAGCAATGATCCGGGCAGGTTTACTTCTTTGGCCATCGGGTTGCTTGGCACTCCAAAGGCAATAGCAGCGATATTAGCGTCTTTGAGCAAAGAAGATAAAGAAGCGGTGATGGCACGGATGAACATCATTGCTCCGGTTATGGCCAGGATCAATACCGGGAAATTGCTTACCATGTTCGATAAGGGCACCGAAGAAGAGCTAAAAGCTTATTTGCTGGGGTATGATCGCAACGATACAGCGTTGCAGAACTTGGCCGACACGTATTTTGCGGGCCTTTTCTCCCATGGCGAGAAGAAAAACGAGAAGTTTTATCAGAATTACGAATTGGATTATACTCCCGGTGTCATTAAGGAGGAGTTGCGCATTTTTGCTGAAGTAAAAATACGGAATATTCTGGTTCAGGAAGCTCAGGTTAAAGGGATTGAGAATATCGAATCGTATATTGCTCATCATCAGGCAAGAGTAGCGGCATATAAGGAAGATTTCTATAACCTCTATTTTGAGAGCGTAATGCAGTATACCCTTGCAGCAATGCGCTGGATCCCGGCATCAGAGGGCAATCCTCTGCGTGACCGGCTGGGCAATGTGCAGTATTTAAGTATTGCCAGAAAAGCTGAAGAATATGCCCTGAAGGTGCGTGGTCAGGGCCTATTGGCGATTCCTGATCTTTCTGATGATGAGATCAAGAATTTTGCATATGCCCAAGCTTTAAAGCAGGAAAACAATGCAAAAACTCCGCAGGAAATTCGCGCTGAGTTTGTCGTAAAAGCTGATGAAGTATTCCATCCGTTTAAATATTATAACGACCTGGGCAATAAAGCGGCAATTGAAGCAGTGAAGCAGTTCCGAGAGAAAGAAGCTGCGTCAGGCACGTATCCTTTGGAATATAAGCTAAAATTCGCTATTGCGGGCGGAATCTTTGATCTGAACAACCCGGATATTAATAAAGAATACAACCAGGCGCGTGCGGATAATGCGCTCGGAAAGTTCTTTGAGAAATATCTGTACAAGAAAGCCGAAGAAAAACTGGCAACGCCTGAGGATTACAGAGATATGGAAAAATTCTTCGCTGAGTACCTATATTCGAACGAATCCAGAACGATTGCCTATCTGTTCGATAATAACTGTGAAGGAGTCTTTGATCTGGAATTCATCCAGAGCATGCTCCTGATCAATGATAAATTGACAATTTACGCTATCGTGAAAGAGAACAACGTCAGCAATGATTTTTCACTAGAGGACGTTAAGGACGTCCTGGCAATAAAGATCAAGACCGCAACTGGCGAAGAGTTATTCTTTAGCGCCTTGGCAGAACAGGCGGAGTATCTGACCGGAGTCAATATCCCGGGAGATGTCACTAAACGGTTTAAAGTTATTACCAAAGGCCCGAATCTTCAGGGTATTGATCTGGCGCATCTTTCCGGCCAACTCAAAGCCGTTCTGGAGCAGAAAGATATTCTGTTATTGACCAAGGGTCAGGCGAATTGCGAGAGCACTCAAGTCGACGGCCTGGAAAGACTGCATATCCTGATGAGCAAAGGAGCTACCATCTCTTCGTTTACGGGTTTGAATAAAGACGCAAAGGGGATGGTTGTTGCATATGTGCCCAAAGGTCTTTCGCTCGGGAAAGGCAAGGCGGATACTAAACAGACGTGTCCGGTTAACGGAAATACAGTTACGGTCCCGGTGCGTAATCTTGTCTGGTGGAGAGGGGTAAGAAAGACATTGGCGCTTGAGGATATGTTTGTCGATCAAGAGCATATAAAGTCGGTCTTAAAGCTTCTTAAATCCCATGATGAAAAATCCAAGAAAGCGAGAAAAGACATCGCCAAGGACATGGGTTTCAAAGACGATAAGGAATTACTAGAGAATATATTCAAGACAGAAAACAGGGTGAAGATCGCAAAGGTCTCAAGGAAGTTAGAGGAAAAGGCGGATGCCCTGGTTGCTATTAAGGCAGAAAAGTTGGGAAATGATTTAGTAAAAGAGTATATCGACATTTTAAATAAAAAGCCTGCGACAAAGCCTCAGAACGGTAAAGACGGCGGTGTTCAGTCTGAGATAATCGACAAATTTATGGAAGACGCATCGGTGACGCTTCAATATATGGATGGGAAGCTCATAGCAGATGGATATAATGAGGTTTGGATCGCTGTGAAGGCAGGGCGGAATCCGTGGGGATTAAGTGCTGAGGCGCTGGAGTATTTGAGTTCAATGAATCTGGATGCTTTCAAAGAGATGTTGCGTCGCGCGCGGTCGGAAAAAGCAATAGTTAAAAATTCCAAGAAAGGGCTGGCGATAACTACTGTAGGAGGATTCCCCTTCGGTAATGACAGTCGCGATTTTGAGTTGATGGTGGATAAATTGAGGAAAGAGATCTTAGATATCGCCGGAGAGAAGATCAAGTTTAATGAAGAAAAGGGTGTTAATGCTCTGCACATGACTCTTCAGGCGATCACCCGCACTAAGAATGTGGACGGTGACGATAAACAGGCATACGTGAATGCTTTGCAGAAAGTGGAGAATAAAGTTGATAAGATTCAGCAATCTCTTGCGAGCTTAAATATAAAGATTACCGAGAATGGTTTGCTGGTTAAGAACATCGAAGACGGATTGCTGCAATTAGCGCAAAAACACAGAGCGTTCAACGTTAAAATCGTGGATTTTTCCTATGACGACTTAAAGGGATCTCTCAGATTTATCCTTGAGCCACTAGATAATTTTATGGATGTTGGCGGCAAGAAGAAACTGGAGCTTGCGACTGACTTTGCGAAGTTGCCTACTGAAGCAAAGAATTTTCCATCCCTGCATATTAGTTTTGGGAGGGCAAGCAAGCCACTGACTGATCTGGTAATCGAAAGGATCAATGGTTTGTTTAATAAATTAGATTTCAACAAGCTCCCGCCTTTCAAGGTAGACAATATTAAAGTGGTCTTTTACTCTCATCGCAGTCTCAGCGATATCATCACTACAAGGACACTATATTTAGGGAAAGAAAATACTTTGGATTTAAAGGGGATGTTTCAAGATGCAGAAGAGTGGCTTAGTAATAAATTCAGCGATGGCGGGAAAGATGATGAAGTTGTTGCGGCTTTGAACGAAAACTTTGAAGACGCATATAGCAGGCGAGTTATCAAAGAAGCGCTGCTATTACAGGATCGTGAACGTGCAATTAAGTTGCAGATCCTCGCCGCGCAGGCGTTGAACATCAATTCTTGGATCAAACGCAATGTTCCTGAAGCTGATAAGCTGCGATTAACCGTGGACAAAGAGATTATGCTCACAAGCGACAAAGGGGAAAGTTATCTGGATATCTCCGGCACTGCGTTGAGGTCTGCGCAAGACGAGTTTTGTCCTGGTTTTTACTGGCGGGGGGCTGAAGGAACAGGCAAACTCGGCAGAGAAAATATCAGGCGCGATTTGTTATTCGACACGGATAAATTTTATACCGAAAATGAAAACGTTATCATATATATTATGAACCACGGGTTTCTTTCAGTGCCGCTGGCGCTGCGACGTATCACCGGCAGAGCGGTTCGTCAGGTCAGCACCATTCATGAGACGGTATTCCTCCATGACCGTATCCCGGGGTCCTGGCAGGGTGTTGCAACGGGTATCGGCCATAACCAGCATACGAACCTTGATATAAAATATGTCACTGAAGGATCTGGGGTTCAGCTCAATATCAGGTACGGAGAGCGAGGTAGGCCGGTACAGATTCTGGCACAGCATGTAATGCCTGGTTCCTGGGCCCTGGCTCTGCCTGGCTATGTGGATTCCATGGTCAATCTGGGCAGACTTAGGTTCAACGATATTTCGTTCTGTTTGCCAGATGATCGGGCTCGCAGATTTATCAAAATCCAAGACAGCGAATATGCTGATTTGACGACTTATCCCGGTCCGATCTCGCCGTACGTGCCGGTTCTTGCCAAGGAGCCGTATCTTCTTGCAGTGGACGGCGACGCGGCTGCTGTTACCGAGTGGCTGTCCCAACCTGAGGCCGGTATCTTCAGGGACCGCGAAATGACGCTGTTGAAGCTGTACAGCGGTTTATCGCCGCGTGATCTGGATACTATCATAGATGTATTATCGAGCCAGAAGAGGCGAGTAATTCCGGCTCCACTGCCGATTCGACATGTAAACGATCGAGACGGAGGCATCCAGAAAGTCTTCACCGACGAACAGCGCAAAGAAATCGTTGCCCGGATAGTAAGACGAAATCCGCAGATAGATCGAGTCCTTTATATACGGAATATCCGGGACGGAGCGGGAATACTGGACATGCTGTTTTCGAAACTTACCCATGCGTTCAACGAGGCGCGGCCGTACCAATGGAACGATAAAGAGTTTGATATTGCAGTCCTGGCCTTATTGATTTGCGCTCTCATGGGAGAGGATTTTTTAAAGTGTACCGATATCGTTTCAAATGGCGTATATGTACATTTTTCACGGGGAGACGATGTTCAGGATTTTTATAAATTCAGCCTGATATTGAATAATAAGGCTTTAGTACGGGTTATGATACCTCATCCGGTGCTCGTGCCGAGGGCGCGACGGAACCCTGCATTTCGCAGTCTGTTGGGTTCGATTTATCGGGTCCAGAATGCAACGGCGCTGGATATTTACAGTATTTATGAGTATGTACAAGGCGCGCATCTGGACGAACACAACGCGCATATAATGACACGACTTCAAGACGATCCCGATTATCAACAGGCATATATACGGGATATCGGCGCGCTCGCAAGGGGCCGGGCATGGTTTATTGGCGAAAAGATCGATTCCGACGATCTCCTTATTGATCCCACCGGGCATCTTACGCTTATTGATGTCGAAGACTATGCGACGATTGAGCGGCTTTCAGGCAGCGGCGTGAACATGGAGTCATATTTAAGAGCGGTATATAACGAGGATGTAAAAAAATTGAGTGCGCTTGCCGAATGGCGGGACCCTGAAAGGAGACAGGAGATCCTGTCATTATTTGGACTTGGATTTCAAACAGCCGATCAGCGTTTTAAATCGACCGTTGGGACAAATTCCGCGCTATTAAAAACTCTCATAGCTGATCCGCTCAGGGCGCGCGTTGCCATCGATAGGTATAAAGAGTGGGCGGAGCGCGATCCGGGCGTCCTGCTGGACAATATCATGCACGTCATCGAACAGAACGACGGCAGGGCATTATTCATTCCCGCAATAAAGGGCGTAGCGGTGAAATTTGACAATGCGGCATCTGTCAGCACGACTGAAAGAATTTCTGCTGCGGGCTATGATGTTTACTTCTCCAGGCTCGAGGCGTTCGATGTATTGCGTCTCGATGCGCGCGCGGTGAATTACGTGAAAGTATTAAGAGGCTGTCTCATCAACCCTGATCGCGGCGTTGTGAGCGCGGAACGTAAACGGTCCCTTCTTGTTGAGCAGGATATTGTCCGTGCGGGCGGTTCCGGCGCGGTTATAGCGGTATTCGTTGACCGCGGGAATGTGCCCGTCATGATAACGGGCGTAACGGACGCTGTGATGCGGGCGCCAAACGGGCTGTATTTTACATGGGAGCATATTTCGAAGATGTTCCCGGGAAATGAGGAATTGGCGGGGAAAGATATTTACTACAGCAGGCCGCAGATATTAGTGGACGGGTATCGGATTAATTTCTGGTATGCCGGTCCGTTTGTCAATTGCGGTATTCACAATCATGCAGCCGATGAAGTGCCGTTTTTTGAGATTCACATGAATATGGTCGGGACAAACGGCGGCATGATTTCGTATGACCTTTTTGGCAGAAGAGAGACGAAACGATTATTGCTCCAGCCCGGGGAGGAGCATGGTGCGTTTTGGACTGTGACTGGCGCGGGTAATCCGGTGTATGGCTGGCATGCCTGGCAGTCAGGCCTAGACGGCAATGTGTGGGCCGTTTTCGAAGATATACGAATCAATGCGTCCACAGGAAACAATGGGCAATTAGAAGCGGGTTTCCCCGCATCGGCTAATCCGAAATATATTAGTCAGAATTTCAAAGCCCGGGAGTCAGGCCCTGAAATCCGTATCAGCGCGCTTGTGGACAGCAAAGCACATATTTCGAATATCCATACGACAGGAAGCACGAAACTCAATGAACAGGAAAAAGCAATACTGCGCATGGCGTTATGCGCCGGCATCAAACGTCCCTCTATCACACAATGGCTCAGAGATAATGTAGAAGGCTTTATGGAGCTTACGTTTAAGATATCGTTTGCGTATCAGCGCCTCGCAGTTTCTAAAAAGGATATGGAGTTGAATCGCATACTGCTGAGAGGGCCGCCGGATCTGCAGGCGCTTTTTAGCGATATTATCCTTCCCCATGAATTGGATCACGCCGTCCTTGGCCTGGATGATGCTCAGGCTCTGCTCAATACGCTTACCGATCTGCAGCGCATGCCGTGGCATGCCCGTATCCTTATTAAATTTGACCGCGAGGGCGTTATAGACCTCGATGAAGACCTGAAAACCGCCCTGCGCCGCATGTTCCCCGATTCCCGCGACGGCGGCATTGAGGAAGAGCTGGAAACTATTATAAGTTCTCCATCAGGCAAAACACCGCTTGCAAACAGGATCGCGGTATGCGAACAGCTTGTATCCGGATGGGAAGGATTGATGAATAAAGGCGATCTTACGCCGTCCGATGTCACCGTGATACAAGTGGCGACCACCCGGCTGGCTTCGTTAACGCCTTTTGATCAAGATGTCAATAGCGTTGACGCGTCGATGCTTGTCGCTTTATATCAAAAGATCGTCGAGCTGTCTTTGAGGACCTATAACCGCGTTAAGGATATGAAGTCTTGGGAGCCGCGCGAGAACAGGATGTTTCAGCTCAAGGCAGCCAAATTCATCTATATGGCCGGGTACGGATGCCTGTATCAGCATCTGGTCCAGCTCGCAGACGCTATTGCGTTATACCGCGGGGTCGGGTTAAGCCGTATCAGAGCTGAAGAAACTCCCGGATTACTGCAATACCCGGCCGCATTCGTCAACCGGGTATCCGGGATCATGAATATTTTTGTGCGGTATGCGTGGGGCTTCGAATATTATGCGCGCAAATATGAAAAAGAATTTGCCGCGTCGATCGGCCATATAAAAAGCCAGGGCAATCATCTGGTGCCGGGCTTGTATATGCAACCCGGTTCCCCGGGCGCGCAACGGCAGGACGTCCGGCCGGATATCCTTATCAGGCAGAAGAAGGACGTTGACGTGGGCGTGCGCCGTTGGTGGAATTCAAAGGTCGCGCTGTTTTCTTACATCCTCCCGCCTCTCGGGCAGATAGCCATATTGGCCCTGCTGGCACAGCTTATCGTTTACTTCGCCGGGATCGGGCCGTTGCCCGATATTCTGGTCTATGTGGCGCGCATAGGATTTATATTGATGATCGGATCCATTGCCGCCAACTGGCTGGCTTTGCGCCTCAATGATAAATTCTACAAGCAGCACATGTCGGTTATCGATGCGTATGAAGGACAATTGCGGCAATTGGGCTTTGATGAATACAATAACAGATTGACGGATGAGGAGTTTGGGAAACTATGGGATATATGGCAGGCAGAGATGCGCTCGGATGTTGCTCCCAGCCTCGACGCCGTTGTCATCGCGGCATCCTGGGATGTGGCATTGACCGATTCCGTCAGGACGCTTTTATCAGACAAGGATATTCCGGTCATGATAAAGCGGACGCGCGATGCAGGCAGCGGCATGGCGCTCATGGAAATGATCGATTGCTGGAAGTCCGGCGCTACGGTGGGAGATTTTATACGCTGCGTGGCTGAACAGGGGGGCGTTTTGAGCCTCGGGGACGCGACACCGTCAGCATATACCAAGCCTCTCTCGAAAGCGCACGTCGCGGTGATCCTTGCCGGAAACACTCTTATCGAGGCAAATAAATCCGTGATCCCGTGGCCTGTAGATGCCGAGACAAGGCTTTTATTGTCGCCTGTTGAATTCGCCCTGCTGAACTGCATCCGCAGCGCGCACGTGTCCAGGGCGCAGGGCAACAGCAAGGGGCTGATCATCCATAACGGCGACGGCGTGTTCGTCGGGCCGATCGAAGGCGAAACCCTTGCGGCTGCGTGGAAGAATATCCGTGACGTTGCGCGCTGGCAGTCCAATGTCATTATCAGCTCTGCGGACGGCATTGTCGAGCGGATCTATGACAGGGCGCGCATGTCGTTCATCAGGAGCAAATATCCTGATAGCTTTGATTGGAATAACGTTGATAAAAAACAGCTCCTTGTCAGCGCGGGCATCATAACGATCAACAAGGACCTCGATCTCTTTGTATCATACCTGCACGATTTGCATGGTTTTCTGTCCGGCCAGCCGGCGTTGCAGCGCCGTTTTGGGAACACAGGATTCCAGATACGGCTTATGCCGGACATCATGACAATCTGGGCCAGGCTGAACCGGCGTAAAGACCTGCGGTCCGACGTTCTTGCGTCCTATTTCAGCGCTCGTATTGACGATCTTGACAGAAACGACCCATATATAGACGAATACATCGATCTGTTGCACGCATGGGACGCGTGGAATTATGATTGGTTCAGGGGAATACCGTCGATGCGCGTGTCCGTGCACCGGCCTTCGCATAACGGTGCTTTATATTTCCGGATGTCAAATGACGATGCGCTCAACAAGCGGAATCTCGACATCATACAGCGCGCTGCTGATGAGCTCGCCAAGTCTTTGCGGGACGGCGGCGTTGTTTCCCATCGCCATTCGTTCCTCAAGGACCAGGTCAGAAAAGCGAAATTACTCGCGGCGCCGTATCTGGACTTCCCCAAGAAAGAAACGCAGCTGCGGCCGCTTGACAAATCCTGGATGGCGGCTTCGGCTATCGTCATCACGACGTTCTATGCGCTTACCGCGGGGTGGCAGGGGCTTTGTATGAGCGCGGTCTGGCACGGCGTGATCTTCGGGTTTGATTATCTTGCGGATCAGTATAACGCGTCGCGGTGGCACTGGCGGCAATGGGGCATGCATAAGTTCCAGTATCCGAAATTTTCAGGAAAACTCTTCGGTTCCATGTGGAAGATGCTTGTTATGAGCGCCTTGGACCTTGTCATCTTGAGCCAGCTGGTTGGCCTTTTCCCGGGAGCGTATTGGGGAATACCCGGCAATTATATGGTGATCATTATAAGAACGATCATTGTGCTGCCCGTCGGCATCAAATTCTCCCTGTGGACCCGCAGCCTGACTCATTTTTCAACGTCGGCAAAAAGGCTGGAGATCATAAAGAACGTGTCCTTTACCCTGATTTCAACTGTCTTCTCCGCATGGTTTATTCAGCTGGACGGCACTGCGCTTTTTGTGGCGCTGTATTCGATCGCATACAAAGTGGTCAGCGAGTTTGTGACGTTCCGCATTGACACGCGCCATCCTCCGGCTGCCAATATCTTTATCGCGCCGGATAAGAAGCTCGCTGAATCCCCGGATGAAATGGTCATTAACGGAACAAGGGTCCACCGGATGGAGATCGCAGAGGTTATCGAACGGATGCTCGCGCAGGGGCAAGCAGGCCTTAAAACAAAATACGGGTTCGACATCGGCAGCAGGAAAACCTACGAAGCGTTCCTGAAGAATTCAGAACGAGCCCTGGATTTTCTCATCGAGGACGGCAGCCGGTTCGACACGAACAATCCCGCCCACGTGCGGCGCCTCGTCGCATTCATCGAGCAATCGCTGCGCGCAGCGGGCATCTCTGAAGATGTGTGGGCCCTTGACGCGCAGCGGTTCGGGAAGCGCGCTGAACGGCCGCAGGAGATACTTGAATTCTCAAGGGAGGTGCCGCAGCTGCATGAGAAGCTGATCGAGGATCGCAGGCTGCGCGACATTATCACATACGGAAACCTGTTCGAAGGTTCCGCGGCGTGGGATGATGTCCCCAGCGAGTTCGAAGAGCGCAACCTGCCCATCGCCGCATGGGTGAAAGACGAGCCGTTCAGGGACAGGGCATTCTGGAGCAGCCTTGAGCAGGCTGATTTCGCAAAGCAAAAATTCGAGTTTGTCGTGGCTGACAGGGAATATTTTGCCCGGGCAGGCAAGCTCTCCTTGCTGGAGGCGCAAAAGGAAAAAGTCATAGACGACCGTATTTCAGGACAGCAGCTTATCATCCCTCATCAAGGCGGCGATCCGTTTGAGCTCATGCTGCAGATGATCAAGGGTTTCCTCTGGCATCATTACCTGAATTCGCCAGTTATCGATACGCTCATGAAGGAAAAGGCAGCAGAGCAGTTCGGCCAGGCGTTCATATACGGATACATCGACAGCTTCAGCTTTGTGACCCCCATTAACAGCAGCAAGAAGATCATGGGCGGATTCATCGCGGGCAAGGCCCTTGAGATCGTCAGCGCCATGGAATTCAGGCCGTCCATGCTGCGCCGCGATATCGTGCAGATAGAACCGTCGAGAGAAAAGCTATGGCAGGCGTACTTTGCCGACGCCCATAACTCCAGGCGCAACCGGTTTGTTTTCAGTAAAAAGTTCGATACCACAAAGAGCATTCCGGTGAAGCTTGTCGGGCTGTTTGAGTTCTGGAGGGAAAAGAAAAAAGCCGCTGATTTCATGGCCGAACTGAACAATCCTTCCATGATACCGTTCCTTGAGGGCATCATCGGCCTGCCCATACGCGGGCTGGTGAGCTATATTTTCTCAAAAACCGCCATTGAATCCGTTATTGTCAAACAGGGCCTGTCTGCGGCTGATATTGACTGTGAAGGCATTATCCGCCAGGTGATCGTGGCCGAGGCCGCTGCGGGAAATATCAGGGAACTGTTTTTTGAGGCATTAAAGGAATACGGAGTCGATTTCGCAACAGGCAAAGCCGTCCGGCCGCGCGCGCCTGACGGCGTATTGAAGCAGGCCGACGGCGGAATACAGCTCATGCTGGGGGCGCAAGATGGCTATCCGTATTGGCAAAAATACGGCAATCTGGTAGGCGCAATTACGTTCAACCAGTTGAAAGACATGGGCGTGCAGTATGTATTTATCCACCATTCCGGATTGCCGCTGCCGGACCATCTTGTTCGTCAAAAAACGTTCGAGGCGATTTCAAACGAGATCACCCCCATTATCTGTCTTTGGGAAACACGCGAGGACATTGACAAAGACCGCGCATTCCCGGCAATACATAAACAACTAAACAGGCTTGTCAAACCCCTTGGACAGCATGTGCAGAAGGTAGTGCTTGCGTATGAACCGCTTTGGATCGTAGAACTAGCATTATTACGGGGATACTTTACACCCGCGCCCGCTGAAGAAGTGGAGAAAATGCACCTATATATCAGGGATTATCTTGCGCAGAACGCCGGATCAGCGCCCTTTGCCGATTCGGTTCCGATCATTGCCGGCCCCGGCGCGTCTGCCGGGAATGCCGCAGAGTATATGTCCCGCACGAGCGTCGACGGCCTTGCCGTAGGCGCGGCGTCGGTAGACCCGGAAAGTTTTGCTCAGATCGTGCTTAACGGCGCCGCTCATGCATCGACAGAGAAGACGCCTATCTTTATCGCCAACCTTAAACAGGAGAATATAGCGTGCGGGATCAAACAGTACTGGGCTGAGGTGGAAACCCGTCTCCAGGGCGCTGTCAACGATTCCCGCGTCGTGATCTGCCCGAACATGGTTGACCTGGTCAGGATATCCGAAAAAGACGGCGGCGCAGGGCAGACAACCTTTGATGATTTCGGGCAATTGGCCCTGAACGTCGGCAATGTGCGATTCCACACGACCGAATACCACAGGACATTCCGCAGCGCGATCGAGAAAGAAACATGGGAAACATACGCGTCCTGGAGCGACAAATATCTATGGTGGATGACGTTTGTTGTTTATTCGCAAGACAAAGGGTTTTATGCGACCGTAAAAGTGGCGCCTGTTGCTAATCCGAGACGGCAGGAGAAATTAAGCCGGTATAATTACGAGGGCATTGTCGTGATAAACATCGAAACCATGGATCCGCAGATCAATTCGCAGGCGCTTTATGCGGCATTGATGGGACGCGGCCTTCTGGGGAAGTCTGTGAGCATGCTGGCTCCCGAGATCAAGAAACGCCGTTTATTCGATTGGGTTCAAGACGGGAATATCGCGTATATAATAAACGGCAGATTCATCAGCGTAAACGGGAACGGATTGAGAGAACAATTATCCTTCCCCAGGAGCGAATACAGGCCCGAGGGTAAAAACGGATCGCATCATATCAACCTTTATCTATTGCTGGAGATATTCACCCTTATCAAACAGCGGGTTCTTGCCCGGGATGACTGCCGCATGTTCAACTGGCGCGCGATTTTTAATCCGGCTATCTGGCAGAGCAAAAAGAGCAAGAAAAGCAAAACACAGGAAGGCGGCCTGACCCGCCTGTTTATTCCTCCGGAAATAAAGAATGATTTTAATCGGAGATACGGCGATGGTCATATTGAATATTGGATAGCTGATGTTTCCACGGAAAGCGAAATCGTCTGGGTTAACCGGAACACCTGCGCGTGGCTGAGCGAACTAGCTCAAAAAGACGGCGGCGCGTTAAATCATGTTGAAATTTATCCGTTCCCTTCTATAATGATGCGTGAGCGTGAGCTATTGATAAGCTCCGGCTTGGCCGGCATTGCCTTACCTCCCGTGGCTGGTGGGTGGCGATTGAATTCGGCTGCCGGAGCTTTCTTATTTGTCGTGGCGCCGCAACGGTTGGGCGCGGTGGTGATCATTCTTGTTTCATCGCAACGGAAACATATCAGCCGCGACGGCGGGCTCGTCAGCATCAGCCGGTTCAGTATCACGCCGGAATTGGAATTCAATCTTGAAACTGTTTCCGAAGAAAGGGCGAGCCGGGTTTTTGTGCCTTTCCGGCTTGGTCCACAAGAGGCGATGTTTATTTCCGGATTGCCTGATGATATTGTCCTTGGGAAAGGGTCGGCGCTTGTCGCATTCCTCGACCCGAACCAGATCGCGCTTGCCGTCAGGGCGATTGATCCATCCGGAAAAATGACGCTCGGCCTTGTCAATATCGACACCACAAAGGCCGGGGCATTTACGGAAGCGTCCGTCAAACGCGCTATCGCAGATCTTCTGGAGCGCAGGGGCGCCGTAGGCGCGGATGCGCCGATATCGTTTGATCTGATCCCGGTCACGAATTACAAAGGGATCGATACCCAGTGCTCCCTGCAGCACGCGTTCGGGCGGAAGCTCGGCGCACAGGAATTTATTCAATTGAAACAGGCCGGAGTCGAAAGTTCAGGAGTCCAGGAGTATGAAACCCTTAAGCGTATCGATACGCGGTCGCAAGCAGGATACGCTCACGATAAAGAATTATTTGAATTCTGGCCCGATTGGAACGGGACAGCCCGCGTGAAATCCGGCCTCTATCAGATAGACGGCAAGATCCCCGGCGCCTACCGCGCGGACCTGGAAAACGCGCTCAACGACCTGTTGCAATCGATGAAGAATTTCAGGGAAAAAGCGCCGCCTGCGCTTTCATCCGATATCCTGACCGATAGCATCTATCTTTCCGTAACTGTCGATCCCCGCATTCTGCGTGAAGAGCTGGGCCGAGTTAACATTAACGGGATCTTAAGCAACGAACATCCCGCGAATTGCGTCTTCCTTTCGCCTGAGGCATTCAGCCTTTCCGCGGCGCACAAGGAACTGCTCCTCTTAAGCCTTTTGCTCGAACGCAAATATCTTTCCGTCGCGCGCGTTCACTCCGGACTCTATCATTATTATATTTTGAACAGGCCTTCACTTTTTCGGCTGCTTATATTGTTGCAGGAAGAGCGGCATTGGTCATTGGCCCGTTTCTCCGCTGTCCTTATGCGTGCGGCGCTCGCGCGCAATCCCCTGCATAAACTGGACTATATTCTCGGCAATACAATTTCCGCCGATCTGCTGAACTTTGAGCTGAGGAGCGGGGATATTGATATCAGGCACGGATCATTACTTGTTTCCGCGGGACGGCTGATCGATTTTGTGAACAGGAACTATATCGTTATGCGGGCGCATATTACCGGTATCCCGCCGTCTGCGGTGACCATCGTGGTCCGGGATCCCGCAAACTCGCGCTCAGCCGCGATCATACTCCAGAAGACAGGGGCGGATACCTGGTCCCTTCGCGCCGCGCCGGTTGAACGCCTTGCAGCGCGCAGGGAAACGGGCGAAGACGGATTGACGGTCCTGATGCCGCTCTTTGCCGGGGAGCAATACGTTGAAGAAGACAGCGAATGCGGCGACGGCGGGAAATACGATTTAAGATGGGGATGCGCTGATTTCCGGCTGAGAGCAGTAAAGTTATGGCGGGCGAACAGAAAACAGGACGCGCGGACGATCGCAATGCTTATCGATCTTCTGGGCGATGAAGCCTGGGGGGTCAGGAATGCCGCAAAAGCCGCATTGATCGATATTGGCGAGCCCGCTATCGGAGCGCTGACCGCGGCGCGCAGCGATCTTCGGCAGCGCGTGGCAGAAGGCGCTGCGGCTGCATTAAAAGAGATCATAACTAAAGAAGCCAGGATCGATCATGAGCGGGACAATAATGTTCGGGCACAGGAGATCGGCAGCGGCTGGAAAGAGCCGACGCAGAACGGCCCGCGCAAGGAGTTCAAACTTGACGGCGGATCTCGTACTCGTAGCGGCTCCCCCAGCAATAAAGCGCCTGCGCGGATCATAAGCAGGCAAAAGCTAACCGGGTCGTTGCGGAATAAGCCGCTGTATCGGGTCTTGCATAGCCTGGCCGGCGGCATTGCGACAAGGCCGGCTCTTGCCGAAGCCACGGGTATTTCCGAATCGACGGTCAAATACCAGATCAATAAATTGATATCGCTCGGGCTGTGCGAGCGCAGGCCATATCAGTATTTCATAAAACCAGGCGTTTCTGCGCGAGAAATTATCGAACATCAATTTGTTCGGGAGCCGTTATATCGGGTCTTCGAAGCGATCTCCCGGGGCAATGACACAGGCACCGAGGTCGCGCGGTCAACAGGGATCCCGGCAGCGACGGTATGGAAACAGTTGAAATGCCTCTGTAGCTGTAACGTTATAGAGCGCACGGGCAATCATTATGCTGTCCGCCGCAGCAATGAGCATCAACTCCTTGCCGGCCGATCGTTATTGCGAAAGCCGCTCTGGATGGTTTTTAATGCAATTGCAGAAGGCAATACAACCAGGGCTTTGATCATTTCCGCGACAGGAATAAATCCCAATACGCTTGATGAGCAGATCCGGGATCTGATCGATCAAGGCCTTGTTCTGCGGGAGCAGCCGCATTATCGTCTGACCATGCGGATCGCGCCTGACACTGCCATGGGGGCCCTGATCGATGCGCTGGTTAAGAAAGGCGAGGTCTTCGTGCAGGAGGATCTGCGGCAAAAAATCGTATCTATCAGGCGCGAGATGCCGAGATCGAATATAAGGGCGGTTACCAGGGAGCTTGCCGATCATAATATCGCTGTGGACAGGGCAAAGATATCGAAATTGTTCAAGAACGATATCATGGCAACGGATGAGGAGATCAAAACCGCAATGCTTGCAACCGGCAGCGCAGTCCGCGCCGCCGCATACATCAAGACGGTATTTGCAAAGACCATAGACCGGGAAACAGTCGCCGCGCGTTCGAGAAAGCTGGCCGCCGCGGACCCGGGGTATAACGCGCTTTTGACCCAGACCGCGATTCCAGGCCTTGAAGATATGCAGAATGCGTTTGACGCGGCGCAAGGATGTATCGTGCCCGCCTGCCGCATACTCCGGGGAAAAGGGTTTAAGGCGCTCGTGACCGATCCCCGCTGGGCTGTCATACAGTCCTCATGGATGGAACATGTATGGGGTGAATTAAATGAGCTTGAAAGGACCTTCCTTGGCCTGGCTGTCCATACTGCTCCGGATATTTTCATGGCGAAAGATATATATCAAAAAACTATCCCCCTCGGGAAAATATTGATGCAGAACGAGCATTATTCTCTCAAACAGCTTGTTCATACCCTGAACGAATTCTCTCCTTGCCTGATCGAAAAGGTTTCCTCTCCGCCTCAAGGCAATTCATACAGGATAGAAGCGGGGTTCAGGTTTTTCATTCTCAATAAAATGCCGGAAAATCCGGAAACGTCCTGTATTGTAGGCGTCAACGCCCTCACGCAGAGGATCAGGGATATCATAAGCGCGCAGGGAGTCAACGGCATAAACCTTGATTACAGTCAATTTGCCAGAGATTACCCGCATCTTGCCGCGTATTACGATTACCTCAAACAATCTAAACAGATCGAACCGCGGTGGCGGGTATGGAAGACATTTGTCCTGGATATCGAGCCGGCGGTCGGGCATGCCAATGGCCTTGTCCATAAAAAATACGACATACGCGACATGCTTATGGCGGTGCTTGAGGTGCGGATCAAGGCCGGAGGTTTGGCATTCGGCCAAACCGAAGAGATCGACCGCCTTATCGGGAATCTTTCCAAAGGATGCATACCTGAGCAATTAGGACGGCCGTCAAGGCCCTGGGTCCTTACAATTAAGAATCAATTACGCAGCCTCAATCAGCAGGGTAAACTTGAAGAGGAATTCTTAAAACGAAGGGAGTTCATCGACGCCGTTCCCCTGCGTGACGGCGGCGCTGGAGCTCATTCGAGCCGCACCGAAATTTTCAAGCCGGTTTTTTTCAAATATCTGCTCGGCCTGCACCAGTTCGTTCGCGGAGAACGCGCGGTATACGCCGGAAGCATGTCGGATATCGCAGGGATCGCGTATGCCACTGACTGCACGGAATACGCCTTCATAGACAATACGCCGTTCAGCCCCATTGCTGTCCCGTGGGAATACGGGACCGAGGATGAATGGCTGTGCAGGTATTTTAACAAGAAGTTCCGGACTTCGTATTCTATTGATGGAGACGCTCCGTATATCCGGCTTGCACTGATCGAAGAGCTCGCGCGCATGGGAGCGCAAGATATCGTTGTCAGGGAGGAACAGGAGAAAGTATTTACCGTTGATTTTAGCTGGCGCCATCCGTTAAGGGCTGAGTCAGCGCAGAGAACGATCACGTATTATGAGTGCGATATCAGCAATCCGTTGACTGCGCTTAAGGAAAGCGTGAGCAGGGGTTTTGATATTTACTTCCAGAAAGCGCCTCTTAAACTAAGCGTTCCGCGCTACCGGTTCCTGGCGGAAGCCCTGGGTTACATGATGCCGGGAGGGTTCATCGTATGCGATACCGACCTGTTCGGGATAGACTCCGTGCATGAGCGCAGGCCCGCGATCGAATCGCATTTCACGCAGGTCATTCTTCCGGACGCAATGACAAACGGCGTCACGTATGGCTATTCGACAAAGGGCGCGCTCATGTGGCAGAAGAACAGAGCGGACGGAGGAAACGAAGCAGCGTTGACAAAGCAGGAGTTGCGGGCCCTCTGGAGGGAGTTATTCAGGGAAGCGCAGGAACAGTATCCGACAAAACTCCTTGAAATTGACGGCGAGTCTGCCAATACGTTCCTTGTCTATTCCGACAAGCCCGGCCGGCTTGCGATCGTGAGCAGATACTATTTCGCAGGGCAGAGAAAAACGCATTTGCGCAGAACGATGAAAAGCAGGCAGCAATACAGAAGATTGATCAGGATCAGGGTCGCGCCTGTTCCCGAAGATAAGAAGGACGAAGTCCTCAAAGACCTGATCGCCCGCTACCGGCAGCGTTTTGACAAGCGCTCAATTGTTAAATCAGCCGCTGACAGGGACCTTATCGTCGTGCACTGGGATGATATGCAGTTTGGCAGGAAAAATCCCAGGCTTGAAAAATGGCAGTTCGTGCGGTCAGGCAGGGGCGGCAGTTTCAAGCGCGAAGATCTTCCGCTTGATCCCAAAGGCAGGCTCGATATCAAAAAGGTCCTGATACTCCTGAAGCTTAAGAAAAAGCACATACTCGGCGCCAGGGAAATGGTCGATCAGATCAGCCGCGATGCCACACTGTATCAATGGGGCGAGGTTGTGGCAAAAGAGGCATGGTCTGCGGAACTGGGCGAATACGCGTATTATGTTCTCAGGCTCCATAAGGATAGCTGGCAAAAAGCGCATAACGAGTTCTGGCATCTGAAGCGGGATATCAGCCGCATGAACGTCCTTCCTGAAAAGCTTCTCGACAGGAAATCGCTGCCGATGCAGGGCATTAAACTCGTTATCCTGCAGGCGTGGTTCAAGGGATTCGGGTTGGAAGCCCGGCTCAAAGATGCGCTCGATAAGGTCAAGCAGAAGAATGCAGCCGGCCTTATGCTTAAAGACTCCGGGGCCAAACGGCTTACTGCCAAACAGCGCAGGAGAGCGCGCAGCCTGGTCCTTGAGCAGTCCGCGCTGGATAGCTTTAAAGACGGCGGCATATATTATTGCGGCTCCGGTCAAGCGGCAGTTGCTACTCCTTCCGTGGCTGGTGGGGAGCAATTGTTTACCGCTGCCGGAGCCGCATATTTAGCCGACGGCGGCCAGATCGTAGTGGTCGCTCATCGCGGCGCCTCCGCTCTTGCTCCGGGGAATACGCTGGCTGCATTCAGCAAGGCGATCGAGATCGGAGCACAAGAGATGGAACTTGATGTTCAGCTAACGAAAGACGGGCACATCGTAGTCATCCATGACACGACACTCGAAAAGCTCAACGGCGATACTCGATGCGTAAGCGATATTGAGCTCGATGAACTACGCAGGATCAATATTCCCGGAGGAGAATATGGACCTCAAAAAATACCTTTACTTGAAGAAGTAATCGATCTGGCTCGCGGCAAGATCAAATTGCAGATCGAGATCAAACAGGTGTTCGCAAAAGATGCGGATATTTGTGCGAAACTGGCAACGCTGCTGGAGCGTAAAGGAATAATTAGAGACGTGCTGGTGACTTCTTTCAATCCTCACTATCTTGACCTGATAAAGAAAATCAATAATGACGTGAACACCGGTCTGTTGCTCAGAAAGGCGCATTATATTAACGTGCTATCGAATGCCCGCAGTCTTGGAGTATCAACAGTCATTTTCAATATTATCAGGGTGAACGCGGATCTGGTTGAATTTTTCAAACGCGCAGGGTTTATTGTTGGCGCATGGGGAATCGGAGCTGATCAGGGACGGATGAAAGCAGCCATAACGATCGGTTTGGATAGGGTGACCACTGACGATCCCTTTTTGTTCAGAAAATATCTTGAGAGAAGAAGCGGTGATCGTCGCTGGGACAACAGAGGAACAGACGGCGGGGAGCCGTCAGCTGCGGATTTTGAAGCTGTCCTTCGGGAACACGCGGCGCGTTCGTGCCATGGAGCGCCTATCACGATCACGTATGAACAGCTCGCTGTGTGGATGCGCCAGAAGGGCTTTATCGTCAGCGTTACCGAGATCAAGAAAAGCAAGCGGCTGGTGGCAGTATTTTCCGCGCATCCGAAATTATCGAAATTGATGAAAGTCACCTATCGGGGCATTGAATTCAACCAGGATGCGATCATCGCGGCGCTGGAACAAGAAAAATCGCTTTCGAAAGCCCTTGATGTCCTCAAGCACGCCTTCCCTAACGAATATAAAGATGTGACGTATGAAGGTTTTGCTGTTGTATTTGTCAACCTGCATCCTCACCTCAGGGCAATATGGGCCAGGATCAAACAGGAGAACAATATCGACCGGTTCGGCAGACAGATACAGAACAGGGAGCCATCAACGCGCCCTGCAGCGCCCAAAGCTCTTACCATAGAATTGACCGGATCCCAGATGAGGATGCTGGAGGAGATCGCCGATGAGGACCCATTCTTCTCTCAGAACGGCAGGCAGTCCTCCGGATTGAAGATGGTCCTGAATGAAGACGATATGCTCGCGCTTCAGTCTCTGGAACTGATCGTCCTGGAAGCAGACAATTTTGCATATCTTACTCAACTCGGCGCAAACGTGCTTGCCGGAACAGTGAAAGTCAAGATCGCCGTCAATAATGATGATCCTGTTACAGAGCAGATATCCAACGGCAAGCCTTCGAGAGAACAGATTCTGCTGGCCGCGGAACGCGTCAAACAGAATAAAGCTGAGAGTATTGTGAGCGATTCTTGGGTTGCCGCTGACCTTCAGAAGGCGGGTTTTGACGTAACCGTGGATTGGCTTATAAAACAGGGTGGCATCCACAAGATATTGAGGGACCGGTGGGATCTCTGGACCCGGCCCGGCTCGGAAGAGTGGAACAGGCGCCAGGTAAAAGAATTCCTTAAACGTTTCAGATTCGATCTTCGCGGTGTTGACAGCGTGCAGGCTCGAGGCCGTGCGCGATACGAACAACTGCTCGGCGCTCTGGTCCAGGAAGGCCTTCACGTTGATTATGTCATTCTGGAAGAAATATTAAACGGGAACGATATCTCCAAGAAGGAATATAACATTCGCAAAGACCCTGATCTAACCGCCGTGCTTAAAAATGATCCGGGCCTGGCAGATGCCATCGAGAACCCGCGGATTCATAAAGGCCTTGGCAGCGCCGCGATCAAGAAAGCTATCAGGGAAAACCCGACGCGTCAGGATGCTATACGCACTTTGAACGCGAAAACGCCTGATCTCGATATGAAGAAAATGTCCGTTCTGGCAGAGCAGTATCCCGATATCGGCGTTCTGTGGGATCAAAAGCCGGAACTTGATCTGGCGCATGCGCGGTCGCGCGGCTATATGGAACTTGAATTGCGCGCTGTTATGGAGCCGGAACCGGTTGGGCAAGAAGCCGCACGGCAGCCGGAAAAAGACAGCAGGCTGAAAGCGGGCCGGCAGGATTATCTTGACGCTGCGGTGGATGCTTTCATAAAACACAGGATTTGGAAACCAATGTTCATCATCGCTGCGCTGGAGAGAAAAGGAATCCGCGGACATATAAGCGAGATCAGGCGATATTCCGAAAAAATAGACTTTATGAGGGATTACCGTAAGAGCATTGAGGAACGCCTTAAAAACGCAAGCCAAGCCAAAGACGGCGGGGAAGGCGATGATGTCCGGGCGCTTCTGCGTCAGAAACTCACACTACTCGTGGACACAGGGGACAGGATGCCCGCGGGTGAGCTGCGGGCATGGCTTGCGCAGGAACATGGTGTTGTCCGCGAGCGCTGGGCAATACGCCGCAGCCTGAACGCGTTATTCAACGAAAATGCGGCGTTCAGGAACGCGGTGGACGAGGAAAAACGTGGCACGGCAGAAGGCTCTCGGCGTATCAGAAAACTTTTAGAAGGCAGGCTCGCGGCTATCGTCCTAGATCATGAAAAAGAGCAGGATATCCGTCAGCTCATCCGGTGGCTCAAGACACAGGGGATTGCCCGGAAGCACGACGCGATCAGGGAACATCTTGAACGCATCTTTGAAAACAAACCGGAATTGAGGATCGCCGTCGATCTCAAGGGCGTGATCAATGAATGGCAGCGGGCGCGGGCGCATTTGCGCATGACAAAGAGCGTCGCAAGAACGCTTGAAAAAATTCGTCATGATTTGCCGCGGCTAAGCCCTCTTGGCTTCCTGCTTATGGCGGCCGTTGATCCGGAGCTGGATCCGAATATTATTGCCATGGTCAAGGCATATAGAGGGGAATTAAAAAGCGTGATCGCTTTAAGGCGGCTTTTACAGGACCGCGGATTCTTGCGTGATTTCGGGAAGATTAACAACCGTAAATCCGCGCAAAATGCCATTGGATGGCTTCTGGAAACCGGCAGTTATGAAGAATCAAGCGGCCGCATCGGCCAGAAGACCGGCACGTTAAGGGTATTCATTGAGCAATTTGCCTATGACAAGACAGAGCGCATAAAACCGTATATTGAAGCTGCCGCAATGGGGCTGGCAGATCCTGATAATATTCCTTCGGATCTTACTCGTTCGCAGAAAGGCAGAATGCGGTTGTCGTTTAGAGTGCAGCGGGAAGAACTTCGGAAAGAAGAAGAATACGCCGCTCTTTATATCCGGGAGTCTATCGATGCAACCGTGAAGCCGATCGCCCGCAGGGAACAACAATTGCTGGAGCTTATAAAAATAAAGCACAGGCAGCCGGTAAAACGGCGTTACGGCGGATCCTTGAAATCCGTGTTTGCCAGGAGATCGTCCAATTTCCTTATGGAATTGATCCGGGCAGCGGAAGGCAACGTAGATATGCTATGGGAAAAGACAGTCAGACCGCTTAATATCATTGATGAAGCCGGTTACCGCTTGTTCATGGAACAAACGCTTATGAAACACCCCAGATATAGGGAGGAGATAAAATGGAGGATGTCCTGGAACCAACTTTCCGATGATCAAATAGCGGACGTGTGGCTGCAGGCCGGCTTTAGCTCAAGGGAAGAACGGTTCTTTGAGATCATGGCAGCATGGACCCTGGCGACAAATAAGCCTTTCATGCCAGGGCAGCTGGGATCCGAGGCGATGCTGATCATGAAAGAAGAAGGCCGCGGGCTCGTATCTTTCTTAGCCGAGAACTTCGAGTGTGAAAATATCCCGCTCCTGGTGAGATTTTATCCGTCGAGCAATTACCTGATGAGCCCCGCGTTGGCCAGGATCGTCCTTGGCAGTGACGAGAATATGCAGAATGCCGCGGATGAACACGCCGGCGTGGCAGCTGCTCGCGCTAACGCGATAAACGAAAGAAAACCCTGGGAAGATGTCCTGCCATGGGAGATGAGCAATGTTGTGAGCGGGGAAGCAGCTGCTGAATGCGGCCCGTATTCTCAGGCCGACGGAGGGACGAAGACAAAGCAGGTAGTCCTTGTCGTGCTTGACGGCTTCGGCTACCGCACAGAGAAAGAGCACAACGCCATTGCGCTGGCGCATAAACCGAACTGGGATGCATTGATCAGCCGCTTCGGGTTCACGCTGCTCGAAACGTCGGGTGAAGCCGTCGGCCTGCCTGAAGGAGAAATGGGCAGCTCTGAGGTAGGCCACCAGAATATGGGCGGCGGCAGGAAGGTCAAACAGGAAGTCATCAGGATCAAGGAATCGATTGCCGACAGGTCGTTCTTTAATAATCAGGTCCTGCTTGAAGGCAGCCGGCATGTGCAAACACATCCCGGCGCATCGCTGCATCTGATGGGGCTGTTGTCTAATGCCGTGGTGCATTCGGATCTTAAACATCTGTGCGCCCTGCTGGAATTTGCCGGACAGGAAGGACTACAGGATGTTTATATCCATCCGCTCATGGATGGAAGAGATTCGCCGCCTACCAGCGGAGCGCAGTGGATGGCGGATCTGGCGCAGGAAAGCGAACGCATCCGTGTCGGCAGCGTGGCTTCGGTCATCGGCAGGTATTTTGCCATGGACCGGGATAATAACTGGGAACTCATAAAAACAGCATATGACCTGTTCACGCAAGGGATGGGGACCAAAGCTGTTGATCCTGTTCAAGCAGTGAAGAATGCCTATGAACGGCAGGAGAAAGCAGGAACAAAGGTTTCGGACGAACACATCCGGCCGATCGTCATGGTGGGCAAAGATCAACAGCCTCTGGCAGTGATCAAGGACAACGACGCGGTCATTTTCTTTAACTTCCGGGCTGACCGGGCGCGCCAGATCACCCGGGCGTTCATGGATGACCGGTTCGTCAATGACAAAGCATTCTCGATCCGGGCCGTTGACCTGCTCGGAAAACGCGCCCCGGAAAGCTTGCGTGCCTGGGCGGAGAAACGGAGCAGGAATTTCGAACGCGCAGTCAGGCCGGATATCAAATGGCTGTGCATGACAGAGTATGACCGGGCCTTCTACGCGTTCAAGAACCTCTCAGTCATATTCCCGCCGCGGTATGTTGAGAATAACCTGGCGGAATATCTCGCGTCGTTAGGAAAAAAACAGCTGCATATCGCCGAGACCCAGAAATTCGCGCACAGCACGTTTTTCTTTAACGGAGGCAGGGAAGAGCCGTTTGCCGGAGAGGACCGCATACTGATCCCGTCTCCCAAAGTGGATACCTTTGACCTGAAACCCGAGATGTCCGCGTTCAAGATCGCCCGGAAACTGGTCAAGCAGATCAAAAGAGGCGTCTACGATTTCACCCTGGTCAATTTTGCCAATGCAGACATGGTGGGTCATGAAGGGAAGCTGGATGCGGCTATCAAAGCCATTGAAGTGGTGGATCAGTGTTTGGGCAAGGTGCTGCCGGCAGTGGCAAAACAGGACGGGATCGCCATTGTCACCGCCGACCACGGCAATGCCGAAGACATGGCCGACAAATATCAGACCTCGCACACCCTCAACCCCGTGCCATTCACCATATTCGATCCCGCCGGGAACCTTGGCAGGGTCTCTTTGCGGGGATCCGGGGCGCTGTGCGATGTTGCACCGACGGTGCTTGAGGCAATGGGCTTGCCTCAGCCGCCTGAGATGACCGGCCTCTCGCTGATCAAAAGGGACGGAGGTTATGATCGCGCAGACGGCAACAAGAAAGAAGAAGGGCTGAAACAATTGCGGGCGTATCTGCGGGAATTCAGTGCTCATGCATACGGCTTCACCGGCCCGACAAGGCTTTTATGGATAACTCAAATGGTCCGGGTCCTGTTGCCCAGGAAGGCCCGGGATGCCCTTGATATTAGAAAGACTATAGAAAAGCAGAGAAACGATCTGGTCCGAATGGTGCGGGAGTTGCATGAAACATATGGTTTCAATGAACAAGATTTTCGTGTTGAAGCAGGCACGCTGGAACGGCGGGCCCGGCGGGCGCAAGCAATCTCGTTTATCTGCACGGCCTTTTTCGTGTCGTTGTTTTTTGTGAATATAGGGTCTCCGGCATTATTTTATACAGGGCTCATTGCAAGCGTTTGGGCGGGGGGCTGGGCGTTCAGTTTCGCCTTAAACGAAGGCCATCGCAGAAAGCTGCTTATCTGGGCAGTCAGGCAGGAATTTGCGGCTGCAGCGCCTCTGGCCAGGCACAAGGAGCAGTCCCTGTCCGAAGGAATCAGGATTGAAACGACAGATGGGGCTCATCTATCCCTGACGGAAGCGGAGTATGGCGGACATATAAAAGGACAGCTCAAGATCGTCAGGAACGCTTCACAGAATCATAAGGTTTGGATAGGCGATGTGCTTGTTGCCGATCAAACGACCCCGGACATGCTCCCGGCCATGAAACGGGCTGGCGCGATCATCGTGCGCACAAGGGACTATCTGGCGAGAAATTTTGCTAAAACAAACAGGATCCCGTTCACCGATGGCCCAATGTTCAGCCCGGATATGCCTGGTGACAACGCCTGGGTTGATATTAATACTCTGAAGATAATAGTCGGCCCGGATGAAACGCTGGGTATGACAGCCGATGTATCCGCTGCGGATATCATGGAATACTTAAAAAAGCATGCTCTCGAACAGTTACAAGAGATGCAGGAAGGCCGGATGGTTGAAGCCTCTCACATAGATATTAAAGAGGTTTTCCGGACTTACGGCATAGATGTCGACGCCCTGGGTAGGATGAATGGTGAGCAAGCCCAGGCATTGCTCAATGCGCTCAAGCTCTTGCCGGAAGAACATCTTCATTATCTGGAAGAGATCAAGGAAGTTCCGGGCCGGATGAGAGGGCGTGTCGGCGGTTACATCTATAACGTCCCCTATGTCAGAAAGATGAGACTTAATACATTCCAGGGCGGGGATGGCCTTGAACATTCCTTTATGCATGAAACAGGCCATATTATCAGCGAGCAGTATGGACTGGGAGCCGATTTCGCGCAGCTTGCGGGTTGGAAATCGTATCCTGTGCCGCTCTTTCTGGTATTGGTAGTAGTATTGGGCCCTGTCAGGGAATTGTTAGGTAGGGTTCTGGAAACAATTATTCCCCTCGAGGCCTCAATCTTATGGACTTCAAATAGATTAATATCGCTGATGCTATACACGGCGGCGTTCATGGCGATCTATTACCTGTGCAATAAATATGTTCAAAAGATCTTCATCGAGGTATTTTCGATCAGCATCCGCACGAAGGATATATCTCCCGAACATTTCGTCAGCGAATACGCTGCCCATAGCCCGTATGAATCCTTTGCCGAAGCATACTATACCTATATAAGCTGGCCGGAAAACTTCAGGAGGGCAGCGGAGGATAGCGAAGATCTGAAGAAACAATATGATTTCCTCAAGGACTACTGCTTCGCAGGCGTTGAATACACCAGGGCCCTCGACGGCTCCATCAGGCGGATGGAGTATCAGGACGGCGCGAGCGCCGACGGCGGCCAGGCGCGGATGTTCAGCGGCGATTTCAGCGCGTTATCCCAATTCAAGTTCTCCGGTCTCAGGGCAGTCATATTCGACATCGCCGGAGTCCTCCATGACGGCACGCCTGAGAGAACCGTGGAGCGGCTCTGCGCGTTCATCAATGAGCGATGCCCCGGAAAGGTCGCCTCGCCTGCCGTGGTAAAAGCGCTTTTCTATGATTGCGCGGAGGCAAAAAAGCTGCGCGTTGATCTGCTTATAGAAACGTTCCTGCGGGAAACGGCAAATCCCGTGCTGGAGCGCGAATACGGAGCGCGCGCCCGGCTTACTGTTATGGATTTTATGCATATATTCTTCCTGGATTGGGAGATCTCCAAAGAGATGGCGGAGCTCGTTCAATACCTGAAGCACTCGGCCGGCCTGGAGTTGTATATGCTCTCGAACTTCTTTAAGAGCGAAGAAGTCGATATCCGCGCGATGCTTATTGAAAAGTTCGAGGCCGCCTGCCCGGGATGTTTTCCGATAGAGAACGTCGTCCTGTCCAATGTCATCGGCGTTTCGAAACCTGATTTAAGGGCATTTGCCATAACGATCGACATTATTGAGAAAAAAGTCCCCGCGATTTTACCTTCCGATGCCCTGTTCATCGACGACCTTGAAGGCAATACCGCAGCTGCGGTCGCATACGGCATCAACGGCTGGACGTTCCGGCACGACGGCGGGTTCGGCGATGACCGCACGGACCTGGCAGTTTTAAGAAAAATATACCAGCCGTACCGGGTATGGATGGACCGAGGCAGAGTAAGGAAGCAGGTGTTATCAAATGCGTCCTGGATAAAGGTATATTGCGCTCACGAAAAACTTGTTGGGCACTATAAGGAAAACGTTCAAAGCGGCCGCACGTATCAGGGATATCTCGCTCCTGATCCCTCTCAGAGGCTTCGGGACGGTTTTACCAGGATAACAATACGGCAGGAGGATGTCAGGTCCGCGATAATCATCGGTCCGGGGCCGACATTGAATGAACCGCTGGCTTTGCTGGACCTTGTTCCCGGTCTGAACAAAATATATCTGATCGAATCGTATGCGCCCAATATGGTATCTCTCCAAAGGCTCATGCGCACGCTTGATCCGGATCAGGCCGCTAAAATCGAGATCTATTATATGTCTTCTTTGGACGCGCGCCGGGTCTTCGCACCGCGAAGCATCGATGTCGTGTATGCGGCATCGTCAATAAGCTCTGACGTCCTGGGCAGTCATGATATGCATAAAGTCCTGGCTGATATTGAGGATATTCTCGCGCCCGGCGCATGGGGCGTCGTTTCCTGCGGGTTCACCGGCAGGCGATGGGACGACGCCGGGGATTACGGCCACAGCCAGGTCGCTCCGCTTGAGGATTATGAGAATATTCTCGTCCGTACCAATAACGCCCGGTTTTTTATCGACGAACTCAATAAAACGGGAATTTCAGGAGGAAGGTTCTTCCTGTGCTGGCAGAAATTGCGTGAGGGGGAAGAACTTGATCTGTCGGATAAGGTCGAAGCGCTTAAGAACAGAAGCATGTATTACATGGGATACAACAAGGCCGCTGATTATTTATTCCGGGCAAACGATCCGCACGTAATCGACGCATTGCTTGATTATATGGAACAGACCAGGCAGTCAAGGAACATTTCAGAGTTGCTGAATATTATCAACGAGTCAGGTCGTTTGACTGATCCGCGGATCGACGTATTCCTGACCGGGCTTCTTGTTCATGATGACGAGATCATCAGGATCAGGGCGGCGGTCGTGTTAGCCCAGAGAGGCCGGCATATCGTGTCCCAAACGCTGCTGGATTTTCTTAAAACTCTCAGGCCCGGCCAGAATCGGTATGATGATATCGCTCTGGCTTTGGCAGAGCTTGGCAACAACAGAGCGGTTATGCCTTTAATAGAGTGTCTTGAACGCGAGTTGAAGTATGCGGATTTTATCAGAGAAAGCAGAATATTGAGCGATGGGACAAAGGATATCCGCTCCCAACCGTGGTTCTGCCGTGTTATCCGCCTGATCAGAGCCCTGGGCAGGTTTGATGACGAGGGGGCCCGCGCAGCTTTGCGCGCCGCAGCCGCTCACGAAAATGTCTTTGTGCGATACGCGGCGCAGAAGCAACTGGAGAAGGCAAAGGACGGCGGAGACGAAGTCGATATCTCAGCGCGGCCGAAGATACTCGCGTGCATTGAGGATCCTAATTCATGCGGCAAGGCGGACCGCGCGGTTGCGTGCCTTGAAAGAATAGCGTTGAAGAATCCGGAGATTTGTTCGATCGATCCGCAATCAGGCGCGCCGGTTTACGCGTTATCCATAACCACAGCTCATCTGACGCGCAAAATGTATGAGAAGCTGGTTGACCGGTATGCCGCCTTAACAAAGGATTATTTCAACCGGAAAAAGGCGTTCGCGCCCAAGATGGATTTCATACATTCGCTCGATGTCAAACGCCATCGCATCCATGAGCTCATTATAAGGATCATTCCGTTCATCCACGTTGCCGAAGGACAGCTTCGTTACGACCTGGCAGTCGCCATTGATAACCTGCAGGATTACGGCCTCGGGATGATCGCGGCCGAACGCGGAGCGCGGCAAGTCAGGATCATTCTGCCGTTATCGCACCGGTATCTTGTGTTCCGGACAAGCGGCAGCAGCGAACAGGCGGCGGAATATGCCGATCTGCTCATGAGGGCCGTTGAGGCCGGCATGAAGCAACGGTATAAGGATAAGCTGATCTGGAACAAGGATACCTGGTTGAGCGGCCACAACAGCTGGGTGCTGTATGAGAATTTTCACTCAGTATTATTCGACAAAGGGCTCTTGCCGGAGATCGTGGATATCATGAGGCAGGTGTATCCGGTGCTGTTCCTCGAAGCCAGGGTGGCTGACAGGATCGCGGCGTCGGATTATTCCGGCCAGGAGATCGCCGCGGTGATCCAGCGCCAGGCAGGGTCGTGTTCGCAAGGATTTATCAACCTCCTCAAAGGGCTGGCGAGGGAGGATCATCATGTTCTTCGCGAGCAGGCAGATGTTTCGCTGCGCGCGTATATTCGCGATTCTGCGGAAAGGATTTTCGAAAATCAGGACGGCGGCGCACTTGTGCACGGAGAATATAAAAACAGCCGGTTCATTATCAGGCAATGCGAGGGCTGTGACCGGAATGAGACCGTCCGGCAGTTGAACGAAGCAATGCGCAGGCTCAAAAAGGTAAAAGTGTGGGGCTGCGCCTACAGCGTTAAACAGTCGCAGAATTTCCTGTTCACAATAGAGCAATCGCCGGATACGTCGCGGCCATATGTCACGCTGCCGTATTCGTGCCTTGGCAATATTCCGGCTCTGGCGTGGAACCTGCGCAGGGAATTCCAGCGCATGCGCTGCGCGGTGAACGGCAGAAAACAACTTCATTATGCCGATCTGAACTATTTCCTGCGGCTCGCGCCCGACGACAGAGAGCAGATCCTTGCCTGGATGGCTGCGGTGAATTACAACCAGGTTGCTACTTTCGCGGCTCTGCACAAAGCCGTTACACGCATCGATTTTACGGTCATATTCAAACTGCTCTTTGAAGAAAGACTCAGCGCGTATTATCCTCATCCCGGCTCATTAAGGCGGTATACGCGCAAGATGCTTGGATCGCCCAACGGCATTGACATTTCCGCAGGGAATCTCATCGGGCTGATCCTGGATCTTGTATATACCGGCCAAGAGAAAGATCGAATCGATCCTGACAAAGGCGCGGGACTGAATTCTTACCTGGGAGGGATCCGGGCGTTTTCCCGAACTGACAAAAAGGTCCTTGAACGAGAGGATATTAATATGGGCGTATTCATCGCCAAGCTTGATGACCTGCTCGCTGAAGGGATCCTCGGTTTGAACCGGCCTGAAAAATCCGAGCGCCGCGTCCTCATCCATGATGTCAAATTCCGCGTAGAAAGGCTGAACAAGATCATGCGGTCCACCAGGGCCGGGTATAAGGCGAGGTTAAGCAACGTTAAGGGAGTGCTCGGGGAGGTGTCGGGCGTGCACAAGCTGACCTTTATCTTCGATGATACCGTGCATATCCCTGATTATGTCGGCGCCTCCTCAGGCATAATCGAGGTCAATCAGGTTTATACCTGTTGCAAGGGCGAGGGCAAGGAATGCGACGCGCGAACGCCGCTCATGATCGCCGAGATGAAATTTCAGGCATGCCTCAACCATCTTTATACCCAGATCATGGGGTATGACAGGAAGGTATCGGTCGCGCGCCTGCTGACAACGTATTTCAGGGATACGCCGGTGAGGAACGCGGCGTATCTGGCAGAGAACGACAAACAGGGGCTTACCGAGCGCGTCCTCCTTTTTGTTCAGCGTAATCCGGATTCGCTCGACAAAAATAATACGCCTCTGTGGTATCGCCAGCAGTGGAACGAAGAGGGATTTACCTGCCCTATGACCCTGGCAGAACTTCGGAGGTTCCTGCTCTACGATGAGAACGTAAATCATTTTCTGCGGACATACCGGCCGCGCAAACGCAGCCGGTCTCAACGTAATGCCCGCGGCATATCCGGGGACGCGAGGAAAAGGGCGCAGCAGGAACTGCGCAATCATCTGAACAGATGTTTTGGCGAACTGGAAAGGCTCTATGCGGACGGGGACTTTGATTTTTATATAACGATCAGCAACCCAAAACAACGCGTGCTGACTCATGAAAACTTTGCGCAGGCGGACGGCGGGAAGGATTACGAAGGCGCATACCTGTTGATCCCGGTAAAGGCCGTGAGGAAACACGACACCGCGTGGCGCTATTACATCAGGACTGCCTCGCCGCAGGCATACAGCCGGCGGCCGAGCGTCAGCCGCACGCGGCTGAACCAGGACAGCGAATATTATTATTTTACTATGTTGGAATTAAAGCGGCGTATGAGCGTTGAAGCCGAGCGGCTCGCTGCGAAACATCGCGCAGGGTTTGAAGAAACGGTCGACGCGGCGCACCGCCTTTTGTATGAGCACATTCATTCAGTCAAACAGTATCCCGCTGTCTGCGGCATGGCAACGGAGCTGGCCGAAGATATTTTGACGAAATTCGATATCCGTGTCACGCCGCGGACGGTCGAGGCCCCGGTTGGCCATCGCTATGCGCGTATCGTCGATTGGTTCACGCGGTCGCCCTTTATCTATGATCCGACCGCGGTGCAATTCCTGAACATGGAGGAGCATCCTCAAATACGGGTCGATGATTTTGAGGCATTGTTCGAGCGCTGGGGCCGCAATCCGTTCGCGGACGGCGGGCAGGACAGCGGGGATGTGCGCCGGGAGACGGACCTGCTTATCAGGGCGCTGAAAGACGAAGACGCGCGGGTTCGCGAAGAAGCGGCCCTGGCCCTCGGTTTGTTCCTCGATGAAGCGTCGCATGAACCGCTTGTGAATGCCTTCAGATATGATCCGGATGAGCGGGTCAGGCTTGCGGCAGCATATTCGCTCGATACCTTCCTGATCGCCGCTTTCGGCGAAACAGACCAAAGGAAATCTTTTGAATATTATACTTCGTCTCCGAAAGACGGCGGAGAGCATATTGCCGAAAAGGACGCGCCGCGGTTTGTCATCGCCGCGTTCGCGCTCGAGGATATCACGCAGCCGGTCTTGAAGAAAGTCGACTCGACGGAGCGAGTCAGGGAAGAAGACATGGGGGTTCCCCGCGACACGCTTGTTTCCGTGACCGCGCCGGCCGCGGCGTTTTTCGCAGAAAGCCCCATTATGCTGGCCAGTTTCGTTTTCGGCAACAGAGCGACGGTGGCCGGAAGGATATTCGATGAGCGCGGGAATATGACCCTGCTTCTGGCAAATGTCAAGCGCGCAGAACGAGAAGGCGAAGGCAGTCCGTTTGAAAAAGAGGCGCAGTTCCTGATGAACCGCGTACGCGCCCGCCTGGCGCTTATGGACGTGATATCAGGCAATACGGTTTTCCCCGACGCCTTGATATCAGATCCGTCGTCGGACTCCCGGGCGTTCGTTTTGGTTGACAGCCGAGGCATCATGACAGTAGATGCCTTCAAGGCTGCCCGGTCCAGAGGCAAACTGTCGATCATAACCGACGTGGAAGTTTTGGAAAAAGGCATCAGGCTTTCCATCTCCGATCTTCCTTTAAGCGGGCGCATCAGCGACGCGGTCATATCCGATATATCCTGGCCTGATATTGTCTGGCGTATTGCGGTTCGCAGCAAGGGCGGGTCTCTTGCCTGCGCGGTCAAAGGAGGAACGGGCCGTCATTCTAACGAACTTCTTGAGTTTGAACTGAACCGCCGGCTTGCGCTTATCAAGGATTTCCAGGAACAGGCGCCTCCGGCACATGCCGTTAAGGACCTCGCAGGCGGCAGATCGGTCTTTTTGGTTTACCGCAGCAGTGCGCCCTGGAAGACAGCGCTGAATATAGGCAGGTCCATAGACCGTTCTTACGACGAACAGACTTGCTTTATTTCCATTCCTCCCCAGGCATTCCATCCCAAAGTCATAGCAGACTTTTTCCACATCAATCTTGTTCTGCTTCTTGCATCGCAGGCGCAGGATCCGCAGGCGATCATGACAGGGTTCTACCGGTATGCCCAGGATGAACTTGTCGGCTTGACGCAGGCACTGCAGGAGACGAGCACGGAGCTGAACGCTACATACGAAAAACTTCTGCTGGGGATCCTGCTTGAACGGCTTGGCGCTGTCATCTGGGGCTCGCCGCATGTGGGAGGAACGCAGTTCGTGAAACAGGGATTCAGGCTCAAGGATATTGCGGTCAAAGATGGCGTTCCGTATGTGTTGCTTGAGGACCTGCTGAAAAAAGTTATCTTCCCTTCCGCATCCCTTGTCAGGATCAATGCGGAGCACGTGCCAAACACCCGCACCGGGCTGATTAAAATAGAGGCGATCTTCGAGAATATTGCCGGCAATTATCGTGTTGTTACGTTGCAGCGTAAAGGGTCCGCTGACCTGTGGATCGCATCGGCGGAAATCAGGCAGATGACCGTGCTTAAGGACCCGCTGGAACTCCGCAAGAGAAAGGTCCTTGAACAACTGCGGCCCGGCTGGATCGTTGAGATCCCGAAGGCGCAGGAAAAAGATCCCGGCAGCGCAGACGGCGGAGAAAATGCTGTTGAAGCGCAGGACCGCGATTTTCTCGCGAACAAGGCGGAATTCCTGCTGAAAGCCACCGTGCGCTTGAACTCGGTTTATGACGAATTGAAAACGTATAAAAGAGACGTTCCCGATCCGGGAACTTCGGTCATTTGGCTGTTGACCAACCGAGAGTTTTTTATCGAACAAACAGAAAAGCTCAGCCAAGAACTTGAGCTTGTGCGCAAGCGGGCAGTGTATGCCGATGCGCGGCGGGTATATGCGCTTGCCCGGGATTTTATCCGTAGGCAGGGATTTTCCGCATTTACCCTTACGGCGCTCACCGACTCATGGCCAACGCAGGAGGGGGCTGATGAGCTGTCGCTTCCTGAGCTTGAAACTGTTCCGACCATGCTGCGCCTTGCTGCGCTGGAGATGTTCATGGAGTATTGCGATACGCAAAAGCTCATTGCTATGGCTCCTCAGGATGCAGACCGCATTTTCATGCATACCGTGGACGGCATGAAATATATCGCGAAAGCGGATTTCGGCGCGTTTATCCGCAATGTAAGCGTCATAGACCGCGTCCTGCAGAAAGATATGACGTATGGCAGGATGGACAGCCGCACGCAGGCAACATACCGCGCGGCTGTGCATAAACTTGCTCAACGCAGCAGAATGGCTGAATCCGCGGTAGCGCGTGCGGCAATGCAAATGGCAGGAAGTTACCGGGTCCAGGCCCCCGCGGGCGCAAAGCATCCGTATTACTATGATCTGCGGCCGACTCACTGCGGATATTATCTGGTATCTGACGGAAGGGATGCGTTCGAAGAAAGCCTCGGTATCGTTCCCGGCAGGATCGATACGCTCAGGCGCTGGATGCGCGCGCGCAGGCCGGCGCTGTATCTGGCGTCCATGGTCGGCGTTACCGTCATTGGCACGTTCGTTTTCACAGCGTATCTGGCGCTGCTGGGTGTTTCATTGATATGGACCGTTGCCGCAACCATCTTCTGGTTCGCGGTTTTTCAGGATCTTGCCATGTATATCGTCAATACGGCGATCGGCAAACGTCTGGGCGTAGAACCTCTGCTGCGCATGGATTTCTGGGAAGGCGTTCCTGACCAGTCCAAGGCCGGTATCGTATTCAATGTGCTTCTGGCATCGGAGACCAGCCTTTCTGATATCGAAGCAAATCTTCAAAGGACACTGAGGAACAACGAGGACAAGAACACCCGCATTATCATCCTCGCAGACCTGCCGGAAGCAAAAACGGATTTGCTCAGTTTCGCGGACGAGAAAGCAATTGCGTCCGCGCAACGGTTTGTGGAAGGTTTGAATGAAAAATACGCGCGCAGCGCGGGATTTGCTCCGTATTACCTGTTCTTGAGGAACCGCGTCTGGAACGAGCGCCATCAGGCGTGGATGGGATGGGAGCGCAAGCGCGGAGCGGTCGTCGAGCTTAACCGTTGGCTGCTCGCTCCGGATGAACCCCATAATTTCAGGGTCATCACCGGAGACACCGAGGCGCTGCGCGGGACCAAATACGTGCTTACCCTTGACGAAGATACCGAGGTGCCGCACGGCATGGCGCGCCGGTTCGTCGAGATCATGGCGCATCCGCTCAACAGGCCGGTGATCGACCCTGAAGAGAACAAGGTCGTCCGCGGCTACGGCATTATTTATCCGTGGATCGGGTTGATACCCGCGTTCCACGACAGCGAATCGGTGCGGACGCTCTACCGCCAGGTTCAACTCTGGGAGCGCGGCCAGCGCGACGTGGCAATATATTCCTACGCGTTCCCCGACGTGCAACAGGCAATCTTTGACGAAGGGACGTTTACCGGAAAAGGCATGTTTGACGTTGCCGCGTTTCAGTTCGTGACCGATAACCGTTTTCCGCCGAACCGGCTCCTTTCACATGATCAGATCGAAGGTTTTTACCTGCGCGCGGGTCTTGCGACCGACATGGTGCTTTTGGAAGGCACGGTCCCGAAGGTGATTACTGATTATAAGCGCCAGGAACGCTGGCAGCGCGGCGACTGGCAGGACCTGCCGTGGCTTTTCAAGAAGATACCGGGTATTGAGGGCGGACGCATGTTCGAAGAGAAGAATGTTGTAGCCGCGCATAACCGCTGGAAGATATTCGACAAAATACGCCGGACCGTGCGGCCGCAATGCATGGTCGCGCTTTTAGCGCTCGGGCTGCTGGTCCCGGGCATACCCGCGGTCCTCTGGGCCGGCATGGTCGTTTTTCTGCTGATTTTTACCCGTCTGCCGCTTACGTTGAACCTGCGGTTCTGGCTCCGGAGCCTGCCGAAGATCGTGTTCTTTGCCTTCTACGACCTGTGCATGCTGCCGTATATTGCGTATCAGAACATGCGCGCGCTCAAGATCATTTTTGCAGAAGGGTTGATCTTTAATCCTCATTTGAAATGGATATCAGCAGCGCAGTCAATGCGGTTTACCGATACCAACGAGCTCAAGGCGGCCGTCTGGTGGGCGCGCAAAGTCTTTATTGCCATGGGTATTCTCGCTGCCGCGGTTGCGTGGTTGAATCCTCCCGCGCTTGCAGTTACGGCAGGCCTGTGCATTGTCTGGGCGATAGCTCCGCTGCTTATATTCCGCTTGAGCGGTCCCGAGTTCCCCGCGTGGCTTACCATGTATAGCCGGCTCTGGTATTTCTTCTGGATGATCGCTCCGGGCTGGAGCGAGAAAAAGCTTTCTGCTCCCGCCGGCGTCAAAGGGCTCGATCAGGAACAGGCCGAGTATTTGCGCGTTGTTGCGCAGGATACCTGGAACTGGTTTGCTGAATATGTCACGGAGGAAGAAAATTGGCTTCCGCCGGACAACACCGCCCATCGGGCCTCAGGCATCGAGGTCGCACATTATACGTCGCCGACAAATATCGGCCTCTACCTTGTTTCAGTGGTGAGCGCCTGGGATCTCGGGTTCATCAGCAGGGAAGAGGCGGTTAACCGCGTCCGGCAGACGCTCAATACCGTCGAGCGGCTTGAGAAGTGGAACGGCCACATCCTGAATTATTACAATACGCAGACCCTTCTTGCCACGCGGCGGTATATCTCGCTTGTTGACAGCGGGAATTTCGCCGCATGCCTGCTCGTGATCGCCCGGGCCTTCCCCCAAGAGGATGTCGGTGAGCTCGCGCAAAGGTTGTTCGATAAAATGAGCTTCACCCCGCTCTACGATTTCAACCGGGGCTTGTTCTATACGGGATATGACCAGGAAGTGAAGCACGCGACGAGCGCGTATGACGAATCCCGGTGCCCCATGACCGAGATAGAGGAAGAGACCGCCAAGATGTTCAATATCTCATACTATGACATGCTCATCAGCGAAGCGCGCATTGCAAGTTTTGTCAGCGTTGCCAAGGGCGATGTGGATGATTATCACTGGTTCAATCTTGAGCGTCAGTTCCTGCGCGGCCGCGCGGGCACGATCGCGGCGAGCTGGGGCGGCACTGCGTTCGAATACCTCATGCCTCCTTTGTTCCTGAAAGAGCGGGAACTTTCTCCGTTCTGGCTCGGGCGCAATAACGAGCGCGCGGTCAAGGCCCAGATCAGATACGGCCGGAAATCCGGTATGGCCTGCTGGGGCGCTTCGGAATGCGGCTTTGTCGACCGGGACCCGCAAGCGCCGTATTCATATCATGCCTGGGGCACTCCGGGTATCGGCATAAAATACGCCCGCAAGGAAGAACAGCCCAGGCCTATCGTCGCGCCTTACGCTGCGATAATGGGCATCGAGTATGCGCCTGCGGAAACATTCGGGAACTTGAAGCGTTTTGAGCAGGCGGGCGCGCGGGGCAGAACCGGCTTCTTTGAATCTTTAAACCTGGAGATCGGGGGAGTGACCCAGGAGCATATGTCGCACCATCACGGCATGTCGCTTATCGCTTTGAATAACTTCCTGAACTCAGGAGCGGTCAGGGAACGGTTCCATAGCCACCCGCTTGTGCGCAACGCGGAGCTTCTTTTGAAAGAGTATGCGCCATCGTCGGAAAGATTCGATCCCGCGAGCATAAGGACAAAGAACTTGTTCTCCGTCACCGATACTCCGGGCGTCAACATGCTGGGTAACGCAGAATACGCAGTCCTTATCGACAGTTTCGGCAACAGCGCAAGCAAGATCGGCCTGTGCCGCTGCCTGGTGAACGACCTTTACGTGCGCAGGTGGCGCGGCGACATCAGGCGGCCGTCAGGCCAATATTTCTATCTGTGGGACCGCGACACCGCTTCGGTCTGGTCGATCGCGTTTGAGCCGAGCCGCGCCCCGCCCATGATGTATGAAGCTGAGCACGCGGCATACTTCACCCGCTTCATGAGCATCCATGAAGATGTCCGCGCTGTAGGCAAGGTGTTCGTGCCGCCCACCGGCATGCTCGAGATATGGCAGGTTACCATTACCAACGAAGCTGCGCGGGATAGAAAGCTTTCCCTGACAAGTTACCTGGAGTGGGCGCTTAATAACCGCCGCCTTGACCAGGACCATCCGGTGTTCAACCGTCTTTTCGTCCACACCGACCACAAAGAATATGCCCCGGACCTGCATGCCATCGTCGCATTCCACAGAAAGTCAGGCATGTTCGGTTTCCACAGCGTCAATTCCGAAATCAGTTCTTTTGAGACCAGCCGCAGGCAGTTTATCGGCGTAGAGCATGATCAAAATATGCCTTTTGGTATCAACGGCAAGCTTTCCAATACTACCGGGTATACCCTCGATCCTGCGGCAAGCCTGCAGGTCGATATCGATCTGCAGCCATACGAGTCCAAAACATTCCTTTTTCTTACCGGAGCAGGCAATAGCGAGGACGAGGTCCGGAAACTGGCCCGGGATCATTCTTCCTGGTCGAAGATCTACCGGCTTCTCAGGATGAGCGCTTTGAGCATGGAGAAGAAAGCCTATAACCGCGGCTTGAGCAGTGAAGACGCGCGCAGCCTCGCGGCTATAGTTTCGCTTTTATGTTATCCGCAGCCCGAATATTTAGGAAGCGCCCGGGCGCGCATGGAGAATACGCAAGGCCAGCAGGGCTTATGGCAATATGGAATATCCGGCGATTTTCCGCTCTTGCTGTTCAAGATCAGGTCGCGGGCAGGCCTTGACCATGCCCTGACGCTTTCAAGAATACATTCCCTGATGGCGGAAAGCAGTTTCATGGCAGAATTCGTTGTGCTCAACTGCTGCGAGGACTTGTCGGAAAAAACGCAGATCGAGACGTGCCTTGAGCGGATAAAAGAACCAGGATTTTTTGCCTTTGACCGTGAGCGAATGCCCGATCATGATCAGGCGCTCTTTGAATCATGGGCAGACCTTGTCCTGGATACGGACCTTGCCGCTTTGAGGGATGTTGCCCGGCAGCGGCGTGACGGCGGCAGGGCATTCGGCCATTTTTCAGACGACGGTAAGGAATTCATCATCACGGATATTCTTACGCCCCGGCCATGGTCCCATATCCTTTCCAATCCCGAATACGGTGCCCTGGTGACCTGCCATGGCCCCGCGTATGCATGGTTCATAAACTCGCAGCAGAACAGGACCACGCCGTATGTGCCTGACGCGGTTGTTGATCAATGGCCGCGTGCGCTCTTTATCAAAGACGCATCGACCGGCAGGGTATTTTCGCCGTTCTTTCATCCGCTCAAGACAGAAGGGATATATTCCGTCCGGTATGGCATGGGTTATGCGGTGTTCACGTATGAGCGCGAAGGCCTCTTTATTGAAGCGACGGTTTTTGTGCCTGCTGATGAGCCCGTGGAAGTCTGGCTGGTCCGGATACGGAACAACGAGGCCATAGACAGGCAGTTCGGCATTACGGCGTATAACGAGCTTGCGCTGGCAGATCACAGCGACAAGACCCGGTTCCGGATCATGGCTGAATATGACGCTGAATCCGACGGCCTTCTTTTCCGTAATCCGGCATGGACCGTGCCGCAGGCGGTTGCTTTTGGGACAGTATCAGGCCGTATGCACAGTTTTGATACTGACCGCAGGAGCTTTATAGGCGGCAATCGCGCCCTTTGCAATTCGCAGGCGCTGGAAGCGGATAGACTCGCGTGTTCAACAGGCATAGATCTTGAAGCGATCGCGGCGATGCGTTCAGACGTCTTGATCGCTGCCGGCCAGGAGGAGAGTGTGGTGTTTGTCCTGGGCCAGGCACAGGGAAAAGACGATGCTTGCAGGATCATGCAAAACTATAAGGATCCTGTTTACGCGCGCGAGGCGCTGGAACAGACCCGCTTATGGTGGCTTGCGCTGTTAGGGGAGTTTATTGTTTCAACGCAGGACAGGACCTTTGACGCCATGGTCAACTACTGGCTTCGTTACCAGGCGATCGCAGCGCATCTGTTCGCGCGGACCGGATATTACCAATCAGGCGGCGCGATCGGGTTCCGCGACCAGCTGCAGACATCGCTTGTCGGGTTATATACGGATCCCGCATTGACGCGCAGGCAGATCATTCTCCATGCCGCGCACCAGTTAGAAGAAGGGGACGTCCAGCACTGGTGGCATCCGCAGACGAACCAGGGGTCCCGCAACACGATCTCCGATAATCTTCTGTGGCTTGCGTATGTGCTCGTGCTTTACGTCCGGGCAACCGGCGATAAACAAATACTTGATGTCACAGTCCCGTATCTTTCAGGCCCGCTTCTTGAGGCCAATAGCTGCGAACGCATGTTCTTCCCCCGGATCTCCGAGAAGGAGGATACCGTTTACGCGCATGCGCTCAGGGCAATAGAGTATTCACTGGCTCGGTTCGGCGCACACGGCCTGCCTTTAATGGGCTCCGGAGATTGGAACGACGGCATGAGCGGTATCGGCCCTATGGGCAAGGGGGAAAGCGTGTGGCTTGCATTTTTCCTTTACGATATCCTGCAAGGTTTCGCGCCTCTGGCAGAGCGGCAGGAAGGTCCGGTTCAGAGCGCGGCATTGCGTGCCCGCGCCGAACAGCTGCGGTCGGCGATCGAGGCGTCGAGCTGGGACGGCGAATGGTATGCGCGGGCATTTACCGATGACGGCCTGGTTGTCGGCAGCGCAGCAAATGAAGAATGGAAGATCGACCTTATTCCTCAGGTCTGGGCAGTGATCTCGGGCGCTGCGGACCCTGTGCGGCGCCGGACAGCGATCAATTCAGTCAAGGAGCGGCTTGTCAGGGGCAAGCTTGTGCTGCTGGCAGATATCGCGTTTGATAAAGGGCCGATCGATCCGGGCAAGCTCAGGCATTATCCTCCCGGAGTAAGGGAGAATGCGGGGCAATACACCCATGCCGCCACATGGCTGCCGTTCGCATTGTCCCTGACAGGCGAGACCGAAGAGGCGTATCGCATATTCACCAACCTGCTGCCTGCAAATCATGACCAGGCCTGGTATGAGGCAGAGCCGTTCTGGGTCAGCGCAGACGTTTCCCCGGACGGGAAAGCCGGATGGAATATGTATACGGGTTCAGCCTCCTGGTTGTTCCGCGCCGGAATAGAAGCGGTCCTGGGGCTGTCTTTTGAACGCGGCAGGCTTGTCTCGATGAACCGGCCTTTGCCTGTAGCGCTGGGCACGGTGCGGCTGCGCGTGCATGGCAGGGATTATGAGCTTTCTCCGGACGGGGATCTTTCGCAGTCCGACGGCGGCGATATCGACATGGACGCGGCATTGCCGCGCATCCTGAAAGAAATGTGTTGCCAGGAATGTTATATCCCGGATTTCGCAGAGGAGATAAAATTTCGCTTCCCGCCGGAATTGCTGGCTCAATGGCGCGCTATTATCAGGGAGGTGTTTGATGCCGCGGTTGCGAGCCGGGTAACGATCCCCGTTGTCCTGGAAAAATCGGAAAACGAAGACCCGATGCTGTCCGTAACTGATGGGACGGTCCATATCCGTTCTCCCTGGGTCATTCACCAACTGCTGGTGCATACGCTGCCTGTCGAGCATGTCTTTGAAGCCATCGAACATTCCTCTCTCCCGGAACATGACAAGGACCGGATGTTTCGTTCGTTCTTCACCTGTCTGAACAATACCGCGTTTGTTTATCTTATCCTGACGCTCCTTGGCTACGAGGTGAAAATTGCCATGGGATCAGGCCCGGTCTTTGCGGTCATACCGTATTCGAACGGAACGCACCTATTCGTGGACCTTTTTACCGGCGTTATCAAAGCGGTCGATATTCCGTCTTTCTACGCGCGGAAAGGCAAGTATCTTGTGCTGGCGAAGCGGTTAAGCATCCGCAGGCATTTCGAGCTTAAACTTTCAGAGTTCGATGTGCGCAGCCTGCGCGACGAGGAATTGCTCCAGATGTTCTATTCGTATATCCGTATCGGCGACGCCACATGTCTTATGGTGGTCATGAATAAAAAAGTAGCCCATATTTACGATCAGCTTGGGGAGAAACAAACCGCGTATCGTTATTATAAAAAGTCCCTTGATCTCGATCCTGATTATATCGTCGCGCATATCGGCCTTGCCTTCCTGTGCCTTGAACGAATGGATATACGCTGCGCGGTGCAGCGTTTTGCCGCAGCGCAGAAGCTGAATCCCTGTGAATACGGGGCGTATCTCGGCCTCGGCCTTGCATACCGGTTTCAAAGGAAACGCGGCAAGGCCGTCGACAATTTCGCGCGCGCGATCGCGATCGCGCCGAGCCATCTCGACATGATCAGCACCATGGACCCGGGATTGCAGGATGCGGTTCTGCTGCGGCTTTCCGCGTATATCCCGCTTGAGCGTATCGAGAAGATGCTTGCAGCGCTCGCCGAAGATTCCGCAACACAGCCGGACCGCGAACGCTGCGTGGGGCGATGCCGGGACGGCGGCACACAAAGCCGACGATTGATCTGGGCGATCGGCGCCCAGGATGTTTCTACCGAGCGGGGGACCGGCAAAACGCGCCCGAAGAAATTGCGCGAAAAGAAAGTCGAATTCTGCATGGTCGGCCACCCTGAAGTCGGGGATTCTTTGGAAACGGTCAATGAAAAAATCAAAGAGCTTTTGAGCGTCGGCATAAGCCCGATCATCTTTGTGTTCGATCGAAAGAAAGAGCGGGACGAAGGAAGGACAAAACAAGTGCTTCGGGATCAACTCCGCATAATCCTCGCAGGGATACCGCCGGAGCAGATCGAGGAAATTGTCATCGTGTATCTGCCCATGTGGGTAAAGGAATTGCCTCTGGAAGAACAAAAAGCCATGGATCCTCAAGAAGTCCAGGAAATAATGTCTTCTGTCAGAAAATGGCTGGCAGAACGATACAGTCAGGAGACCGCTCAAAATATATATATGCTATACGGCAGGGGGGTCCATGAAGGGAATGTCCTTTCCTTCATGGTATTGCCCGATGTGGACGGCGTTTTTGTATATACGGCGGCATTCCCGGTGCAAGGGGCGATACGCATTGTCCGGCATGTGGGGTCGCGCGTTTGGCCGAGAACGCCTTTAGTTGTTTTTAATCTGAAAGAGGGCGAGTGCGATGATACGTCATGTTACATGCATTACGGCTCTGATCTGATCGACCAGGTAGGCGATATCTTCGAAACTATTGTTGTGATCTGCCCGAATGTGGCAGACCTGGAAATGTTCTCTCTTATGCGGGATATCAAGGAAGAACAACCTTCGTTCTCAGCGCGTATCGCAAAGGCGCTGCGCAAAATGTTGCGGTCTATCGGATTGAGGATCAAAGGGGCGGCATCTTCCGTGGCGGATAAGCTTGCCCCTTCCTCAATTCCTGAAAAGTCGTATAAAGACGGCGGCGCTCGACGCAGGCAGCAGGTGAGCGAAAATGACAGAAGCTGCCGGGATGCGACATTCAAGGATTTCTTTCGGGAGTACGCATCGCTCGGATATGTGAATTTCGTTCCTTTGAGCGGTTATATGCCCGCAGACATTATTCTTGATATGCGCATTGATATGCCTGCTCTTTACTATGATCCAGACCACGAATACATGTATCTCATGGAAAAGGAAAAACACGGCTTTTTAAAAACACCGTCGGTATTCTATAACGTCATTCTCGAACATATCACGCGGAGCATTGATTTGAGCGCCGCATTGCTTGATACGGAAGATCTTTTCTGGAGCACGAGAGATGTCCCGGGAGAATACCGGTGTTTCTCAAGGGTCATCCGCGAGATATGGGCGAACTCTCTCGAAGCGCTTTGCGATGCCAGGTGCGTGAATTACAGGGGAGAGATCTGGGTGCGGGTCAGGTTGGACCTTGACCGGCTTACGATCAGTTTCAGGGATAACGGGATCGGCTTGAATGGCCTTGACCCCGAAAAACCTTTTGAAAAGCATTTTTCGACAAAGAATAAAAGGTATAACAACCAGGGCCTTGGTTTGACCTATAGCAGAGATTTTGTTGAGCAGGCGTATTCAGGCCGGGTATTCCTGGTTGAAAATTCGACGTCCCGGGGGGTAACCGCGTTTATTGAACTGCCGTTCCGGCACCTGTGTGAATTATCAGAACGAGCACGGGGGCGACGGGGGCAGAATAGCATTATATTCAAAGACGGCGGCGCCCTGACCGTCAAAGAAGTGGTGACAGGGCTTCTGGCAGGGACGATTGTGATACAAGCGCAGGGCCGCGAGATAATAAAGACACCGTACGGCGAAGTCGATCTGAGCAAGCTTAACGATATCGGAAATAATTATCGCGGCAATGAGGCGATCTTCTATCTTGCGCGTGACCTGGAAACGCTCAGGCGATCAGGCCTTGTTGCATTCAAATCGCACGGTCCGATCGGCGTGCGTTCGGTATCCAGCGCGTTGCCGGACAACGTGATCCAGGCGAACGGGATCATCAAACATCGAATTCCGTGGACGGCGTTCTTTCAGAAAGACGTGCTGCAAAGAAATAAGACAGGGGATGGATCGACGCTCAGGGATATTTGTCGGCAAATGGAAAAAGGCGAAATGATCATTGCCCCTGACGGGTACGAGGTCCTGCAGACCCCATACGGACGCATAGACCTGAAGCGTTTGAACGATCTGGATAATTATACCGGCATCAAGGGGTTGTTCGAATTGGCAATGGAACTGGATCTCGCCGGCCAGGCCGGATATTTGCATATCGTGTTGCATGGAAGCCAGCGTTCCGTTCATCCGAACAGCTTATTCGAATTTTTCAGCGAAGCCACCAGAAGGGCGCGCAGCTTCCACGCGAATACCCTGCCCTGGAAACAATACTTCGCCATTCAGCGCGCTTTGGAAACAAACCCTGAGCGGTATCGGTTCAATACCGGGCTGGTAGCCCTGGTAAGAGAGTTCGGATTGTCCATGCCGCTGCAGGCCTATTATGCGTTCAGGGATGTTGCGCAAGAGCTGAGATGGAATCCTATTAAATACAGCGTGCATCAGTTGGACGAACTCGGCGGCGCTGAAAAAATAGCCGGCTTTATGACGAAATACGGCGTCAACCTGAATTATGCTGTCCAGGCAATGAGGGAATTCCCTGAAGAGATTGATCCTTACAGCGACACATGGTTCCTGGATAAGCGAGAAGTTGCGCTGCGCGGGGACTATTTGAGCGGCGCGATCACCGCGGACGAACTGGTCTTTGAGATGATGCGTATCTATGACCGCGCGCGGCTCACGGTTGATCCGTCTGTCAGCCGCGTCAGCGCGCGTGCATACCGCTACGGAGATCTGCTGGTCAGGGATTTCAAGGGGAACGACGCCTATTCGAATATCCGGGTGCGCAGGCTGCAAGACAGCGACGCGCTTTTATCGCGGGCGATCGCGGATGAAGCTGTCCGGGAAAAATTCATGCGGGCAGTTGAACACTTCCTCGGCCTTGCGCAACTCGACGATTGGCCATTTCTTGCGGTCATAGAGCTGAACCTCGCGCTGATACGCATGGCCGCTGCCGGAGACGCGGATATTTTGTTGAAATACGAATCCCGCTATTATGCATTTACTCAATGGGATGCGGCAGAAGAATTCGTCCGGCAGGCGCAGGACGGCCTTGATGCGGCGCTCCGGGTGGCGGCCATAGGCAACGGCCTGGATTTCGTGGATCCTGACAGCGCAGCGAAATATTTGACTGACAATAAATATTTGAACAGGAGCTTCGGAGATCTCTACAGGTGGAATTTCTGGCAGACGGATGACATAAAACTCTTTAAGGACCTGCTCGCGGGGACGAAAAAGACGGTTTTGATCGTCATGGATAACGCCGGCGAGCATGTCTTGAACATGCCGTTGGTCAGATGGTTGAGGTCGAACGGCCATCGCGTGATACTTGCCGGAAAAAGCCTGCCTGCGGCAAATGACGTGACTGATAAGGATATTTTAGAGCTGATGAAACAGCCAGAGGTCCGGATGTCCCTGGAAGGCCTTACCGGAGGGATCAAGGTGATCGCAACGGGAACAATCGGCCTCGGCACTGACCCCGTGCGCGTATCGAGAGCGTTCCGCACCGCCTGGAACAAGTCCGATATCGTGCTCTTCATGGGCGAGGCGAATTATATAGCGATGTATGACTTCGAACCCGCAAAGCCGAGCTTTTTCCTGCTCAAGACAAAATGGCCGCAGGCGCTCCATGATAAATACGAGGCGGGTAAATATGTGTTCGAAGCCGCTCCGAATATCGCCGGTTTCGGCCGGGACATCAGCGTTGGACGCGCAGACGGAGGCACGATATCGAATGCCGGCCTCAGGACGATATGCCGCCTGGCATCCGAGAAGTTCTCGTTGCTCCTTTTGACAGCCGCGCTTGTCCTGCTTGATATCGGCTCGAAGTTCCTGGCAACGATGTTCATACCGCTTGGCACCGGCACCTACTGGCTGTCCGGCAATATCGGCTTTTACCGCGTGATCCATTTTGTAAAACCGGAATTGCTGGCGCTCTGCTGTTTGTTCATCGCTACGTGCCTGGTGACCGATCTTGTCCTTAAAGACGCGGGGCAGAAAAGGGATAATGGACTGTCGTTCGCTTTAGTCATGGCAGGTATGCTTGGCCTTACCATTGATCAATTACTGCCGAAATACGGCAGTTTTGGAGGGGTTACAGATTTTATCTGTACGCCTATCGGCGTTGCGAACATCGCCGACCTGCTGATCCTCGGGTCGTTCTTCATCATGTTCTATCAATATACCTCCCGCATATTCAAGAACATATCGCTCAGGATCACCCTCGGCACCGTTGCCGGGATATTCTGGACTCTTATTCTGTTTCCCATCCTGAGCATAACGATCGGCGCCAACGGCCTGTTTCACAGAGAAGCGCTTGGGGTTGAAGGCATGAAAAATATGCGGCCGCTTGCGAAGATTGTGATAGAAGCTGTCCAGCCGTATGTGGACGACCTGCCTGCTTCCGGTCTGTTTAACGCATACGGTTTCTATATTTTGATCGGCTTGGTCTTTTTCAGCGCAACAGTTTCGGTCCTTGCCACGAGACGCGATGATGAAAACGGCAAAGGCCGCGCTGACGGAGGCACAGTAAAGCTTGTACGGCTGGGGATCGATACGGAAACCGGCGCTTTGAGCGAAAAACGCGTCGCGGAGATCGCGCCTTCTGGTTTCGCGCCGGCGCGTGTTGACGCTCATGAAGCGGTGTTCGTGTTCGCCAGCCCCGAGGTTTTCTTCATGTATCCGGACGTCGCGCTTTATGCTCCTGTGGCGGATGGGATGCAGATATTTCCGTTTGAAGGTTATGATCAGCAAGGGAACAGGGTCCTGGCGCTGGCGCGGATCGCTTCGCTGCCGAGGCCTCAGTCTGAAGCGATCGTGCATTCCCTGAACCGCGTCTGGGATAAGAACGGCATATGCTTGCTGAAACATTCCGATATCGATCTGCTTCCGAAGATCAGGGCGGCGGAACAGGCAACGATCACGGTGAACGGATCCGGAGTTAAGCTCAATCTCGATCTTAAGAATATATCGGAGGGAGCCAAAGCGCTCCTGCAGCCTCTGGTCGATATACTGGTTGCGCACCGGGGCCAGACAGCGTTGGGCCCGGATCAGCCGTCTTCGATATACGTATCGATCCCGTGGACCAGAAAGTTCCTCCTGTATGCGGCTGAAGGCAACTACCGTTTTGTTACCGAAATGCCTGAGACCATGACACAGAATCTCCTCGCAGCAGTTGTGCGCTTTGCCGGTTCGGTCGGGCCGATCCGCTTGAATCCGCGGAAACACAGTGAGCCCATACAGGAGTTCCGTTATCTTGACGTGCGGGTCACGACGAATATCCAACTCAAAGACGCAGTATATATGGTTGTGCCATCCCCTTCCCCCGAGCTTTTGTTATATGCGCCGATCGTCCTGGAATCCTCCGAAACTATCGAGCATACGCTTTTGTATGTCTTTTTCCAAATGCTGGCTGAAAACGAAAAAGACGCGGTGCATGCAGCAACAGAATATCTCAAGGGACGGAAGCACATCGTTCCTGGTTATGTCAAGTTCCTGAAAGAATCACAGCTCAAGGTTCCGGGTGATTTCACGCTTGCGGTTTACGGCCTTGCCCTGGAAGACTTAATGGAGCCGCTGGCAACAGCCACTGGCTATTCGCCCGATACATTCAGTCAGGCATTCATTGAGCAAATGGCCGAAAGGTCCGCAGGCATAATGCGCGGCATTGACCTTGATCAATTGAATTTTATCGACAACTCTGCTGCCGTGACCATGCGCGAGTATCTCGGTTTCATCTCCCGGATCCCCGGACTTGCGGTTCACGCTGACTTCTGGGGCACGCCGATCAACCGGGGATGGGTATTCCTGAAATCGCCGAATACCGGTGCCTTGAAGGTCCTGAGCTTCAAGAAACAGGATAGTTTCTGGACGGTTCAATGCATGGAGGCCGCGGAAGTGCGCCGTGTTGCAGGCAGGAAGATCAAAGATTTCCTGTCGCTTATCGATGACAAGGACCTGGTTATCCGCGCCGACGGCGGCGCGGAAACGGATCTTTCAGAGTGGCTGCTCGTCACCGATTATGAAGGCACGCTTGACTTCTATTCCCGCGGCATGCCTGAGCGGCTTCAAAAAGCGCTCGCCGCTTTTCTGCAGCGTAACGGCCGATGGGTCATTGCTACCGGTCTTGACCCGCTTGAACTCTACCACGATAAACTTATACATACGCGCATCCTTAAAAACCTGCGATATCCCGGCCAGTTGCATATCCTCGGCGAATTAGGAGGGTTTATCGGTTATTGCGAGGCAAAAGGAGATCTGGTCCTGGCCGAGGATATCTCGCCTGAGATGACACAGGCGCTTCAGGAAAAGATCAAGGCAAAATTTGACGAAAAAAGAGAAGAATTGCGCCTGTCGGAATATGTGGGATATGACGCGAACGCCCCGATCCAGATGCTGCTGGACAAGCGGTCGCTCGTCACGGTCCTTATCCGGGATGTCCGGTTGAGGACTTACACCGAAGAATTTGTCGAATTCCTTGCCGATGAACTGGCCCGGGACGGGCTGTATTTGACCAACCTTTATAATTTTATCGTTCTGGTCAGCCTTTCGACAAAAGGGAAACGGGTGCGGGAATTCGCCGGACAGTGGGGCGTGCCGATAAACAAGATCATAGTCGCCGGTGACAGCGAGAATGATTTTGATATGCTGCGCCTGGTGCATGACGGCGCGACCGGGATCTTTCTGGGGACAAGCAAGAACCTGCCGCCGGACCTCACAGACAAGCTCGTGCTCCTTTCCAACCCCGATGAACTGGCTGCTCTGCTCGATAAAAGATTTGAGCTGGGTATTATGAAGCCCGGCTGCCGCGTTAAACCTGAAATCCTGCCCGTCTCTCAATCAACATACAGCGGGTGTTTCAACGAGCGCGAGAACGTCGCGCTCAACCGCCTGCGCTCTATGGATGGACCGGATCGCCGGATCCTTTCCGCGGTCCTGAATGACCCCGATGGATTGCGGTTCATTCTGGCGGATGCGTTCCTTCAGGACGATGCGCTGTGGGATAAAGGCGAAGAGTTTTGCGAAGAATCGACCATAGAGACATATAACTATTATAGCCAGCTGCGGGGATTTATCCCGGATGTCGCGAAATTCGCGCGCTACATCCTTGATTCTGACCGGTATCGGGATATGCAATTCGTCGTGCTCGGCCGGGGCGCCGATCCCGTCTATCACGCGCTGGAATTCCTCGCGCACGCAGACCCGAAATACAGCGCGAAAAAAGACGATATCCTGCTTCAGGATTTCGCGTTCAATAAGATCAAACGGCTCTACCGCTTCCACGAAAAGCTCCCCGCGGGGTTCGTATGGCAGCAGGAAATGCATCTGGCATTCCAGGAGATGGCCGTTGAGTATGCGCCGTATTTTGCGGTATATTTCCGGCAGAGGGGCATGGACCTGGGCCGAAAGATATTATTTATCGATATCATCGGCGGGTTCATATACGATTATGTGACGACCGCTGAATTCCTGTATATGATGCTTGTCGAGCAGGGATATATGCAAAGAGATCAATTTCATCATATCGCCGGAACGGGCCACGCGGGCGGCGTGTTCGATGATCCCCGCTGGAGCGATGTCCACGAACGCTACGAATCATACGAACGTATTTCTCTGCGGACATGGGCCTTCTGGATCGATACGCATTATCTGAGCGGCAGGGACTATTCCCTCACGGTCGAGGGAGATAAATTCCGCGTGCATTACCATGATTTTCGCTACCCCCGGCAACCGGTGAATACATACCAGGAATGGCTGTCCAAGCGCGAGATATACCTGTATCTACTGGACGAGGCCGGCCGGCGGGGTGACGGCGGCGCGAAACAGGCGAGCGATTCTCCGATCGCAGAATGGTTCAAAACAGCCCGGAATGCTGCAGGCGCAACAGAATCCGGGGTTGAGGCCGCGATGAGCGGGTTGATGGATGCGGCAAAGCAGAAAAACCATAAGGCGCTGGAATATCTTGCCGACCTTCTCCGCAGCCCCAAAGTCGCGGTTTCCGTGCGGTGCGACGCGGCGCAGGCCCTGGTGTTCATTAATAGAACAGCGGCATGGAATACGCTCGTGCGGCACACGAAGCGGTCGCTTGAAAATATCACGCAGGATCCCGGCAAATTCGCAGAACGGAAGCAGATCGTGCTTGCGGTTTTTGACGCGTTAGTGAAAACCGGGAATTACCAGTCGTTTGCTGATTACCTGAGCTATTTCTATTTCTTCGGGCCTGACGACCAGATACGCGCGCGGGCGCGGGAAACACTGGATATTGTTGCGCAGGAAGAATTCGCCCTGGCCCGCGACGAAATCGATATCCTCATTGAAATGGTAAAATTCACCCTTGATAAAGAGGTTTTGCAGGAAGTGTTGACCCGGCTCGCAAGATCGCACGATCCCCGGGCCCGCAAGGTCGTAAAGTTATACGCCGGCAGTCTCGACAGCGACCTGCGCAAGACCGCGCGCAGGCTCCTGTTCAAGAAGGACGGCGGCAGTGTTGATCAGTTGATCTCGGAGTTCATCGAGCAGGGCCGGTTGCCCGCAGCCCAAGAGTTTGTTAGGACCGGGCCAAAACCCACTCAGAAAGAGATGATCATCAAAGATCTTATCGTTCTGTCTTATATTATGGAACACGGCGAGGCGTCAACCGCGGGGATTTATCACGGCCTGGGCTGGAGCGAAAAAGAGACGAGGAATTCCCTCAAGCGGCTTCTGTCAGCAGCCATCATCCAGAAAAAGGCGGGCCTGCAGCCGACATATCTCATTGCCGCGCATAGAGCAGGAGAGATCGGGGACATTGCAGGAAGGAAAAATATCCTTACATCATTGGGGCTGATCATGGACGCGCCGCGTATCAGTATCGCGCAGGTCCAGGAGTTATTGCATATAAAAAGAATAAAACAGGAAAGCCGGCTGAAATTGTTCGCTGTTTTGTATCTTATGAGTGCCGGGACCATCCGGGTTAAGGATATTGCAATGGCGCTTGGCTGGACTGAAGATGAGGCGAGGCACATACTCGGCAGGCTCATATCAAAGCATCTGGTCAGGTATTCTCAAAGAGGCGTGTATACAATCGATCCCGACGTTGCCATGCTCGTCAGAAAAAGAATCAATCATGATATTAACACCAAGCCGTTTTTTGAGCGATTGACGAGGATCGAGCAGGGAGCGTTGCTGGATGCTGAAAGTGAAATATTCCCGCATTCGCTCGCATATGATATGCATTATTGGGCTATTCAGGCAAAAGCAACGGAGCATGGTATCAGCGAATCCAAAGCGAAAATGCTGGCTGCGATTTCTGCCGGAATGAGCCCTGCGCAAATAAAGCTGTATCTGGGCATCAGCCATACCCGCCAAAAGGAACTTATTGTTGACCTGAAAGAAGCAGGTTCTATCAGGCAACAGAAAGATTCCATAAATCTTACCGCGCTGGCAAAAAGAACGCTTATCGATATCCCGCGCAAGGAACAGATACAGCAGAGATACGGCTGGCGTTTAAGCGAGTTAACAAGGCATGGGAAACCATTATTTTTACCCGGGCAGATCGATGAACTGCTTTCAATTGCGGGCATCGGAGAGCGGCTCGATGAGGCGCTGGAATATCTGGTCGGTTGCCGTGCGGGGAACCGCGGCCGCGATGATTTTCAGTTCACGGGACCGCAGATCATCCGCATTTTAAAAAGCAGCTTTAGCACGGTCGAACTTCAGGAATTGATCTCCTTCTTGACCCAGCGCCTCGGTATCTATGAGGGCAAAAGCATAACCAGGGCCGTCTATAAAGGCTGCACCCGCGCGGTTCTGGAAGATTTTCTTAAGGCAACAGACGGGACTCAGAAACAGCTGCGGCATTTGTTCCTGAACGTGTTATACAGCGCCAGGCCGGTCGAGGAAAGCATCGCGGTCATACGCCGCTTGTGGCGGCAGAGGCCGGGAGAGCGTTACGATATCGTATCGCTTATCAGGTCCCGGCGTCCGACAGAGGAGATCCTCCTTAAGAACGGCGTATCGACCGTTGTGATGGATCCTGGCAGGGAATACGCGCCCCTTATGGTCACTCAACTGATCTTTCAGGCAGAGGCGGATGCGCTTCGCCGGCTTGCTGAGGCGGACCCGGAGAGGTTCGTAGCGGCGATCGATGGTATCACAGCAAGCAGGATCCTGAAAGACCTTATCTCTCAAAGCGCGGCTATGAGGAAGTCCGGCAAAGAGATGAAGGCCATTATTGCAGCAGCCAGGAAGCAGGCAAAAACGTCTCGCGTCTCAGAGTATAGGGACGGCGGCAGAAAAGCGGCGCTTGAGCGCGTGTATCAGTCAGTCGATAAGGGCAACATATTCCTCGCCGATCAGGCGCTGGTCTGGCTTATTTTCGGAAGGAATACGAATGCCGGCATGATCGATCCCTGGGAACAGTCGAATCTTCCATGGCCTCGGACGGCATATGAAAATTGGCTGCGGCTGGCCGCATTTGACGAGCGCATGATCCAGGCGCTTTTGACGCCCGGCACGATTCTTCTGGGCAATGCCGCGGATAAGCCCCTAAAAAGCTATCTGCTTCCCCACGAATACTGGCACAGGGTATATCTGTCGCTGCCTGCAGGCCTGCGGATGGAATTCGATCGCGCATGGGATATGCTGCCTTTCGGATGGAAGAACGGGATCGTCAATGGCTTGTGGCAGGGAAGTTATTCCGAGCAGGAATACAGCGATGAGTTCTGGGCCATGGTCATCGCGGAGTTAAGCGCAATGAAGGCGAAGGAATCCGGTTATTATTCTCCGGCGATCAAAGAGATAGCCGGTATCCCGGCAGTCAGCCAAATTCTGTCAGATTACCGGCTTTTGGAAATGCATACGAGGGCTCTTTCTGCTGGGGTCAGCATTACCATGCTGCCGTCGGCACGTGCGGACGGCGGCGCCGAGGACGGCGACAACGAGCTGCTGACAGGTCTTCTTGCCATGAAGCACATAGGGGTTGCGGAAGAAATCATTCACGGCTCCAAGGAAATAAACGCCGAGTTTGAGGAATTCATGTTCGCGTTCATTCAAATGCCGGGGGATGAACGGCGGGAAGAGCTTATGCGCTTTCTTAATCAAAGGATCCCTGCGTACGCGCGCAGGGCTCTTCAGGTCAAACCATGGGTCAGGATCATGGCTGTCGATGCAAGGAACAAAAGATACTTTTATTTGTTTGACCTTATAACCGAAGAGCGGAGCATGGGAGAAGTGACCGACGAGGTCGCCGACGGGATAGAGCGCGGCTGTTATACGCGCCGCGACAGGAATTTTGCGCAGGAAACAATGACGATCGAGCAATTGCTCGCGGCCCTTGAGACATTTAAGATCATCAGACAGACCCGCGCGGACGGCGGTGAAGAAAACGCATCGCGGATCGTTGACATTGCAACAATACTTGCGCGGGCAGGAGAATCAACGGAAAATATTGGCCCGATGCTCGAAAGTATGGAAATGGCGCTTAGCCATGCGCCGGTCATTTCCGATGAAGCCGCGCTCAATGAACTGGCAGATTTGCTTAAGGACCTGGCGGTCCACGTGTCAGGGCTGGACGAAGACAATAGACAGCGGCTTATGATCCGGCTGATTGCGCAAAGCTTATACGGCCACAGTTTTTACAACGTCATGACGGTCCTGGAATCAAATTCCAACAGGGTATTGATAGGCGTTATCGCCGAATTCAAGGAAGCTCTCGAGGAATATGAAAACGACCGGTTCAATAACGAGATCGACGACTACCCGGTAACGTATGAATGCGATCTCGATGCGTTCATTATGGACATCGTCGATACCGGCATCCCGGAGGCAGTATCCGCCATAGATAATTTCATCGTGCTTGGCCAGATGGCGGGTATGGATTGGGAATCCATGAACGCAGTCCTGTATTTCATGAGCATGGCAGGCAGGAAGAAAAAGGTATTCCTTTACCTGGCGAAGGAAGAGAACGCGGCCAAATACGCGAGGGTCATGAAAGTCCTGTGCGAGGAAGGCGCTGAAACCGGCGCGGCCTTTTGGTCAGGGCTTCAGGACAGGCATGAATGCGACGTTTTTGAGCCGTATCTCGACCCCGGCGTTATCGAAGAGGCGTTTGCGATCATCACGAATGAAGAGCAACGGTCCCCGGGCTTGATCGTTCATGCAAAGGATATATGGGCACGGACCCGCGGCGAAGCGCGGATCGACAGGATACTCATGCTCGCCGGCCTGCGGAATTATGAACCGGAGTTCTTTATGGAAGATCCGGAAGATGAGGAATTCTATGATTTTGACGGCGGAGAAGAACTCAGCCCGCAGGGCAAAAAATTCAGCGCGAAGATCCGGGGATTAAGCCCGATAGCCAGGATACAGGCGTATTATCTCGAGGCAGAGCGACGGAAAACCTTTGATAACGTTTCCTTTATGATAGCAGTATTTTTAAAGTTTCTCGATCTCGATACCGACCGGCCGATGACCGTTATCCATATCGGATGCGGCAAGGCGGCGTTATTGAAAAAAATGACCGCAGAATACCCGTTGATAACAGGGATCGGCGTAGATTGTTCCGGCGCGCAGTTAAGAACAGCCGTGCGAGGAAATAATTCCGGCCGCAGCATGCATATCATTAAGGGCGTAGATGGCGCCATCGGCATACGGGACCATTGCGCCGATATCATGATCGTGGAAACGGTGGAGCATATGGTAAAGGCCGAAGCATCTGTTCGATTCCGCGAATGGATACGGATATTAAAGCAGGGCGGAACGCTGATATTGAACGTTACTGACGCATCGGATCCGACGATCCGCAGATGCATGCTTGATCCTGCGCGGCTGGTCGGCGTGCCCATCGAATACTGGAAGGAAACCGATGTATTGGAAGCGGCCTCTCGGAACGGTTTTGAATTGATCGGGAAGAAGAAATATCCGGTTGCCTGGGAAGGCAAAAAATATCCCCACATCTTTTATAAATTCGGGATGAATGCCGCGTGTAAGGATGGAGGGTATATTCGCTATGGAGGGACTCTGCATGACCGCGAGGACGCGGTGATCGTGCATGAGCTCGGATACGGCATGACAGCCGCACATTGCCCGTTCCCGTTCATCAAGACCTATAACCTGTGCCAGTGCCCGGCGTTGTTACTCCTCGATCCGGAGAAGCATATTCTCCAGCTTGCGCATTTTGACGGGTTGACTACCGTAAGCGCTTCTGTGGACCGCATGATAACGGAACTGGTATCCGGTTATAATGTCGAGACATCCAATGTAGAAGCGGGATTGATTGGGTCGGTCGAAATGGATTCAGACATGGCGCTTCGGATCCAATACGAATTGGGATTATATGATATCCGCGATGCCTGTATTGATACGCGCGGCCAAGACCGGGCGGTCATTGCGGACGCGCGCACAGGGGTTTATTTCGATATTATTGACGTCCGGGAGGAGGATTTTCAATATTTCCTTTCTCCGGCGAGGATACACCTGAGTAACGAAGATTTTGAGGCTTTATCTCATGATGCGGGCACGATCCCGCTGCGCAGGGTCGCAGATCCCAACGGCCTTGCGCAAAAAGCTTTCTTTGACGGCGGCAGTAAGGATCAGATCGAAGCCGAGTTGAAATCGGCTCTTGAGGAAACTGCCCGCTTATTGCGCGATGATCCTGGCAGGCAGGACCTGGGCGAGCAATTATCCGGCATGTTCCCGCGCGTGAGCGTGCTGGCGCTGTATCTGACGGTTATGACATCAGTGGAGACGAAGGATATTCTGCCGTTGCCTTCGCCTATTGAACAGGGCATATTTGATTCGATGATAGATCCTCATGTTTTGCTTGCCGACAATGCGTTCCTGAAAGAGTGGGAAGCCCTTGATCAGATCAGCCGCAACGTCGCCGGAATGGTCATGCAAACCGGAGATATAAGAATTGCCGCAGAGAAGCTTGGGATGCCTGAGAATTCCTTGCGGACTTATTTAGCAGTCAATGTCGGCTGGCCTGATTTTCCGGTGATCCGCACATATATAAATGAAAACAAGGCGGTGTTTGTCCTACAGGAACGCAAGCTCTATCCGATATTGCTTGATCTGAAGGAAAAGCACGGCTGGGTCGGTTATATAAAGATAAATAAACATTTGCGAGCTCTTTCCATCGTAATATCCGGCGGACAATTCAAGCGCCTGATCAAGAAGATCATCATACGCCATCCGGACCTGGAGGGCCTTGTTGGTGAAAAAGAACCGGAACTGGATGCGCAAAAGATCTGTTCCACATACCGGACTGGGGAAGGCTTTGAGCAAGCCTTTAAAAGGATCAGAAAAGAGTATCCTCATTGTGTTGCGCCGGCATTATATTTAAGGATCAGAACAGATGACACGTGTTCTGTTCTTCGGGAGCAGTTGCAGCAAGAGGGGATTTCATTCAGGTTTAATGCCGAATCAGCGTTGTCCGATCCCGCGTTCGTTGTGGAATGGAAAGGACTGACTGAAACGGAAACGAATATCATCGCTTTGGCTTTTGAAGGAATTACGCGCAAACAGATCGCAAAGGAAACAGGATATTCATTGATGACGGTGCATCTTTGCCTGGGCAAAAAGCATTTAAAAAGAATCCCGGTTATCGCGGCGTATCTTGCAAAGGCGTTAGAAGGAACCAGGGCGAGCGCGGTGATCCAGCCTTTGTGCGGGCAGCGGACATTTATTGATTGGGAAACAGCCAGGCGCATTATCTCCACGTGCAATAGTTTCGCAGCGCTCTATGAAGCGGTCAAACCGGGCTCAAAAAGGATCGATCGGCTTGGGTTATATCTGCTTCTTTACAGGCACCCTGAATTTAAAGAGTTGTTGCTTGCCTTACCGGCCCCTGAAAGCGAAGGGGTCAAGTTCGGCATTGATCTGAATTCCCTGCTGGCAGACATCACGTTCATGACTGACCTTGGTCGTCTGACCGAGAACGAAGTTTTGATCACCGGAGCGGTGCTTGACAGCGGCAGTTATCAGGAAGCGGCGCGGCAATTAAGATTCCCGAGCGCGTCCCATCTTCGAACAATAGTTGAGCAGCAGATCAGAAAAAGGTCGCCTTATATCGCTGATTACCTGGCAGTAAATACGACCTATCAAGCAAAGCCCCTTTCCCCGGAACAGCAAGCATCCATAGAGGAGATTGTGCGTGAGCTTATTGATGCGGGTGCAGTGGTGACGAACGTAGCGGTTGAGGCAGGACTGATACAAAGAAACATCGTTTTGCCGTCTTTCTCGGAACTTGATCATCAGATCAGGCTGATACAGGAAAAACACCGCGAATCCGTCAGGATGGACCGATCGCGGGAACCCAGAATAAATTGGCAGGCAGTGGAGGCATGTTTCCTTGAGACCGGGAGTTTCGAGAAGGCGTTTCAACTCATGGATGCGGAATACCCGAATATGAGCCGTTTTGGCTTCTATCTGGAGGTGCATCTGAAACCGGAATTAAAGATCATCGCGGAATCTCTGTCTGGTGAGAGCAAGTGTTTCTATTTTATCCTTGATCCGGATGAATTGCTTGCCGATGAAAGATTTGTCTCTGCATGGAACAGCATGGACGGCCAACGCAAGAACTTCGTGGGCGCCTGCCTGGAAGCCGATAGCCTGAAGGATGCTGCCCAAAAGCTGGGAATGCGAAAGAATGCCGTGCAAAGCCGGCTAACCGATCGTATTTATCCGGAATATCCGGTGATCAAAGCGTATATGAAACTTCGATACAGCTCTGTCATGAGAAAATATTCCGTCGCTATTCCCTTTATGAAAGAATTCTTGCTTCGGGAAAAAGATACCGCGGTTCGCGTGAACTTCAAAGAAATAAGGATCGAGCTGGCAGAGCGCGGCATTAGATTGACGCCGCGCACGGTGGTGAAATATACCACGAGACTTCTGAAAGAATATCCTGATCTTGGGTATGAGATAGCGGGCGGGAAGAGGGGTTATCTGGTGGTCCGGGGAAAAGAAAGAATAAGTATCCCGCACTCGGAGCGCAGAAAGGCCGAGCATAATATCATCAATATTTTTGATACCTCCGTTGAAGAAGCCAGGATCTTGCTTATGACCGCGCACCGCCTGCCCGGTCTTGCCTCTGCGCTGGCTGATCTCAGGCAGCGGGGGCTTATCGATTACGGGGAAGACGCGATCAGCGGTTTTGGCGCCGGCATCGAACAGATAAGCCCCAGGACGCAAAGGGTCCTTAAAAAACAGGCAAGGGAAGGATTAATCATGAGAACGATCCCTCGCGCAGGATATGATCCTGAACTCGCGCGAGACCAACTGGCCGAAGAGGGCCTGGATATAAGTATTAAGAGCCTCAGTCTGTTGGTGAATGCTCTGATGAAAACAGACAAAATATTCGGAACTGCAATGCAGGAAAACTGGAAGGTATGGCAGGCAGGGATAAAGCGGGTGAAGGCGCAATCGTATCAGGCAAGGTTGGAAAGCAAGCAGGCCGAGAAGATCGAACTTTATCTTCCGATGCTGCGGGCAAATAATTATAATCCCGAGTTGACCGCCGGGGCTTTTCAAAATGCAGGCCGGCAGGTCAGTGCGCGTTCTGTTGCTGTTTTTGTCGGATGGTATAAGAAGGAGAACGAGGCTTTCAGAAAAGAAATGGAGCCGCACGAGAAGGAATGGCAGGCGCGAAAGAAAGGCATGATCTCCCAATGGAAAGGGACATATAACAAGAAAAGACGCGCAGCGCGGAATGCCGTAACCCTGGCTAAACAGGCCGCAGTCCGTCAGGCAGGGTATGACCTGGATAAGGCCGTAGAGATCCTTCGTTCGCAGAAAATATCAGCCAAACCCCTGGGACTCCAGCAATCGATAGGCAGATGGACCAGGAACGATGAACAATACCGAAAAGAGATCCAGGAGCATAAGCCTGGATGGCTCAAGGAATCTGTAGAAAAAAGAGAGCGCAAACAGCGGTTACCGGTTAAATCGACTGGGCCTGCGGCAAAAACGCAAAAACCGGCCGCTGAACAGGCGCATGCTCGATTGAAGGCAGTCATCAGGGACGCCGGATATAAACGCGGGATTGCTGAAGAAGCGGCGATAAGGAAACACGTGGTCAGGAATAGGAGAAGTTTTGGGCAGCTTCTACGTCAGGTTTGCGCAAAAGACCCTGCTTTTATGCAGGAATTGAGCGCGCATAGCTGGCAGGACAGCAAAGCATCGGCGAAGCCGAAACACAAAGTTAAAAAATACGAACCTGCAGTCGAAGAGGAAATACCCGTTCCTCCAACACGGCCTCTTGAGGAGCGAGCCAAAGAAGCGATACAGGCGGTCCTCGATAAACGTTTACAGAAACGATCCAGTATTGATTCTGTAACTATGCTTGAGATATTGCGGGAGATATCTCCGGGCATTACCTGGGGCCAGGCTGTTGCGTGGACCGATGAAGTGATCGCTGAAAATAACAAAATAGATTATAGCCCGATATGGCGCTCTATCAAACGGCAGACAACGGCACAACCGCAACCTCCGGCACAGGTATCGTCCGGGCCGGGACATGACACGAAAACCATTTCCTTCAGCGGGACAAACCAGAAAGAAAGGGCGCCTCCGTTGACCGCAGGTTGGGCCCGCCTCTTGAGCGAAGGCCATAAAGATGAAGTGCGCATGGCCGGCATCCTGTTGCGCAAAGAATGGAACAAGACAGAAATAAACGCAAAAACCCTTGCCGACGCCAGCCCGTTTGGCGCGTATCTATTCAAAAAAGACCCCCGCTTCCTGCAGAATTTCTCGGATCTCCTGCAACATCACGGCATCCCGCTTATAGTAAAGCACGATAAAGACAGATGGCATGTCAACGCTGAGGCGAGGTCATCTTTGACCAGCTCGATCCCCGCCGTGTTCACCAAAAAGGAACCGACTACTGACCAGGAATTCTTTGCGCTGCTTAAAGAGATCTGTCGAGCGCATAAGATAACGGATCAAGAAGGGTTCCTGGAAGGATTTGCTGCAGCCGAGAGAATAAACGCATTGTATCCTGAATTGATGATCACGTTCGCGTGGCTTAAGAATAAGCCGTCATCGGGATTGAACGCTCGTTCCTGGGATGAGACATTTCTCCTGTATGCGGCGCAGGAGCTTGGCCTGGAATCCTCCATGAAGCGGATTGTTTTTGTTATGGACGAAACGGAGCAAGCAGGGTTCAAGGTTGATGAAACTCTTCTTGAGACGATCAATACCGGGGATATGAAATTCAACACGCTCAAAGGCCTGCGCAGGTACCTGACAGGTCTGAGGTCGGAGTATCCTGAATTCGGCAAGAAGTGGACAGAGCAGGAGCAGCTCGAGGAGAAAGAGCGCAGAAGAGCTGAAGATGCGTTGCAAGCCACGCTCAAGCGCCAGGAAGAGGAGAAGCGCAGACTGCAGAAGGAAAAGGCGGAACAGGCAGACGCCGCCGCGCAACGCAGGCTGCGTATCAAAGAGATACTGTATTCCGAAGGCGCGCTGCAAGTTGCCATACAGATCAAGAATTCGGGCGGCGTAGTGACGAATTCGTCCTTCTCTGCAGCATTGACGGAATCTTTGCGCAATGAAGGCATGGATATCAGGATCAGCGAGAAAGATATTCTTGATAGCGTGGGCAATGTCCGTGTCTTATTCAAGCGCCATCCGGAGCTTTTCAGGAAAGACAAGCATGTGCCATCGTCTCCCGAGCGGGAAAACGAGATCAAAACCGCGATCAAAAACATCCTGCAGCCCAGGCGGATCAGCGGCGAACAAATAGCGACCAACGACTTGTATACTACGGTAAAAAGGATCACGAATTACCCGGGGACCCATGAAGCGTTCAATAAGCTTCTCAAGGCTGTCTTTAAAGAGACTCCGGGCCTGCAATTCGCAGTCACTGATGTTTCCGAGGACACCAGGTCGCACCTGCCGTATAGAATGAAAGATCGCAGGCAGGGAATTCCCGGAGACGCCGCTGCCGGCTTGAACAAACCCACATTCAATGAGTGCTGTTTGGTCGCTTCGGATATCAAAGACGAACTCGGGGCTATTCCCAACGAGATGCTTTTCAGGGCAATGGTCGCAAAACGGCTTGGCCAGGCAGGGTATGACGCCAGAGATGTGGATATCAAGAAGGTTATACAGGAGATCACGAGCTGGCGCTTTGTTCAGCAGCAAAAGAATTCCGGGGCTGCCAATGGCAATCATCGCGCGGACGGCGGCAGGATCGACACATTTGCCTGCGGCCTTGTCAGCAAATACATCGACGGCATATCGCAGGGACGGATATCGGAGTTGACCGACCGGTTATGCGACGATGACCAGTCAGCGATCGGCGAAGCGGAAAGCCTTATACCCGGGCTTCTGAGGTTATTGAGGACAGAGGCCTGCTATAACGAAAAGATCAGCGCGATCAGCCTGATCGCATGGGCTGCCGAGAGGGGCAGCTATAAGGCTGCGCGTGCTCTTAATGATATCCTCGCCGCAAAGAATATTTCGTATGACCTGAGGGATTACACGTTGCACCGTATAGATGCGTTGGGGGAAGAGCGGAATGAGCAGATAGAATTATATCTTGTTTCTATCCTGGATATTCTCCGATCGCCCGAGATCCCGCTTGCCTTCATGGGCAAAGCCATCGGTATTCTTACCCATGTCCTGGAATCGACGCTCGAAACCGAAAATACAGCCGCGAACAAACGCCGTCTTATCAAGGAAATAGTTGCGGACCGACGGTCATTCTTAACCGATCTGATCCTCACTCAGAACAATGAAGCCGGCTATCCTGCTCTCATGGCGTTAAAACTGTTTGCGGAAGCAGACCACGCTCATAGTATCGCAATCATCGAAACAATGATCAACGCCGGTGCGCCGGACCGGAGGCTGCTTGAGGAGTCGTTGAATATTTTATCATCGTCAGATGTGAGCCAGCAGTATGTATCAAGTGCCATCAGACGGCTTATCCCGTCGCTGGAAACTCTCATCACTGATAAAAATAAGGAAGATTCGCTGCAAAGGCGCGCGGTCACCGTCGTTTCACGGATGCCGGTAACGATCCAGGGCCCTGTCGTGGAGTGTGGCCAGCTTGAATTTCCGCGTGTGGGGCTTGCGCAGATACTTGAACGGGTCCAAATGATAAACCCGCGGAACCCGAGGTTTATTTCGCGCAGCCTTGTGTATGACCTTGATAAGGGCAAGACCCTCATGATTAAATTCGTGCGAGAACTTGAATCTCACCGGCCTTTGCTCAGAGAAGCGTTCTGGCAGGAGCTCATCTGGCGGGATATATCGTTTGAAGGCGTGCGGTGGGATATACCTCAACCCCTGGCATTTGACAACACATATGTCATTTCCATACCGGATCTCCCTGTTGCGGTCCCGGACCGGCTGGTTCTGCATCCCGATCATCTTGCCATCTGCGCGATCGCCGAGAACGAATATTTTTCCTATCCGAACGACCGTGATCCGGCCAAACGGGTTTCTCCTGAAGCATGCAGGGAGATCCTGGGCCGTTGCGCCTATCTCTTCGGAAGCCTTACTGCGAGGGGAATAATCCATACGGATATCATCCCGCTTTTCCATAACCGCACGCAGGCGAACCGCAGGCCTGACCGCGGCATATACCGCTGGTGGCAGATGGGAAGGCTTGACAGCTGGCTTGCGTCATGCGATTACCCGAATTTCGGGGTCACGGGCGTGAGGGATCTTGAGCATCTTGTTTCATGGGGCCAGGGCGATATTGTAGACGGTTACCATGACCAGGAAGGCCTGTTTCATATGCTCGGCACCCAGATGTTTGGCTTGTTGCTCGTGGCAGGCAGCTATTTCCGTAACGCAGACCGGGGCAGAAGAGGGCCTTCGCCGGACCTGTTTGACCGGAATGAGTTCCTCTTAATGGTAAACGCCATATTCGCCGAATATTATCACGGATTTGTTTCAGTCCCCTATAAGGCTGCGCTTCCATTCGATCCGGGGAAGCTTGTTGACAGGATGATCAAGGAGATGGGCAATGACCAGCATATGCTTGAGGTTTTGAGGGCAAGCGACCAGGCGCTGATGTCCTTTGAGGAATTCTGGGGTTATTTGCAGGACCGCGGATACGATTGGCGGGAAATACGCCGTTTGAGCGCGAAGTATACTATGGATGATATCGAAATTATGTCCGGGCCGCACCTGGGCGAGTTTAACGGCAGGATCTCATTGCCTGAAATGATCGACGCGATCTCAGCCATGTCTGCGCTGTGCATGTGCGGCGCCTGGCAACGGAGGCATGACCGCGATGGCGCGCGCGCGGACGGCGGAACCGGCGCGCAGGCGCTGCCGGCGGAACTCAGGGCAGAACTTGATGCATTCGATAGCATGGATCGCGTCGATATTTCCTTCAGCAGGGTATGGGAAGCAGGCATAGGGATCAGCAGGCTGTGGCAACAGAAGAAGGTGAGCGAATTCGTGATCAATGAGCTGTTGTGGAAGGAAAAGCGCGTATTTCAGGAAATAGCGGTTCTGGCTGTCGAGAATGCGCTGAAGGATCAAAAGGAAAAACATCAGTTCTACATTTCCATACTCAGAAAACCATATTCCAACCAATATAAGTATCTTTTTATCCAGGCCATGAAGGCCCTTGGAGCAGATGCCTTGAGGCCGCACACACGGGAATTATACCGGTTTCTCAAAATCCGGGGCTCGAGCGGATCAGAGGTAGTCATGACTGCCCTGGAGATCTTGAGCGGCATGAAGGATAAAGCTGCAGTCGAGCATATGCTCGCGCCGAACATTTTGACAATGGGAATGCCTGTGCGGATTACGGTTGCGCGGGCATTGGCTACAATCGGCGGCCCTATAGCGGTCGAATATCTGATCCAGGTGTTCGGTAACCGGTATCGGGATACCTCAAAGGACTGGAGGGAACGCGTCGCGGCTATGATCGCCCTTATGGAGATGGAGGGGACGTATGCCGGCAGGAAGGCGCAGGCGCCGTTGAAGAAAATCGTTGATAATCGTGACGAAGAAGAGATCGTGCGTTTTTCCGCTGAGATCACCCTGTTTGTTTTAGACGGCACAATGACGGTCCCGGCAGCGAAGAAGCAGCTTGCGGGTATCATCAAGATCATTGATCTGTCGGTCGAAAAAGGCAGGAACAGGTATCAATTCTATGCCGACGGCGGCATCGAACAATTGAGGAGAAAAGAGGGGCCCTCATCTACCGTGGCTGGTGTTTGGGCCACCTCTTCCTCAATTATAAAGCAGGACGGCGGTTATGACGAAGAATTAACGGATATTTTTGCCGAGCTCGGATACGCGGGAAAAGGCCTGGAACATATCGTTGAAACATTCAAGTCGCAATTCCCGCGTGAAGAAATTGACGAAATAAGAAAACGTTACGCTGAAGCTGCGCGTAACGCTGAACGCAATGCGGAAATAAGGGCGTGCTTGTATCAAGCGATATCATGCGAGATCGGCATTCAGCGTATAAAAAGCGGTTTGATCCTTGGGAATTCCCAACATCCGTTGTTACGCAGCCTTGTGGTGGATTACACAGGCGATGATATTTTTGCGCGGGTCCTTGAGTCCGAGACCATGCCCGCACGCCTGAAGCCGCAGCAACACAAATCGCTTGCAGCCTGTGCATCTATGAGCGTCATCAGTGACATCCTGTTCAGGCTGTGCGGGATTGACGCGTTATGCGCTACATGCCCCGATCATGTCTTAAATCTCCTGCCCGTTGAGGGAGATCGCTTTATCCTTGCCGACAATACGCTTCTGGAGATACGAGAGATATATCTTGACCGGTATTGCCTGCGTAGCGGCAACAGGTATGTTTTGCGTGAAGAATACCGTATGCCGGACAGATTGCTCCGTTTCCTGCGGCGCAGCGCCAAAAAGAAAAAGATTGAACGCCACCGGTTAACCCCCTATGAGCTTATCAATTATTATCAATGTCCCATGATCGTCAGCGGCGCGCATACGCAGATCGCAGTCCTTCTCTATAATATCGGCATTGTGTATACGAGGCTTGGGATGCCGGATAAGGCATTAGATATTTTCAACAAGGCGGCTGCCGTCAACTCCGGCCTTGACGAAGTCCACCGCGAACTGGCGCGCGCCTATCTTATAAAGAAGGATTTTGAGCGGGCAGCGGCATCCATTGACATGTGCCAAATGCTTGATCCTTCGGTAGCAGAATATCCTGCGCTGAAAAGTCTTATCCGTCATCTTTTAGGTGATGAAAAGGCGGCAATGGAGCAGGCCATCGTTGCCATGGAATTGGACGCATACCAGCAAACCGTATTTTCGACAAACCCCGCATTACTGCTGAAAGCCTGGGCGGACCCGCCGTTGAAAATGAGGATCGACGCGGTCATTGAGCGCATGAGAGACCTGCAGGAAAGAGAAAATAATCCGCCGGATCCTGATTTCTCCCTGGCCCGATCCCTGTTCGACGGCGGCAGCCATGATGAGGTGGGGCGCATTATTGACGACGCGCGCACTGCGTTGCGCGAGGCTGCTGATATTGTGAAATGGCGCAGGCCGCAATACGGCTGGGAAGGTGAGGCGTGCCTTGCGAACTATCGGCTGCTGATGAACGGGCTCATCGAACAGATGGCTGCGAGGATTGAATCCCTTGAACCAACGGACATCGCGTTTATTGCTGCGCATGCCGCCGGCCTTGGATCAATGGAATTTGAGCTGCAATATGTCCTGGAGTCCGCAATTTCAAAGGCCCAAAAACAAACAAAGAGCAATGACGGCGGGGATCTATTGCTCTGGGCAGGGTACGGCGCGTCGTTTGCGGCCGGTGCGTTAACCCTGTGGCTTCTTTGTTATGCCGGGGAAAAAGGCAGCTTCGGCAGGCGTCGTGCCAGGCAGGCAAACGCATCTCAGGCCGCTGCGGAATGCGTTATGGGATCGATCTTGGCCGTAAGCTTTTATTACGGCCGCGCATATGTGTTTTCGCTCGATCAACTCGGCCCGCTTGGCTTTGCAGCTGGTTTATATATATCAGGAGGATTCTTGGGCGCCGGATTATATGACCTCAAAAAGGTCGCGGAGGACACGCAAGCAGACGGCGGGCAGCGGCGCAGGCCCACAGACCCGGATTATCAAGATTATCTCGCGGCCCTTAAGGCCCTGTATGTAAGCTGGAAAGAAAAGAAGGCCGGCGGCGCAGATGACTCGGCGGCATTGATCAGTTACGGGCAATTAAAGGACAATCTTGCCGCCAAATATAAATGGATATCTCTGGAACGGCTACGCCGTGACCCGGCCCTTATCGAGGTTTTTGCAAAGCATCCTGAGTTTATCGATATGATGAAGATCGAAATAAAATCAGTCGTCGTCGATAATGCGTTCGGCCGCTGGCTCATGCAGCAAACCGGGATCGCGCCCCATAAGGCCCTCGCTCAGGCCATTTCCGATAGATATCCGGAGTTCCAAAAGAACCCGATGTATGTTTTGTTCAGTATCATTTATTTATACCCGCATCTGACCGCGCTGAGACCGTATAAACCAGGCAAGCCCGCGGGCGGTGAGCCCTCATACACGGATTATCTTGCGGCGCTTAAGGCCCTGAATGAACAGCAGCAGGCAGGCGCGATGACCGGCGCCGATGGACAGGCAATCCCGGTCAGTTACAGCCGGCTGAGGGAAGAGCTTGTCAAAGCGGACAGGTGGATACCGCTTGACCGGTTGCGCCGGGCTCCCGGCCTGATCCGCGTTTTCAGTGAGCATCCTGAATTCATAGATATGATGGAGGTTAAGGTCGGGTCAACGGTCATCGACAATGCGTTTCTTCGCAGGATCGCAGCCATGCATGAAACAATGACCCATAAGGCGATAGCGCAGGTTCTTGGCGAACACTATCCGGCATTGCGCAGTAACTCCATATCCGCGCTTACCATGATTTTCTACGCTCATGCGCATGCGGCTGCAATAAAACCCTTATCAACATACACGCTTGTGCGCACCCAAGGGGTAACTCCTTCCTATGAAGATTATGAGGCAGTATTCAACGCATTAGCGAAGGTTTGTATACATGGACAAAACGTCATGCCTGTTACCTGGGCCGAGTTCGGACGCATCATGCGCGCCCCCGGCATTTTCTTCAAGGACGATCCGGCATTCGCTGATAAATATTTTCACTTTAATTTTTTTACCCGTATCGAGGATCCGGTGTTTGCGGAAGTCCTTGCAGCGAATCCGCTCTTTATGAAACTGATCAAAACATGTTCAAGCGGCGCCGAGGCTGACCAGCGGATGGATGTGCATGCGCATGGCTATGCGCCGTGCCGCGTCCCCTTGACCGAGGCAGGGCGGCGCAGGATCAAGGCGGAACGCCGCAGCCTGGAAGACCGCGCGATCATGGCTCTCGTGGAAGACGCCGGTTTTGAGGTCACCGACGAGACTCGAAGGGCGCTTGCTTCCAAAGGCATATTCTTTGACAGCAACGAGGCTCTGCTGAGGTATATATCGCTTTTGAGAAAAGAAAATCCTGAGTTTGACCGCGGATATGCGGCGTCTGTTGTGTCACGGCAAGAACGGGAGGACAGGATCGTCATGCGGGAATATGAATCAGCGGGATGTAAAGCCGACGAAGAACTCCTGCGAGGGCTGCACGCTTCCGGCGCTGTCCCGCAGCTTAATACGGTCAGGACGCTGAACCGGCACATAACTGGGTTGAGGAAAAAGTATCGGGAATTCGACAATATTTGCAGCCGGGCGGACGATGCGCGGCCTTCGCGCAAAAAGCGCGATGAGCGGATCATGGCAGTTGTCGAAGCAAACCGGTTTAATGTTACCGAAGACCTCCGTAAACAACTTGCGATGGAAGGTATTGAATATAAAGAGCTGAGAATTCTCAAGCATAAGGTAGGCATATCAGCTATGGCACATCGGAGCGCGCAGCCGGTCCAGGAGCAGGCACAGGCTCAACCGGCAAAAGAGCCGCCTGCGCAGGGCCCGGTTACAAAAGATGCGCCTCCGCAGGAACTGAATGACGCGGTTTTGAATGAACGTGACCGGAATCCGGCCTTGCAGGACTGGAAAAAAGCTGCAGAGGGGCTTAAGCGGGATAAGGGGCATGTCACTGCATGGGATCTTTCCTGTGCCATGCGCTCGGATATGGATACCGCTGTCGCTATGCAAGCACGGTTATTTAAAGCATTTCCCGATTTGAAAACCTCGCGCGCTCCGAAACAGCGTACGCAGACCGTCCCTGATGATGCGCGGCGCGAGGACATATCTCCTATACCGTTGTCGCCTCGGCGTTCATCTCAAGGTGCCATAGGCCTGATGCGGGAAGCAGCCATTGCAGTTATGCGCGCGCAGGGAGGGATCCCGTCGCATTTGCTGTTCGTGACCCTTATAAGCAGGGAACTGAGGGAAAAGAACCCCGGCATTTCTGCGACTGAAATCAAATCTAATCTGAGCGCGATCATGGACCATCCTGATTTCAGGAAGGCGGTGAGGTCATTGCGCAATGATAAACAACAACAGGCGGACGGAGGCACTATTGTCTGCGGCAACGGATCGGGCGCGCAGAGAGCGCCGTATTATTTGAGAGCCCGGCAGGTGCCTGGGTTGATGAACAGCTTATTGGATGTCATGCTCCACGAGGGCGTCAGGCCTGATGTCGTGGTGTTCATTGCCGAAGAGTCTCTCCCTTTGATCGGCGTGTTCATGCAATTATGGGCCCGTAAAGGGCTAGAACTGCCGCCGATATTGGCTCCCGCGATCCATGCGGATGCGAGCAATCATGAAAATCTCGCTAACATCCGAGAACAAACCCGGAAGCATCGGGTCGCGCTTAACGGCAAGCGGATCTTGGTCGTAGACGCCACCTGTTATACGGGCAGGACCCTGCGCGCAGCAAGAAAACTGTTTACCGGCATGGGCGCGCAAAATATCCGGACATGCAGTATGGTAACACGCGCCGGCCTGCGCGGCGATATGCCTGATTATACGGGTATTCTCGTCCGGGCGCCGGATGTTTCTACTGAATGGTATAAAGAGCTTCATTCGGACAGGGCGTTCCGGGAATTTGACCAAGCCATGGCCGAAGAGGTGGAACTATTTTTGTCCTCTGTGCGCAAAGACGGCGGCAGTGCGCGGTCTATCGCTGAGATCAATCGCAGGATCGCGGGCACGGATCCGCTCTTTTGGACGCCTGTGGAAAAGATAGAACTTGGCATAGAAGAGATACATGCCGACCTTCTCCTGGATACTGCTGACAGCCGGCTCATCTTTATCCTCGGAAGCACGGGAAGCGGTAAATCCGTGATAGCCCAGTCATTGATCGAGCAGGATCCGACAGAAGGTATGTCGAGGAACGATGCCCGGCCAGGGCGGTATCTGTTGGCATGCGCTGACTGCGCATGGCTTACGGCTATAGATGGACAGCTTTATGCAATGGGCCGCATCATGGACTTATTCAACACCGGCTGGAATTTCATTGTGCGCGATGAACAGGGGCATGAGGATTGGAAACATGTCCCCGCTGTGTCCATGTCAGGGTTCAGGGAGGTTAAGGAGATCATCTATATCAGCGTTTGCAAGGATTGCGATACAGTGCGCGTTAAGCGGATTAAAGCGGCGAGCCGCCAGCCCGGCATTGCCGCATATAAGGAAGATGTCCGGACAAGCAGCGCGCGCCAGTTGATGATCCTGTCGGACCGGATGCTCAACGCGGTATTCGGCAAAAGGTTTATCCTGGTCGAGCGGCCTCAGGCGCGGATCAACGGCACGTATGTTTATCACAACGGACAATTGAAGTTCGTGACTCGCGGCGCGTCCGTTCAGACCGATGGCCGCGCCGACGGCGGCAGCCTCTCCCGCGCAAACGGGAACACGATCAAGGTCCTGCCGAATCTTGCGCGCCATGGCAGGCTCTATTTTATCGCCGATGCGTGCCATATCAGACATAACCGACACCTGTTGATCTATAATGCGGACGCGCACCATGATACCTGGGCACCGAGAAATGAATTAGAGGCTGTCCGATACGGGCCGGGCGGTTGCGTGGATATCGACGCGTGTTGGGGATGGTGGTTGCAACACCGGCGCAGGGCCGATATTGTTTTCATGCCGTCGTATCTCAGCCCGGACGGCACCGGTAAGTTGGAGCATAACTGGAATACGCCGGCGGCAAGAGCGGCGATCATTAAGAAGGCGCGGCAGGCCAAAACCGGAATGTGGGAGCAGTGGCTCACGGTTGATTTTGACTCCTATTCTTTGAAAGCCAGATTCGACTTGCAAACAAAGCCCATTTATCATATGGGGCCTGAAGAAGTCCGGGGTGAATTAACAGCTATGGCCGGGTTCTTTGAGGAGCATGGAATACTGCCGAGTGTCATCGTGCCCTGTGAGTCCAGAGACTATCTGGCTGTTACGTCGCGCATGGCAAACAGATACTGCGCTATGGTGCGTCAAACGATCATTGAGGTTTTCGAAGAGGTAGCCGACGTGGATAATGTGTGGCAGGAAGGATACGGTATTTTCGCCGACGGCGGAAGACGCGCCAGGAGCAGGCAAGACGCGCAGCCTGTGAAGACGGACACGGTCTCATATTTCTCCGTATTGCCTGAAGATGAAAGCCGGGCGAGACTGCAATTGAAAAGTCTGAAGATTAGAGCTGGCCCGGATACGCTGCTGGCCGCTTCTGTGCTCATACATCACTCTTTCCCCGTCACGCGCGAAACATTATCCCCGTTTAAAGCCGTAATAGCAGGCAACAAGCGTTTCTTGAACAAAAAAGGACTCAGCCGTTTTTACCAGAAAAACCCTCTGTTGTTGGTCCATCCCCGCCTGAAGGAAAAGATCGCATTCTTGGATAAGGAAGGATGGCGGTATGTGTACCTTCTGAAACCGTATGTGCTCCTCTTGCCGAGCAAGGTGTTTTTGTTGCCCCCGACAGCGGGGAATCTGGCGCTCATGGACATGCAGGGGTTAAGCCATCTGTACTTCAAGATTCCCTGTATACTGGGATCTGCGCATCTTGCCGGGAATCTCGAGTTCCTCGACAGGACCGGATTAAGTTATTTATACCAGGAGATCCCCGGGCTCCTCATGTTTCCCTGCCTGGCGGATAATATCAAGGCCTTGGAATTCCGAAGATTGCGCAGGCTGTATCATGATTATCCTTATCTGTTGATCTGTCCGAATGTGGCGCAGAACCTCGAATATTTTGATCGCCGGGGATTGTGGCCCCGCTACCTCAGCAATCCCGAGATCCTTTGTCTGCATCCGCGAGAAGAAATGTCCTTGCGTGGCAGGGCCCGGCGAGCCGACGGCGGTAGCACTATGGAGTGCCGCGTGTTCTTGCTTTTACCGGAGGCAATTGAATTGCGGTGCGCGCTGCTTGCCGTTGAACGGGAGCTGCCTCTTGAGATCAAAGTAAACCGCAGACAGGATATTATTGACGAGTTGCGGGCGGCCGAACAAGCAATTGCGGCATTGTCAATACGTGCCCGGGATGCTGCATCTGTTGATGAGTCCGTTGATCATCTGTTAAGGGAGTTCAGAAGGATTCTTGCTCGTAGACAGGATATTCAGGGAAACAGATGCCTGGTGATTACCTCCGAGGATATTTTAAGCTTCGGTGCCGCCCAGGGGAATGTCGCGATCGTATCGATCTACGATATGTTCTGGCACGGCGCATGCGATAACTGGAAGGTCACCATGCGGTGTACGCACGAGCTGGGCCATACGCTGGGGCTGTCTCACTGCGGCCGGGAGGCGTGCGTGATGTATCCGATCCCGCAGAGTGTGCGGCTGTGCAGTGCGTGCCGGAAGAAGATCGCGATGTATGCAAGTCCAAAAGCCGACGGCGGCAGGGAGTCTTCTGAGCGGACATCTCCGCCGACGCGCAATATCTTCGAAAACCCCCGGGAATACCGGGAACTTATATTGGACAAAGTGAGACTTACCCCCCTGCACGAATATAGAGGCAGGCATCTTATCGGCGTATTGCTGAATTATAAATGCAGGGCGGGCTGCGACCATTGTTGTTTTAAGGAACTGAGAAACAGATATTCGGATGAACAGGAAGTATTGATCAAGCGTGATAACCTGGCGAGGCTTTTACAATTCATCAATTCTGTGCGCCCGGGCCATGTGTTGCTTTCGGGGATGGGCGAGATATTCGAGCATCCGGAAGCCGTCTATACGATAGCCGAACACATTCACACGGCAGTGTTGGTGGCCATTACCAACGGCGCCTGGGCAAAGGACGAGGCGGAATGCGATAAGATCATCCGCAGGCTTCACGACGCAGCTTCCCGCAATCCTCATCATCCCAGGCTTATTGTAAGAGTCAGCCTGGATGCGTGGCATCAGGAGAAGCTTGGCTTTGAACTTATCCTGAATATCATAAGGACGTTCGAGAAAAATTACGGGGCTATGTCCGGTTTCGAGCTTCAATTTCGCTCAGTGATCGGCGATGAAACGTTTAGTGACCTCTACGGCGATCTAAAAATAACGCGGACGCAAAATATCACGCGCTCATTGCAAGAACTGACCGGCGATTACGCTTCGAGCGGTATGACCGTCAAACCCTATTTTAAAGAGACCTGCCTGACCCTGGAAAGCGGTTATTCGTTTACCATTGATTTCCTGCCCTTGTATGATTCTGACCTGAAAGCCCCTGTTCTTATTCCGGGGACGGTAACGAAAAACAGCGAAGCGTATGACCGGGAAATGGAAACACTGTATGCAGGTAAGCCTGCCGTTGCCCTTAATACCAACGGAGCGGAAGGCCTGGATTTGACGATTGCCCCCGACGGCACGATATCCCTTTGGCAGGGCGAGTGTCCCGACAACAAAGCTAACATCCTGTATGACAGCTTATATCTCGTCCAGCAGAAGTTCTTTAGCGACCCGATCACGCTGGCTTTCATAGAGAAGGGAAGCAGTTACCGGGAAGCGATCATCAATGAAGTGAACCCGCGCGCGGTCCTGAGGGCCAAGGCCATGGGTATCCGCGAGATCGTAGGCTCGACGATGTATGAAGAAGATAAGACAAGGTTGTATCTGTCACTGCGGATCCTCCAGGATTATATACAGGAGGAGAGGATCCGGCTCGAAGACCTGCCGGAAGCGATCCGGGGATTTGCCGTTCTTAACAGGGACACGCTGATTGACCTGTACCATCGTTCGGATTACAGCATTATCGATCAATATTTGAGTCTTCCGAAGGTCAGGACAAAGAATCTGGTCCGGCTCTATGAATTGATCACGCGCGGCCATTACGATGTTACAGCCGAACAAATGAAGGCCCGCGTCAGCTCAACTGCTTCCTTAAGCAGGGCGCAGGTCCGCAGGTTCCTTGAACAAGCCGAGAAGCTGTCCGGCTCTCGTCAGGCCGACGGCGGAGACAGACGGCACTCAAGTAATTTTAACCCCCAATACCGTATTATTTTCAACGTCGAGATCAGGCTGCGTGAAGCATTACAAGAGCGGATAGAGAAAGTTGTGTCCTGGCAGGAAAAGCCTGACGCGGTAACGAGTGGGCGCTCGGCGCTCATCCAATTGGCCAAACCTATCTGGCAGAAAAAGATCAGGGCAATCAAGATCAAAGGGTTGGGTAACTTCCTGGATCCGGAAAAGCCTTCGCCGCCCACCGCAGATGAATATGAATCGTGGGGACAGCCGAATATGTCGTTTGAATTCAATCCCGCGGGGGATTTCTATATCCGGGAGCTTCTTCCATCGCCTGCCGGAGGAGTGATCTTTTCCAAGGCACAGCATGAATACCAGGTTCATCAGCGCGCCTTCGCTCAAGGCTGCCCGGTCAGCGTGCCCCTGGCTTACGGAGAATATCCGGGATTACGGTATCAAGGCGAGACCCTGGGTTTTGTCGTGCTTGGCGTATCCGATATCGAAGACCGCAGGTTAGACCAACTGTGGCTCACGGATGAAATGGCCGTTGACCGGGACAAAGGGATATGTATCGTCCGGGCCTCGGACTATCTGTTCGAATCGAAAGGGTCAAGATCGATACAGGAATTTTCTATCGATGTTTTATCCGGCTGGGGCAAGACAATGCGCAGATTTCACAACGCCGGCTTCATCCACCGCGCGCCGCACGGCGAAAATTTTTCTTATGGAAAAAACGGCATCAAGATACATGATCTGGGTGAGGCAAAATACAAGAAGGAACTTGCCCCCCGGCAAATATTCATGTATCAGCTTTTCGAAGTGTCGGAGATAATGGCGAAAATATATCTCTGGCAGATCTCTCCCGTCGCGGTCTTTCTTTCGCAGAAAAATTTCAATATGTACCGCCATTTTCTGGAAGGATATTTTCAGGAGGAGATCCGCGGACGGGCAACCGGGATCAACGGGATCATCGATTCCGTCAGTTCCGCTCTGGCACAGATGAAGCCGGCTTTCCGCCAGAAAGACTTCCAGGGGCCGCGGAATTATCTTCCCCTTCAGATGATGGTTGAATTATATGAACCCATGCGCGCGGTCATGGAGAAGGAAGGTATCGCCGCGCCATGGAGCAAACAAGAATTGGCAGGGAATATCCGCGGGTGCGAACAAAGAATGCTCGAGCTTGATTCCTGGCTGAGGAAGAAGGGGGTATTAAAGTTTTTCGGTTTCAAATCCGGGCCTCCGAGGGTTTTCGGTTCGCCGGATAACCACACGGATCGTGAGAACGATCGCCGCGCCGACGGCGGAACGCGCCAAGCTGATATCCTCATCGTGGGCGCTTCGGGTCTGGTGGGCAGGGACTTGCTCGCGGCGTTCTCCCGCGATCACTCGGTTGCCGGAACGTATCTCACGCATCGCTTCCCGCGCGGATACCGTTTGGATATACGAGAGCGCAAGCA